>Ga0256834_1000029_pt1 | contig 104281 bp, 116 predicted proteins | sample 4281140metaG_FD_190536 | JGI IMG/M metagenome (GOLD analysis project Ga0256834, IMG submission 190536) | Hydrothermal vent microbial communities from East Pacific Rise, Pacific Ocean - 4281-140 | ecosystem: Environmental > Aquatic > Marine > Hydrothermal vents | place: Pacific Ocean: East...
AGAATACCGGACGTTGATACCAAAAACCGGGCTCTGTTCCTTGAAGGGATCAAAAGTTATCAAAAACTTACCGTAAAATTCGGAGCCAGGTATGACAAAACCGACGTAAGGGCAAACAATCTGGACGATCCCACGATAGTAAATATAGCCGATATTCAAAACTACTATCAAAATAAGGATAGTAGAAGCTTCAACGATTTTAGCGCGAACGTTACGGTAAACTATACTTTGAACGAAAAGACATCCTTGTTTGTAGGTATAGGCCAAAGCATCAGGGTTCCGGACGCTCAGGAGCTCTATTTTATAGGCTATATGAACGGAAACTGGAGCAGAAAGGGAAATCCGGATCTAAAAGAGACAAAAAACAGGGAGATAGATCTGGGAATCGAAGGTAGCGTAAAAGATGTGGGATACAGGGTTACGGTTTTTTACAGCGATCTAAAAGACTATATCTACGCGTATAAAACCAACGCGGGAAATCTCTCTCCTACGGCGTACTATTTGACTTGGGCCAACATTGACGCGCATATTTACGGCGCCGATCTATCCTTGGCGGCTCCTTTGGGGGAGGAGTATATTCTAGAGGCCGGCGTCGCATATCAAAGAGGCAAAAAAGACTCTCAGCCTACGGCCGGTATGAGCGATACCGATTTGGCCCAGATTCCTCCTTTGAAAACGAGAGTAGCGCTGAGCTACGATGGAGGGGATTACTTCGCGCGAGCGGAATTGATAGCGGTGGACAAGTATAGAAACTACGACTCCGATAACGGAGAGCAGGAGATTTCGGGTTGGGTTACGATGAATCTGAAAGCTTCGAAAGAGATTACGAAAAATATGGTGCTAAATCTGGGCGTGGATAATCTTTTTGACGCAACGTACGCTGTTAACAACACGTACGTCGGACGCGCTCTTATTGGAGGTTCTCAACCGCTGTTGATTAACGAACCAGGCAGATATCTTTACGCGAATTTGAATCTGAGATTTTGATATAATTTTTTACTAAACATCAAACAACTGGGAGGATGCACCTCCCGTCAAAAGGATTCCCATAGAAGCCATAGATATTGTCAGTATAATAACCGTTGCCTTCTTGGGGAGTTTGGGACACTGCATAGGGATGTGCGGTGGATTCGTCATAGCCTACACTGCCGCCAAAATAGAACCGGCAACCCCAAGAGGCAGACAGTTCGTATATCATTTGGCTTATAATCTGGGCAGGATATCGTCCTATGCTTTAATAGGAGCTCTTTTTGGGTTTTTGGGCGGTATTTTGCTCATATCGCCTTTGACTCAAGGCATATTGTATCTCGCGGTCGGTATATTTATGGTCCTGATGGGATTTTCGCTGCTGGGGAATTTGAAGTTTTTAAACTCGATAGAGGTCTCTTTGACCAGATACTCTTTTTTTAAGAGGCTCTTTTCCAAACTGATACACTCCAAATCGATGCCGAGTTTTTTCTTTTTGGGTATGCTAAACGGATTTTTGCCCTGCGGTCTGGTATATTTTTTTGCGGCCAGCGCCGCCGCCACGGCCAGCCCTTTTTGGGGAGCCGTTGTTATGATCATATTTGGTCTCTCTACCGTTCCCGTTATGTTGGGTTTGGGAACTGTCGCCGGATTTTTGAAAAGTTCCCGTTTTAGAACGGTAATGATAAAACTCGCTTCCGTTGTGATCGTACTGTACGGGATCTATATAGTATACAAAGGCTACTGGTTCATATTCGATCCCGCCGCCTCTATCCATACCTGTCACTAAGGATCGAGATGACTCCCCTGTTTAGAAGGTACGATATCAAAAACATCGGAGAGATAAAGTTTAAAAATCTTCCTCTAAAGAGATTCAATATACTCTACGTGGAGAATTCGCCTCTCGATCAAAAGAGGGCGCTTCCTCTGCTTAGATCCTATGCCAAAAAGCTTTTTGTCGCATCGGACGGAGCCGAAGGGCTGAAGATTTTCAAAAACGAAAATATCGATATAGTGGTTTCGGATACCAAGATGCCCGGACTTGACGGAATCGCTATGTTGAGGGCGATGAAAGAGATCAAAAGCGACATCGCCGTAATTGTTACCGGCGAAAAGAGCGCCGAATGTCTATATGAGGCTATAAATCTGGGAGTGGATAAATATCTCCTAAAACCGGTGTGCGAAAAGGCGTTGAAACTGACGTTAGAGAGCGTAGAGACAAAACTATTTATGGAGAGAGCCAGAGAGTATAACCTGTATATGTTGCATCAGTACAAACACGCCATTGACAACTCCAACATAGTCTCCAAAACGGATATCAACGGGATTATAACTTATGTCAACGAGGAGTTTTGCAACATATCCGGATATAAAAAAGAGGAACTGCTGGGGAAAAACCACAATATCGTCAGGCATCCGGACATACCAAAAGAGGTCTTTGAGCGGTTCTGGAAGACGATTCTGGCGAAAAAGATATGGAAAGGTACGGTAAAAAACAGGGCCAAGGACGGCAGTACCTTTTTTGTAAACACGACGGTTATTCCGATAGTTGACTGGAACGGCAAGATAGTGGAGTTCGTGGCTATCAGGTACGATGTGACGAAAAACGTGCTTTTGCAGGAGAAACTGCAAAAAAAAGAGAGAGAGCTCGAAGCGCTGAACAAAGATCTCGAACGCAGAGTAGAAGAGCAGACTAAAAAATTAAGAGAACTGAATTTAACGCTCGAAAAGAGGATCGAAAAGGAGGTGGAGAAAAATAGGCAAAAAGATAGAATGATGTTCCAGCAGGCCAGATTGGCTTCGCTGGGCGAAATGCTCGGAAATATCGCTCATCAGTGGAGGCAGCCCCTAATGGAGCTGGGTATTCTGTTTTATAAGATAAAAAGAGAGCTGACAAAAGAGAAAACGAATAAAAATATAGAGGAGCTCTATTCGAAAGGGGTTTCGATTTTGGAGAGGATGTCCCAGACGATTGTGGACTTTCAAAACTTTTTCAGACCGGACAAAAAAAGGGAGTTTTTCGACGTTTACGAGACGGTCAAACACAGTATCGCCATAGTTGAGGGTAGTCTGAAAAAGAGCGGTATCAAAATAGAGGTCAAAAGAGAGGCCGATCTGAAAGTATACGGCTATAAAAATGAGTTTTCGCAGGTGATTCTAAATCTGATAAATAACGCGAAGGACGCTCTTAACCAAAACAGTTTGATAGAAAAAAGGATAGAGATTCTTCTGGGTATCGAGTCAAAAGATGGAGAAAAATTTGCGAAAATAGAGGTAATTGACAACGGGGGTGGCATAAAAGAGTCAATTTTGGATAAAATATTCGAACCCTATTTTACAACGAAGCACAGCACTCAAGGAACCGGGCTGGGACTCTATATGTCCAAAATGATTATAGAGCAGAGTATGCACGGCTCTTTGGATGCCCAAAATTACGCAAAAGGGGCCAAGTTTACGATACTGCTCCCTTTGCGGGAAGGAGAACCACGATGAGCAACTGCGGAGAAATATTAAAGGAGCTCTCTATACTTTATGTGGAGGACGAGGATGAGATAAGGGAGATGCTAAAAGACGTACTGCAGGAGGATTTCAAGAGATTCGTAACTGCTCGCGACGGAAGAGAAGGACTTTCGAAATTTAAAGAGTCCCGTTTCGATATAGTTATAACGGATATAGAGATGCCCAAGATGGACGGACTGGAACTGGCGAAGGAGATAAGAGCCATATCCAAAGAGACTCCCGTTATACTTTTGACCGCCTATAGCGAAAAAGAGAGACTGTTCAAGGCTATCGACGTGGGCGTGAGTAAATATCTCGTAAAACCGTTTACTCCCGATAAGCTTCTTGAGGTGGTTTGCGAGATTGCGAAAGAGCATCTCGAAAGACACAGAATGGTAAATTTGGGAGATAGATTTATTTTCGATACGCGAAAGAGGGAGGTCTTGACGAAAGAGGGCGATGTCGTTCCTTTGACCAGAAAGGAGCTGAACTTTTTCGAACTGCTGGTAAAAAACAGAGATAGGGTCGTTACCGTGGAGGAGATTGAGAGCGTCATCTGGCGTGACGAAATCTTTACCGAAGCGGCACTGCGGGCGCTGGTAAAAAGAGTTAGACAAAAGACCGCTAAAGATCTGATAAAAAACTTTCCCGGAATAGGTTATAAACTCTCTCTGCCTCAAGAGGAAAACGATTAAGTTTTGGTTTATTTATGTCATATACTCTCCTTCTATTGCTTCGGCAAAGGTTGATTTCAAAACCCTTTGCCGCTGCCGATGTATCAAATCTTCACACTTTAAACTTACAATTATCTTAAATATGTTTTATAAAAATATTTTTTTTAAATTTAAGGTTTATAACAACTTACATCTATTATAATTCAATCTTGTGAGAAAATGTCAAAGTTGTGACAAATCAATAGGAGGTATTCATGCAAAACCCTGCAGTCGAGTATGATTATACCGTTGCGAAATGGTTCAGTTATCTGGCCATTTTGTTCGGTATATTGGGGATGGGCGTAGGCGTATTGATCGCGTTTCAGCTCGCGTTTCCCGAGTTGAACTACATCTTCGGTCAGTACAGCCTCTTTAGTAGACTAAGACCTATCCATACAAACGTAGTCGCGTATGGATTTACACTCAGCGGGATCTGGGCCACGTGGTACTATGTGGGCCAAAGAGTCCTGAAAGTATCTCTAAAAGAGTCACCCTTTTTGAGCGGATTGGCCAAAGTACACTTTTGGCTCTATTTCGTAACCGCTCTGCTGGCGGTTGTCTCTCTTCTGTTTAGGGTTACCACTTCTAAAGAGTATGCCCAGTTCGAGTGGCCTTTGGATATTCTGGTCGTTGTGATATGGGTAATGTGGGGAATCAGCATATTCGGTCTGATAGGACTCAGAAGAGAAAAGACCCTCTATATATCCATGTGGTATTATATAGCCACTTTCCTGGGCGTCGCCATGCTCTATCTGTTTAACAATATGGCCGTTCCTACATACTTGGTAACAGGTATGGGCGATCCGTTGCACTCTGTCTCTATGTACGCGGGCAGCAATGACGCTTTGGTACAGTGGTGGTTCGGACACAATGCCGTTGCGTTTGTTTTTACAGTGCCTATTATTGCGATGATCTATTACTTCCTTCCGAAAGAGTCCGGTCAGCCGGTTTATTCGTATAAACTATCTCTTCTGTCTTTCTGGGGATTGATGTTTGTGTATCTGTGGGCCGGCGGGCACCATTTGATCTACTCTACCGTTCCTGACTGGATGCAGACTATGGGTTCAATATTCTCGGTTATTTTGATTCTGCCTTCTTGGGGTAGTGCGCTGAACATGCTACTGACCATGAAGGGAGAGTGGAGTCAGCTAAAAGACAGTCCGCTAATCAAATTTATGGTTTTGGCTTCCACTTTCTATATGTTGTCCACTCTCGAAGGGCCTATTCAGTCAATCAAATCTGTAAACGCCTTGGCGCACTTTACGGACTGGATTCCGGGACACGTACACGACGGAACTCTCGGATGGGTCGGATTTATGATAATAGCGGCGATCATGCATATGGCGCCTAGATTCTTCAAAAGGGAAATATACAGCAAGAAGCTGTTGGAGGCTCAGTTCTGGCTACAGACTACGGGTATAGTTCTGTACTTCTCCAGCATGTGGATTGCAGGGATTACTCAGGGTATGATGTGGAGAGCGGTAGACCAGTACGGTAACCTGGCCTACTCTTTCATCGATACGGTTACGGTTCTTCATCCGTACTATACTCTAAGGGCTATAGGCGGGTTGATGTATTTCATAGGTCTGTTCATGTGGGCCTACAACTTCTATAAAACTATGACAGCGGCAAGACAAATTGAGGAAGAACCGAAATTTGCTTCACCGATGGCAGCATAAGGAGGCGTAGATGTTCGGATGGTTGGAAAAAAATCCATTTTTCTTTGCGGTTGGAGTTTTCGTAGTGATCGCGTTTGCGGGGCTGATCGAAATCATTCCAGATTTCGCGCAGGCCTCCAGGCCGCTGGTTGGTACGAAACCGTATTCGGTGTTGGAGCTGGCCGGTAGACAGGTATATATAAAAGATAGCTGCAATGCTTGCCACTCCCAGTTGATTAGACCTTTCAAATCTGAAACTGACAGATACGGCATGTACTCTCTAACCGGAGAGTATGCTTATGATAGACCTTTCTTGTGGGGATCGAAAAGAACTGGGCCAGATCTTCACAGAGTCGGTAACTACAGAACCAGCGACTGGCACGCTAACCATATGTGGGATCCTACCAGCGTAGTTCCCGGTTCGATCATGCCCGCTTATAAACATATGTTTACGAATGTTACCGACCTTGAGACCGCTTTCGCGGAAGCTTTGACGGTAAAAAAAGTGTTTAACGTACCTTATGACAAAGATATCGACGGCGACGGTAAAATCGACGTGGTTCTCGGAGATTCTCCTGCGGATTTCGAGGCGGCAAAACAAAGAGCGCTTCAAGAGGCTCTCGTAATAGCCAAAGAGACCAAGAGAGAGGATCTGGTCAACATGGTAAAAGAGGGGAAAATACCGGAGATCGTAGCGCTGATAGCATATCTTAACAGGTTGAAATAGTATGGAGTTGAAAGAGATACAGGGCTATCTGTACTTCTTCTTCATACTCTTTTTGACGGCTATTCTGTACGGATACATCGTCCATCTGTACAGAAGTGAAAAAAAGGGGGAGAGAGATTACGAAAAATACGGCAAGATGGCTCTGGACGACGAGCTGGACTCCAAGCCGGTAGAGCCTTTGGACGAAAACGACGTAAACGAAAAAAGGAGCGGTAAATGAATTGGTTGAACGACAATGTAAACCAGTTGGCCCTGCTCGGTGCTGCTGCGATACTTATTCTGACTATCGCGATATCCGCCAAATATTTCAAGGATATTAAAGAGGGCAAGAGCGAGGGTGAACTAAAGGATGAAAACTGGGACGGAATAGGCGAATATAAAAACAATTCGCCTATCGGCTGGTCTTTGGCTTTTATCGGAACTATCATCTGGGGAATCTGGTACTGGCTGGCCGGCTATCCTCTCAACGCCTACTCCCAGATAGGAGAGTACAACGAGGAGGTTGCGGCGCATAACGCTAGATTTGAGAGCAAGTGGGCAAATCCTACCAAAGAGGATCTTCTCGGTATGGGTGAAGGCGTATATCTGGTTCAGTGTTCTCCTTGTCACGGTATTGACGCCACCGGTATCGAAGGCAAGGCTCAGGATTTGACCAAAAGATTGCTCAAAAAGAGCGTTCTTGCCGTTATAGAAGAGGGTTCGGCCGCGCTGGGCGATAAAGAGATGGACGGTCAGGGTAAATTTGGCTACTCTATGGGCGAAATGCCTCCGGGCCTTGTAAGCGGAGCTGACGCGGAGGCTGTTGCGGAATATGTAGCCAACGGCTTTAAAGGCAACGAAAGAGGCGCCGAAGTTTACGCCAACGCGTGCGCCAGCTGTCACGGTCCCGACGGAAGAGGTATGGACGGTATGTCTCCAAACCTGAGAGAGTATGACGATAAAATTATAGAAGCCGTTCTCGAGCACGGTAAGCAGTCCGTAATAGGTACTATGCCCAGCTTCAAAGGGATGCTGACCAAGGTTCAAGAAAGAGCCGTTGCGGCTTATATCCGCTCTTTGAGCGAGTAAGGAGAGTGCGATGAACGAAAACAGATCACTATTTAGCCTACACGGATTGACGGGCTTTTTCATTGCGGTTGCGCTGCTGTTGTCCATTTTGGCGCTTTTGGTTACTGCCGCAATTAAAACTCAGCAGGCTACCGCCCAGCAGGCATACGAGATAAAGAATCCGCAAGAGATCAAAAAATTCGGTCCTGACCGATCTAATGAGACTCACGTGGTCGTTTACGGGACTCCGGTAGGCGGCGATAAAATGCATAAATATCAGTTCGTGAACAAATAAGGAGGCCCCAATGGTAGATAAACTGGAGATGATAATAAGCTTTCTGCTTCTTGGTACCGCGATCATCACTCTATGGGCGGTGGCTACGCCGTTTCACGCATACGTAGGTTGATGAGAGGTCTTTTGCTTTCGGGGTTTTTCGCCCCGATGCTCCTTTTTCTTTCCGCTATCGACGCGTTGGCTTCGTTCGTAGTGATAAACGAGGATGTTCTGCCCAAAAAAACGGTGGACAAAATTGAGCAGATGGGTGCAGAGTTAAAGGACAAATGCGGCGTGTGGGTATATCTCGCCGCCAAAAAGAGTCTGGACAATGGCGATATTTTAGCTTTCGAAGAGAGATTGAGCAAAAACTTAAACACTCCCTTTATTTTACTCTCCATATCTGTAAATGATAAAAAAATAGATATCATAGCCAGTGACGAGGTAAAGGGGAAATTCGACAAAGAGCAGATTTTAAGTCCCCTGCCGTGGAGGGGTTCCATACTTCCTCTGATAACGGCAAAATCGAAAGATCCTCACGCCAATATCGAAGCCGGGCTTCTAAACGGCTATGCGGAAATAGTTGAACAGGTCGCCGCCTCATGCGGAGTGGAGCTTGATTCGGCGATCGGCAACCAAAACAGAGTGGTCTTCGATATATTGAAGCTCTTTTTTTACGGAATAATAGCAATAGTGCTCGTTAGGATGATCTATGGCAGACTCAAAAAGAACCGAACGTAACTACTGGCCCCATTTCATAGTTGGGCTTGTCCTCTTTGCGGCTGTATTGGGAGTATGGACCATAAAAGCGGCCATGGATAATCCCGTGGAGCTGGATAACAGTTACATGCTGGATTACCACAACGCGGATGAGGAGATCAACGAGATACTGAAAAAGCAAAGAGTATTCGACAAAAAGTATCGCGTAGATCTGAAAGAACGCAAGATTTCCGCAGGCGAAAATATTTTGACCATACTGGTTACCGATATAAACGGCAGTATGGTAAAAAACGCCGACGTTACTGTGTTGGTTACGAGACCGGAAACTACTAAGCTGGATAAGAAACTAAAAGCCCGAAAAACTTCGCAAGGCTATCAAATAAAGGTGGATCTTGAAAAAGAGGGCAGATGGAATTTCGTGGTAAAAACCGAGATAGAAGAGGCGCAGGGATTTAAAACCTTCAAACTCTCCACATTGGAATGAGACTTCGCGTATATCCTACCTCAAGAGCGATTAGAGCCGCAAAGGAGTCCTATAGATCCAAAAGGGCTCTGATTCCTTTGATGATGACCGCCGAAGAGTTTCAAAAACGAGCTCTCTATGTTCCTCAAAAGAGATACGCCACCGAGGATATCCAAAAACTGATTTTGAATGAGGCCGCCGATTTTTCGAGACTGAAAAAGCTTGGATTCGAGGATGATTTTTTTAAATTTTTCTATTCGTCCGAGCTTTTAATCTCCTTTTTCAAGGAGATATCGAGAGAGAGGGTTCGGTTCGAAAAGATAGCGGCCGGCGACTATTATGCAGAATATAGCGAGCATACCGAAATATTAAAAGAGCTCTACGACTCTTACCGCGAGCTTCTCAAAAAGAGAGGTTTTTATGATGAAATTACGTTGCCGACTCAATATAGATTGAACGATTCTTTTTTAAAAAGATTCGATTCGATAGAGATTGTTTTAGAAGGTATGTTGAGTCTGTTCGAGATAGAGATATACGAACAGATTTCAAAAATTGTATCTTTAAAGATTGAATATACCCATCTTGATACGCTAAAAAAAATGTCACAACGATTTGGGCGGCTGGGAATCGAGTTGCCCAAAGAGGGAATATACGAGATCGATCTGAGGAAAAAAGAGGCTAAAATCGTAAAAAGTATAGATAAATCCGCAAATATTAAGTCCTACACTTTTCAAGCGAGGCTCCAGCAGGTTTTTTTCGTTAAAAACGCCGTTTTTGAGATGTTGAAAGCGGGTATCGATCCGCAAAAAATAGCCGTTGTTTTGCCAAAAGAGGACTTCAAGGAGTTTCTGAACTTTTTTGACGAGAGTAACGGATTCAATTTCGCTATGGGATTCGATTTTTCCAAAAGATCGCTCTATCTGCGTCTAAGAAATCTTTATCTTTATCTCGTGGCCGAGCCTTATCGCAAAAGAAGATACAAAGAGCGGCTTCCGGATATTTTTTCGGAAAAAAATCTTCCGAAAAAGCTGGATAGTTTCGAAAAGTTTAACGAACTCATAGAGGCGATGATTATCGACGACCCCAAAGAAGATACGGATATTTTAAAAGAGGAGCTTGCAGAGTTTAGATATCTGTTTGAGCATATCAAAGAGCGATCTACCGCGAAACTGCTACATCTGTTTTTGGATCGTTTAGCTAGGAGAAAAATCGAAGATATTGGCGGCGGCCAGGTTACTGTAATCGGCATACTCGAAACCAGGGGAATGGAGTTTGAGGGACTGGTTATAGTGGATTTTAACGAAGATGTAGTACCAAAGCCTTTGCAAAAGGATCTTTTTTTCGATTCGAGAGTGAGGGCGAGGGCCGATATGCCTACGAAAGAGGACAGATACGCCTTGCAGAGATATTTTTACGAACGCGCCATAAGCTGCGCCAAAACAGTATATATATCTTCGGTTGAAAACGAAAGTTCGTCTCCTTCGCGCTTTTTGAGGCGGCTGGGAGTAAAACCCAAAAGAGCCGGATTCGAATTTGAAACGGTTAAAAAAGATAGATACGATACCGGCATAGTCATGGAATACGATTTTGCCGCAACCGGGATCTCCGCCAGCAGGCTTAAAACCTTTCTGCAGTGCAAAAGAAGATACTATTACTATTACATCCTGGAGCTTAAAGAGTTCAAAAAGAGCAAAGAGATGTCCGACAGAAGGGACATCGGCTCGTTTTTGCACGAAGTGTTGAAAAGAGTATACGCAACGAACGATAGTTTTTTCGATTCGGAGGAACTGAAAAAAAGCTTTTTGAGCGTAGGCAGAAGTATGGTCAACAGGGAGGATCACTATCTGGCTCTATCTTTGGAGTTGTGGGCGCGAAAACTGACCCCTTTTTTTGAAAGAGAGTGCGCCGATTTCGAAAAAGGGTGGAGAGTCGCGTATCGTGAAAAAAAGATCGAAGTCGCGGTAAACGGAATGCGTTTGTACGGGATTGTGGATAGAATAGATAAAAAAGATAGTCTAATTAGGGTTTTTGATTACAAAAGCTCCTTTAAAAAAGAGACGCTCGACTCGCAAAAAAGCGGGGATTACCAGCTGCCTTTTTACGCCGTATTGTGCGAATCGTTTTTTAAAGAGGAGCTCGAGGGGGTCTATGTCAAGGATCTTGAAAAGGGCGAGACTGTTCCGGTGGAGAATCTGGAAAAGAAGACCGAGGAGTTGATAGAGCTTTTGAATTCTCTAAAAGGTAGAAAGATCTACAGTTTCGATATGTGCGACGATCCGCAAAAGTGCAGATTCTGCCCATACAGTATCTTATGCAACAGAGAGTAGCGATGAAGAGGATTTTGGCTTATGAAGCGAGCGCCGGCACCGGAAAGACTTTTGCGCTCGTAACCAGATATCTTTCTCTTCTGTTTATGGGAGCCAGCCCATCCTCCATTTTGGCGCTGACGTTTACGAACAAGGCGGCCAACGAGATGAGGGAGAGAATAGTGAGCAGGCTAGAGAATCTGGAAGAGAGCCCCGAATTGGCTCAGATAGAGAGCATTACCCAAATGGGGCGCGAAGAGATTTTGAAATTGGCTCCCAGAGTTTCCGAAAAATTTTTAAACGCAGAGGTGAAAATCTCCACAATAGACAGTTTTTTTCTTTCAGTGCTGAGAAGCTTTTTTATGTATGCCGGTTTGAGGTTCGATTTCTCTATCGAACCGGACGAAAAAGAGGAGCTGCTGTATCGCTTTTTGGGCGCGGTGAGGGCTCTTGGCAAAAGCGAGAATATGATCAGGGTGGCTCTTTCGGCGAGAGGAGGGGTCGATAGAGCGCTCGGTACGATAGAGTCCATATACTCGTTCAATGCGGCGGATCTGAGAGTTTCGAAATCGGAGGCGAAAAAAGAGGAGCTTGCAAAAGAGATCGAAAAGGAGCTGAGGTTTTTGCGGGAGTGGATCGAAAGCTGCGAGGAGGCTTCATCGATGGCGAAAAAAGCGCTCATGGTTAACACTCCCCAAGAGATATTGGAAAAGACGTGGATAAAAAAAGAGTCGCTCCAAGATTATAGATACTTTAAAAAGTGCTACCGAAACGAAGCGGATGATATATTTTTCAGACTGAAAGCCTTGATGGGAGAATATCTCAAATCCTCGGAAAAAGAGCTTTTGAATGATTTTTTGGATCTGGCTTTACTGTACAAAGAGACCAGAAAAAAATTAAAAAGGGACTCCAATACTCTCTCTTTTGAGGATTTGCCTCTATTTTTGGCGGATCTGTTGAGAGGAAAAATCAAAAACGACTTTTTATATTTCAGACTCGATTCCAGAATCGATCATATTTTGATAGACGAGTTTCAAGATACGTCTATTTTGCAGTATAGAATTTTGGAACCGCTTATAGAGGAGATCTGCTCCGGCGCAGGTTCTAAAGAGTTCAGGAGCTTTTTCTACGTAGGGGATACCAAACAGTCCATATACCGCTTTAGGGGCGGATACAAGGATCTTTTCGGTTACGTGGCGGAGCGTTTCGATATAGAAGTGATCCCTATGGAGGTGAACTACCGAAGCGCGAGGAATATAGTCGAGTTTGTAAACGAAACCTTCTCGCCCCTTTACAAAGAGGATGGCTACGTAATGCAAAAGGCCGCCTCGAAAGATGAGGGATACGTTGAGGTTATATACGGCGAGGATATTCCAAAGAGCGTGGTTGAAACGGTGGTCTCGTTGAAAAACAAGGGCGTTCGATACGGCGATATGGCGATTTTATGTTTTAAGAACGAGGATGTGGAGATTATAAAAGATCATCTGCAAAAGAGCCTGCCCGACGTTAGAATATCGACCGTTACCACTGCCAGACTTCTGGCGAAAGATAACGTAAAAGCCGTATGTAAATTTTTTGAGTATCTACACTACGGCGAGGATATATTCAAAGCCGCCTTTTTGTCTCTAATAGGGATAGATCCAACGGAAAAGATCGATTCGAAAAAGTACGAGCATCTGCTCTCTTCTCCGTTGCAACTGCTAAAGAGAGTATGCGCCGATTTCGGCATTGACTGCAAAGATGACAATATGTTGGCGTTTATGGAAATTTTGTCTGGTTACGGCGATATAGCCGAATTCGTATCAAACATGGAGAGAATAGACGCCGTTGCGGTTTCGGGGGCGGAAGAGGGTATAAAAATTATGACTATTCACAAATCCAAAGGTTTAGAATTCGAACATCTCGTTCTTTGTGACCGTTTAAGCAGGCGCGCTCCGGATACCTCCTCGCTTATTCTGGATAGGGAAGGTCCTCGAATTAGAGGAGTTTTCAAAAAGATTCAAAATAGAGAGTATGTGGATCGCGAGTATGCCGCCGCCCTGGAAAAGGAGAAAGAGGAGAGCGAGCTAGAGCGTATCAATCTCCTATACGTGGCGATGACAAGAGCCAAAAACTCTTTGAACATAGTGGCTTCTAAAAACGGAGAGTTCGGTTCTATAGGTCTAAAAGAGGGAAAAAGGGGAGAACTGAAATCTTCGCGCACCGAGGATAGGACGGCGTTGGTCAGACTGTATCCAAAAGAGATAAACGTAGCCAGACAGAAAATAGAGACGCAAAATGAGAAAACCGATATCAAAACCAAAGAGATAATTTTCGGTACGGCGTTGCACTACGCTCTCGAAGTTGCTGATTTGAGATCGCCGAATATCGAAAGCTCTATCCATTCCGTTAAGAACAGATTCGGCTTTTACCTGGAGGATTTCGAGATAGAGGATATAAAATGTAGAATAGAGCGTCTAATGGACGATCCTTTTTTCAATGAGCTGGTCTCTTTCGGCGATCTTTTCGTTGAACAGCAGTTAGCCTACGGCGACAAGATTCTTCAGCCGGATCTTTTTATAGTTAAAGACAAAGAGTGCCTGATAGTGGATTACAAAACCTCAAAAGAGTCCAGAAGCGACCATATTCGCCAGATCAGAGAGTATTCCCGGGCGCTGGAGGATATCTTGGAGAGGGGAACGAGGGGGTATCTATGCTATCTGCACGCTACGGGGCCGGAGTGGCTCGAAGTTTAAAGAAACCTAAAATTAAGCTGCTTTTAATAAAAAAATCTGTATCATCTCACTCACCAAAAAGCAATTAAAGGTTTGGGAAAATGAAGTTTACAAAGATGATCAAACCCCAAGAGGTCCAAAGGGACTGGATAGTCATTGACGCCGAAGGAAAGACTTTCGGTAGAATCATTACGGAGATCGCCTCCAAGCTTAGAGGCAAACACAAACCCTATTATACTCCGCACGTGGACTGCGGCGACTACGTGGTAGTGATCAACGCCTCCAAAGTGAACGTGAGCGGAAACAAACTCCAAAATAAAGAGTATCACAGACATACCGGCTATTTTGGAGGGGTCAAAAGCGAAAAACTCGAGGATCTTTTGAAAAAAAACCCTGAAAAGCTTTTTAAACTGGCGACCAGAGGTATGCTGCCTAAGACCAAACTAGGCAGAAAGATGCTTAAAAAACTAAAAGTGTATGCGGGAAGCGAGCATCCGCATACAGCTCAAGTAAAGGGATAATAGATGGCAAAAGTATACGCTACAGGAAAGAGAAAGACCTCCGTAGCCAAAGTATGGATAAGCAGCGGCAGCGGAAAGATCACTGTCAACGGGATGAGTCTGGATGAGTGGCTGGGCGGACACGAGGCTATAAAAAAGAGGGTAAAACTCCCTTTGGCTCTGACGAAAATGGAGGGCAGCGTGGACGTTGTCGCTCAGACTCTCGGCGGCGGATATTCCGCTCAGGCCGACGCGCTCAAGCACGGAATATCCAAGGCGCTGGTGGCTATGGACGAGAGTCTAAGAGCGATTTTGAAGCCCCAGGGTCTGCTCACTAGAGACTCCAGAGTCGTGGAAAGAAAGAAATACGGAAAACACAAAGCGAGAAGATCGCCGCAGTTCTCTAAAAGGTAACTCTTTTGCCCCCTCTTGCGGGGCTCTTTTCTCCAAGGAACGAACATGGCAAGAATTGCAGCCTTATTACTTCTGTTTGCGGGATTGCTTATGGCGCAGCTTAGGGATCTCTCTCCCAAAGATCTTGAAGCCCTCAAAAAAGAGGGTGTGGTGGTAATAGATATCAGAACTCCCGCCGAATGGAGCCAAACCGGTATAATTCCCGGCAGTAAAAAGATAATGTTTTTCGATCAATTCGGCAGATACGATCTCAATAGGTTTATGAGCGAATTTCAAAAATATGTGCCGAACAAGGAGAGCAGATTTATCCTGGTATGCAGAACCGGCAGCAGAACCAAGGCTGTAGGAGAGTTTCTCTCCGAAAAGCTCGGATATAAAAACGCCATGCATCTGCGCGGCGGAATATATGCCTGGATCAGGGAACACAAGCCGTTGCAAAAACAGTAATGCGATTTTTGATACTACTATCTTTGGCGATATCCGTTTTCGCTTCCACTCTTCACCTCTCTATAGGCGCCAGTCCCAGTAGAATAAATCCTATTCTGGCAACTGACAGTGCCAGTGCGGAAATAGCGGGCTGGGTGTTCAGCTCTTTGGTTAAATATGACAAAAACGGCGATATAGTCGGGGACTTGGCGGAGAGTTTCGAGTTCTTGAACGAAAGAGAGCTCCTTTTTAGATTGCGAAAGAATGTTTACTGGCATGACGGCGAGCCTTTTGAGGCCGAAGATGTGGTGTTTACCTACGAGACCATCGTTTCCCCCAAGGTTTTTACCCCTTATGCCAGCCAGTTTAGATTCGTCCAGAGCGTAGAGGCGATAGATTCCCATACCGTTTTGGTAAAGTACAAAAAGCCCTATTTCAAGGCTCTCGAAATTTGGATGACCGGTATTTTACCGCAACATATCCTAAAAAACGAAGATAACCTGATGACCAGCTCATTTAATCAAAAACCCGTGGGGACGGGTCCTTACATGATAAAGGAGTTCGAAGTCTCTAAAGATATCGTTTTGTACGCCAACGACAGATACTACGAGCATCCGCCCAAAATAGATAAAATCGTATACCATTTTATACCCGATCCCTCCACAAACTTTTTGATGCTAAAATCCGGCAAACTGGACGTAGGATCTTTGTCGAGTCTGCAGTATGAGAGGCAGATAGATGATAAATTCAAAAAGAGATTTAACATATACGAACAGATTTCTCACGGGTATACCTATTTGGGATTCAACCTCAAAAGGGAGAAATTCAAGGACAGACGGGTTAGAGAGGCTTTAAGTCTGGCTGTTGATAGAAAAGAGCTGGTGGATATTCTATTTTTTTCTCACGGAAGAGTATGTACCGGGCCTTTTATGCCGGGGAGCTTCGCTTTTGATGAGAGCGTCAAACCCCCGAAAGTGGATCTGGAAAAAGCGAGGCGACTGCTCAAAGAGGCCGGATACGACGAGAATAATCCGTTGGTTTTCGAGCTCGCTACAAACTCCAACAACTCCATAAGGCTCTATGCGGCGCAGATAATTCAATACCAGCTGGCAAAAATAGGCGTAAAAGTCAAGATAAAAGCGATGGAGTGGCAGGCCTTTTTGAATACCGTGGTACATCCCAGGAGGTTTGACGCGGTACTTTTGGGATGGAGTTTGGGGCTGACTCCCGACGCATATCCTCTATGGCACAGCGACTCCGCAAAACCGGGCGGTTTCAATCTGGTGGGCTACTCCAACAAAGAGGTGGATAGATTGATAGTAGAGGCGGAGGCCACGGTGGATAGAAAAAGGCTTTCCGAAATTTACAAAAAGATATTCAGACTCATCGTCGACGATCTACCCTATCTTTTTTTGTACATTCCAAACTCCATCGTCGCCGTCAACTCCTCGATCAAACCGGTCGAGCCGTCTATAATAGGGATTTTCCACAACGAAATAGAGTGGATCAAGCCGTAAATAACTTTTTTTGATTAAAGTGTTCAGTTTTTCTTTATTATCGAAACGTTTTTGAAACAATGAGGTGCAATTTTGAAAAGAGCGACTGTTATGTTCGATCTTGACGGTACTATAATAGACTCTACCGAAGCGATTCTGGAGAGTTTCGAATACGCTCAAAGAGCGCTGGGAGAGAAGATTAGCAAAAGAGATGAAATTTTGGAACTGATCGGCCATCCGCTCGATTTTATGTTTGAACATCTGGGCACTCTGGATGTAGAGAGGGCCGTAAAGGCATACAAAGAGCACTACAAAAAGATCTACCTGGAAAAGACCACTCTTTTAAAAGGGGCCGACGAGGCCGTTTACGAGGCCGCTAAATTTGCCAAAGTGGCCGTGGTAACCACAAAAACCTCTTTTTATTCCCGACTGATTCTTGAACATTTCGGTTTGAGTCCGTACGTGGAGACCGTTGTAGGAAGAGAGGACGTTATAAGGCCGAAGCCTGATTCCGAGCCTGTTTTGAAGGCTCTTTCGCGCGTAAAAGGAGATAGAAAACGGTCCTGGATGATAGGGGATACCTGTCTTGACGCCGTTGCCGCCAAAAGCGCGGGAGTAAAAGCCGTTGGAGTGTTGTGCGGTTACGGCAAAAAAGAGGCGCTCAAAGAGTGTTCCCATCACCTGTGCGAGGATGCGCTGGAGGCTGTGAGACTGATTGGGAAAATAGAGTCCCAGCTACCGTAAAACGCCATCTTTTTAAACTTTTTCTCCCTCTTTTTTTCAATATATTAATAAAGCCTTGTTTAAGAACAAAATGATTACAATTAAGCAACAAACTACAACTGTTTAAGAGGGAGAGAAGATGTTAGAGATCAGATGGCACAGCCGCGCGGGACAGGGAGCCGTGACGGGAGCAAAAGGTCTGGCCGACGTGGTGGCCAATACCGGTAAATTTGTCCAGGCTTTCGCTTTTTACGGTTCGGCCAAAAGAGGTGCGGCAATGACCGCCTACAACAGGGTCGACGACACTCCGATACTAAATCACGAAAAGTTTATGAGACCCGATTATGTTCTCGTGATAGATCCCGGTTTGGCGTATACGGCCGATATTACAGCCAACGAAAAAGAGGATACTAAATATATCATAACCACCCACCTCTCCAAAGAAGAGCTGGTAGAAGCGATTCCCAAACTAAAAGGAAAAGAGGTCTATGTGGTAGACTGTATGCAGATTTCGCTCGACACCATCGGCAGAGCTATTCCCAATACCCCTATGCTGGGAGCTTTGATGAAGGTTTCGGGAATGTTTGATCTTGAATATTTCCAAAACGCTATGAAAAAGGTGCTTTCGAAATTTCCTCAAAAAATCATCGATGCCAATATGGCCGCCATCGAAAGAGCCTACAACGAAGTTAAATAAAGGATAGAAAATGGCAAAAGATATTAAAGATTTGGGATGGAATGAATTGATTCCCGGAGCGGCGCTCTTTTCCTTTACCGAACCGGTAGAAGACGTGGCTGAGGTGCCAATGGATGAAAGGCCGTACGCTCCCACTAATTCGCATCAATACAGCGTCGGAGACTGGAGAGTCGAAAAGCCGGTATTCAACAGGGACCTGTGTATCGACTGTCAATTTTGCTGGGTTTTTTGTCCGGATCTGGCTATTTTGAGCAGAGACAAGAAAATGATAGGAGTTCTTTACGATCCTTGTAAAGGGTGCGGAATATGCGTCGAGGTCTGCCCTACCAATCCGAAATCTCTTTTGATGTTCCCAGAGCAGGTAGATAACGAGGAGGCTCTATCTAAGTGGCCTCAAAAAGATGAAAAGAAAAAGTAAAAGGAATAGAAAATGGCAAAAAAGTATGAACTGAACGAAGTTGAGGTCTGGGACGGTAATATGGCGGCCGCCCAGGCGCTGAGACAGGCTCAGGTGGACGTGGTGGCCGCCTATCCTATTACGCCTTCTACTCCGATAGTGCAGAACTATTCGCAATTTCTCGCTGACGGATACGTGGACGGCGATTTCATTATGGTAGAGAGCGAACACTCTGCGATGAGCGGCTGCGTCGCGGCCTCTGCTTCCGGCGCCAGAGCGGCCACCGCCACAAGTTCCCAGGGTTTTGCTCTGATGGTGGAGGTTCTGTATCAGGCCAGCGGAATGAGGCTGCCGATTGTATTGACCGTGGTAAACAGGGCATTGGCCGCTCCGTTGAACGTAAACGGCGATCATTCGGATATGTATCTTGGACGGGACGCGGGATGGATAAATCTATGCTCCTACAATCCTCAAGAGGCCTACGATCTGACGCTGATGGCTTTTAAAATAGGCGAGGATCTGGATGTAAGACTGCCAGTAATGGTACACCAGGACGGATTTTTGTGCTCTCATACGGCTCAGAACGTAAAGCCGCTTCAAGATGAGGTCGCCATAGAGTTTGTTGGAGAATATAAACCGGTAAATACTATGCTTGACGTTTCCAATCCGGTAACGCACGGCGTTCAGACCGAAGAGGATTGGCATTTCGAACACAAAGCCAGACAGCATAACGATCTGATGAATTCGCCTAAAGTTATCAAAAGGGTTTTTGAAGAGTTCAAGGCTCTCACCGGTAGAGAGTACGATTTTGTCTACAAATACAAGATGGATGATGCCGAGGTTGCGATTTTTGCTCTGGGGACTACAGTAGAGAGTGCCGAAGTCGCGGCCGATAGAATGAGGGAAAAGGGGATAAAAGCCGGCGTCGTCAGTCTTAGAGTGCTCAGACCCTTTCCATTTGAACAGATTCAAGAGGCTCTTAGCGGCATAAAGGCTCTAGCCGTTATGGACAGGAGCGCTCCGGGCGGTACTCTGGGCGCGATGTTTAACGAGCTGAGCGCGGCCATGTTGGCCAAAGGCGAGAGCCCCATAATGTTAAACTACATTTACGGTCTAGGGGGCAGGGATACCACGATAGATCATCTGACGGAGATTTTTGCCCAACTGGACGAGTGTGCGAAGGCCGGAGAGAGAAAATATCCGCTGCAGCAGTTCATCGGACTTAGAGGTCCGAAACTGAGCTTTTATTGATGCGTAAATGAAGGAGAAAAGAGATGACCAAAAAAATAAAGAATCTAAAAGAGTTTTCGCTCTCCAACGATAGATACGAGGGCGGCAACCTGATGTGTCCGGGTTGCTCTCACAACATAATAGTCAGAGAGGTGCTCAACGCCACGAACGATCCGGTTATCGTAGCTACGGCGACCGGCTGTCTGGAGGTTTGTACCGCGGTTTATCCGAGAACCTCTTGGGACGTGAGCTGGATACATATCGGCTTTGAGAACGCCGCGGTGGCAATCGCCACGGCCAGTGCCGCGTACGAGGTCCTAAAAAGAAAAGGAAGACTCCCTGAGGCTACGCAGAAAATGGTAGATGAGGGAAGAGAGCCTAAATTTGTCGCATTTGCTGGTGACGGCGGAACCTTTGACATAGGATTTCAGTCTCTAAGCGGCGCTTTTGAAAGGGGCCACAACTTTATGTACGTGTGTCTGGACAACGAAGTATACGCCAACACCGGAGGTCAGAGGAGCTCTTCAACTCCGATAGGGGCCGCTACAACTACCAGTCCGGCCGGAAAGGTAAGCTACGGCGAGAAGATGATGAAAAAGAGCATGATAGAGATCATGGCCGATCACGGAGCCCCGTACGTTGCTCAAGTGAGTCCTTCAAAATGGAAAGATCTGGTTAAAAAGGTGCAAAAAGGGTTCGAAGTAAAAGGACCGGTCTATATCAACGCTCAAAGTGCATGTACCACCGAGTGGAAACATGCGCCCGAAGACACCATCGAAGTGAGCGATCTAGGTGTTGATAGCTGTGTTTGGCCTCTGTATGAGATTATCAACGAAAGAGACGAGCACGGAATAATTTACAGCACGAAACTAAATATTACTTACAGACCTAAAAACAAGATTCCGGTTGAGGAGTATCTTGCGGCGCAGCCGAGATTTAGACATCTTTTCAAACCGGAAAACAGACATATTATCGATCTATGGCAAAAAGCCGTAGACGCCAGATGGGAATATCTGCAAAAAAGAGAGGAAGCCGGGGTCTGATCCCCTCTTCTCTTTTCCTCTTTTTCTTCCGATTTACACTTTTATGATAAAATTCTGACAATTTTGAAACTAATAAAGGGGTTTTCATGCCTTTACTGGAGAGTTTTACGGTAGATCATACCAAAATGGAGGCCCCGGCCGTCAGAAAGGCAAAGAGCGTCTCCACTCCCTCGGGGGATATTATAACCGTATTCGATCTGAGATTTTGTCGTCCCAATAGGGAGATTCTGCCCCAAAAGGGCCTTCATACCATGGAACATCTGATCGCTCAATATATGAGAGAGCATCTAAACGGCGAGGATGTCGAGATAGTAGATATTTCGCCCATGGGATGCAGGACCGGTTTTTATATGAGCGTAATAGGTAGCCCCTCCGAGCTGGAGGTTGCGCAGGCTCTTGAGAAGAGTATGAGAGATATTGCCGCCATAAACGATATATCGAAAATTCCGGAACTGAACATATATCAGTGCGGCAGCTGCTATCTGCACTCGCTGTCAGAGGCGCAAAAGATCGCTCAGCATATTTTAAAAAACGATATCAAGATTCTTTACAACGAGGATTTGGCGCTCGATACGGAGTCAATAGAAGCTGACTGCGAGGTGGATCCAAAGAGCGTAAAAGTAATAGGAGAGTGAGATGGTGGTCGCGGTACCGGTGGATAATGAGAGTTTCGAGGAGGCGAGGGTCGTTCCCATAAGCGACGCAAAAGGCTTTTTATTGATGGAAGTGGAGGGGGGAAAACTGTTAAAAAGCGGTTTTTTCTCTACTTTGGGAGAGGAGTTTTTTGATTATATCGTGGTCGCATCCAAGAATGAGGAGCTCGAGGAGATATTCGATTTGGGAGCCAGGGCTCTATTGGGCAGAAAAGGGATGTATATGGAAGAGATAATCGAGGCGCTGATGTTTGCCGAACTGGACGAGATTCACTAAAGGAAAAACTATGGCGAAATATACTCTGTGGCATAATCCAAGATGCGCAAAAAGCAGAGAGGGATTCAAAATTCTCGAGGGGCTCGATGTGGAGATCAGACGATATCTGGAGAATCCGCCTGACTGCCGAGAGCTTAGGGAAATTCTAAAAAAACTGGGTATGAAACCGACGGAGCTGGTTAGAAAAAAGGAGAAGCTCTTTAGAGAACTCGGTTTGAAAGATGCTTCGGAGGAGGAGATTTTAAAAGCGATGTGCACACATCCCAAATTGATAGAGCGCCCTATTCTCATCAAAGGTGAAAAAGCCGTTCTTGGCAGGCCTCCCGAAAGATTTTTGGAACTGATAGATGAGAATAGTTAAAACCGATGACGAGAGCTTTACGCTTTATAGCGACAAATATGAAGAGTGTTATCATAACGTTAAAGACGGAGCTTTGCGCGAGTCTTTATCAAAACATGTAGAGCCGGCTCTTGATGAGTCTCTTTGGAAGAAGAGCAGTCTAAAGATTCTCGATATCTGCTTCGGGCTCGGCTACAATACCTTAGCAACCCTCTATTTTTTACGAAAACGCGGTTTTGACAAAAGGGTCAAAATCGTCTCTCCCGAGCTTGATAGAGAGCTGGTGCGATCCTTGAGAGAATTTAAATATCCAAAAGAGTTCGAGGAGTTTCGGGAGGTGATAGAGTCTATATCAGAAACAGGATGTTATAAAAGCGAGAATTTCGAGGTAGAGGTCCGTTTTGAAAACGCCAGAGAGACTCTGATGGAGATAGGGGATATAGATATCGTCTATCAAGATCCTTTCAGTCCCCGCAAAAATCCGGAATTGTGGACCGTTGAGTATTTCGCCTCTTTGTACGCAGCCACTTCCGAAGAGGCTATTGTTACGACCTACTCGGTAGCTTCGGCAGTAAGATTCGCGATGTACGAGGCCGGTTTTAGAGTCTACGAGCGAGAGATCGAAGGCGTAAAAAAACATACCGTTGCTTCCAAAAGAGCTCTGCCTTTTAAAGAACTCGATATCAAAGCCAAAATGGAGCGAAGCGACAAAAAGGCTCTCAAAGATGAGGATCTGGCTCAAACGATATAGCGTCTTGCTGCTTTTGGTCGCTACATTTTTGATTTTCGGCATATATAACTACAACTCTTTTAGATCGCTTTTGGCTAGAGAGTCTTTTGAAAGAGCCAAAATAGAGATAGAAAACGAGATAGAGAACAAGCTAAAAAGTACAATGGCCATAGCTTTGACGATCGCCGAGAGTATCTCCGGGACCAAGGATATGGACTCCATCGTAGAGAGCGTCTCCGATCTTCCTGAAATCTATAAACGATATACCAAGTACAAAAACGTCTGGATAGAGCTGGTAGATTCCGATCAAAACGTAATTTTTAGAAGCTGGGACGAAAAGAGGGGTGACAAAGCGTTGAGTATGCAAAGATATCCCGGCTTTGTATCCACGATCTCTTTGAACAAATACACTTTGGCCCTGTACGCCATAGCTCCGTTTCAAAAGGAGGGGAAAAACGGCGGTTACGTGAACGTTATTACGCATTTCAACTCTATAATAAAGAATCTGGAGCGCTACGGATACGATATAGTGGTCGTGGCGGACAGAAAGTTCGCCAACAGCCTCGAATATGCCAGATCCGATCGCTTTCTTGAGGGTTACTATGTGGTCAATTTCGAGCCATCGATAGAGACGCTTTCCGTGATTTCCAAAATAGGAATAGATTCGATAATTCAAAATGAAAACTATATTTATACCGAGGACAGGTATATTTACAAATTTGCCCTGAGGGATTTTAACGGGGAGATTCTGGGATGGGCTTTGGTGGTTAAAAGCGGAGAGAATCTGAATCAATTTCTGTACAAGAACGAGATTATCAAGCGACTTTTCGTTCTATTTTTCGTGGTTTCGCTTTTTGTGGCGCTGATAATATATCTATATACCAAGGATAAAGAAAAGGCGCTAAAAAAGCAGGCGGATTACTACTTTAAGATATTCGATTCGCTGCAAGAGATTTTAGTAATCTATTCCGGGAGAAAACTGAAATACGCCAATCGACGTTTCTTGGAGCATTTCGGAAACTTCAACAGCGTAGAGGAGTTCATATCAAGATACGGTTCGCTCGAACGTTTTTTTAGGCCCAAGGAGGGTTTTTTATATTCGGTGGAAGAGGGCGACTGGCTTGAAAAACTTCTGCAAGAGCCATCCGCGAAGATATTTATAGATTTCGAGAGAGAGTTTTACGTGTTTCAGGCAAAGGCCTCAAAGATAGAAAAGGAGGATATCGCGATAATTTTTACCGATATTACGGACGAGTATAGAAATCGCCGCAGATTAGAGGAGGAGGCGCGAAAAGACAGACTTACCTCTTTGCTTAACAGACGCTCCTTTGATCTCTCTTTTGCCGAAATCGTGAAAAACCACAAAGAGCCGCTCTGGCTCGCTATCGCCGATATTGATCATTTTAAATCTATTAACGACAGATACGGGCATAAAAAGGGGGACGAAGTTCTAAGGGAAGTCGGTTCTATTTTAAAAGGAGCCGTAAGGGAAGAACCGGTCTTTAGAATCGGCGGCGAGGAGTTTGCTATAATTGTCGAAGGCATAAACAAACATGAGTTAAGATCGCTTTTACAAAGAGTTAATATGAAAATAAAGAGCGAAACCTTAAAAAGAGTGGGTTTTGCCGTAACCGTAAGTATAGGGGCCGCTAGATTTCGACACAAGGGGGCCGAAGATCTGTTCGATAGAGCCGACGCCGCTCTGTACGAAGCTAAAAGAGGCGGACGCGATACGGTGGTGATAAAGGATTTTTGATGATCGACGAAAGAACCAAAAGAGCGATTTTATCGCTGGCCAGAATAGCTATCAAAGAGGAACTGGCATCGCACAAGGAGCTGAACGAAGATGTATTAGGGCGTCTTTTGGAGATGTTTCCGACTCTAAAAGAGCCTGGAGCTGCTTTCGTTACGATAAAGGAAAGGGGATCTTTGAGAGGATGTATAGGCTCTTTGGTAGCTTATCGTCCACTTTACGAAGATGTGATACAAAACGCCAAGGCGGCCGCATTCTCGGATCCGAGATTTCCGCCTTTGTCCGCAGAGGAGTTTGAGAGGATAACTATTGAGATCTCTTTGCTAACTCCTCCTAGACCTGTTGAATACAAGGACCGAGAGGATCTAAAAAACAAGATCGTACCGTTTAGAGACGGAGTCGTTTTGGAATATAATGGGAAAAAGGCCACTTTTTTACCTCAAGTATGGGAAGAGCTACCCGATTTCGACGCTTTTTTCGCGCATCTGTGCATGAAGGCCGGACTAATGCCCGAGTGTCTGAGACTTCATCCGGATATATCGGTATACGAAGTGGTGAGTTTCAGCGAAGAGGAGATTTAAAAACTCTCCAATAACGTATAGACGGCTCCTTCAGGTTTTAGTTCGCTTTTGTAAAGACCTATTTCGTTTACTACGCTCAGTATCGGCTTTTTGTTGAATCCCGAGACGGTTTTGTAAAGACCTTCGAGATCCGATATACCCTTTATTCTGGCCAGAGTTACGTGCGCTACGAACTTTTTGTCGAACTTTTGGAATCGGGATGCTATCTGTCGTTGTATGAGATAAACTCTTTTTTCTTTTATCGGGGTATAAAGAATTCTGGGCGGTTTTCCAAAAAGAGCTAGGCCTATACCGGGAGCTTCGAATTTTTCGTATTTGATCCCTTTTAATCTATTTATCGCCTCTTTTGGATCGTATTCTCCCAAAAATAGATACGTCAGATGAAGGTTTTCCGGAACCACCCATTTTGCTTTTAATGTTTCGCAAAAGGTTTCGCGGAGCTCTTCATACCTCTTTATTTTTGCGGGCGCGGCTATAAAGAGTCTCATCAGTACAGCGCCATTATTTTGTCGATTTCGGACCATGTAAGGTCCGATTTTTCCTTAAATATATGATATAGATATCTTGCGAACATATCGGTTTCGATATTAACCCTACGCCCGGCAAAAAACTCTCCAAAGAGTGTGTTTTCAAGCGTTATGGGTACCAAAGTTACCCAAAAACCGCTCTCATAGACGCCGTTGATTGTGAGACTGACCCCGTCTACGGCCACGCTTCCTTTCGGTACGGCAAATTTTATGATATCTTTTGGGACCTTTAGATAGAACTCTTTGGCGTTGGTTTTAGGGACGATCTTCTCTATGGTTCCTATCGCGTCTATGTGGCCCTGTACCAGATGCCCCTCGATTCTCTCCCCCAGTCTCATGGCAGGTTCGATATGGACTTTACCGCTGAAATTTTCCAGTGCCACCATATTTTTCGTTTCGTCTCCTATCTCTACGGTGAAACCTTTTGAAAAGAGTTCCGTTACGCTGAGACAGACGCCGTTTACGGCGATGGAATCGCCCAGTTTCGGTCTATGTTTCGCCACGATAGATAGCTCGGTGCCGTCGAAACGGTCAACTTTGGCTATTTCTCTGATAAGGCCGGTAAACACATCGTTTCCTTGATTTTGATAGACGATTATTGTATAAAACGTTAAATAATTATAGCCAAAACTCTCAAGGAGAGATATGAAGTTCGACATTATCGTTATAGGCGGAGGACACGCAGGAATAGAGGCCGCGTTGGCCTCTGCGAGAATGGGTATGAAAACTATGCTGATGACCATGCTGGTGGAGCAGATCGGAGCAATCAGCTGCAATCCGGCCATAGGCGGATTGGCTAAAGGACACCTGGTAAAGGAGATCGACGCGTTGGGGGGACAGATGGGTCTATGTACCGACGCGGCCGGAATTCAGTTTAGAATACTCAACGCCTCAAAGGGCCCGGCTGTGCGTGGCAGTAGGGCCCAAATCGATATGGATAGGTACAAAAACTATATGAGAAATCTGATTCTAAACACCCCCAATCTACACGTTATTCAAGAGAGTGCGGAGGAGATCGTCGTAAAAAACGGAGAGGTTGCGGCGGTAAAGGGGTCTTTGCAAAATCTATATCACGCCAAAAAGGTTATAGTGACTACCGGTACCTTTTTAAAAGGTGTAATCCATATCGGAGAGATCAAGCAAGAAGCCGGCAGAGCGGGCGAATTTCCATCGGTTAGATTGAGCGACTCTCTAAAGGAGCTGGGTTTGGAGATGGGACGTCTAAAGACCGGTACGTGCGCTAGGATCGACGCAAAGAGCATAGATTTTTCAAAAATGGAGATTCAGCCTGGCGACGAGAACCCGACTCCTTTTAGTTTCAGAACGGCAAAGGAGGGCTTCGCCCCAAGACAGCTGCCGTGCTATATTACCTACACCAATGAAAAGACGCACGAAATCATCGAGTCAAACTTTTCGAGAGCCCCTCTTTTTACCGGTCAGATCGAGGGCGTAGGCCCCCGTTACTGCCCGAGTATAGAGGATAAGATATACAGGTTTAGGGATAAAGAGAGACACCATATATTCGTCGAACCTCAGACCTTTGAGGCTACGGAATACTATATAAACGGAATGAGCACCTCTTTGCCGCCGGATGTTCAGGAGGAGATGATAAGAAGCGTCAAAGGATTGGAGAAGGCCCGTATCGTCAGGTACGGATACGCTATCGAGTATGATTACGTCCAGCCTACCGAGCTTGATCACACTCTGCAGACAAAGGCTATAAAGGGACTCTATCTCGCCGGACAGATCAACGGAACCACCGGTTACGAGGAGGCCGCGGCTCAGGGACTGATGGCGGGGATCAACGCCGTTTTGTCGATTAAAGAGGAAGAGCCTTTCATTCTAAGAAGAGATGAGGCCTATATAGGCGTTTTAATAGACGATCTGGTTACGAAAGGAACGAACGAACCGTATAGGATGTTTACTAGTCGTGCGGAGTTTAGGCTGCTCCTTAGAGAGGACAACGCCGATTTGAGATTGATGCCCTACGGCAGAAAACTGGGACTTATAGACGAGGATACCTACTATAAAATGCTCAAGAAAAAAGAGGAGATCCAAGATGGCCTGCGGATTTTACAAAACAGCTATTTAACTCCCACCAAAGAGACTCTGGAGTTTCTGGAATCGATACACGAGCCCAAAATTACGGATAAGATATCTTTGAAAAAGCTGGTCTCCAGAAAGAGCTTCGATATGGAGAAACTGGAAAAAGCGGCGCCGGAAATTTCGAAATTCAGCCGCGAAGCCAAAGAGCAGATACTAATTGAGGCAAAGTATGATCAATATATATCGAAGCAAAGAGAACAGATCGAAAAAATGAAGGAACTGTTGGATCTTAAAATACCTCGAGACCTCGATATCGACTCCATTTCGGGTCTTTCCAACGAGGTCAAGGAGAAGTTGAAAAAATTCAGGCCCGAAACGCTGTTCGCGGCTTCGAGAATCAGCGGCGTTACGCCGGCCGCCATCGAGATTTTGCATATATATATAAAAATGAAGGAGAGGGGAAAGAGAAAATGAGACTCTATTTTTACGCCAAAACGGGACATAGGGTGGGTCTTGATAGACTAAGGAGAATAAAGAGTTTGATAAAGGAGTTTGAGGAGTACGAACCGCTGTTGATGGTTCAGGACTTTAGGGCGGCCGATTACGCCAAGAGAGAACTGGGAATCAAAAGAACCCTCGGTATAGACGACGTTAGAAACATGGCCAACGTTTGCGAACGAGGAGATGCGGTAATTTTCGATAGCGACGAATTCAACGAAAGTATGCACGCTCAAATGTGCGATTTCTTTTCGGATTTCGTAAGGATATCCTATTCAGCTTTGGAGGAGCCTAAAAACGGAGAGATTTTGATCAATCCCTATAAAGGAGGCGACAACAGGATAGAGGCTCTTTTGGTGGAGAAGGATTATCTAAACGCTAATACCGTAAAAAAAGGGAGCTACTTTTTTTACGGAGACGAAGATTATGAAAAGGAACTGAAAAAAATAGCCGGGGCATTCAAAGGAAGAGAATTTTCTCTGCTGGAGGGCTTTTATTTCTTTTTGGATTACGCGAAGGAGCTAAATGAGTGTTTTGAGAGGATAGAGGAGATAGAGAACTACGATAGGACGATAAAAAGCGCATCAGTATTTGTCACCTCCTCCTGGCAGAGCGCGATAGAGTCCGCCGCGGCCGGCGCCAGGACCATCTATCTTGAAAGGGAGGGAAGATTGTGCTTTGAATGCGACGTTCTGGATTTTCTGGGGATAGAGAGGGTCGATAATATTGATAACGATTATCTTTTTAATATGGTTGATGGCGGAAATGGCGTTAAAAAAGAGATTTTTGATGAAAAAAATGTGACAAAAGCCGCACAAACCATAAAATCGATGCTTAATTTATGATAATTTAATTTCCGTTCATATAAAATTAACTCGACATTAATCACTTTTTGAAAGGAAGTCATTATGGCGGATCAGAAAAGACGCGACTTTATCGGTATGGTCTTTGGCGGTTTCGCTGCAGCCGGAGGAGCGGCGGCGCTATATGCCATGAAGAGAACATGGGATCCGTTGCCGAGCGTTATGGCGGCAGGTTTCACGACCGTCGATCTATCTCCGATGAAGCCAGGAGAGTTCAGAACGGTTACGTGGAGGGGAAAACCGATTTTTATACTCAAAAAGGATCACACCGATCTTAAAAAGTGTGACGATGCCGATGTAAAGGTAGGCGAAGGAGACTATCTGGTTAGAATCGGACTCTGTACCCACCTGGGATGTATTCCCGCATGGGAGCCCGGCAAACAGATTTTTAAATGCGCATGTCACGGTGGAGAGTTCGACGCCTGCGGAGCAAACACCTTCGGTCCACCACCAAGACCTCTGGATATACCTCCGTTTAAAATCGAAGGAACCAAACTGGTACTCGGCGAAGAGGGACCTGAATACAAAAAGTTAGTCGGTAAAGCGTAAGGAGCGGGATATGGCACAGTTCGAGAAAGCTAACAGCGTTTACGAGTGGCTCGATCAGAGACTTGCTCTGACGAAGCTCACCAAGGTATTGATGACGGAGTATTGGATTCCGAAAAACATCAACTTCCTCTGGGCGATGGGCGTGGTTTTGATGACCATGTTCAAAATACTGCTCATTTCGGGAATCTTTCTTTTGATGTATTACAAGCCGGATACGAAACTGGCTTTTGATAGCGTTAACTACACCATCATGCAAGAGGTCTGGTTCGGATGGCTTTGGAGACATATGCACGGTGTCGCCGCCTCGGTGGTGTTTTTGGTGATCTATATCCATATGTTTACGGGTATATATTACGGCTCTTACAAAAGAGGCAGAGAGATGATTTGGCTCAGCGGTATGCTGCTGTTTGTTACCTTTAGCGCCGAGGCCTTCAGCGGATATATGCTTCCTTGGGGACAGATGAGCTATTGGGCCGCTCAGGTTATTACAAATCTTTTCGGCGGAATTCCTTTTATAGGTGACGAGCTGGTTATCTGGATCAGAGGTAACTTCTATGTGGCAGACGCCACTTTGACCAGATTCTTTATGTTGCACGTCCTGCTTTTGCCTTTGGTTATCATGGGAATTATAGGACTCCATTTTTATAGCCTCAGAATTCCGCACGTAAACAATCAAGAGGGCGAAGAGATAGATTTCGACGCCGAAGCGGAAAAATTTAAAGCCGGTAGAAAAGCCGAGGCAAAAGTTATTCCTTTTTGGCCGGTCTTTATCAGCAAGGACCTCTTTGTTCTGGGCGTATTCATGATTTTCTATTTCTATCTGGTCTTTTACCATTACAATTTCGCGATGGATCCGATCAACTTCGATCCGGCCAATCCTATGAAAACTCCGCCGCACATATATCCTGAGTGGTACTTCCTGTGGTCTTACGAAGTTCTAAGAGGATTCTTCTTTGACGTAGGTCCGCTTTCGGCAATGGATATTGGTCTGATGGCTTTCGGTATCGCCAACGTCATTTTCTTCCTTATGCCTTGGCTGGACAGATCGCCCGTAGTCGCTCCTGCTCACAAGAGAGGCCCCTTCTTTATCTGGTTTTGGGTTCTTCTTGTAGATATGATCGTTTTGACCATATGGGGTAAGCTACCTCCTACGGGTATCAACGCCTGGATAGGCTTTTTCGCGTCAATTACGTTTTTGGGGCTGCTACTGGTAGCGCTGCCGATGATTACCAAACAAGAGGCTAAAAGAGCAGGAGGTGCCGCATGAGAGAGCTTAAAATTCTGGGTGTAGTGATACTATTTACCTTGATTACCTATTGGGGAGTCGAGCCGTTCGCCCACTCCCAGATGCATGCGCACCATGAGCCTGCTACTTTCAAATACGAAGATATAACGCCTTTGGGGAAAAAGGGCAATCCTCAAAGGGGTGCCGAAATTTTCGCGAACGCCGGCTGTACGGGCTGCCACTCCGTAAAGTCTCAGAATCTGCCCGCTCCTATGGATCCGGTAGCGGCCAGCGCCAGCTACGGGGTTAATCCTCCGGATTTGAGCGACGCGGGTGCTCTGTACGATCCGAAATATCTTGCCGCAGTTATAAAAAATCCCGCTCACGCGATGAAGCTGGATCATAAATTCAACGAAAACAGACCTTTTCCTATGCCTAACTTTTACGGCGTAGGCGGCGATCTGGATCAAGAGGTAGCCGACATAGTGGCCTATTTGCAATCTATAGCGCCTAAAGAGGTAGAGCCCAAAGAGGCTTTCGTTAACGCCTGCGGCAGATGTCACGATATGAAGTATGACAACTGGTACGTAATCGGGCCCAAGCCAAAAATGGATACCGAACTGGAAGAGGCACAGTTTAATCTTAAACACGCCGAGTATCAGGAAAACCTGAAAAAGTATCTGGGAACCAATCCTCCGGATCTATCTATGTATATCAGATCCAGAGGCCACGAGTATATCAGGGATTTCATCGAAGATCCTCAAAAGATTCTCCACGGAACCGCAATGCCTAGAGTCGGTTTGACCGAAGAGGCTACGGAAAAAGTGGTTACCTATATGGAGAACGTGGGTGACAGAAAGAAAGAGAAAAGAGAGTCTTTGGGACCTCTGGTACTACTCTATTTCATCATTTTCGCTCTTCTTGCCTACGCGTGGAAGCAGAAGGTCTGGAGAGACGTACACTAATTTCAAGAGGCTTTCGCCTCTTGAACAGCTCCGTTAATCTTTCATAGCTCTACTTTAATCAATTTTCTGCTAAAATCGTTCCAGAAATTCGGTAAAGAGGAATATATGTTAATAGACCAGTACGGAAGAAAAGTCGATTATCTGAGAATTTCGTTGACCGAGCGATGCAATTTCAGATGTCAATACTGTATGCCGGAAAAGCCTTTTTCATGGGTACCGAAAGAGAATCTGCTAGATTTTGAGGATCTGTTTAAATTCGTCAAGGCGGCTATTGACGAAGGTATAACGAAAATTAGACTTACAGGCGGCGAGCCGACTCTCAGAGCGGATCTGGATAGTTTTATAAAGATGATCTGCGATTACAAACCCGATATAGATCTGGCCATGACCACAAACGGCTATCTTTTAAAGGATATCGCGCACAGACTCAAAGATGCCGGACTAAAGAGACTGAACGTTTCATTGGACAGTCTCAACCCGAAAACCGCGGCCATCATAGCAGGCAAGGATGTTTTGGATAACGTTTTGGCTGGTATCGAAGCGGCTCTGGATGCGGGATTGAAGGTAAAGATAAATATGGTGCCGCTAAAGGGCGTAAACGAGCATGAGATCTGCGATATTCTCGATTTTTGCAAAGAGCGCAAAATACAGGTGAGATTTATAGAGTATATGGAAAACGTCCACGCCCACAGCGAGTTAAAGGGAATGCACGGCAAAGAGATCCTAAATAGAATAAAACAGAGATACGATATAGAAAAGATAGGCCGCCAGGGCAGTAGTCCGGCCTTTTTATATAGAATCAAGGGCGAGGAGTATATATTTGGACTTATAGACCCTCATAAACACGACTTTTGCGAAAGCTGTAACCGAATAAGGCTGACGGCCGAAGGCTATCTCATTCCATGTCTCTATTTCGACGAGGCTATGAGTATCAAAGATGCGGTCAAAGAGGGGGATATAGATCGTGCCGTGGTAATTTTAAAAGAGGTTCTTTCGAACAAGCCTAAAGAGAACAGATGGAACGAAGGCGATTCGGAGGCCTCTTCTAGAGCCTTTTACGAAACCGGAGGTTGATTGTGCCGTATCTTGTAGAACATTTTTATTCCCTTCAGGGTGAGGGTAAATTTATAGGTACGCCTTCGATATTTTTCAGATTCGGAGGATGCAATCTGAGTTGCAAATCCTTCGGAGAGTATTTTATAAAGGGTAAGAAAGTCTACGGCTGCGACAGTCTAAGAGCCGTTAACAGAACTCTTTTCGAGGATGAATGGAAACGGGTGGAGGATAGTGTCTATTTGATAGATGTTTTGAAGGACTATCTGGAGAATCTAGACTTTAGGCCTCACGTGGTCATAACCGGAGGCGAACCTCTGATATATTGGAACGATAGGGTTTTTTACGGTTTCGTGGAGTATCTGATCAACGAGGGTTTTACGGTTACGATCGAAACCAATGCTACTCAAACTATAGATTTCGAGCGATTTGGTGCCTACAAAAGCGTGATATTCGCCATGGCCGTAAAACTCTCCAACAGCGGCGAACCCTACGAAAAGAGAGTAGTCAAAGAGGCGATCGCCGCGATTGCCGAGAATACGGATTACAGTTTTTTCAAATTTACTCTTGATCGCTCCGTTATAGAGATGAGAGCTTATGAGGAGATCGTCGACATAGTGGGGGACTATCCCCATATAGAGGTCTTTTGTATGCCTCTTGGCGACAACAAGGAGACTCTTTCAAAAAACGACAAAGTCGTTGCGGAATTCTGTATGATTTACGGATTTATATACAGCGACAGACTTCAAGTTAGATTATGGAACAGACAAAAGAGAAGATAGATGAAAATTAGAAAACTGTTTAAATTCGAAAACGCCCATATCGTTAGAAACTGTACCTCTTCAAGATGCTCCCAAAGCATCCACGGCCACTCCTACAGGGTTGAGCTCTTTTTGATTTCGGATTCTCTTGATAGAGGGGAGATGGTTTACGATTTCGGATTGACCAAGCTATACATAAAAGAGCTGATAGACTCTTTCGATCACGCCATAACTTTATGGAAGGGGGACGATCCGGGTTATCTGGCCGATATGAAAAAGTGGAGCAAAAGGTGGGTAGAGATACCGGTAAACCCCAGCGCCGAGCAGTTTAGCAGGCTCTTTTTCCTAATGATAGACAGAGTTTTGCGCCTTTCGATAATGAAAAACGGCGAAGGAAGCGTCAAAGTGGATTCGGTTATAGTCCACGAAACCGATACCGGTTACGCTCTTTGCGAGAGAGACGACGCTTATAGCGAGGCTTTGGGAAAAATTGATCTAAAAGATGTTATATTTTCAGAAGGGGTCGTTCAGGAGTGGAGCGATCCTAAGATGTGGGATAATATTTTAAACGATAAAAAAATAGAAAACCCCATTATAATATAAAGGAGTAACGATGATTAGGTTGGCTTTGTCCTCTGTGATAGCGCTATTGCTGTTGGCCGGCTGCGCCAAGGAGAGTTCCGAGGAGGCAAAAAAGCAGGCTTCCGCTAAAGAGAGCGCAACGCAAACGCTGCAGCAGAACCTCCAAGATGAAAAACAGGAAACAAAAACAGAGACAGAGAGTGGATCCTCCGATACTCAAACTAAAAGCTCTTCTGGCGAAGCGGCGGCGGCAGAGATGGAGAATACTCTAAAGCAAGCCGAGTCCGCCGCTAGCGAGAATATATCCAATGCCGCAACCGAAGCTTCCGCCGCGGTTTCGGATCGGATCGAGGATAAAAAAGAGGAGCTAAAAGAGAGCGTCGATATCGACGGAGCGAAACTGTACGCGAAATGCGCAGGCTGTCACGGTCAAAAAGGCGAAAAGAAAGCTCTTGGCAAATCGGCCCCCATAGGAGGACTCTCCAAAGAGTCGCTACTAGAGAGCTTAAAAGGGTATAGGGCCGGAGATCTGAACAGATACGGAATGGGAGCCCTCATGAAATCCCAGGTCTCCTCATTCGGGGACAAGGAACTGGAGAAGCTGGCCGAATATATCTCCTCCCTCAAATAGCTTCGCTAAAGATCTCCGTTCGCCGGGCCGATAAAGAGTCGGGTCCGGTGGGGAGGAAAATCACCTCCGCCCCCTCTTTGAGTGGTTTGTCTCTGTTTGCTGCCAGGATGAAGCCGTTGGCGAAAGCCATAGGCGAGACCATTCCCGGCCCCTGTTTTTTCGATACGACAAAAGATTTTCCGTCAAAACTTCCTACGAGAGCCGTTACCCTTTTTACTGGCTTTATCTCTCCTTTTAGCGCGGTTCGTATAGTCTTGTGAAACCGTTCATTCGCCCCTTTTAGTACGCCTATAATCGCTTTGCCGAAAATTTCGAAATTGATCGCGGCGGCCAGAGGGTTGCCCGGCAGATTCAGAATATAGCACTCTTGCGCTTTTGCGAAGGTTGTTGGTTTTCCCGGTTTGATCTCAACTTTGTCGAAATAGATCGTAGCTCCGCTCTCTGCAAAAGCGGCTTTCGTAAAGTCCGCCTCTCCTACGCTTACGCCTCCGCTGGTAACTATCAGATCGAAATCGCTTAGGGCTTTAGATATAATATTCTTGATCGACTCTTTGTCATCTTTGCAACCGCCCAGAAGGAGGGTTTCGCATCCGAGTTCGATCGCTCTTTGATATAGCATAGGGGCGTTTGAGTTGTATATGCTTCCTTCGGTTAGCTGCTGGTACGGCATTTTCAGTTCGCTTCCGGTGGCCAATATAGCCACTTTCGGCTTTCGTTTTACTTCAATATGAGATATTCCCTGAGAGGCTAAAAGCGCTATTTTGTAAGGAGTTAGAGTCTCTCCCTCATTTATGAGCACTTCGCCCTCTTTTATATCTTCGCCGCTTCGTCTTATATTAGCGAATGGGGAAATTTCGTTGTAAAATATTACCTTGTCGCCTTCGAGGGTAATATCCTCTTGTGGAACCACCGCTTCGCATCCTAAAGGAATTCTGGCTCCCGTCATTATTTTGACTGTTTTGTCTTCTTCTATTTTTAACTCTCTGTCGTCTCCTGCCAGCAGGGTGTCGATAACCGACAAACTCTTTCCTCTCTGCTTTGTTTTTACGCAGTAGCCGTCCATTGCGGAATTGTCGAATCGAGGGAGCGATATTTTTGCCCGGTACTCTTTCGCGCATACTCTGCCCAGTGCCGATTCTATCGGAATCTCATACGATAACGGATCCTTTTTTATCGAGTAGATTATCTCAAGGCCTTCTTTAGGTGTTACTTTCATATAATTTCCTTTTGATATAATCATCTTATACGAAAATCAAAGGGTTGCGATGTTTGAAATGAGTGTCGATATACATAAGCTGTTGGCGCTGTTTATGATTTTATCACAATTAGCTTATTTTGCGATCAAAAAAGAGTCCAATTTTATTCTTTTTTCCGAGAAGTTTCGAACGATGCTGCTCGTTCAGAATGTTATTTTGGGAATGGTCGGTTTCACCGGACTTCTGGCCATGGCTTTGACGGGTTTCGCGCACTGGAGCGTTTCTGTGGTTTTGATGATTTTTTTGTATGTGGGGGTCGTAGTACACCAGATACTTCTGTATCGTCGGATACGACCTATAAAATCTAAAGAGTTCGATCTGCAAAACGAATTTAAATCCTACGCTTCTAAAATCTATCTGAGCGAAGCCGCGGCCGGCGCCGGCTTGTACATTCTTTCGGGACTGATGGGAAGATGAAATTTCTATATCATCGCGATGCGGCAAAAGAGAGGGTTCTGCTCGAAGGCGAGGAGTATCGACATCTTTTTAAAAGCCGCAGGCATAAACGCGGAGAGCTACTACTGCTTAGAAATATGAAAGACGGCAATCTATACAGGTACAAGATTTTAGAAGTTGACAGAAAATTCGCTCTTTTGCAACTGGAGGATATGGAGCAAAAAGAGAGTCTGCCTCTAGGTTTTTTACGACTGGGTTGGTGCGTGATAGATCCCAAAACGGTGGAGAAGAGTCTGCCGATGCTGAACGAAATAGGCGTATCCTCGATATGTTTTGTGTATTGCGAAAGGAGCCAGAGAAATTTTCGTCTTAGAATGGAAAAGCTAAAAAAAATATTGATATCCTCTTCTCAACAGTGCGGCAGAAGCCGCCTGATGGAGCTTGAGGTATACGATTCGCTGGAGAGATTTTTATCGGACTATCCGGACTGCGCCGTTTTGGACTTTGGCGGCGAGGTTCTCGAAAACGAGAAACCGCGTACGCTCTTGGTCGGTTGCGAGGGGGGATTTTCCCAAAAAGAGAGGGAGCTGTTTAAAGATCGTAAAATTTTTTCCTTACGAACCGACAATGTTTTAAAGAGCGAAACGGCCGCCGTAGCCGCCGCGGCCAAAATATTACTGTGAGAGTCGCCGGTATGAAGAAGATTCTATTCTCTTGCGAGTCGGATAGGACTCGTTGCGTTACCTTGAGCCGTCGAAACGGAAAATATACGATTGTCTCCGAAGAAACCACCGGTTTTGCCGACTGCTCCGAGGCCGGCTTTGATATATACGTGGCGGTCGATCCCGCAAAGATGAAGCGGCTTAGAATCGAAAATATAAGCGATAAGATCGACAAGAAGGATCTTGCGAAGAGCTTGCGGCTCAGGCTGGAACTGGAGGGGGAAAAGAGCCGCTTTTTCGTATACGATTACGATAAAAACGGTTCGGTCGCCTTGATCGAGTATCTTTCCTCTGATGAGTGCGAAGATGTTTTGTCAAAATCGAAAATCGCATGCGCGTGGCATCACGCCCTGATCTGTTATTACTCTTTGAAACATCCGGAGGTTTCCTCTTTTACGGGAGCGCATATATACGAGGGGGGGTTTCTGTTTTTCGCGTATCACGAAAGGGTTTTGTATCTGCGCAACAGAAAGAGCGACGCCAGAAGAATCAAAGATGAAATAGCCAAAAGCAGAGAGTACGTCCTAAGAGCTTTCGATTTCGATTCTCAACGGTTTTATCTAAGCGGATCTACCGCGGTTTGCGATGAATTTGAGGAAAATTTCGCAGGCGCGTGCGCCAGTATAGCCCTTTGCGAAACGATTGAGGTGCCGCCTTCCAAAGCCGTTTCGGATCTGAATATATTTTCGCTCCTATTTTGCGAAGAGTCCGAATATAATCTGGTAGCCGACTATCTACGAAAAAAGAGCAAAAACGCCAAACTCGCATTTTTAGGCGTTATAGCTGTTTTGGCGGTTTTTGCCTATTCGGTTAACTTTTTCTACAACGCATATTCCGAGTATGAAAGATCGAAAGAGACTTTTGAAAAGGTGATGGACAGACTGAACCTCCTGGTGGAAAAATCTCCGCCAAGATCGCAAAGCGAGTTTTATGTAAGACTTTCGAAACTCTCCAAAAAAGCGGCGAAAAGCGGCTTTGCGACCCTTTTGGAAAGATACGGGGATATTTTTATTTTTCCTCCGAAAAAGGTGATTTTCGATAGAGGCGCTTTTCTTGCGGAGTTTGAGCTAAAGTTTGACGATCCTTTCGAAATTATCGGGGTCCAAGAGAGGCTCGAGAGGGTTTTGAGAGGACATAAAGAGCTGCGTTATCGGTTCGAGACGGATTTCCAAAAAGGGGAGCTTAAACTTTCGGTTTCACTCGGGGGAAGCAAATGAGAGCGCTTATATCCGCCGTGTTGGTAATTTGCGTTTTTTCTTTTTCCCTGGCGGTAGGCGGATGTTACCTATACAAAAAGGCGCAGGGATACCTAACGGCCTCTTTCGAAAACCGAAAAAAGATAGACGATCTCATCAAAAAGGATTTGCTGATTCAAAGGGCAAAAAAACTGGAGATAGAACCCGCTCGAAATTACGAGACTGCGAAAAAAACGGCAGTATGGGCCTACGAAAGAGCCAAGGAGAGAGGCTTTGAATTGATAGATTACAAAAAAGGGAGAGATTTGATCTACATGCGTTTAAAAGCGACCGGTTCCGATTTTGGAGACCTAAAAGAGATTGTTCCGCTAGCTCTTTTATGGAAAATGGTGAAATTTGACGAAAAAGTCGAGATCTCCAAAGGACGTTTCGAGTATATCATTGGATTGTACCTGCCTTTTTTGGGGGAGGACCGATGAGGGATTTGAGGATTTTGCTCTCTTTTTTGCTGGCTCTTTTGACGGTTTTGTTACCGCTGTTTTGTATCCAAGAAGAGAGCGGTTATCTAGCAAATCGTAAAATTCAAACCGACTACCGTATAGTTCTTCGTACGGGAGAGGGAGATCGAATAGAGACCCTTTTGGAGTTATTTGGGGGCGCAGAGTGAAAAGAGGATTTACTCTGGTAGAGCTTGCGGTAGTGCTGGTAGTGGTTGGATTGTTGCTCGGAAGCGGTGTTTCGCTTGCCAAGATTCTTCTGAAAAACTCGAAAATAAAGGAAAACAGGTCGATTTTAGCCAGAGACGCTTCCGCGGTGATAGGATACGCTATCTCGAAAGGCCGTTTGCCTTCGGAGGAGATGTTTGAATCTACGGTTCCTTTCATAAAGGACGCCTACGGCAAGCCGATTAGATATATCGCATCTGAAAATGGCGATATATGCGGAGGCGATTCGGGCCTGGAGATAGTGTTGTGCCAAACGAAGGAGTGTAAAGAGGAGCGGGTGTTTAAAAATGCTGGTTTCGTGTTGATATCGCCATCCGAGGATAGGAAATTCGACTATAAAATTTCGGGAGGCCGGCTATATCTGTATTCGAATCTGGATAGTTATCTTTACTATGGCGTTTACGAGCTCAGAGAGAGGATAGATTGTAAAAGGGCAAAATTTGATTCCCAATTGCCGATAATGTAAAAACCAATCAAAAAGGAGAGAGGATGAGAGCACGAAAAGGTTTTACCATGATAGAGTTGGCCATAGTCCTGGTGATTATAGGCCTGATTATGGGAGCGGTTTTGAAAGGGAGGTCCCTCATAGATAACGCCAAGATAAAGAATCTGGTATCCCAGGTGAAAAAGTTTGAAATTCTTCAGTTGACGTTTCTCGACAGATACGGCAGATATGCCGGAGACGGAGATAACGACGGTTTTGTGGACGTAAGGGCGTTGAATCTGAAAAAGAGCGATTTTGACGACAAACCTTCGGAAACCTTTTTACAAAAGCGGCTTCAGGATCCTGACGCACCGTTTGCCGAACTGGAGGCCGCAAATTTGATGCCGGAGGTTCCAAACTCGGTTCACACAAAGACGGTTTACGGAGGAGTGATATATTTTGCCTCATATTCGCCCGAAGAGTTTTCCGACTATAACGTTATAGTCCTTAGAGGTATTCCCTGTTACGCGCTGAAATCTTTGGACGCCACCATCGACGGTGTAGAAGACGCCACCCAGGGTTTTGTCAGAGGAGTGGAAGAGTCGAAGGTGGGAGACAAAGAGTGGGATCAGCTATGTAAAAGCGAAAGCGAGAACGCTTCGGTGGTATATTTTTACGATAGACAACCCTGATGAAACGACCTTTAATCGGCGATCTGCTGCAAAAACTGGGTTACGTCACTCCTGAGCAGCTACAGGTTGCTCTGGCCGTTCAGCGGATCAAAGGGAAACTTCTCGGAGAATTGCTGATCGATCTAGATTTTGTTACCTCCGACGAGGTGGCCGAAGCGATCGCTATGCAAAGCTCCGCTCCTTTTGTGGATCTGGACAGAAGGCCTCCCGAGAACGAGGCCCTAAAGCTGGTTTCAAAGGAGCTTTGTTTAAAATATACCCTCTTGCCTTTGGAGGTGGAAAACGAAACTTTGATAGTAGCCGTGGAGGATCCCGAAGATCTGGAGGCGTACGATCAGCTTTACGCCTCTACGGGTTACGATATCGAGTTTGTGGTGGCGGCCAGAGAGAAGATTTTACGATATATACAGATCTACTACTATCAGCTGGAAAATCCGATAGAAGAGAGCATCAAAGGCGCTATAGACAAGAACAGGGAGGAGTTTGACGCCGTAGGTTTTGTCGATCTACTGTTGAAACTGGCCATCAAGGAGAGAGCGACGGATCTGCATATAACTCCCCTTAGAGAGAGTTCCCACGTTTTTTACAGGCTCGATGGGGTATTGAAACACTATTTCGCTTTTGAAAAGAGATTTCATGCTCCCGTGATTTCGCGCATCAAGATTCTTTCTTCCATGAATATCGCCGAACAGAGATTACCGCAAGACGGCGCTTTCGTTTTCGATTTTCTTGGAAGCGGCTACGATATTAGAAGCTCGACTCTGCCTACGGCCAACGGAGAGAATATGGTTATGAGGATCCTATTTAAGGATTCGGCCCTTTTTAATATAAAAAGGTTGGGTTTTTCAAAAGAGCATATCCGAACTATTCGAAAAAACTTTTCGAAGCCAAACGGCATTATATTGATTAGCGGTCCTACGGGCAGCGGCAAGACCACCACTCTCTATTCCGGTCTTAGGCTGATAGACAATCTGAAAAAGAATATTCTCAGCGTGGAAGATCCCATAGAGTATAGGTTCTCGTTTATAAAGCAGTCTCAGGTAAACGAAAAGGCGGGGTACACCTTCGCAAAAGCGGTCAGAAACTTTATGCGCCAAGATCCGGACGTGATGCTAATAGGCGAAATAAGGGACGAAGATACGGCGGAACTGGCTGTGAGAGCTTCGATAACGGGGCATCTGGTTTTATCCACGATACATACGAATTCGGCAGCCGGAGTGGTATCGAGACTGGAGGATTTCGGAGTCAAATCATATCTGCTGGCCGAGGCCCTTCGAATGGCCGTCTCGCAGCGTCTGCTCAGAAGACTGTGCGATTACTGCAAAGAGGAGATGTTCGTAGACGCTCAGTATCTAAAGAGGGAGCTATCGGAGAATATCTCTTTGGAGGGCGATAGGGTCAAAATTTACGGCGCCAAAGGCTGCTTTAGATGTAGAGGAACCGGATATAACGGCAGAGTCGCGGCCGCTAGCATAATAGAGTTTGACGATGAGCTCAAAGATATGATAATAAAAGGAAAGAGCGCTATAGAGATTGAACGTGCGGCGGCAGGCAGAGGCATGGCTACCCTGTTTGAGGATATGGTAGCTAAACTTCTTGCCGGTCTGACGAGTCTAGAAGAGATAAAAAGAGTGGCGGGATGAGGCTCTATCTGCTAAAAAGCATAGATAGCCGAGGCAGAATTAGATACGAGTTTATATGGAGCGATCCGGATCGACTCGCAGATCAACTAAGAGACAAAACCCCGCTGTTTGTCTTAGGGATTCCTTTTGTCAGAAGAGGATTCGCAAAGAGGGTCTCCAAAAGGATCTCAAGAGAGGATGCGATCGAGATTTTAGATTCGCTCCATATTCTTTTGAGGGCCGGGTTGTCCTTGCAAAAGGCTCTTAAAGAGCTTTTGACTGAACAAAGAAGCCGCTCTTCGAAACTCTTTTTGCAAAAGGCGTTGAAAAATATCGAAGAGGGCGGAGCCTTTTGGGAAGTTTTCGAGGAGTTTTCCGACTCTTTCGGCAAAGAGATAGTATCCCTGATAAAGATTTCGGAAAAGAGCGGCTCATTGCAATCGGGTCTGAAAAAGAGCTCGGAACTTTTGCAAAAAAAAAGAGAACTGGTTCGCGGAACGATACAGTCGGCGATCTATCCTCTTTTTGCGGTTATCGCAATCGGCAGCGCCATGGGGGTGTGGGTATATTTCGTTTTACCGCAGCTGCTGGACACCTTTTATTTGATGGAGTTAGAACCGCCGGCTGTTTCGATATGGATGATGAAAGGCGCCGAGTTTTTAAAAGAGCATATTTTTTCGATCGGTTCGGCTTTTGCCATTGCGTCCGTCATATTCTATTTTATTCTCTTTAGATGGGAAAGAGGTCGATATTTTTTCGAGCGGATGCTGCTCGTTACGCCATTCGTGGGCAGGTTTTTGCTCTATTACAAAACGGCACTTTTATTCGAGTATCTAAAAATAGCGATCGGTTCAGGTATGCCGCTGGTGGAGGCTTTGAAAAGTTCGGCCGAAGCTACAGAAAGTCCGCTCTTTAAAGAAAAATTATATAATGTAATAAAATTGTTAGAAAAAGGTTTTTCCTTTTCCGAGGCCCTTTCAAAGGATAAAATCTTTACGCCTCTTAGCGTCAGACTGGTTTCCATAGCGGAAGAAAGCGGCGATTTGGAGGAGCAGATGCGGCATCTGCAAAACTACTATTACGATAAACTCAGATTCTACATGAACACCGCCTCAAAAAGCGCCGAACCGGTAATTGTGGTTATTCTGGGTCTTTTCATGGCATTAGTGATGATATCGTTGATTTCGCCGGTCTACGATCTTGTTTCCAAAGTCTCAGCTTAAATAATTGAAATAAAAAAATTTTTTTGGTATAATGCTACTTCCCCTCCCCCTATGTAGCAGTGGCCCCTTTTGGGGCCCGCTGCTTTTATTAATTTGTGGCCTTAATTGAAAAAAAATTTTTTTTAGGGTATTATTTCGCTCCTAAACTCTAAATTAAAATCGTTTTTAAGGATCTGAATATGAAAAAAGGTATACATCCCGAATATATTGAGTGCGAAGTAACTTGCGCGTGCGGTAACCATTTTGTCGTATTTTCAAATAAACCGCAGCTAAAAATAGATATCTGCAACAAGTGTCACCCCTTCTTTACCGGCAGCGAAAAGATAGTGGACACTACCGGTAGGGTAGAGAAGTTCAAGAAAAAGTTCGGCCTCAAGTAGTTGCTGACTCTAGTTCCGACTCCTATCGGAAACGTAGAAGATATCACCTACAGGGCCGTAGAGGCTCTAAAGAGGGCTCAGGTATATCTTTGCGAGGACACCAGAGTCGCAAAAAAACTTTTTTCTCTGATAAAAGAGCGCTTTGGTGTCGAGCTACTGACTCCTTCAAAAAAAGTTATCAGCCTTCATCAGCACAACCAAAGTAGATTTTTAAAAGAGATCGATCCGGCTTTTTTCGAGCGGGAGGTGGTCTATCTAAGCGACGCCGGAATGCCCGCAATCAGCGATCCCGGAGCGGCTTTGGTTAGATATTGCCGAAAAAACGGTGTCGAATACGACGTTCTGCCGGGTGCCAGCGCTTTTGTAACTGCCTTTGCGGCTAGCGGATTTGAGGGCCCTTTTACTTTTTACGGCTTTTTGCCCTCTCGGGGCAAGGAGCGCTCCGTAGAGCTAAAACGAATTCTAAATAGCAATACCCATGCAATCGTGTACGAGGCGCCTCACCGTATAGAGGAGCTGATCGAGACTATAGCGAAAAACCATCCCGACAGAGAGCTTTTCGCGGCGAAAGAGCTAACAAAGAAGTTTCAACGATATTTTGCCGGCAGAGCCGAGGATATCTTAAAGGAGTTCTCCGAAATCTCCAAAAAAGGCGAATGGGTCGTCATAATATCGGCCAATAGGGACTCATGCGATATAGAGGAGATTTTGAATCTGGAACTGCCGATAGGCAAAAAGGCCAAGCTTCTAGCCGAAGCCACCGGCGAAAGCGCCAAGAGCTGGTATCGAAAACTCTTAAAAGATAATAATTAAAAGTTATAAAATTCTTCAAGGTGGCTAACGTAACATTAAGTATTAAAAAGATAAAATCTCCCTTATGATACTCTACGGAAAGCGGATCTTCGAGTATCTGTTGTCGAAGCATCCGCAAAAGATCAAAAGACTTTACCTGAGCAAAAAACCGGAGGGAGCCGTCGAGAGAAAATTGAAAAAACTCTCGATACCGATTGTCTATATAGATAACAAAAAGGCCCAGTCGCTCGCGAGAGGCGGAAACCATCAAGGTTACCTGGTGGAGACCGAGGAGTACTCCTATGCGGATTGGGAGAGCGTAAAAAATGGCGATTTTACCGTGGTTCTATGGGGGGTTACCGATATAGGCAATATCGGTTCGATTATTAGAACCTCTTATGCCCTCGGAGTAGACAGCGTAATATTAACCGGAATCAAATCCAGCAATCCCTCCGGCTTTATTAGAACCAGCAGCGGAGCGGCCCTGGATATGGAGGTGGCTCTTTTCCCCGATGGATACGATCTGATAAACAGATTGAAAACTTCCGGTTTTGCTCTTTATTGCAGCACCTTGGAAGGCGGTGACATCAGAACTATCCGATTTGGCGGTAAAAGAGCCCTGGTTTTGGGTAGCGAAGGCGAAGGAGTTCCAAAAAAGGTCGAAAAGAGCTGCGACTATCTGGTCAAAATCGAAATGGCAAGAGATTTCGACTCTCTCAACGTTTCGGCCGCCGCCGCCATAATGATCGACAGGATGAGGCAATGAGCGACTTTGAAAGACTCAAAAGACTCGATATAAAAGAGATCCACGAAAAAACCTATATTCCGGTAAAAAATCTTGAACCGCTTTTAAACGGCGATTTCTCCAAATTCGATAGGCTAAAGGCGATAGGTTTTGTCAAAATTATCGAGCGCGAATTCGAAATGGATCTATCCGATCTAAAAGAGCAGATAGAGGAGTATTTTAAAGAGAGCAAAAACGACAACCATTTCGTGGCTCACCAGTCTCAGGTGGAACAAAAACCGCAAAAGAGCAAAAAACCGATGTTCGTGATTGTTTTGGCTCTTTTGCTTCTAGGCGCGGCATCGATTATTCTTTTTCAATCTAAAACGGAAGACTCTAGAAATAACGCCGATGCGACCAAAATTTCAGGACAGATTACTGGCGAGGGCGACAGGGAGAGCGATAAAGATTTGGATAGAATTGACGAAAAAAGCTTTTTTACGGAGGAGAATCTAACTGAAAAGGAGATCGACAGCGAGGAGAATCTGACGGTAGAGGACCAGAATCTTTCGAATCCCGAAGAGCCTGAACCGAAAGAGCCGAAAATATCCAAACTTTTCATTCTGCCTCAGGGAAAGATTTGGGTGGGGGTAATATATCTGGACGATTACAGCAAACGCAACTTTCTCTCCTCTTCTCCCATAGAGTTAAACGCTTCGAAGGATCAGCTGATAGTTACCGGACACGGAATGTTTGCGCTGGACGTTGATGGAAACGTTACCGATTACAACGAAAAGGGCAAAGTCAGATTTTTGATCGAGGAAGGAAAAATAGAGAGGATCGATCTGCAGACTTTTAAAAATCTCAACAGGGGCAAAGCGTGGTAAGAGTTTTTGCTGTTTTGCTGTTTGTTGTCCAGGTTTGGGCGGATTCGCTGGATGATAAAATCAAGAGTCTCGTAGAGCCCGCTCAGTACGAAAAACACTTTAGGCTCATTAAAAGGCTTTTTGCGGACAGATCAGAATTTTATACCCAAGGAGAGAGGGTAGATATTTTAAAAGTGGTTCGAAGATTAAAAGAGAACGGTCTTTTGCCCTTGGAGTTTGCCGGCAGCAAGAAGAGCATGATAGTGCTACGTACCTCCTCTTCGCCGATGCTGGCCCTAAAATGCGTAGACGGCGTATTGAGGGAGCTAGGGTATGTCGATTATTTGATTGAGAGGATGCGTTACGATTTGAGCGAGCTTTCGTGGAGTATCTCCTTTGTATCGGACTATACCCTCGATCCGGAGACTTTCGCCTCCACTCTTATAGAGAGAGGGTGTTTTATAGCCGATATAAAAAGAGAGCTCTCAACCAGCTGGATCTATGAAATAGAGTGTGACGGCGCCGTTTTGCCCTCTATCGAACTCTCAAAAGGAGAGGAGCGAAAACTGAAAAAGCCCCTGGACGACTACTGGTTGCGAATAAAGGAGGGAAAAAAAATCAGAATCTACAGTTACGGCGCCAATAGCTGGCATCCAAAGATATCTTTTTTGGATAGACAACTAAACGTTCTGTCTATTTACAGAGAAAACGAAAAAAGATCTAAAGTCTCTCTGGATTTGCCCCAGGGGACATATTATATTAAAATTTCGGATATCTTTACGCTCAGCAACATAAAATACGGTCTCAAGGTGAGCCTCGAATAAAGGAACGAGATGTTTGACGAAATCAGATTCAACAAAATAGATAGACTACCAAAATATGTTTTTGCGGCCGTCAACGAGATAAAGATGGCGGCTAGAAGGGCGGGCGAGGATATAATCGATTTTAGCATGGGAAACCCCGACGGTCCGGCACCGCAGCATATAATCGACAAGCTAGTCGAAGCCGCCCAAAAGCCTAAAAACCACGGCTACAGCGCCAGCAAAGGGATATATAAGCTTAGACTGGCCATATGCAACTGGTATGAACGTAGATACGGAGTGGCTCTCGATCCCGAAGAGGAGGCGGTAGCCACCATGGGCAGTAAAGAGGGTTACGTGCATCTAGTTCAGGCTATAACAAATCCCGGAGACGTTGCGGTAGTGCCCGATCCTACCTACCCTATACACTCATATGCCTTCATTCTGGCCGGCGGAAGCGTTCAGAAGATGAAGCTCCCCTTTGACGAGAATTTCGAGGTGGACGAGGAGCTCTTTTTTAAAAATCTCCATCAGGCTCTGGCGGACGCTTTTCCTAAACCGAAATATCTCGTGGTGAATTTTCCGCACAATCCCTCTACGGCCACGGTAACCAGGGAGTTCTACAAGGAGCTGGTAAAGATTGCGAAAAAAGAGAGATTTTATATTCTCAGCGATATAGCCTACGCCGATTTGACGTTTGACGGCTACAAGACGCCATCCGTTTTGGAGATAGAGGGAGCCAAAGACGTTGCTATCGAGAGCTTTACCCTCTCAAAGAGCTATAATATGGCGGGTTGGCGAGTAGGTTTTGTCGTGGGGAACAGAAAACTGGTAGGCGCGCTTCAAAAGATAAAGAGTTGGATAGATTACGGAATGTTTACTCCTATTCAGGTTGCGGCTACCGTAGCTCTGGACGGCCCTCAAGAGTGCGTGGAGGAGATCAGGAGTAAATATGAAAAGAGAAGAGACGTATTGATTGAGAGCTTTTCGAGAGCCGGATGGAACATGACAAAACCCAAAGCCACCATGTTTGTTTGGGCGAAAATTCCAAAACAGTTCGAACGCATAGGCAGTCTCGAGTTTAGCAAGAGACTGCTCAAGGAGGCCAAGGTTGCGGTGAGCCCGGGAATAGGCTTTGGAGAGTACGGAGACGAATATGTCAGAATTGCTCTGATCGAGAACGAAAAGAGAATCAGGCAGGCCGCTAAAAACGTCAAAAGATTTCTAAAAGAAAACAAAGAGGTGGATTGATGCTCAAAATAGGTATCGTAGGTGTTGGAACCGTTGGCGAAAGCGTGGTGAAAATATTGCAAAACAACGCCGATATTATAGAAGCGAGAGCGGGTAAGAGAATAATTCCTCTCAAAGGGGCCGTTAAGAATCTGAATAAAAAGAGGAGCGTGGATATTCCTCTTTGCGATGATCCTTTCGAAATTACTGATGATCCGGAGATAGATCTTGTAGTCGAGTTGATGGGCGGCGTCGATGAGGCGTACAGAGTCGTGGAGAGGGCTTTGCGGAACAAAAAGGCCGTTGTTACCGCTAACAAGGCTCTATTGGCCTACCACAGATACGAACTGCAAAAGCTGGCCGCGCAGATTCCTTTTGAGTTCGAAGCGAGCGTAGCAGGCGGCATACCGGTAATAAAGGCTCTCAGAGACGGGCTCAGCGCAAACCATATAGAAGCCATTGTCGGAATTTTAAACGGTACATGCAACTTTATACTGACAAAGATGGCCGCCGAAGGTGCCGATTTCGTCGATACTCTCAAAGAGGCGCAAAGACTGGGCTACGCCGAAGCCGATCCCACTTTTGACGTTGAGGGGATCGATGCGGCCCATAAACTGCTGATATTGGCAAGTATCGCCTACGGAATAGACGCCAGACCGGAAGATATTCTAATAGAGGGAATCACCAAAATCAGCTCTTTGGATTTTTCGTTCGCAAAGGAGTTCGGTTACGCCATAAAGCTGCTGGCCGTAGCCAGAAAAAAGGGTGCGGAGGTGGAACTGAGGGTGCATCCGGCCTTGATAGAGCAAAACAGGATGATAGCGAAAGTTGACGGAGTTATGAACGGAGTTAGCGTAATAGGCGATTTTGTAGGCGAAACTATGTACTACGGCCCGGGTGCCGGCGGCGACGCCACCGCCAGTGCGGTAGTTTCCAATATTATCGATATAGCCAGGGGCGGCAAATGCTCTCCGATGTTGGGATTCAAAAGACCTCTCGAAAGCGGGGTGAAGCTGGCCAGGATCGACTCTATTACCAGCAAATACTATATCAGAGCGGCCGTAATAGACAAAAGCGGAGTTTTGGCTAAGATAGCCCAGCTATTCGGAGAGCACTCCATATCCATAGAGTCTATGCTGCAAAAGCCGCGCAGCAGCGAGAGCGCGAATCTGCTCTTTTCTACGCACGAATGCAAAGAGAGGGATATCAGAGAGGCTTTGAGAGAGCTTCAGAAAATGGATTTTGTTCTTCAGGAGCCCTTTATGATGAGGATCATGTAAACTTAAAATAGGATAATCAAAACGGTGTAGATAGTTTTTGCATCCTCGTCAAAGCAAAAAAGGGTACAATTTTCTCTATTCATAAAACTATATGGAGCGTTCGTGAAAAGAGTCGATACCGTTTGCACCTATTGCGGTGTTGGTTGTGATATCAGTGCGATTGTGGAAGAGGGCCGTATAGTCAAAGTGTACGCTCAAAAAGAGGGCGTCGTAAGCAGAGGAAATCTATGCGTAAAAGGGCGCTACGGTCACGACTATCTCTATCATCCGGATCGCCTCGATAGAGCCCTTATTAAAAAAAGTTTCGCAAAAAAAGATCCGATTTGCGATCGATTCAGAGACAGAATGTCAGATTACGACGATAGTTTTTATTCGATCGATTACGAGGCCGCTTATGAAATTGTGGCGCTGAAACTCTCTCGGTTGAAAAATCCGGAGAGTTTCGCCGCTATCGGCGGAGCCAGAACCAGTTGCGAGAGCAGCTACTTTTTTCAAAAGTTCGCGAGGGAGGTGATCGGCTCCCCCCACGTGGACAACTGCGCCAGAGTCTGCCACTCTCCCAGCCTTAGAGGAATGAGAGCCACCATAGGAGAAGGAGCGGCTACCAATCCTTTTGACGATATATACCTAACCGACAATATCGTGATTATAGGATCAAATACCACTGAGGCCCATCCGATTGTTGCCAACCGCGTAATTGAGAGAGTCAGAAAAGGTGCCTCTTTGCATGTTGTAGACGTAAGAAAGATCCCCATAGGAAAGTTCGCCGATCAGGAGCTGACTATCCCTTACGAATCCAATTTGATGATACTTAATATGATCGCCAGGATCATAGTGGAAAAGGGATGGTACGACGAGAAGTTTATAGCCGAGAGAACAAAGGGGTTCGACGAATACAAAAAACTATTGATGAGCGATCCCTATTCCGATCCTGAGCTGTTGGAGAAAATGGCTGGGTATGAGGATCTTAGCGAGAAGATAGAAAAACTGGCCGAAGATCTCGCGTTTAAAAAGAGTATGATTTTGTGGGGACTCGGCGTGACGGAGCATGTCGACGGCAGCTACGCAGTAATGGCCATTACGCATCTGGCTCTGTTAACCGCAAACGTTGGTTTACCCGGTGCCGGGTTGATGCCTCTAAGGGGCCAGAACAACGTTCAGGGTACTTGCGATATGGGAATGCTGCCTTACTATCTGCCCGATTACAGGAAACCTGAAAAAGATGGCCTTATGACCCCGGACATAATCGATGCCATACTTAGGGGCGAGATAAAGGCAATATTCAATATGGGCGAGGATATAGCCCATATTCACCCAAATCAGAACAAAATACACAAAGCCCTGGAAAAACTCGATTTTCTGGTGGTAAACGAGATTTTCCCGAATCAGATAACCCGTTACGCCGATGTTGTTTTCGGCGTAAAGAGCGCTTATGAAAAGGTAGGCGTATACGTAAACGCCGAGCGGAGACTCCATCTGAGCGCTCCGCTGGTAGAATCGGATCTGCCTGACGATTGGGAGGTGCTTCACGAAATATCCAAAAGACTCGGAAAAGATTTCGGTTATTCATCCAGCGAAGATATATGGAACGAGGTTAGAAAAGAGGCTCCGGAGAGATTCTCCGGAGCCAGTTACGAAAAACTTAAAAAAGATCCTCTAAGAGGCCTGCAGTGGCCGGTTAAAGATTCCGATACCCCCATATTGCACACTCAAACTTTCAGAACGGCCGACGGATACGGACATTTTAAATATCGATCCTACTCCCCTAGAGAGATGGTAAAGGCTCTGCTGGATTGTAAAGAGTATAGGTTCTATCTTACTACGGGTAGAATAATGGCCCATTACAACAACGCCGCTCAGACTGCCGCATGTGAACGTCTGGCTAAAAGGTATCCCGAAGATATCCTATTGGTTAGCGAAGAGGATAGAGAGTTTTTTAAAGGCGCGCAACGGGTGGTTTTAGTATCCAGATACGGCAAAAGCGCCCCTTTAAAGATAAAATTCAGCGATACGATAAAGAGGGGGACTCTCTATACCACCTTTCATCACGCCGCCAGCAAGATCAACTATCTTTTCGGCGACGAGGCCGACGAGTTCGTTAAGACCGCCAGATTCAAGTCGGTAAAGGTGGATATTGAGTTCTAAAGTCGGATACGAAGCTGAATTAAAAGCCGCAAACTATCTGAAAAAGAGCGGCTACGAGATTCTAAAGCGAAATTTTAGATCCAAATTCGGAGAGATCGACATAATCGCCAAAAAGAGCGGAGTTATCCACTTTGTCGAGGTCAAAAGCTCGATAAAGTATGATCCGATTTACGCCATCACGCCGGCGAAGCTAAAAAAGATTCTGGCTTGTGTGGACTATTACCTTTTGCTAAACGAGGTTTACGGCCCTTTCCAGATTGACGCCATACTGGTCAAAGGGAATGAGATAGAACATATAGAAAATATAACCTACTGAAAAAAAGAGAAAAATCGTTCAGTTTTTTACATAATCGTATTTAAAGATTAAAATGTGTATAATAATCTTCGTTTGCAACAGAGTGTAAACATGCAATCGAATTTACAAAGGAGACGTTATGGGAAAATATATTGAATTGAACTCTTCCAATTTTGATGAAACAGTCAAGGAAGGTGTGGTTTTGGTGGATTTCTGGGCACCTTGGTGCGGACCGTGTAGAATGATAGCCCCTATCATTGACGAGCTGGCTCAAGAATACGAGGGCAAAGCGAAAATATGCAAGGTAAATACGGACGAAGAGCAGGATATCGCTATAAAATACGGAATTAGATCGATACCGACCATACTCTTTTTCAAAAACGGAGAGCTTGTGGATCAGATGGTAGGTGCGGCTTCCAAAGAGGTGTTCAAACAGAAACTGGACGCTCTGCTGGGCTAATCTGTGCGGTCTTGCCGCACGCCCGCTATTTCTCTCTATGATTTATCCCTTTTAAAGCCTCTTTTTAATAATATTCAATCATAATCAAAACTGACTCGAAAGGATCTCTCATGCTCGACCTTGCCATTATAGGAGGAGGACCTGCGGGGCTGACGGCCGGTCTGTACGCTACGAGGGGCGGATTAAAAAGCGTCGTTATGTACGAAAAGGGCATGCCGGGAGGACAGATAACGCAGTCGAGCGAGGTAGAGAACTACCCGGGCGTATGCGAAGTGGTCACGGGAATGGAGCTGATGGAGTGTTGGCCCAAGCAGTGTATGAGATTCGGACTGAAACACGAGATGAAAGAGGTTTTGCGAATATCCAAAAAGAACTCCGTTTTTACGGTGCATCTGCAAAACGAAACCGTCGAGGCCAAATCTGTTATCGTGGCCACAGGCTCAACTCCAAAACGTGCCGGTTTCGAGGGAGAAGAGGAGTTTTTGGGAAAAGGGGTCAGTACCTGCGCCACGTGCGACGGCTTTTTTTATAAAGACAAAGAAGTGGCGGTTCTTGGAGGGGGTGATACGGCACTCGAAGAGGCGATCTTTTTATCAAAAATAGCTTCGAAAGTATATCTGATCCACAGACGCGAAAGCTTTAGAGCCGCTCCGGCTACAGTAGAGAGAGCTATAAAAAACGAAAAGATCGAATTTATCCTAAACGCCACGGTCAAAAAAGCCTACGGCAACGCTATGGGGCTTGAGGGGATAATTCTATCCAAAAATGGAGAGGAGATAGATCTGAAAGTTCCCGGCATTTTCGTATTTGTCGGTATGAGGGTCAACAACGAGGTGTTGAAACAGGAGGACGGATCGTATCTTTGTTCCCTCACGGAATGGGGGGAGGTGAAGGTAGATTTGAGAATGAGAACAGACGTACCGGGACTGTTCGCGGCCGGCGATATCAGGCAGGAGGCCCCGAAACAGGTTGTTTGTGCGGCCGCTGACGGCGCGACGGCCGCTATCGAGGCGATTTCTTACGTAGAGAAGATAGGGGAGGTTGGATAATGTTGAATATAGGCGTTTTCGGAGGAAGCGGTCGCGTTGGCAGGCTACTGATAGAGAACCTGAAAAACGACAAAGAGGCGAGACTGCGCGCGGTTCACGTTCAAAAGGGAATAGATATCGATCTAAAAGATGTCGTGGTTACCAACGATCTGAAAGTTCTGCTAAAAGAGAGCGACGTCGTTATAGATTTTACTCTACCCGAGGGGACCGAGGAGCTTTTGAAGGAGGCGTTAAAGACACCTACTCCGATCGTCAGCGGTACGACCGGACTGAGCGAGCATCAGTTGAATCTTATGAGAGAGGCCTCAAAACATATGCCTATCCTTTACGCGACCAATATGTCTTTGGGAATAGCTCTGCTTAATAGACTTGTGGAGCTGGCTTCTAAAAAACTGAGAGAGTTCGATATAGAGATTACAGAAATGCACCATCGCTATAAAAAAGACGCTCCCAGCGGTACGGCTCTGACTTTGGCTGAATTTGCAGCCAGGGCCAGAGGTCTGGATCTGCAAAAGGTGAGAGTCAGCGGCAGAAACGGAAATATAGGAGAAAGAAGCAAGGAGGAGATAGGAGTTTTCGCGTTGAGGGGAGGAGATATAGTCGGCAGACACACCGTTGGATTCTATAACGAAGGGGAGTTTTTGGAGCTAACCCATACGGCCACGAGTAGGGATACTTTTGCAAAAGGGGCTATAAAGGCGGCGAAATGGATCGTTTCGCAAGATAGCGGTTTTTATTCTATTTACGACTGTTTAGGATTATAACGGAAAGGATAGAAGTTGTATTCTCTGAACGAAAAGTGTTCCGTCGTCGGAATTTTCGGCGTGCCAGACGCGGCTAAATACGCCTATTTTGCCCTTTTTTCCATGCAGCACAGAGGGCAGGAGGCCGCCGGTATCGCCAGCAGCGATTATCATAGAATTTTCTTGACCAAAGGACGTGGGCTCGTTACCCAGGTTTTTGACGAGAGAAAACTCTCTAAGCTGGTTGGGATGAGCGCGGTGGGACATACCAGGTACTCCACGGCGGGAGAAGAGTCCATTTTGGACGCCCAGCCCATATTCGCTCGTTACGATTTGGGACAGATAGCGGTAGTTCACAACGGTAATCTTACCAACTCGAAAGAGGTTAGAAAGAGGCTGATCAGAGAAGGGGCCATATTTCAGACCTTTATGGATACCGAAAACCTGATCCATCTGATCGCGAAAAGCGACAAAGAGCATCTGTATGACAGGATAATTGATTCGGTTAAACAGATTGAAGGCGCCTACTCCATGATTTTTCTCAGCCGTAAAAAGATGTTCGCCATCAGAGATCCCCACGGCTTTAGGCCGCTCTCAATGGCAAGACTCGGCGATGGATACGTGGTTGCCAGCGAAACATGCGCTTTTGATCTGATAGGTGCCGAATATATTAGAGATATAAAACCCGGTGAAATGGTCGTATTTGAAAAGGACAAAGAGCCCCGAACTATTCAGGTGTTCGAACCCACTCCGCATAAGTGCATATTCGAATATATATATTTCGCCAGACCCGATAGCAATATTTTCGGCAAAAGCGTATACAAAGCCAGAAAAGAGATGGGTAGGGAGCTGGCCAGAGAGTTTCCGGTGGACGCCGATATGGTTGTACCCGTACCGGACAGCGGAGTGGCGGCGGCTATAGGTTATAGCGAAGAGAGCGGTATACCTTTTGAGCTGGGCATAATCAGAAACCATTACGTAGGCAGAACTTTTATAGAACCGACTCAGGAGATTAGAGATCTAAAGGTTAAAATGAAATTAAATCCCATAAGGGAACTGATTAAAGGAAAAAGACTCGTAGTTATAGACGATAGTATCGTCAGAGGAACTACCAGCAGAAAAATCGTGAACATTCTAAAAGAGGCCGGAGCGAAAGAGGTTCATATGAGAATCAGCTCTCCGCCTACGACTGGACCCTGTTTTTACGGAGTCGACACTCCCAGCAAAGAGGAGCTTATCGCTTCGAAAATGGATACGGATAGCATCAAAGAGTATATAGGGGCCGACTCTTTGGCCTATTTGAGCATAGAGGGTCTGCTCAGAAGCGTAGGAAACGATCTGAGCTACTGTATGGGATGTTTTGACGGGAACTACCCCGTTCCCAACAAGAACGACTAGGAAGACTATTTGACAAAAAGGTATGAAAATGGTATTTTCCCTTCCAGCAAGGAGGGGAGTTTGAAGATCATAAATACCTTCGGAAGATATTATAAAAGAGTATTAAAAAAGAGGGTCAAAAAGATTCCTTTGGGAATCTCCGGATTCACCTGCCCCAATATAGACGGACGCGTGGCCAAGGGTGGATGCACTTTTTGCGAAAACGAATCGTTCAGTCCCAATCTATCTAAAAACAGCAAAAAATTTTTTTTAAACCCGGAGAGCTCGGAAAATCCTATATTAAACAGACAGCTTGGAGAAATAGCGTTTCAGTATAACTCCACGGCCGAGAGATATAGGAGACTGGGTTATGAGAAGTTTCTGGCATATTTTCAGGCCTTTACCAATACGTACGCGCCGCTGGATACTCTGCGTAAGCTCTATACCAAAGCCCTAGGAGAGCAAGACTGTATAGGTCTTAGTATCGGAACCAGAAGCGACTGCGTGAACGAGGAGATACTTGACTATTTGGTCTCCTTGCAGTCGGAAGGTAACGAAATCTGGATCGAGTACGGAATTCAGTCGATATTCGACTCGACTCTTGAGGCCATCAACAGAGGACACGACAGCGCCAGCGTGGAGAAATGGATTAAAAAAAGCAAAGAGAGGGGGCTTAGAGTGTGCGGCCACATAATCTTCGGATTGCCTGGCGAGACTCCCGATATGATGCTGCAAACCGTCGAAAAGTCGATAGAGTGGGGTATAGACTCGATAAAAATCCATCCGCTCTACGTCGTCAAGAATACCGCATTGGCCGTAGATTACCACAAGGGGAAATTTAAACCTATAGATGAGGAACTATACATTCAGCTGATAGTCGAAGCTATGAAAATTCTGCCCTCTCATCTGGTAGTTCAGCGACTGACCGCCGGGATCGGGGATTCTACGCTGTTGGCTCCGGCTTGGTGCGCCGATAAAAACAGTCAGTTGAAAAAAATAAGAGCCGCTTTGAGGGCAGAAAAAATTATCTATTGACTATCTTGCGATTTTACCGAATTTGCACCCTCTTTTGGTCCGTTTTGCCTCCTTGATCAACGAGGCGATATCGCTTAGCGGCGTTATCTCTCCGGCCAGATTTACTCTAAGTTCGGTAATATATCCCTCTTTGCAGATGTATTTGACTCTGTCTCCCGCTCCTTTTGAAAACTCCTTGTCGAATATGGCCGAAATTTTGGCGGTAGAGACTCTTTTGCCCCTGTTTTCGTAGAAAAAATCCCGTACCTTTGAACCGTTCAGCTGAGAGACTAGATAGATCGAATCGATAAAATATTCGTGGGGAGACTCGCTGTAGCACGTGCCGTGCTTTACCCATTCGTGTTTGTGCAAAGCGCTGAGATATCCCGGCATATATATCGCTATCAGTTCGTTTAGATCCGCCGGAAGTTTTAGTTTTAGCCTGTTCCATAATCCTCTTTTGTCGAGAATTCTCTCTCTTTGGGCCACGTTGCAGTATGTTTTATCCTTGGGCCAAAGGCCGTGTAGGGTAAAGTTTTTTCTCCAAAAAGGTACGCTTTTTTTGCATGCTCGATAGTTTTTTACTTTGCAGACCGAAGGAAACCATTGAACGGCCAGTACGTACTCTTGTGCGCTTAGCGTTACAGCAATCGCCAGTGCCAGCAGCAAAGCTCTCACTCTTTTCTACTCCTTTTTTCCTCAATACCGCTGATACCGGTTCTTCGTTCTAATTCTTTTTTGATCAGGGTCGGGGATACGTCGCGCAGGGCCAGAGCCACCAGAGTATGGTAGACCAGATCGGCGCATTCGTAAACGATCTGCTCCTTGTCTTTGTCTTTTACGGCGAAACAGAACTCGGCGGCTTCCTCGGCAACCTTTTTTAAAATTGTGTTTTCCCCTTTTGCAAAGAGGGTGGCGGTCCAGGAGTTTTCGGGTTTTTCCCCTTTTCGTTCCAAAATAGTATGATATAGATGATCGACAATCTGTTCACCGTAGAGATCTTTCGGGTCTTGGATCCGATCTGAGGTTATGGCGTTTTCGGTCAAGCTTTTAAAAAAGCAGCTCTTTCTGCCGGTATGGCATGCGGCTCCTTTTTGTTTAACCTGTAACAATATAGCGTCGCTATCGCAGTCTAAGTAAATTTCCACGATTTTTTGGGTATTTCCGCTGGTTTCGCCCTTTTTCCATAAGCTTTCGCGGCTACGGGAATAGTAGTGTGCGTAACCGGTTTCGAGGCTCTTTTGAAGAGCCTCGCGGTTCATATAGGCCAGCATCAGAACATCTTTCGTGTCGGCGTCTTGGACCACTACCGGAACGAGCGGGGTTTTTTCCCAATCAATCTGCAAAGGGCCTCCTTTTATCTGGAAATGGAAGAGCTCTGCTGTTTGTCTTTGGCGTCTATCCAGATGTTAGGCACCGCTCCTCCTGGAGTAAGGAAAATTTTTGCGTCCTTGTTCTGTTTGAGAGCCTCGTTGAATTTGCCCTGAACTTCGATCTGTCTCAGTTTCAACAGCTCTGGTGTTACGCTCTTGCCGATCTCCAGGTTGGCCTGAGCTTTGGCTTTTGCTTCGATCATGATTCTGTCCGCTTCACCCTGGGCCCTGATCTTTTTGGCTTCGGCCTCACCTCTGGCTAGCGCGGCTCTCTTTTCGGCTTCCTGGCGAGCTCTTTCCACTTCGTATTTGACTCTTTCTGCTTCCTGTTTCGCTATCTGTACTCTCTCTATCTGCTCTTTTATCTTTGGCGGTAAAGAGATCTCTCTTAGCTGTACGGCCACAAGTTCTACCGGTTTGTTGGGTAGCTGGCTGATCTTTTCTCTGATTTGAGACTCTATCAGTTTGGCTATTTCGTTCCTTTTGATGGGCAGCTCTTCCGCCTTGTAGCGTCCCACCACGTTTCTAACCACTTCTCTGACCACCGCGTTGATGATCTTCTCCTCCCAGGCGAGGCCCCACGTAGCTATGGTTTGAGGGGCGCCGTGGGGATTTAGTTTGTACTGGACCGTCAGATCGATCGAAACCGGAAGTCCTCTCGCATCCAGAACTTCGATGGCCGGTTTTTCGATAATTCCGGCATTTACGTTGCCGAACGCCGTATCTCGTTCGGCTTTGTAGTTTATTATTCTGACTTTCGTGTCCACTTTTATAATCTTTTGTATTCCTGGAATGTAAAAGTGGATTCCGGGTTCCAGCGGCAGTGGATCGTATTTACCCGCCGTCACTTTTATTCCCACTTCGCCCGAATTGATGATTTCGTACGGTTTCGCTATCACCAAAAGAACCACGATTACGATCAATACGTATATGTAGGTGGCTTTTTTCCCGAAATCCTTCATAAATTCGGGTACGTTGCTGTCGTTGTCGTTATCCTCCTCGTCCCTTCTTTTTTTGAAATAGTCGTTCAAATCGGCTGGCATCTATACACTCCTTTGCCTAGTTTATATATGTGAGCATATGTTCGAAATCGGGGTCTTTGCCGTAGACCACGTCGAAATACGCCTTTTGAAGCTCTCTCGTCATATCGCCTCTGCGACCGTTTCCGATGACTCTGGCGTCAACCTCTCTTATCGGAGTAACTTCCGCGGCGGTTCCGGTAAAGAAAGCCTCGTCACAAATATACACTTCGTCTCTTGTGATTCTTCTTCTTTCGATTTTTATACCTTTTTTCTCAGCGATTTTTAAGACCGTATCCTGCGTGATCGACTCGAGGGAGTTGTCGTTCGGGGGCGTGATCAAGACTCCGTCCCTGACTATAAAGAAACATTCGCCGCTCCCTTCGGCCACGAAGCCCTCTTCGTCCAGTAGCAGGGCCTCTTCGTATCCTGCTTCGAGCGCTTCGAACTTGGCCATCTGGCTGTTGAGGTAGTTGGCTACCGCTTTGGCTTTTCCCATTGTGGACTTTACCGAATTTCTGGCGAAAGAGCTGATTTTTACTCTAATACCGTTTTCCAGCCCTTCGTCTCCCAGGTAGCTTCCCCACTCCCACGCCGCTATGGCCACGTTGACCGGAGCTTTTACGTGGTATAGTCCCATGATTCCGTATCCAAGATATATAAGAGGCCTAATGTATACGTTGGATTCGAATCGGTTTCTTTTTAGCAGTTCTATCTGAGCCTCTTCCAGCTCGCTGAGCGAATACGGCGGGGTAATGGCAGTGATCTTTGCGGAGTTGATTAGCCGCTTCGTATGGTCGGTAAGCCTAAAGATCGCCAGTCCCCGTTCGGTTTTATAGGCTCTCGTGCCTTCAAAGACACCGTTTCCGTAATGGAGCGTATGCGTCAGTACGTGTACTTTGGCGTCGTCCCATTTTACGAACTCTTTGTCCATCCAGATATAGTCGGCTTTTTTCATCTTCTCTCCAAAAATGAATTTTAATCTCTAAAATTGGGATTAAGTCTATCAAAATAATGATTAAAATATAATATGAACAACTTATAAAAAAGCCCGATCAGGAGAATAAAAGGAGATCAGCCATGCAGGAGGCCAGGATATATTTCGGTTCCTCTCCGAAAAAGGGAGACACGTTACGCGAGATAAGGAGTCCTTTTAACGGCGAAGCGGTTACGCGTTATCCTGTCTGCGGCGCCGAGGACGCGAAGAGAGCCCTGGAAATAGCGAAAGAGGCTTTCGAAAAAAACAGAGAGGTCACGTTGGCTCAACGCGTGGCGTGGATCAGGGACGTAGCAGAAAGAATCAAAAGGGAAAAGGAGGAGTTCGCCCTGGCCATCACTAAAGAGGTGGCGAAACCGATAGCTTTTAGCAGAGTAGAGGTGGACAGATGCGTAGAGACTCTTACTCTTAGCGCCGACGCGGCGGTGGATCTGGGAGGAGAGACCATCAATACCGACGCCACCTTCAGCGGAAGGAAGAGCGTCGCGTTTTATAAAAGGGTTCCTCTTGGAGTGGTGGTGGCGATAACTCCGTTCAATTTTCCTCTCAATCTGGCCGCCCACAAACTTGGACCCGCGCTTGTGGCGGGCAACAGCGTGGTATTCAAACCGACTCCGGAAGCTCCCTATACCGGATATCTCTTGGCCAAAGCGTTTATAGAGAGCGAATACGCACCTAAAGATATGCTCAGCGTCGTTTACGGAGACGCGGAGGTGGGTTCGGCGCTCGTGGAGAGTCCGATTCCGCGCAAAATAAGTTTTACCGGCAGCGTCGAGGTGGGCAGAATAATTACAAGGAGCGCCGGAATAAAAAAGGTCTCTTTGGAGCTGGGAGGCAACGCGGCCACCTATATCGACAAAACGGCACAGATCGCTACCGCGGCCGCCAGATGCGCCGTAGGGGCTTTTATCAACAGCGGACAGGTCTGCATATCCCTGCAAAGAATATATGTCCACGAAGATGTTTACGAGGAGTTCGCCGCCGAGTTGGCGCGTGAGACTTCGAAGCTGAAAGTCGGTGATCCCTACGATCCCGAAACGTTTATGGGGCCGCTGATCAACGAGGAGGCGGCTCAGCGAGCCTACAGATGGGTCCAAAGCGCTCTAAAGGCAGGCGCTCGTACCATACTTGAGCCCAAAGTGGAGGGCAGATACTTTTATCCGGCGATACTGGCCGACGTTACCGACGATATGCAGATAGTATGCGAGGAGGTTTTCGCTCCCGTAGTTAGCCTGGTCAGAGTTAGCGGTTACGAAGAGGCGATTAAACGGATGAACGACTCTCCCTACGGATTGCAGTTTTCCCTTTTTACCAACGATCTGAGGCAGGCCGCCTCGTTTATAGAGGACGCGCAAGCGGGAGGAGTGGTTATCAACGATATACCAACCTTGAGATTCGATATACAGCCGTACGGCGGAGTTAAGCTTTCGGGAATCGGTCGAGAGGGACCCAAGTTCGCTCTGGAAGACTATACGGAAATCAAATCGGTAGTGATTTTGTGACATGGTTGCCGTCAGTGCCTGTCTGTTGGGGCTTAACTGCAGATACGAGGGCGATCATAGACGCAGCGTGGATACGCAGGAGATTTTGAATAGACTCCAATGCAAAAACGTTGTGCCATTCTGTCCTGAGGTAAATATTTTAGGAGCGCCGAGAGAACCGATAGATCTGTTTAGGTTTCACGATCGGATAGAGGCGGTAGGAAGAGAGAGCAAGAGGGTATACACGAAAAAGATTGAACTGGAAGCTGAAAGGTTTAAAAAGAGTTTCGACTCGGTAAACCTGTTCATATTCAAATCCAAATCGCCCAGCTGCGCTCTTTGCAGCGCCAAGGTCTATACTCCGGAAGGCGCCGTGATGGAAAAAAGAGCCAGTGGGATTTTTGCAAAAAAGATGAAAATTTGGTATAAAGATGCGAAATTTATGGAGATCTAAAATCGAAGGAAACGAAAATGTTGAAAGTAGGAGATTCCGCACCGCAGTTTTGCCTAAAAAACCAGGACGAGAACGAAATCTGCCTAAAGGATCTTAAAGGCAAGTGGGTGGTGCTCTATTTTTATCCAAAAGACAACACTCCCGGCTGTACCACCGAAGCTTGCGATTTTTCTGAGGAGTTTGACCGATTTGTTACTCTAGATGCGGTAATTTTGGGGGTCAGCCCCGATTCATGCGCCAGCCACAGAAAGTTTATAGATAAGAAAGGGCTGAAGATAACTCTTTTGTGCGACGAGAACAAGGAGGTGCTCAAAGCGTACGGCGCATGGGGCAAAAAGAAGATGTACGGCAGAGAATACGAGGGAGTGATACGAAGCACCTTTTTGATAGATCCGGAGGGCAAGATAGCCCATATCTGGCCCAAAGTGAGAGTAAAGGGACACGTGGAGGAGGTTAAAAAGAGACTCGAAGAACTCAAGGAGGCGTAGACGTTGGAGTATAGAAGCTATAACCAAAAAAGTTTTACCAAGGCGGAGAAAGTAAAAAGATATCTCTCCCCCTCCGAAATAGAGGAGATCGAGGTAGTTTCCCAAGTTTTCCCGTTCAAGGTGAACAATTACGTAATCGAGAAGCTGATCGACTGGGACAACTATAGGGACGATCCGATATTTAGACTCACTTTTCCTCATAGGGACATGCTCTTTGAGGATGATTACGAAAGAGTCAAGGCCTTGATGTTAAAAGGCGACAAGGAGGCTCTCAAAAGAGTCGTGGACTCCATCAGACTGACTCTAAATCCCCATCCGGCGGATCAGCTCTCGAACGTACCAAAAATAGGGGAGAAGAGACTTTCTGGTTCTCAGCACAAATACAAAGAGACTATTTTGTTCTTTCCCAAACAGGGACAGACCTGTCACGCGTATTGCAGTTTCTGCTTTAGATGGCCCCAGTTTGTAGGAATGGAGGATCTAAAATTCGCCTCCAAAGAGGTGGAGCTGTTAATAGAGTATATAAAAGCTCATCCGGAGATAACCGATATAATCTTTACGGGCGGAGATCCGCTGATAATGAGTACGAGACTTCTTAGAGGGTACGTCGAACCTATTTTGGAGGCTAATATTCCGCATCTTAAAAATATCCGCTTTGGTACCAAGACGCTAGGCTTTTGGCCTTATAGGTTCACTAGCGATCCGGATGCCCAAGATCTGCTGAATCTTTTTGAAGAGATTAGAAACAGGGGATACCATCTGGCCTTTATGGCTCACTTCAACCACTATAGAGAGCTCGAAACTCCGGAGGTTAAGGAGGCGGTAGAGAAAATTTTAAAAACTGGAGCGGTAATCAGAACCCAGTCGCCCATTCTGAGACATATCAACGACAGTGTCCACGTCTGGGAAAAGATGTGGAGAATGCAGGTAGAGATGGATATGATACCTTATTACATGTTCGTAGCCAGAGATACCGGGGCACAACACTACTTCGGCGTTCCTCTGCACAGGGCTTGGGAGATATTCAGGGAGGCCTACTCCAGAGTAAGCGGAATAGCGAGAACCGTCAGAGGTCCGAGCATGTCTGCTTCTCCTGGCAAAATATGCGTAGAGGGCACGGCTGTTGTAGATGGGCGCAAAGTTTTTGTGCTGAGCATGATACAGGCCAAAAATCCATCCCTGGTAAACAGACCTTTTTTCGCCGAATATAACGAAGAGGCCTACTGGATTGACGATTTAAAGCCCGCTTTTAGCGAAAAGTTCATCTTCGAATAGAGCGACTGCCGCGAAGGGATCTTCGATCCCTTTTAAAAAGCTAAAATTAAGCATAAATTCAGTATAATCAGCTCGCCTTTTACTACACACGCGTCAATCCTTGTAGAGGTTGCGGGAAACCGTTAAGGGGCGCGGAGGCAAAAACCCAAACATTCAAGGAGACACAATGGTTACTATGAAGGACCTGCTAGAGTGCGGAGTTCACTTCGGTCATCAGACCAGGAGATGGAACCCCAAAATGAAACCCTACATTTTCGGGGTTAGAAAGAATATTCACATAATCGACCTGCAAAAGACGCTGAGGTTTTTCAGATATACCTACAACGTGGTCAGAGACGCCGCCAAAGAGGGACAGACAATACTCTTCGTCGGTACGAAAAAACAGGCTCAAAACGCGGTGGAAGAGTACGCCAAAAAGTGCGAAATGCCCTATGTTAATTCCAGATGGCTCGGCGGAACGCTGACGAACTTCAACACCATCAGAAAGTCGATCAGAAAACTCGAAGTTATAGAAGAGATGGAAAACAGCGGCCAGATGGATCTTTTGACCAAAAAAGAGGCCCTTATGCTAAAAAGAAGAAAAGAGAAACTGGAAAACTTTTTAGGCGGCATAAGGGATATGAAGAAACTGCCGGATATGCTGTTTGTAATCGACGCTGTTAGAGAGCACATCGCCGTCAAAGAGGCTAACAAGCTGGGAATCCCGGTTGTTGCTCCTTTGGATACCAACTGCGATCCAGACGTTATAGACTATCCTATTCCCGGCAACGACGACGCCATAAGAAGCATACAGCTCTTTTGCAAAGAGATTTCCGAAGCCATCATTGAGGGCAGAGAACTCAGAGCGCAAGAACTGGCCGAAGAGGAAGAGGCAGAGAGCGAAAACCAGGAGGTAACTCAAGAGGAGATCGAAGAGACCATAGCAGAGGCCAAAGAGGAAGCGGCCCAAGAAGAAGCCAAGGAGGAAGAGTAATGGCTATATCCGCAGCAGAGGTTAAAAAACTTAGAGAGATAACCGGCGCGGGGATGATGGATTGTAAAAAAGCCCTGCAAGAAGCCGAAGGAGATATGGACAAAGCGGTAGAGATACTGCGAAAAAAAGGTATCGCCAAAGCGGCTAAAAAAGCCGACAGGGTTGCCAGCGAAGGCGCCGTAACCGTAGAGATCAGCGATGATTTCAAATGCGCCACTATAAGCGAAATAAATTCCGAAACCGATTTCGTGGCGCAAAACGACAACTTCAAAGAACTCGTCAAGAAAGCGACCAGACATATTCACGTAACCTCTCCCGAGGGGGTTGAAGATCTGTTGCAAACCGAGATAGACGGAGTGAAATTCGAAGAGTTTATGAAAGCTCAGATCGCCAAAATCGGAGAGAACATAGTCGTCAGAAGATTTGACAGAATATGTCTCGAGGGAAACGGAGTCGTAAACGGATATCTCCATATGGGAGGCAAAATCGGCGTAATAGTGGCGGCTACCTGCGATAAGCCCGAAGTTTGCGACTCTATTAAAGAGCTGCTCAAAGATATCGCTATGCATATAGCCGCTATGAATCCTAAATATCTGGATGAGAGCGCCGTTCCCCAAAACGTTTTGGAAAAAGAGGCTGAAATAGCCAGAGCTCAGCTGGCAAAAGAGGGCAAACCAGAAAACATTATCGAAAAGATTATACCCGGCAAGATCAAGAAGTTTATAGAGGAGAACACTCTCTTGGGGCAGAAGTTTGTCAAAGATGACAAAAAGAGCGTCAAGGAGGTTCTCGAAGCGGCCGCGAAAGCTGCCGGCGGAAGCGCTAAAATAGTTGAGTTCGTCCGATACGAACTCGGCGAAGGTATAGAGAAGAAACAGGACGATTTCGCCGCTGAAGTGGCGGCTCAGATGAAGTAGGGGAGAGTTTTGGATTTCGAAAGCGGCTCTAAAGAGGTCGCTTCGATCCTGAGCGCGAGAGAACTTTCGCACTCTTTCGACTACCCTCTTTTTAGCGATATCTCCTTGGATATCGCTAAAAAAGAGAGCGTTGCCGTGGTAGGAGTCAGCGGCAGCGGAAAATCTACTTTGCTACATATACTATCCAGTTTTCTAAAACCCCAAAAGGGTAGAGTGGAGCTTTTCGGGGAGGATATATATTCGCTCGATTACTCCCGCGTTTTGAAAATTAGAAGAGAGTTGATCGGAATAGTGTTTCAGTCCCACTATCTCTTCAAGGGATTTACGGCAAAGGAGAATATAGAGGTTGCCGCGCTTCTGGCCAAGACGGAGACCGATATGGATCTAATTAGAAGTTTCTCAATAGAAAGACTTCTAAACAAAAAGATCGGCGATCTTAGCGGAGGCGAACAGCAAAGAGTTTCGGTTGCTAGGGTTTTGACGAAAAAGCCGAGAATGATTTTTGCCGACGAGCCCACGGGAAACCTGGATTCCAAAACCGCGGAGGAGGTTATGGAGCAGGTATTTGAATATATCGATCGAAACGGCGCCGGTCTTTTTTTGGTTACCCACGATATGAGGCTGGCTTCCAGATGCGACAGACTCTACCGCTTGGAGGGCGGAGCTTTGGTTCAGTAGGGTTTCGACTCTTTTAGCATCCTTTCGAAATATCTTTTAAACAGTGCCGCTTTTTGGTAATCCCTATCTATCTGAAGCACCTCGTAGTTTGTATGAAATGCCGAATAGGAGAGATTTGCCGAGCCGCAAAGAACCGTTTTCGAGTCGACTATCATGAACTTTGCGTGCATTTTGCCGCGTCTTTTGCTTTTTTTGTAGGGTTTTCCCGATAGAGTGTAGCTGGATATGTTTTTATATTTTTCCAGATAACCTATACGGCTTTTGCCGCTTTTGAGGTTCCAGTCCCTGTCGTAGATAATTCTGATCTTTACTCCTCTTTTTGCGGCGTTTTTCAATCTTTTGGCTATCTTTTTGTCGGTGAAGGTGTATATGGCTATATCTATCGAATCGGTACTGGAGTCGATAATTTTATATAGCTTTTTTAGAGCCGCTTTCGAGTCGTAAGGCAAAAAGTAGATTTCGGAGCCAATCAGCGGTATTAGGCACAAAAGCAAAAAGAGTAACCTTCTCATATCCTCTCCTGTGACTATTAATGTTATTAAAGCAAAAAGATATTAAAATAATGAAGTTTTGATACTGTTAAATTCCTCTGATTGGAGAAAAGATGGATCTTCTTCTCATTAACAAAAATCCTGTGGTTTCGAGGATGTTGAATCTGAGCGCTCCCAAGGCTGGGTTCGAAGTGAGCGAATGCGACAACGTATATGAACTGCCAAAGGGCTCCTTTGACGTTGTTTTGATCGATGACGAAATGTATGACGAAAACTTTCTAAAAGAGATCAAAAGCGAACTGGATTTCAAGCAGTTGGGTATCATTACTTCGGCCAAAAACGCTGATACGGAAAGTTTCGATTTCGTTTTGATAAAACCGTTTTTGCCTACAGATCTGATAGAGCTGCTTAGAAGCATCAGGGCGAAAATAGAGTTTACCCAGTACGAGGACGTTTCGGAGGAGACAGAGGAGATCGTCGAGCTTGAAGAGAGCGATGAGGAGGAGCCTTTCGTTCCGGAAGAGGAGGTAGAAAAAAGCGGCGTACTGAACGAGGAGGAGATAGAGAGAGTTGCCGAACTGCTGGAAGATACCCCCGAATCTATTTTAACCGCTCCAAAAGAGGAGGAATCGCAGGAGGAGACGATCGAAGAAGAGACTCGATCTATCCAGGAAGAGGAGGAGAAACCGTCCATTCTCGAAAAGATGGATATAATGGAAAACGTACCTCCTAAGGAGCCCTCCGAGCCGAAAGAGGAGCCAGAAACGAAGAGCGCTCCCGTGCCCGATCCCCAAGAGTACAGCAGCGAAGAGAAGATAAAAGCGCTGATGGGGGTTTTGGATCTATATACCGTCAGAGAGCTGCTCGACGGAATGGAGATCACCATCAAAATAAACTTTAACAAGAAAAAGAAAAAAAAGAGATGAAAAAGGGTTCTTTACTGGTAATATCCGGTCCCAGCGGAGCCGGAAAGAGTTCTTTGATAGGTGCTATACTGGAGCGGTTTTCGGAGGTCTATTTCAGTATATCTACCACGACGCGTCCCAAAAGGGAGGGCGAAGTAGAGGGGAGAGACTACTTTTTCGTCTCCAAAGAGGAGTTTATGCAAGATGTGCGAAACGGCCTGTTTCTGGAGTGGGCCGAAGTGCACGGCAACTTCTACGGTACATCTTTAAAACCGGTATATGAGGCCCTGGATGCGGGAAAACTGGTGATTTTCGACATAGACGTTCAAGGACACGCCTCGATAAGGGAGAGATTTGACGAAATTACGACGTCGGTATTCGTGACGACTCCCGATATCGGCGAGCTGAGAAGGCGTCTGGAAAAACGGGGAACCGATTCCGATCAGACCATACGTAGACGGCTTCAAAACGCTTTGGAGGAGATGCAAAGGGCTGTCGAGTACGACTATCTGCTGATAAACTCCGATTTGCAAAAAGCCCGCGAAGGGATAGTGGCGATCGCTCATGCTGCCAGACTGAAATACTCGAAAGAGGAGTTCGCCCAATTTCTCGAAAACTGGTCAAAAGGGTGATTTATCCTTTTATTAGTTAAAAAAATGTAGTATTATATACTCGAATTACCGTACAGATATATAAAGGAGACAATATGGGTATGCCTAGTATGCCGGAACTTTTGGTGATTTTGGCGATAGTCGTTCTGCTTTTCGGGGCAAAAAAGATTCCTGAGCTGGCCAAAGGACTCGGAAGCGGAATAAAGAACTTTAAAAAGGCCATGAAAGAGGACGAAGAGGAGATAGCGGTTTCGGAGAACAAAAAAGAGATCGAAGGCAAAGAGAGCGCGGCTCAGCAAAACAGTGCAGCTTCCGCCGAGAAAAAAGAGGCATAGTTAATTACATAAGGAACTGCGGTTGAAAAATAGAGTATTGTCTGTTATCGAAAAGAGACTAGGCAAAAAGGTGGTTTTAGAAAAACCCAAAGATAAAAAGTTCGGTCACTACGCGACTCCAGTGGCCTTTTCCATGGCCAAGGAGCTCAGAAAACCGCCCTTTGAGATAGCCAAAGAGCTGTGCGAAAAACTCAAATCCGAGGAGATATTCGCGGAAGTAGAGCCTCTAAAAGGGTATATCAATTTCAGGCTAAGCGAAGATTTCCTCGATAGTTACGCAACCGCCGTTTTAAAAAATCCCGAGCGGATTATCTCTCCGATTGGTAACGAAAAAATTCTTTTGGAATTCGTCAGCGCCAACCCAACCGGACCGTTGCATATAGGACACGCCAGAGGGGCGGTGATCGGAGACGCTCTTTATAGAATGGGCAAAGCTTTGGGATACGAGATAAAAAGAGAGTACTACATAAACGATCACGGAAGCCAGGTTTATAAACTGGGACTATCTATCTATCTGGCCGGCAGAGAGTCCATGGGGCATGAGGTTACCTGGCCGGAGGGCTGCTACAGGGGCGAGTACGTATACGATCTGGCGCGTGACGCCATGGAGACTCTGGGAAGAGACCATTTCGTAGATGAGAGTTCCGTTTCGCGGCTGGCCGAGTGGGGCAAAGACCGCATGATGGAGCTGATCGTAAGGGATCTTGAAAAGGTCGGAATATACTTTGACTCTTTCGTGAGCGAAAAGAGTCTTTACGATATGTGGCCCAAGGTAAGAACCGTTTTGGAAGAGCGAGAGGCTCTTTACGAGAAGGATTCCAAAATCTGGCTAAGATCGACGAGATTCGGAGACGAAAAAGACAGGGTTGTAGTCAGAGAGGACGGCAGACCAACGTATTTAGCCGGAGACATCATATATCACTATCAAAAATTCAAACGCTCCTTCGATAGATATATAAATATCTGGGGAGCGGATCATCACGGATATATAGCCAGAGTCAAGGCGGCTATAGAGTTTTTGGGTTTCGACTCTTCGAAACTGGAGATAGTATTGGCTCAGATGGTGAGTCTGCTAAAGGGGTCTGAGCCGTTTAAAATGAGCAAAAGGGCGGGCAACTATATACTTATGAGCGACGTCGTGGAAGAGATAGGCAAAGATGCCCTTAGATTTATGTTTCTATCCAAAAAGTCCGACACTCATCTGGAGTTCGACGTAGAGACGCTAAAACAGCAAGACGCCTCCAATCCGGTTTACTATATAAACTACGCCCACGCGAGAGTCTATTCTCTGTTCGAAAAGGCCGGAGCAGAGTTCGGCGACGTGATCGAGGTGGAGCTCAAGAATATGAACGAGGAGGCTAAAGATCTGCTTTTTAGCGCTCTTTTACTGCCTGAAGTGGTCGAAGAGGCCTTTTTAAAACGAGAAGCCAACAGGGTTACCGATTATCTGAAGGCTCTGGCGGCGCAGTTTCACAGGTTCTATAATGAAAACAGAGTCTTGGGGTCTCAAAAAGAGCGCGAGTTGATGAAGCTTTTCGCGACCGTGGCCGTCTCTATAAATAAAGGTTTGGAACTGCTCGGTATCGAAGCAAAAAAGAGAATGTAAAGGAGCCAGATGGCCCGACTTGAAAGCAGAAGCGAGAGAATCGTAAATATTTTGGAGGATAAAAAGGGCGAGGACGTTCTTTTTATAGATCTTAGAGGGAGCGGATATTTCGTTGACGCGGTCATTATAGCCACCTCTTTGAGCGACAAACACACCCAGGCTCTGCTGGACACTCTAAAGGAGAGGCTAAAACCGCTCGGCGAGGAGTTTTTGAAGATTCAGGAGGGAGAGGAGTGGATAGTCGTGGATCTTGGCGACATTCTTATCCATCTGATGACAAAGCGTTACAGAGAGAGATATAACATCGAACAGTTTTTGGAAGAGCTCAAAGAGCGTTGATCTTTTTGTAAAATCTATATATTTCCGAAGCTACTGGTTTGGGGAGATATCGTTTGGTTACTTTTCCTCTAAGCCTTGTGGAGCTGATTGGAACGCTCACGGACAGGATCTTGAACTTTTGCGGAATCCTGATCCGATTTCTCGTGGCCACCACGAACTCCGCCCTTTTTGAGAGCTTTTTATAGCTTTTCCATCTTGTCAAATCCTTTAGGTTGTCCGCCCCTATTATCAGATAGAGTTTCTGCGGAGCGAATTTTCGTCTGAGATACTCTACCGTTTCTATGGTGTAGGTGGCTCTTTGCCGCTCGATTTCAAAATCGCAGACTCTTACTTTTTTGAAGCTTTTTAGGGCCTTTTTGAGCCATACGATCTTTTTTCGCGGCGGAGCGTAAAACCCTTTTTTGAAAGGATTTACATACGTCGGCACCACTACGAGCAGATCGATGTCCAGCTCTTTTAGGGCCTCTTTGACTACGCTTAGATGTCCTACGTGGGGCGGATCGAAACTTCCGCCAAAAAGCGCTATTTTCATCGGTTCCGTTCCGGTTTTGGATTAGAGTTATTTTATCTTTTTTTAGATAAAATAAGCAAAATTTTTTAAAGGCGAAAAGGGTGGGGATACGTGTAGCTGTAAACGGTTTTGGACGTATTGGAAGAAGCCTTGCGCGGGTTTTGTTGAAAAGAGAGGATATCGATCTTGTGGCCGTAAACGATCTGGCGCCGGTGGAGCAGGCCGCTTATTTGCTATCGTTCGATTCTGTTCACGGACGGTTTGAAGGTTCTGTGGAGTATGAAGAGGGCAGACTGATAGTAGACTCTGTTGAGATAGCATATTCCAACTCCGCTGATCCCATGGAGCTGGATTTCGTCTCTTTGGGCGCCGATGTGGTCATAGAGTGTACCGGCCGTTTTCTGACCTCCAAAGAGGTCGAACATCATATAAAAAAGGGGGTAAAGAGGGTTATAATCTCGGCTCCCGCAAAGGACGACACCCCCACTTTCGTTTTAGGCGTAAACGAAGGGGAGTACGCCGGAGAAAAGATCATCTCCAACGCCAGCTGTACCACCAACTGCTTGGCGCCCGTGGCTAAAATTTTGAACGAGCGGTTCGGTATCCAAAAGGGACTCATAACCACGGTTCACAGCTACACTTACGATCAAAATCTGTTGGACAACTCCCATCGGCGCGATCTGCGCAGGGCCAGAGCAGCCGCTTTGAATATGGTCCCTACCACGACAGGAGCGGCCAGGGCTATAGAGAGGGTTTTACCGGCTTTAAAAGGAAAACTCGACGGCAGGAGCGTTAGGGTTCCGGTGGCCGACGTATCCCTGCTGGATTTTGACGTTCTTCTTTCAAGAAGGACTACGCCGCAGGAGCTAAGGAGCCTTTTTGGGGAGTATGCCTCGGGTTCAATGCGTGGTATCTTGGGAATAGACCGAAACTTCGGCGTATCCGGAGATTTTATAGGTTCGGCTTACAGCTGTGTGGTTGCCGAGGATCTGATTCAGGTGGTGGAGGGTGATATGGTCAAGATTATGTGCTGGTACGACAACGAGTGGGGATACGCCAACAGACTGGCCGATATGGCCAAATATATAACAACGGTTTGAAACCGTCAAAGGAGAGATATGCATATAAAATCGGTCAAAGAACTGGAGCTCGCCAAGTCTTCCGTTTTTATCAGATGCGATTTTAACGTTCCTATGGACGAATTCGGCAATATTACCGACGATAGAAGAATCAGATCGGCTCTGCAGACCATCAGATACTGTCTCGATCACGACTGCAAGATAGTTCTGGCCTCTCATCTGGGCAGACCCAAGGGTTACGATGAGAAATTCTCTCTAAAACCGGTTGCAAAGAGGCTTCATACGCTGCTAAAGCAGGATATTTTAATGGCCAGGGACGTGGTTGGGGAAGACGCCAGATCCAAATTTTCCTCCTTGAAAGAGGGGCAGATTTTGCTTTTGGAGAATCTGCGCTTTGAAAGAGGAGAGACCAAAAACGATCCTGAATTCGCGAAGAAACTGAGGGAGTTCGGGGAGTTTTATATAAACGACGCCTTCGGAGTCAGTCACAGAGCCCACGCCTCGGTGGAGGCCATAACCCATCTGTACGACGAGGCGCACAAAGCGGCCGGCTTTTTGCTGCTTAAAGAGATTCAGTTTTTTCATCATCTGCTGAAAAGACCTACGAGACCTTTCGTGGCGGTTGTCGGCGGAAGCAAGGTCTCAAGCAAACTCAAAGCGCTGATCAATCTGCTGCCGAAAGTGGACAAGATGCTAATAGGCGGCGGAATGGCCTTTACTTTTCTCAAGGCGCTGGGCGAAGAGGTCGGAAACTCGATAGTGGAAGAGGATCTGATAAATGATGCGCTAAATATTATAGACGAAGCTAAGAGATTGGGCGTCAAACTCTATCTGCCGGTAGATTTCGTTGTGTCTCAGACCTTTAGCGAGGAGTCGCCGATCAAATACGTCACCTACAAGGAGATTCCGAAAGGTTGGATGGGGCTGGATATAGGCCCGGCCACGGTAAGGCTCTTTAGAGAGGCGCTAAACGACGCTCAGACGATTTTGTGGAACGGTCCGATGGGAGTTTACGAAATGGACAAGTTCGCAAGGGGCAGTATACAGCTTTCCCATTTCATAGCACAAAGTTACGCCACGAAGGTCATCGGCGGCGGAGATACGGCCGATCTGGTCCAAAGGGCCGGAGATGACGAGGAGATGACCTTCATCTCTACGGGCGGTGGCGCCAGTTTGGAGCTGTTGGAAGGAAAAACTCTGCCTGGAGTGGCGGCATTGATGACGGATAACGGAGAAGACGAGTGATACTGGCGGCAAATTTCAAGATGAATCATACCCGATCATCTACCAAAGAGTATATAGATAGTCTGTGTCGATTTTTGAAAAAGGGGAATTTTGACCAAGATATCGAAATCTACCTTTTTCCTCCGGCAACAGCGCTGGATAGTTACGAGTGCGAGAGCGTCAGAATCGGAGCGCAAAACGCCTACTGCGCCGAGGAGGGCTCCTTTACTGGAGAGATCGGCCCCGTTCAGCTGGGCGAGTTCGGGATAGAAACGGTTTTGATCGGCCATAGTGAGCGCAGGGAGCTTTTTGGGGAGAGTCAGGAGCTGATCAACAAGAAGTTCGCCTTTTACAAGGAGAGGGGATTCGAGATATTTTACTGTATAGGAGAGAAACTCGATATCAGAGAGCGGGGAATCGAGGAGGTAAAAAGCTTTTTGCGCAGGCAGCTTTTGAATATCGATACCGATTACGAAAACCTGATCATAGCGTATGAGCCCGTATGGGCTATAGGAACCGGTAAAAGCGCCCATGCCGAAGATATAGCCGAGGTTATGGAGTTTTTGGGTTCGATAACTGACGCGCCGCTGCTTTACGGAGGCAGCGTAAAGGCCGGCAATATCGAGTCGATAATTTCCGTGGAGGGGTGTGAAGGGGCTCTGATAGGAACCGCCAGCTGGAAGGTAGACAGCTTTTGCGAAATTATCGAGCGCGCACAAATGCGAAAAAGGAGTTAGAATGGGATTGATGAAGGGAAAAAAAGGTCTGATCGTAGGCGTCGCCAACAACAAATCGATTGCCTACGGCATAGCCAAAGCGTGCAAAGAGCAGGGAGCCGAACTGGCCTTTACCTATCTAAACGAGGCGTTGAAAAAAAGGGTGGTACCGATAGCGGAGGAGTTAGGTAGCGACAAGGTCTATCCGCTTGACGTCAGCAAACCGCAGGAGCTGAGTGCTCTTGCCGAGGCTATAAAAAAGGATATGGGAGAGATAGACTTTTTCGTCCATTCGGTAGCGTACGCTCCAAAGGAGGCGCTTGACGGCAGATTCGTCAACACTACCAAAGAGGCTTTTGACGTTGCGATGGAGATTTCGGTTTTTAGTCTGATAGAGCTGACGAAAACCCTACTGCCTCTGATGAAGGAGGGGGGATCGATTTTGACCCTCTCTTATCTGGGTGCCGAAAAGTATATACCCCACTATAACGTGATGGGGGTGGCCAAAGCGGCTCTTGAGGCCAGCGTCAGATATCTGGCCGCCGATCTGGGACCTCAGGGGATCAGAGTCAACGCCATCAGCGCCGGTCCTATAAAGACGCTAGCTGCCAGCGGTATCGGCGATTTCAGGATGATTCTCAAATGGAACGAAGCCAATTCGCCTCTGAGAAGAAACGTGACCATAGATGAGGTAGGCAAAAGCGGAATGTATCTGCTGAGCGATCTAGCCAGCGGCGTTACCGGCGAAATACACCACGTGGATGCGGGATACAACATAATGGGATTGGCCGAAGTCGAGGAGATCGACGGTAAAACGGTAATGGTATGGGAGCGTTACAAAAATTAGCATTTATCTTTAAATTAAGGAAAAATCGTCCCTTTAGCCGAAAAAAATAACATTTTTATAACATTTTTTTAAGATTTCTTTGTTATAATCACCGTGTGAAATGCACTAAATTTCAAAATCTCAAAGGAGTAAGAATGAAGATTGCAAAACTTAGTCTTGCAGCGTTGATGGCATTGGGTGTTTCTGCCTTCGCCGAAGTACAAAACATAAAAGTAAGCGGAGATGCGAAACTATTTTACGGAACTCAAGACGCTGATTACGAGCAAGTAGGAGCTAGACCAGCCAGAGGCGATCTGTTCAGCGACAACGACAGCTACGGACAGGCTGCTTTGAATATAGGCGTAACCGCCAATTTGGCCGACAGCGTTCAGGGCAAGGTTGCTTTAACGGCTCTATCCACTTTGGGACTGGAAAACAATCTGGTTAGCCAAGTATGGGCCGGACAGACCACTAATACCGTTTGGTGGGCATCCGAAGCCTGGTTGGCCAAAACCTTCAGCAAAACTACGGTAAAAGTAGGTAGACAAGAGCTCGATACTCCTCTAGCTTTCAGCGAAAAGTGGAATATCGCTACAAACACCTTCGACGCGATCGTTGTATTGAACCAAGATCTTCCTGAAACCACTCTCGTTGGAGCTTATGTGGGTAGAGGCAACGGCGTTAACGGAATGGGTGTCGTTAGAACTACAGACAACGACGGAAACACTTCCGGAGATTTCTTTAGAACTTACGGTTCTGCTATAGACGATACTCTTGAGACCGATCTTGCCAGCGGAGCTTATGCGGCAGGTATCATTACCACTGCCATTCCGAACACTACCGCTCAGGCTTGGTACTACAACGTAAACAACATAGCTACTGCTTACTGGCTGCAGGCCGACGTAAACCTAAAAGATGTTCTTGCCGGTTTGATATTTGGCCTTCAGTACGCCAACCTGAACCCAGACAACAAAGTTGACGCGGCTGCCGGAACGTCGGTAGACTCTTCCAGCGGATGGGGCGCAAAAATCGGCTTTGACTTCAAAGACGCTCTTCCCGGTCTGAAAGCTTGCGTAGCCTACTCTTCTACTGACGAAGACGGAGCGGTCAGCCTCTCAAACACTGCGACCGGATTGACAGGCGAATCTAAGCTCTATACCGAAGCATGGTGGAACTACGGCTATGTTGCCAGACCTTCTACCGATACTTGGAGCGTAAAAGTTAAATACGATATGAAAGACGTTGCGGAATTCGGAGCGTTCTACACCTCTGCCGATCAGGATACAGGTAAATTCGTAGCTACTCCGGCTGATATGAACGAATTTGCACTAACGGCTACAAAAACATTTGGAAGCCTAAGCGCTACAATCGCTTACATCTATACTGATGCAGATGATCAAAACTATATTGATGCTAACAATAATGGTGAGTGGGATCAAGGTGAAAAATCTGACAGCTACAACACTATTCAGCTATATCTGACTTACAACTTCTAAGTCGCCTTTTAACGCCCAAAGAGCTTTTGAGGCTCTTTGGGCTTTTTTTTTGGTTTTTTCGTGAGATTTTGTTAAAATCTGACTAAAAAACCTAAGGATTTCCTATGAAAAAGAGCGCTCTTTTAGCTTTCTTCGTCGTCGCACTTTTTGGGGCCGAATATATCACTCTCAACAACGGAAAAACGATTTTGTTAAAGGATGACGGTACGTGGGAAGAAGTTACCATCGTTAAAAAGGGCGATAAAAACATCGCTTTGAGAAAAGACGGAAAGTGGGAGGAGGTTAAGCCCGACGATATTGAGTCGGCCGACGTGCTAAAGGGCGGCGGTACGGATAGATTTATGGATTCTAAATTCGCCAAGGCTCTACTTGGTAAATGGGAGTCTCCCGACGGCAAGATCGAATACACCTTTACCAAAGACAAGGCGGTTTTTAAAAAAGGACCTAAAGTGGTTGAGGGAAAATGGAGCATCGAATATCTTGACGAGTCCAAAAGAAAGATGATCGTCAATATCGGAGAAGGCGCGAGGCTGGGCTTTTTGTCTTTCGGCGGAATCGCCCGAAGCCTCAAATTCTCTCCCGATTTCGATAAACTTTACGACGAAAGCGAAAAGATGGAAAGCCTAAAGGACGTAGTGCTTTACCGAGTAAAATAGCTTTATGAAGCTGCTTTTAAAAAAACTGCTCTATATAGGCTTGATGCTTTTAATTATCTCTTTAATCTCTTTCGGAGCCATCCATATGGCTCCGAACTCTTTCTTCAGCGCCGGCGAACTAAATCCGAACATAACTCCGGAGACTCTCGAACATCTAAAGAGAATATACGGTCTAGATAAACCTTTGTGGGAACAGTACCTTTCGTGGGTCTGGGCGATGCTGCATCTCGATTTCGGTATATCTTTCGCCACCGGCAAGAGCGTAACTCAGGAGATAGCCCAGCGCATAGGTGTTACTTTGGGAATCAATCTGGTGAGTATGAGTATAGTCTTTGCTCTTTCGCTCTATCTGGGTATAAAGGCGGCGCTAAAGCAGGACAGCGTCTTTGATAGGACGGTAAAACAGTTTTCCCTGATCAGTTTTTCTATGCCCTCTTTTTATCTGGCTCTGCTCGTTATCATACTTTTTGCGGTTGAGCTAAAACTCTTTCCGATTGGAGGGCTGCACTCTTTAGAGCAAAAAAGCGGCGTATATTACTATCTCGATATCGCTTGGCATCTGGTTTTGCCGATTTTCGTTATTGTTTTTGTAAGTTTCGGTTCGATGGCTATGTATGTGAGATCGTTGACGATTGAGATACTAAAGAGCGATTATATCTTTTTCGCCAAAGCCAGGGGTGCCGGCGAAAAAGAGATCGTAAAAAGATTCGTGTTGCCTAATCTCTCTCCGCCGTTGGTGACCGTTTTGGGACTCTCTCTGCCCGGTTTGATAGGCGGGAGCGTCATACTGGAGTCAATCTTCTCTATCAACGGTATGGGGCTGCTATTTTATCAGGCCGCGCTGGCCAGAGATTATCCGGTAATTATGGGTATTTTGATAATTACCTCTTTTTTGACGCTATTGGGAAACGTTTTGGCCGATCTTGCGATGCTTAGGTTAAATCCCTATTTCAAAAGAGACTCTTAGAGCGTAGAACTTTGTAATATCTGTAACTGCTCTTTTTGTAACAGCGCTCTTCGTATATGTGAAAGAGTTTGGCCAGACAATATACGACTCCTCCGGCGAATATCGCAAAAGAGTAGTGGTTCCATGCTGCCGGATTGAAACTCAGACTAAGCAGCGAGGATATCTCAAACAGCAGCACGCTTTGCAATATGAAGTAGAATATGGGAGCGAAAATTCTGCACCTGCGCCTCTCTACGCCGTAGAGCCTTCGATTTAGGTCACTCTCTACTTTTGCGAACATTGTGAGTACCTTTTGGGATTTTTTTGGATTATACCCCTTTTTAGTATAAATTGTGTAAAAAACTACTCTTTAAACAGATCCTGCAGCGTGATTTTCGGTTTTTCCTCTTCGCTTACCGCCTCTTGGGTCGTTACTCCGGCCACTCCAGCTTTTTCTTGAAGCTCTATTTCGAAGCCGGTCAGCATCGAGGCGAGTCTGATATTGATTCCGCTTTTTCCAATCGCTTTGGACTTTTGATCGGTTGGAATGGTTACCAGGGCCTTTTCCCCCTCTATTTTCACCGAAGATATTATCGCCGGACTAAGGCTTCTGGCCACGAATATTTCGGGTACCGGAGAGTATTCGATACAGTCGATGCTCTCTCCGTGCAGCTCCTTGCTGACAGCGTTTATTCTGACCCCTTTGACCCCTACGCAGGCTCCTATCGGATCTATCTGAGCCGAGGTCGAGGCTACGGCCACTTTTGCCCTTTCGCCGGGAATCCTGGCTACTTTTTCCACCGTTACCAGGTTATCTTTTATTTCCGGCACCTCCAGTTTGAGAAGCTCTTCCAGAAATTTCGGCGTGGTTCTAGATAACTCCAGATAGATGCCGTGAACCTTGTCGATCATAACCTTTTTCAAAATAGCTTTTATAACGTCGCCGGGTTCGAAACGCTCTCCCTTGATTCTGAATCTCATCGGCAAAATCGCTCTTACCTCGTCTATTTCGACAAAGGTGTTTTCGTCCCTGTCCACTCTGGTGACTGTACCGCTGATTATCTTTCCAACCCTGTTTTGGTATTTTCTAAACAGCTGCTCCTCTACCAGTCTTTGTATATGGTACTCTATCTCTCTTTGCAGATGCAAAGCCGCCGTTCTGCCGAGTCCTTCGAAATCTACAGGATATCTCAGCTCGTCGCCGGTTTCAACCTCCGGATCTATCTGCTTGGCTTCGGATAGCGTTATGTATCTTTCGCCGTCTTCTTGGGCCTTTTCGCTATCGTCCTCCACTACGATTACCTTTTGATATACGTTTACGCTTTTGCTCTGTTTGTCTATATCCACGTCGAATTCCAGATCTTCTCCCAAAACTCTTTTAGCCGTTTTTATTATCGCCCTTTTGACGGCCTCGACCACATCTTCCGTTTCGAGGCTCTTTTCGTGGGCTATCGAATCGATTATGTCTATTATCTTTTCCATTGCGTTTCCTCAAAATATTTCGGTTGATTGTTCATACGTGCGGAAGCTCTTTGAAGCAGCCAAATTTTACTCTTTTTTTACTTGCATAGAGATTAAGTCCAACAAGACGCCGCAGGGCACTTTTTTGATATAATACCAAAAAATCTTTAAAGGGACTAAATGGAACTGAAAATTGCCAGAAGCGAACTGAAAAACAAGCCAAAAACCATCACTCTCGACAAAATAGAGGAGGAGGTGGAAAAAGAGGGCGAAAGAATATTCTATTTCGACAGAGAGAACGCCCACAAGGATCTGGTCGAGCTGGTGGAGCATTTCGAAAACAGAGGATATAGCGTATATCTCAGAGAGGTAAAATACGGATTGGACGACAACGATTATCTCTATGAAGTCCACATTCTAAAATAAGGAACGGCGTTGGGTAAAAAGCTCTACATAGAGACCCTCGGGTGCGCTATGAACGTAAGAGACAGCGAACATATCATAGCCGAGCTCAATACGAGGGAGAACTACGAACTTACCGAGAATATCTCCGAAGCCGATCTGATTTTGATCAATACCTGCTCGGTGAGGGAGAAGCCGGTTCATAAACTTTTTTCCGAAATCGGACATTTCAACAGGGTGAAAAAACCTGATGCCAAAATCGGTGTTTGCGGCTGTACGGCCAGCCATCTCGGAGAGGAGATCATAAAACGGGCCCCGTACGTCAGTTTTGTTCTGGGAGCCAGAAACGTATCGAAAATAACCGAAGTGATTCATAAACCGGGCGCCGTAGAGGTTGATATAGATTACGACGAGAGTACGTATGCTTTTAGCGATTATAGAAGCTCCCTCTACAAAGCATATATAAACATCTCCATCGGTTGCGACAAACAGTGTACCTTCTGCATAGTGCCGGCTACGAGGGGAGAGGAGATATCTATTCCGCCGGATCTGATTTTAAAAGAGGTCAAAAAGGCCGTAGAGGGCGGAGCCAAAGAGATTTTTCTGTTGGGGCAGAACGTGAACAACTACGGACGCAGATTCTCTTCATACGATAAAAGGATAGACTTTACCGATCTGTTAAAGATGGTGAGTGAGGTAGAGGGGGTTGAGAGGATCAGGTTCACCTCTCCCCATCCTCTCCATATGGACGAGGAGTTTTTAAAGGAGTTCGCCGAAAACCCAAAAATCTGCAAATCTATGCATATGCCCCTTCAGAGCGGATCTAGCAGAATATTGAAAATGATGAAGAGAGGATATACCAAAGAGTGGTTTTTGGACAGGGCGTATAAGCTAAGAGAGATGGTTCCGCAGGTAAGGATCTCTACCGATATTATAGTAGGGTTCCCTTCCGAAACCGAAGAGGATTTCGAAGAGACTCTGGACGTGGTTGAAAAAGTTGGATTTGAGCAGATTTTCAGTTTCAAATACTCTCCTAGGCCGATGACTCCCGCTAGCGAATTCGAGGATCAAATTCCGCAGCAGATAGCTTCGGAACGTCTGAGTAGACTGCAGCAGATGCACAACGACATGCTGGACGAACTATCAAAAAATGAGATCGGCAAGATTCACGAGGTGCTGTTCGAGGAGCTAAAGCCAGGAGGTTACGTGGCAGGCAGAAGCGACAACAATCAGATAGTAAAGGTCAAAGGGAGCGAGGAACTGTTGGGGAAAATTCTAAAAGTGAAAATTACCGACGCAAAAAGGCTCTCTTTGGAGGGCGAGCTCCTTTAGTAGCATGAGCAAAGAGTTCAAACGTAGGCTTTTGGCCTCTATAGTGCCTTCGTTAGGGGCTTTGTTGATTAGAGTTATCTACGCGACCTGTAAAAAGGTGTACAAAACTCCTCACGAACTTCCTAAAGAACCTTTCATAGTCGCCTTTTGGCACGGCGAGTTGCTTATGCAGCCCTATCTATACAGAAAAGTCAGAAAAGATCACAAAATTGCGGTTATGATCAGCGAACATTTTGACGGTGAATTGATAGCGAAAACAGTAGAGCGATTCGGTATAGAGGCGGTTAGAGGATCCACGAAAAAAGGCGCGGCCAGAGTTTTGCTGGCCGCTATAAAGAAGATGAGAGAGGGTTACGACGTGGCCATTACCCCGGACGGTCCCAGAGGCCCCAGACACTCGGTTGCTGACGGGATAGCGGCTCTCTCTTTAAAGATGGACGCCTATATAGTTCCGTTTGGATATCGGGCCAAAAGCTGCTGGAGATTGAACAGTTGGGACAGATTCGTTATTCCCAAACCTTTTACCACTTTGGAGTTTTTCGTGGGGGAGCCTTTTAAAATAGGCTCTATGGATAAAGAGAGCGCAAAGGATTATATAAAGAAGCGAATGTTACAATTTAGCAGTACTGAATAAAGGTTTGCCGTGTCGAGTGCCTCTTTGGAGATTTCCGCCTATAACGTAGTAAAGAGCGGTCTTAGCGGCTGCGTGTTGTTAAACAGTACCGAACAGCACATTCTCTGCAGTAAAAAGGATGAGCCGCAAAAAGAGAAGTTTGTATATCTAAACGTTGAGAATGGATTTAAACTGGCTCTGTATCGCGAAGAGATAGAGTTCATAAAAAAGGAGCTTCCCGGCGTAAAATACGCTGTTTCGGCTTTTTTGCCGCTTTATGCCATCTTTTTGGAAGAGAAGCGAGAAAACGCTCTTTGGGTTTTGAATCAAAAAGAGTATCTCACGGTAGCGGTTTTCAAAGAGGGTTCGGTTCTCTTTTTTAGGCATATTTTCAAAGAGAAAAATTTCGCCTTTTCCAAAATCGTAATAGATTCCATCAAGGAGTTCTACAAAAGCGAGTGCTGCTATTTTCTCGAAGAGATAATCCTCTACGACTGCGACGACCTGGAGGAGGAGTCCATCAGACTGCTCCAGGAGCAGAGTCTGTTGCAGGTAGAGAGCAGAAGCTGCGATTTAAAAGAGTTGCTGAACCGAATATGCGAGGATGAAAAGCTAAAAGAGTTTCTTTTGCCTATAGAATCGAAAAGATTCTTTTTGCCCTCCTGGATCAAATGGGCGGCGGCTGTTATTTTTGTTCTGCTCGTTGCCGTGGACGTATGGTTTAAATATAAGCAATCGCAGCTTAACGAGATTCTCGCCGAACTTCAAAGGGTAAAAGAGAGTCTTCAGTCCGAGACTGGAGGTCTTGAAGAGACTATATCCTCCCTAAAGAGAATAGAGCCGATGGTGCAAAAGATTGACGGGGAAAACTCTTTGAAAATCGCCAATATAAAAAACGTTTTCGATCTGGTGCCTCAAACCGTAGTTTTAAAAAGCGCCGTTTTCGGCGGGGACTATCTGGTTTTGGAAGGTTTCAGCGACGACAGAGCCGGAGTTTTCAGGCTAAAAAGGAGCCTACAGAGTTTTTATCCACTCCAGAGGGTTACGATAAACAAACGAAAGGGTAGATATATCTTTAAAATTTTCAATAAAGAGCAAAAATGAGCGTTGTAAAGGAAAGACTACTCTATTTGGGACTCGGTATCGGAGCTATTTTGACCCTATATGTTACGGTGGCCTTTTTGATAGTTCCGGATATGAAACGCCTAAGCGACATGAAACAGGATATCGTCACTCTCGAAGAAAAAAACGAGAATCTAAAAAGAAGGATAGAATCGCTTCAGGAGGATCTGACGCCTTTGCTGCGTTACAAAGACTATCTGGTCAGATTTAACAAACCGTTACAAAGCGAGGAGATAGAGACAATGCTCTCTCTTTTCGGTGAGGAGGCCAGGGTAAAAGAGGGAATGTTCTACAGTGAAGATGGATTTAAGGTTACCGAATACGAGGCCTCTATGAAAGTCGATTCTCCTGTAGATTTTTACAAGGCGGTCGAATATCTAGATACCCAAAAGATTCCTATTTCGATAGAGTATCCGATAGAGTTTCGAAAAAAAGATAAAATAGAGATATCTTTTAAAATGAGGCAATACTCTTTTTGATTTCGAGAGGATCTATGCCCTTTTCGAAAATATAGCATCTATGCAGCGGCGGTATGCGCGATACTCTGCAGGCCTCTTTGAACTTTTTGGGCATTTTGCCTTTGACATAGGGCGAAACGAAAATCCGATTTTTCGTAATCGAAACGGCGAATTTGGATCCCAAAACTCCTTTGCGCGTTCTTAAAATCTCTCGCTTCTGCGCCGAGCTAGCCAGGTAGCCCAGCCTCTTGAGGGCGTAATCTATATATCTGAGATTCAACGTATCTTCGCCGGTGTTTTTGAATATATATAGATCTTTAAAGATCTTTGGTTCCATTTTTGACAAGAGAGTCTCTTTGTCGAGATTTAGATATCTAAAACTTCTAGATAGTCCGGCCGCGCACTCATTTACGAGCTCTTTGGCGTATTTGTGTCTAAAGTAGTTTCTTTTATAAGAGATATCTTCATTCGTCTTATCTATGAAATATCTTATTTCGTTTGTTTTTAGATAGTCCATAATAGCCGATTTGGGAGTGTATAAAAGCGGTCTTACCAGATAAAACCCCTCTCTTTTTTCTATCGGCTTCATTCCCACCATCTCTACAAGTCCCGCTCCTTTGCAGAGCTGCATGAGACTCCATTCGAGCATATCTTCGAGCTGGTGGGCGGTTATGAGGTTGTCGTAGCCGTGTTCTGCAATGATCTTTTCAAAGAAGGAGTATCTGCACTCTCTGGCTCTTTTTTCAAAATTTCCTCCCTTTATCGGACACTCTTTTAAAAAGAGCCTTTTGCCAAATTTTATAGCCAGTTTTTTTGCATACTCGGTTTCGAGTCGGCTGTTTGGCCGTTTTTGATAATCCACTATAGCGATATCGAACTCTATTTCGTGGCGTATCAAAAGAAAAAATAGAGCGCTCGAATCGGTTCCGCCCGAAAAGGCGAGCAGATTTTTTCTATGCCGCAGCGAATCGACGCCTTCCAGTTCGATTTTATCCATTTGAGAGGATTCGTCCTATCAGTTTGTCTCCGACTCTTTCGGTTATTTGCGCTATATATAGCTTGCCAGTTTCTAGATTCTCGATTTCGGAGTCGTTTATGAGAATTTCGGAATCGATCTCGGGCGCCCAGCTTGACTTTCTGGCGCTTAGCAGATAGGGGCCCTCTTCGCTTTGACCTTCGAGAAATATTTCGATTTTTTTGCCGATCTCCGAGTTCAGACTTTTGTACATGGACTCTTTGGCAATTTTTTCCATTATCTCGAGTCTCTCTTGCACAATTTTCGGTTCGACCGTTTCCCCCATTTCGTAAGAGGCCGTACCCTCCTCGGGCGAATAGGCGAAGACGTTTATTCTATCAAACCCGAACCCCTGCAGAAAATCGCACAGTTCTTGGAAATCCTTTTCGCTCTCGCCCGGATGGCCGACTATCACGCCGGTTCTTACGAAAGAGTCTTCGATCTCCCTCATCCTATACAGCAGATCCTTGGTTCTGTCGGCGTCGGCTCCTCTTTTCATAATTTTTAGCATTTTGTCGCTTATATGTTGAATAGGCATTTCGAAATAGTTGTGAAAACTTTTGGAGTCCCTTATGGTATCTATCAGTTTGTGATCGGTGGTTGCCGGATAGAGATATAAAATTCTGCCGCTCTTTAGAGGGAACTTTTCGTCGATTCTCTCAATTAGCCGAATCAGCCCCTCCCTTTCGCCCCTGTCTTTGAGATATGAGCTGGTATCTTGAGATATCAGAGTAAAATCGTAAAAACCCTCTTCGGAGAGCCTGGAAATCTCATCTATAACGCTATCGACGGTTCTGGATTTTAATCTTCCTTTAAAGGAGGGTATAGCGCAAAAACTGCACCTTTGATTGCACCCTTCGGAGATTTTTATATAGGCGTGATGTTTCGAACCGGTAATGATCCTCTCTTCGTTGTCGATAAGATAAGTCTCCTCTTTGAAAAGGTCCTTTTTCTCGGCCAGTAGGCGGTCTATACGATCGTAGTCTCCCACTCCAGTGAATAGATCCACCTCCTGTAGCTCCTGTTTTAGCTCCTCTTTGTAGCGTTCGCTGAGGCATCCGGCCATTACCAGAATCGAATCTCTCTTTCTTCTTGAGTGAAGGTCGAATATCGTCTGGATGCTCTCTTGTTTTGCCGCCTCTATGAATCCGCACGTATTAACTATGATAACCTCAGCCTCTTCGACCCTGTCCGTAATGGAGTAATCTTTGAGCCTGCCTAACATGACTTCCGTATCGACGAGGTTTTTTGTGCATCCTAAAGAGACGACGAAAAGTTTTTTTCCCATTTTCATTCCGTTTTTTTATGAAATTGTAGCATAAGCAGAAGGGAACGACTCGCAAAAAGCGGAGGGTCTACTCCGCCGGAACGGTGCAGTTTTTACCGCTTTTTTTAGCTTCGTAGAGAGCCATGTCCGCTCTTTCGAAAAGGGTTTCGAGGGTGTCGCTTTTTTTCGCTTCGGCGACGCCGAGACTGGCGGTTACCCTAATGTCGTCTAGATTGAAGGAGCGGTTCTCTATGGCTTTGCGCAGTCTCTCGGCTATATGGATAGCCTGTTCCAGATCGGAACCGGGCAAAATGACGGCGAATTCCTCTCCGCCTATTCTGGAAGAGATGGCGTTTGCTCTGAGAAAAGTCTTTAAAATGGCCGCGATTTCCTTTAAAACCGTGTCTCCTACGGCGTGCCCGTATTTGTCGTTTATGGATTTAAAATCGTCTATATCGAGGATGACCAGCGAAAAAGGGTAGTTTTTAGTCTGTAGATCGTTCAACATCTCCAGGACCGCCCTTTCGAACCTGCGTCTGTTGACAAGACCCGTTAAAAAGTCCATTTCGGCTTCTGTTTTGGCTATTTTGAGCTCTTCTTGCAGCATTACCACGTCTTTATGGTACTGTTTGAGCTCTCTGGTGAGCTCTTTGTTTTCTCTTTTGAGTTCGTTTAGCTCTTCCAAAATCTTGTTTATGGAGTGGAGCATCTGGTCTTTAGCCTCTTCTCTGCTCTCTATCAGCGATTCGGTATGGTTTTCCAAAGAGTCGTTGTGGCGATCTAAAGAGTTGATGATTTCCAGCAGCTTTTTATCTATAGATTCCGCTATGTGGTTCAGTTTTTTTACGAAACCTTTGGGATTTGATATTTTTACGTCGTCCTTGTGTTCTCTTACTTCGTCGTACGGTTCGTCGTATATCTCTTTGAAAAGGCCGAGAATTTCGAGATCGTTGAGCTCTTTGCCGGACTCTACTATATGGCAAAAGACGAAAAACCACCGCTCGTAGTTTTTGGGGGTTATCAAAATATTGTTTCTGATCATGAAATTCATCTCCTGCCGGACGATGTTCATGATCGTTTTTATGTCATCTTTGGTGAATTTTTCGGCGGATTCGAGTTTTTGCTGGATTTTGCACTCGAACTTTTCCATAGGTTGATCCTTTGAGGCTTATTTTCAGGGATTATCGGTTAATTGGTAAATTTTATTAGAAAAAATTAATTATGTAAAGACTTAAAACAGAATTGTTCAAAAAATGTAACTGACGTAATCAACCTGGAGTCGAGTACGAGAAGATTCGCAGATGGTGGCCAGAGGCGGAATCGAACCGCCGACACAGGGATTTTCAGTCCCTTGCTCTACCAACTGAGCTATCTGGCCGGACGTGGACTGAAATTATATTGAAGGTATATTGAAATTTACCTTAAAGACATGACCAGTTTTTTGAACCTTTCGCCCCTTTCCTTATATGATCCAAACTGATCGAGACTGGCGCAACCTGGCGACAGCAGTCCTACGCTTTGACTATCCAGTACGGCGTCGACGCTCTTTACGGCCTCGCTCAACTCTTTGCACAGATGAGCCTTTGCCCCTTTTTGGAGAGATAGGGAATATAGAGTCTCTCCGTCCTTTCCGATGGCGAAAAGTTCGGCGCCGCTTTTGGCTATCTCTTGCGCCAGAGGTTCCAGGTCGGCCCCTTTGGCGTCTCCTCCGGCTATCAACTTTATCTTTTTGTTTTTGTATCTACGCAGAGCCCAGATTGCGGCGTCTACGTTTGTGGCTTTGCTGTCGTCGATCCAGACTCTTCCTTTTGCGTCTTTGAACTCTTCGAGTTTGTGGCTTTCGATTTCAAAGGAGTTTATTTTTGAGTACTCTTTCCTTTCAAATAGAATATAATCTACCGCCATTGCCATAACGGCGTCCAGTAAAAAGGGTTCCTCGTAGGATAGCTTTGAGATATCTATCCCGAAATATCTAGCCAGATCGGCGCTGTCTGCGTAGGTAATTTTCATAGCCGCAGTAGGTACGTGGGAGTATTTTGAGGGTACGATGCATAGATCGCCTTCTCTCATACTCTTTAGAGGTTTTAGCTTTGATTCTTCGTAGCTTTTCAAATCTCCGTGCCAACTGAGATGATCCGGCGTAATCGGCAACAATACGTAGATGTCGGGAAATGCTGTTTTCGTATAATGGAGGGTGAACGAGCTGGTTTCTAGAATCCAGATTCTGCTGTTTCGGTTCATAGTGGCCAGCGGTTTGCCTAAATTGCCACCCGCTTCCGCCTTTTTGTCTTTTAACAGTTTAAAAACCATCTGAGTAGTGGTGGTTTTTCCGTTAGTACCGCTAATCCATATCGAAAAGGGCATCTCTTTGGCAAAAAAGTCATATTCGCTGATGAGATTTTTTGCTCTTTTAATCAGCGGATGAGATGGCGGAATTCCGGGACTGGGTATCTCCAGGGAGGAGCTGTTTGGATCGAATGTATGTGTCGGATAGTGCCAAAAACCCTCCTCGTCTTGGAATTTTTGATCTATATCTTCGAAAAAGACGGCCTCTTTTAGCTTTTTGGCTATGGCCTTCGTGGTTTTTCCGCTGCCAAATAGTGTAACCATCATCTTATCTTGAGCGTAATTAGAGCTATTATGTTGGATATGAGGGCGATTATCCAAAATCTTACTATGATTTTGCTCTCTTTCCAGTTTTTCTGTTCAAAATGGTGATGTATCGGAGCCATCAAAAACACCCTTTTGCCCCTGAGTTTGTAGCTGCCTACCTGCAAAATGACGGATACGGCCTCCAAGACGAAAACGAATCCAATAACAATAAGCAGTATTTCGCTTTTTGAGATTACGGCCATGTAAGCCAAAAAAGCCCCCACGGATAGACTGCCGCTGTCTCCCATAAAAATCTCGGCCGGATGACAGTTGTACCATAAAAACCCTATAAGCGATCCGGCTAGAGCGGCCCCTATTATAGCCACCTCCCCGGCTCCGGAGATTTTCGGCAACAGCAAATAGGCGCTCAGGCCCGCGTGCCCGGTGATGTAAACCAGTAGTGAAAGAGAGGAGAGGGCGAATATGGAAGGAACTGTGGCCAAACCGTCAAGGCCGTCTGTTAGATTGACGGCGTTCGAGGTAGCTACCATAACCAGTATCCAAAACGCAACGGCCAAGCCTCCGAGATCCAGTACGGGATGTTTGTAAAAAGGAACGTACAGTTTCGAATCCAACGGAGTGAAAAAGTACAAAAATCCGGCTATAGCGCCGCTAAAAAGAATTTGCAAAACCAGTTTTTCTTTGGCCGAAAGTCCCGATCTGTTCTCTTTGTGCAAAATTTTTGATAGATCGTCTTTGAGTCCTATGGCTCCAAATAGTAGCAAAGTGGCCACTCCACCTATAACGAACGGGTTGTCTAGTTTGGCGCTCAAAATCGTAGCTCCCAGCGTCGCTATTATAAATACCACGCCTCCCATGGTCGGAGTATTGGCTTTTACTTTGTGGGATTTGGGAGCCAGTGAGTATATCGGTTGGTTGGCTTTTTTGTTTTTGGCCCAATGTATGAATTTAGGCATCAACCACAATGTCGCCGCGAACGCTATAAAAAAACCGATGCCCGCTCTGACGGTTATATACTGAAACAGATTTATCCCGTATAGTTCAAAAAGCAGATAGAGCATTTCTCGTCCTATGGCGATCTAATAGATACATTAATATTAACAAAAGAGAAATATTACTAAAATTTCACTGATAATTTAATTAGCCGAAATTTCCACAAACTATTGAGACTACGGAGCAAATATGAACAGAAGCGAAGTAAATAAAACCGTTTTGATCATCACCGACGGTATAGGATACAATCCTGATACTTACTACAACGCTTTCGCCGCTGCCAATAAACCAACCTACGACAGACTTTTTGCACAGGTTCCCTATTCTTTGATAAAAACCTACGGAATGAGCGTCGGACTTCCCGAGGGGCAAATGGGCAACAGCGAAGTGGGCCATATGACTATCGGCAGCGGCAGAGTTTTGTATCAAGATCTGGTTAGAATATCTTTGGCTTTGGAGGATGGTTCGCTACGAAACAATCCTGTTTTTAAAGATCTGATAGAAAATTCCAAAAGAGTTCATGTCGTGGGTCTGCTGAGCGACGGCGGAGTCCACTCCCATATCGACCATTTTATAAAAATTGCGAATATCGTGGCCGAACACAAGGAGGTGGTTCTACATCCCATAACGGACGGTAGGGACGTATCGCCTACGAGCGCTACGGAGTATCTGCGGAGACTCGAAAAGGAGTGCAAAGGAAAGATCGCAACGGTTTCGGGCAGATTCTATACAATGGATAGAGACTCCAGATGGGACAGGATTAAAAAGGGTTACGACGCCATAGCCAGAGCGGTTCCCAAAACGGAGCTCGGCGTTGCGGAGTATATTCGAAGCCGTTACGAGAAAGGTGAAACTGACGAATTCATAGAGCCCGTGGCTTTTAAATGGTATGAGGGATTCAAAAAAGGGGACGCGGTATTGTTTGTAAACTTTAGAAGCGACAGGATGAGAGAGATCGTAACGGCGATAGGCGATGAGAATTTTGACAGGTTCGAACGAACCGCTTTGTTGCCAAAGGTGGTTACCATAGTGGAGTATGACGAAAAGTTCGAGTTCCCCGTCATGTTCGAAAAGATCGTTCCTAAAAACACGCTATCGGAGGTGATCAGCGCGGCCGGTCTAGATCAGTTTCATACCGCAGAAACCGAAAAATACGCTCACGTAACCTTTTTCTTCAATGGAGGAGTGGAGGAGCCTTTCGTAAACGAAACCAGAGTTTTGATCCCCAGTCCGGATGTGAGAACCTACGACGAAAAACCGCAAATGAGCGCCAAAGAGGTGTGTGACGCCGTTTTAACCGCTATGGAGGAGGGGTACGAATTTATAGTGGTGAATTTCGCAAACGGAGATATGGTAGGGCATACCGGAAATTTCGAAGCTGCCGTAAAAGCCGTAGAGTGCGTGGACGAACAGCTGGGCAGAATTGTACAAAAGGCCAAAGAGAGAGACTATAGTCTGGTTTTGACCAGCGATCACGGAAACTGCGAAAAGATGCGCGACGAAAAGGGGAATATTTTGACGAACCACACCGTCGGGGAGGTGTGGTGTTTCGTCGATGCGAAAGGAGTTGAGAGCGTCAAGCCCGGAGGGCTGAGCAATATCGCTCCTACAGTTTTAAAAATCATGGGGCTGGAGATTCCAAAAGAGATGGACGAACCGCTCGTTTAAAACCACATATGAAAGGATTTGATATGAAATTTAGCGGCAAGAACGTTCTAATTACCGGTTCGAGCAGAGGAATAGGAGCTCAGATAGCCAAAACTTTGGCCGGATACGGACTGAAAGTATGGATAAACTATCGCAGTTCGGCGAAAGAGGCCGACGAGGTGAAGGAGCAGATCGAAAAAAACGGCGGTCAGGCCGCGGTTATAGGGTTTGACGTTACCGACGAAAAGGCTTTCGCCCAGGCGATCGCTACCGTTGTGGAGTGTGACGGAGAGCTTTCGTATCTGGTTAACAACGCCGGCATAACTAGAGACAAGCTGGCTATTAGAATGAGCCTGGAGGATTTCGAAGATATCATCAGAGCCAATCTCTCTTCGGCGTTTATAGGATGCAAGGAGGCCTTGAAGGTAATGAGCAAAAAGAGATTCGGCAGCGTTGTTAACGTCTCCTCCATAGTTGCCGAAAGCGGAAACGCCGGACAGGTGAACTACAGCGCTTCCAAAGGGGGGATGATTTCGATGACCAAAAGTTTCGCCCTGGAAGGCGCTGCCAGAGGAGTTAGGTTCAACGCCGTCACCCCGGGTTTTATAGCCACTGATATGACGGATTCGCTGAAGGATCAGATCAAAGAGGCCTATATAGCCAAAATACCGCTCAAAAGGTTCGGAAGTACGCAGGAGGTTGCCGAGGCTGTGGCGTTTTTGCTAAGTGACGGTGCCGGATATATTACCGGCGAGACGCTAAAGGTTAACGGCGGTATGTATATGTAGTCTTAACTATTTGTTAAATCTTTTTTTGATAGAATTGGACGATTTAAAATTCTAAAAGGAGTTAATATGGCACTTTTCGATGAAGTCAAAGAGGTTGTTGTCGAGCAGCTAAACGCCAATCCGGATGAGATTAAAGAGGATTCTAAATTCGTTGAGGATCTGGGTGCCGACAGTCTGGACGTGGTAGAGCTGGTCATGGCGCTGGAAGAGAAGTTCGGAATCGAGATTCCCGACGAGGATGCCGAAAAGATTCAAACCGTAGGCGACGCCGTTAAATATATCGAAGAGCATAAATCCTAAATAATCAATAATCCGCGCGGGCTTTGCCCGCCCTATACCGTATAAAGCGGCGAGGATTTCAGGAGTCTTTGCCCCTTTATATCTACGCCAAAGGATGGTTCGTGAGAAGAGTCGTAGTTACAGGTTTGGGAATGATAAACGCTCTCGGCCATGACAAGGAGAGCTCGTTTGAAGCCGTTGTGGCCGGAGAGTGCGGAATAGATTATATAACCTCCTTTGACACTTCGGAGCAGAGCGTCAAAATAGCCGCCGAGGTTAAAAATTTCGATCCCAAAACGTTTATGGACCCCAAAGAGGTCAAAAAGGCCGATAGATTTATCCAGCTGGGAATCAAAGCCGCCCAGGAGGCGATGGCAGACGCAGGATTTTCCGAAAATGCCGAAAAGGAGAGATTCGGCATTAGCTCCGCTTCCGGAATAGGCGGATTGCAGAATATAGAGAAAAACGCCATAGTTTGCGAAAAGAGAGGACCAAAGAGAATAAGTCCATTTTTTATACCCTCATCTTTGGTAAATATGCTGGGAGGTTTCATTTCGATAGAGCACGGGCTAAAGGGTCCCAATCTATCCAGCGTGACGGCGTGCGCTGCAGGAACTCACGCCATCAGCGAGGCGATGAAAACGATTCTGCTCGGGGGTGCCGACGCTATGCTGGTAGTAGGGGCAGAGGCGGCCATCTGCCCTATAGGAATAGGCGGATTTGCCGCTATGAAGGCTCTCTCTACGCGAAACGACGATCCAAAAGGCGCTTCTAGGCCATTTGACGCCGATCGAAACGGATTTGTTATGGGGGAAGGGGCCGGGGCGCTCGTTCTTGAGGAGTATGAATCGGCAAAAAAACGGGGAGCGAGAATCTATGCGGAAATCATCGGTTTCGGCGAAAGCGGCGACGCCAACCATATAACCACTCCGGCTCCGGAAGGAGAGGGCGCCTATAGGGCTATGAAAGCCGCTATGGAGATGGCCAAGAGTCCGAAAATCGACTATATCAACGCTCACGGAACCAGTACCAAATATAACGACTGGTATGAGACTATGGCTATAAAAAGACTATTCGGCGGAAAGGAGAAGACGCCTCCGGTCAGTTCGACAAAGGGACAGGTGGCCCACTGTCTGGGAGCGGCTGGTTCAATAGAGGCTGTAATATCTATTATGGCTATGCAAAGAGGAGTTATTCCGCCCACCATCAACTATACCACCCCGGATCCAGATTGCGATCTGGATTACGTCCCTAACGAAGCCAGGGAAGCCGAACTCAACGTGGTGATGAGCAACTCTTTCGGATTTGGTGGTACAAACGGCGTAGTTATATTTAAAAAAGTCTAAGGGGAACTTTTGGCTACCTATTTGGATCTGGAACAGAAAATAAAGCAGATCGAGGAACAGATCGAGTCGGCAAGGGCGCGTGGCGACGATGCCGCGGTGGAGATATTGAAAAAGGAGCTGGAGAAGGAGGTAGCCAAAACATATAAGAATCTTTCGGACTTTCAAAAGCTTCAGCTGGCCAGACATCCGGACAGACCCTATGCGCTAGATTATGTCAGAATGCTCATGAGCGATTCGGTAGAGATACACGGAGACCGAAACTACAGGGACGATCCGGCGATTATATGTTATCTGGGCTACATAGATGGCCAAAAGACCATGTTGATAGGTGAACAGAAAGGAAGGGGCACCAAGAACAAAATAAAAAGAAACTTCGGAATGCCTCATCCGGAGGGGTATCGAAAGGCTCTTAGAGCTGCAAAAATGGCCGAAAAATTCGATATACCTATACTTATGCTGATAGATACTCCGGGCGCTTATCCTGGTATAGGCGCCGAAGAGCGCGGACAGAGCGAAGCTATCGCTAAAAATCTGCTGGAGTTTAGCAGACTCAAAACTCCTACCGTTTCAATAGTTATAGGTGAAGGTGGCAGCGGCGGAGCTTTGGCGATAGGTGTGGCCGATAGGTTGGCCATGATGAGATATTCCGTATTTAGCGTAATTTCGCCAGAGGGCTGCGCCGCTATTTTATGGAACGATCCGACAAAAGTCGAGCAGGCGACGAAAGCTCTCAAAATCACGGCAGAGGATCTCAAAGAGCTAAATCTGATAGACGATATCATAGAAGAGCCTTTAATAGGTGCACATAGAGACAAAGAGGGGGCCGCTACAGCCCTGAAAAGTTATTATCTAAAGGCTCTTGAAGAGCTTAGAGAGACCCCTCAAGAGGAGAGGTTGCGCCAAAGGTATGAAAAGCTGCTCTCAAAAGGGGCCTTTAAAGAGTAGAACTGCCATCGATCCCTTCGCTTTCCAGAAAATGTCTGAGCTTTACTATCTCCTCTTTGGATTCGACGGTATGGGAGTGAATCTTTAGTATAAGCTCTTTGGAGGAGGGCCCTTTTATCTTTATGTGATTTTTTTTGGTATTTATGATCTCAAAGCCCAATCGCTCAAGAAGCCTCTTGACGTCTTTCCACTCCAGATTCGAGGGGATCGGATGGGAAAATATCGCTTCAATGGTCTGTTTGAGCTTGTGCTCGCCCACTATTTGAGTCCCTTCTCTTTTAGAAACTTGTTCATCAGCATATAGGCTTCGTCTTTTAATCTGAGCTTTTCAAGTTTTAGCTTTTCAAGCTCCAGATCATCCATATGCTCTCTGCCCTCTTCCACTTCGGTGACCCTCTTGTCCAGTTCGTCGTGTTTTATAACTATGGCGTCAAAATGAGGATTTGTCGCTCTTAATTCCTCTATCGCCTCTTTTGGAAACTCTTCTAACATTTTTAACTCCTTTTTTTTAATTTTACCATCTATGTTCTGTATTCGGCGTTAATTTTTACATAGTCATATCCAAGATCGCATCCGTAGGCCCTAAAGCTACCTTTGCCCACTCCAAGGTCGCATTTTATTGTAAATTCCGATCTTTTCATGACGTTGTGAGCCGCCTTCTCCCTTTGGGAATCGAAAAGGATTTTGCCTCTATCGTAAACGGTTACGTCTTCGAAGGATATTTTAAGTCTCTCCGGATAACATTCGATTCCGCACGCCCCAATGGTCGATGCGATTCTGCCCCAGTTTGGATCCTCCCCGAAAAGTGCGGTTTTAACCAGCAAAGAGTTGCTGAGCGCTTTTGCCGCTATTTGAGCCTCTAAATCGTTTTTTGCTCCGGTAATATCGAACGCGGCCACTTTAGTGGCGCCTTCCCCGTCCCGAACGATCATTAGGGCCAGTTCGTGCATTACCCGCTCCAGAGCGAATCTAAAGGCCTCTTTTTCGTAAACGTTGCTGCTTTTGTCGCTAAAGAGCAAAACGGTGTCGTTTGTGGATCTGTCTCCGTCCACGCTGATAGCGTTGAAGGTGGTCTTTGCACACTCTTTAAGAAGCGGTTTCATCTCTTTGTCCTCGATTGAGGCGTCAGTTACTATGAAAGCCAGCATCGTAGCCATGGAGGGGTCTATCATTCCGGCCCCCTTCGCTACGCCGGCTATTTTAAAGCTTCCATTATCCGTTATTACCTCGAAAGCCACCATTTTGGGATAGCTGTCGGTTGTCATTATAGCTCTGGCGAAAGAGAGGGAGTTCCGTTTTGATAGATCTATACCGTCTATAGCCCGTTCTATCTTTTCAAGCGGGAGCCTGACGCCTATTACGCCGGTGGAGCTCATTATCGGTTCGTGGATATGTTCAAATTTTTTATGGAGAGCTCTATAGATAGTTTGGATATCTTCTATTCCCTCTTCGCCTGTTAGGGCATTGGCGTTTTTTGAGTTGACTAATAAAAAGTTGCTCTTAGTCACGCCTCTTCGTTCAAAATCGATCAAAGGGGCCGCCTTGAATCTGTTTTCGGTAAAGATGGCGGCTACCGAGCATATTTTTTTGGAGTAGATAAAGCCTACGTCGTAATCCTGTTCTTTCAATCCGGCTTTTACGCCGCCGCAAAAAAAGTTTTCAAGATTCTCTATCGAGCCTTTTAGGGGTATCAGTCTAAACACGTGGCTGTCCGAAATAGAAATTGAGGCGGTAAAAGGAGGGAAAAAATCGCTATATCAGCGATTTTTTCTTCATCGTTCTCAACGTGGAGGCGGCAACTTTGATCTTTTTTCTCGTACCGTCGGGTAGAGTTATCCTAACGGTTCTGAGGTTCGGTAGAAATCTTCTTTTTGTTTTATTGTTGGCGTGGCTGACGTTGTGCCCGCTCATCGGTCCTTTACCTGTTATGGAACATTTTCTTGACATTTTCCTATCCTCTTATTAGGGAATTTAGCTCAGAATTTTATCCAAGAGAAGCTTAATGTTAAATGAATTTAAACTTTCTTTCAGCCAAACGGCTGTTGGACCAGGAACTCTTTTTGATATAATAGCATATTTAATCAAAAGGCTAGGCCTACAAGGATAGATATGCTGGTGGCACCGAGTATCTTGAGCGCGGATTTTGCTAATCTAGGCCAAGAGGTTGAAGATATCTGCAAAGCTGGAGCCGATCTGGTACACGTTGACGTTATGGATGGCCGTTTCGTTCCCAACATGACTATCGGTCCCCTTGTGGTTGAGGCGGTATCCAAAACGGCCTCCGTTCCGTTGGATATACATCTGATGGTGGAGGATAACTCCTTTTTTGTGGATCTGTTCGCTCCTTTGCGACCCAAATTTATCACTTTTCACTACGAGAGCGAAGATCATCATCACAGAATAGCCCAAAAAATCAGGGATTACGGAGTCTCGCCTGGAATAGTGATCAATCCGGCCACTCCCGTTTCTTTTTTGGGCGAGATAGTCAAATATGTGGATATGGTACTGGTTATGAGCGTAAATCCTGGTTTTGGAGGTCAGAGGTTCATTCCGGTTTTTGACAAGATTAGGGAGCTAAAAGAGCTGATCGAAACGAAAAATCCTGATTGTCTGATCGAAGTGGACGGAGGGGTCAACGATTCAAACGTAAAAGCTTTAAAAGAGTCCGGAGTGGATATAGTCGTCGCCGGTAGCTACGTTTTCGGCAAAAAGGATAGGGCGGAAGCCATATCTTCGCTAAAGGTATAGGCGTGAGAGTTAAAATTTGCGGTATCAGGAGTCTGCGCGATGCCATGTGGGCCGTAGAAGCCGGAGCCGACGCTCTGGGATTCGTGTTTTACGAGGGATCCCCCAGATACGTGACGAAAAAGGAGGCGGCGGAAATAATCGAAAAACTTCCTCCGTTCATAGAGAGGGTAGGACTGTTTGTAAATAGCAGCATATCGGAAATTGAGAGAGTGTGCGTCGAGTGTAACATATCTTTGGCTCAGCTCCATTTCGATATAGACGAAAATTTTTTGGAGAGGTTGAGAGTTAAAGCTTTGCCCGTGGTCAGAGCGAAAACCCCCGAGGATTTAACCAAGTTCGCCGATAGATACAGACTCGTGGATGCTTTTGTAAAAGAGTACGGGGGAACGGGCAAGAGAATAGATATTAGATGGTTCGAAGACGTGGATCGTTCAAAAATAGTTTTGGCAGGAGGATTGACTCCACAGAACGTCTCCCAAGTAGCCGGTATGGGATTTTACGGAGTGGATGTCAGTAGCGGAGTGGAAGCCTCAAAAGGCGTAAAGGACAAAGAGAAGATCTTTGAATTCGTCAGGAGAGCCAAAGGTTTTGAATAGACTCGATAAACTGGCGCAAAAGCTTAAAAAGCGCGATCTAAAAAGAGAGGAGTTTAACAATTTATTGCTGGCTCTTTACGGAATGTTCGAAGATCCGGCGCTGCTGTACGAGACGTTAAAAGCCAGGGGATTCCCGATCGAAGAGCGCGAAGAGATAGTCGTTTTAAAGACGGCTAAAACCCACTATATGGAACAGGAATATGTAATAGTGGACATAGAGACCTCGGGAAGCAAACCGGCAAACTCCCAAATAATAGAAATCGGAGCCATCAAATATAGAGAGAATCGGATTGTAGATAGGTTTGAAAGCTTCGTATATGCCTCGCAGTTGCCAGAATATATTACCAAACTGACTGGAATTACTCCGGAGGATCTGCTGGAGGCCCCGCCTCAGCGGGAAGTGCTGGCCCGTTTTAGGGAGTTTTTGGGAGACGGGGTCTTTGTGGCTCACAACGTCGGTTTCGATTACGGTTTTTTGTCGGATAAGTTGGAAGAGTCCGGATACGGCAGACTGGCAAATAGAAAACTGTGCACCATAGATCTGGCGAAGAGAACAATCAAATCGCAAAGATACGGATTGAGATTCCTAAACGACCTGTTGGGACTCGATTCTTTGATCCATCATAGAGCTTACGCCGACGCGCTGACGGCTTTGAAGGTTTTAAAAATCTCTATGGAGCGCCTCCCGGCCGAGGTGGTAAGCGCCGAAGACTTGATAGATTTCAGCAAAAAAAGAAAGAGTTAAGAGCTATTTCGATTTTTTGCCGAAAACCAGTTGGTTTACCACTTTTGCCCCTATCATGTCTCCCCATACGTTTATGGAGGTTCTGAACATATCCAAAAATCTATCTACCGCTATGATCAAGGCTATATATTCTATAGGGAGTCCCACGCTCTCCAGGATCATCGTCATCATTATAAGTCCGGCGCCTGGAATTCCGGCGGCTCCGATAGAGGCGAAAGTGGCCGTGACAAAGATAGTAATCTGTTGCGAGAGGGTCAGTTCAACGCCGCTGATATTTGCGATAAACATAACGGCTATCGATTCATACAGGGCGGTACCGTCCATATTTATGGTAGCTCCAAGCGGCAGTACGAATCCGGAAACCTTTTTGTCCACGCCGCCCTTTTGCGTAGCGGTTTCGATCGAAACCGGCAGCGTCGCGGAACTGGAAGCCGTGGAAAAGGCAACCATCAGCGCCTCTTTGACTCTTGCGAAGTAGGAAAAAGGGTCTACTTTGCCGAAAAAATAGAGTATCGCTCCCAAAGTGACGAAAGCGTGCAGAAACAGTGCCGCCAAAACGGTCAAAACGTAACTGTAGAGCTCTATTAATGGATCTATTCCGTTTTTGGCTATGGTAAAGGCTATCAAAAAGAAAACCCCTATCGGAGTGAGAGAGATTACCCATTTGGCCAGTACCATCATTGAGTCGTTTATTGCGTCGAAAAAGTTATAAAGAGTAGATTTTTTCTCTTTTGCAATATACATCGTTCCCACGGCGAAAAAGATGGCGAAAAATATTATGGGCAGAATCTGTCCGTTTGCCAAAGCTTTGAAAATGTTCGAAGGTATAAAAGAGAGCAAAAAGTCACTTATTCCCACCTCTTTCGCCTCGATCGCGGCAGCTGAAGGCATATCCAAACTCATTTGCGAGCCTGGATCGAACATGTTGACCATGACCAGCCCCAAGGCGACGGCCAAGGAGGTGGTGGAAAGATAATATATAAAGGCCTTGAGGCCGATTGATTTTAGATCGTCGCTGCTTTCCAGACCGACTATCGCTACGAAAATAGAGGCGAAAACCAGAGGAATTATGAGCATCTTCAGCAGAGCCAGATAGATATCTCCCACCACTTTTAGCTCTAAAGCGGCGCTTTTGAAAAAATATCCGAAAAATATACCGGCAATAATGGCCAAAAAAGTCAAGTTTTCGAGTTTAAGCAGTTTGGACATCTAACGCCTTTAAAATTTTTGCCCTATTTTAGCAAATGATTATATAAAAATATTCAATACAAAAATCACTAAAACAGTTATTCCAAACAGAGCAAAGGTTCCTAAGGCGTTAGCCGCCTGGCAACTGGTACAGTTTTTATATTTTTTGGTTTCGTAGTTGGAGTATATCAGATACGCTATCAGCAATATAGCGTTCAAGACCGCGCTTAGTTCCACCAATGAGGAGGTCTTTGCCCCCAGGAGCTTGGCTATGAACAAAACGGTCTGCAACAGGATACCGATTTTTGCCGCTGTGAGAATCCTGTCCTTTACAAAATAGGTTGGACAGCTGGTTTCGGATCTGTAGTTTTTTAGAAATTTGGCGGCCTCTTTTTTTGGAAGTCTGTTAAAAAGTAGTCCGCCAAAAGTCAGGTCTATCTTTCTTTGCAGCCAGTATGAGTCTTCGCCGTTTGCTTCCAAGAAGCGCTGATTGTTGTTTTTGTCGTAGTACATCACTTTGATCTTTTCGTACCGTCTGATCTCAAAAACGGCGCCCGGAATGGTTTCGTCGCTTTCGCTGATAGTTACAAATCCCTCGTGAAAATAGATGGTTGGATTGATCAACTCTATAAACTCTTCTCCTTTTTTAAAGAGAATAACTTTTTTGGGAACGCCGAGCTCTATGGCCGCCAAACCTTTCAAGTCGTTAAGGAGGCATACGTCTTTCATTCTCTTTAGCAAACCAAAGAGCTCCTCGTCGAACTCTCTGACAAAACCGCTTATCTGCAAAAGTCTTTTGTCGGGAAATTTTAGCAGTTCGTCCATATGGCTTTCCGAGTAGGGAAGGGAGAAAAACCCTTCCTGTTTTAATGGTGGCTTTTTGAGACCACTTTGAGCATTTTCAGATTTATAATGATAAATCTGATGAACTGATAAATCTTGCAGGTTCTCAAAAATCTCTGAAAAGGACCCGGCGCCATGGTTTCGAAAGATTTTTGATCGTAAGGCTTGATATTTTTCATTACCTCTTCGTATCCGCCGTTTGCCATCTCTTCTCCTTTATATGGTGTTTTTTATTCTGGGATCAGCGTCCAGCCCGGTTTGAGCTGAGCTTTGTACATGAACATGTAGTGCAGGATATGTTTTATCCAGTGTCCGGCAAGTCCGATCTCTCCGAAGGTATATTCGGGATCCCTTCCGGTTCCGGGATACTTTTCGTAATCAGGAACTACAGGATATACCGTTAACGCCGCCGCTGTACCGTCCCACCAGCTCTTGCCAGTGCTTGCCACGCATGCGGCGCCCATTTCGGCCATAGAGGCGTGATGTTGAGGTTTGTCTGTTTTGCCCTGAATCATCTCCACAATGCTTTGGGCCACGGTTTTTCCTATTATTCCCGAAGGCATACCGGTTCTCGGAGGAGCCGGCGTTATCGGGGTTCCGTTTGGAGATTTCGCCGGTTTGGATATAGGATGCGGCGGCGCAAACGCGATTCCTACCGCGAACATATTGGGATAGTCCGGATTTTGATAATATTTAGGCCAGTCTTCACCTTTCCACTCTTCGAACGGTTTTGGGGTATAGTCGGCGTCCACTTTCATGAATCCGTTCGGCATAAAGACTTTATCGGTTATGTCGTTGCCCTCTTTGTCGAAAGCTTTCAGTCCGACTCCGCTAAAAGGAGGGATCAGCATTGCAAAATCGAACTCCTCTTCGCCCTTGCTGCCGTCTAGGAGTTCATAATAGGCTTTACCGGGCTCCACCTTCTCCACGTGGGCGCCGGTAATCCAGTCTACGCCCCTTTCTACAAATAGCGATTCGGCCATGATTTTACTGGAGGTGAGATATCCTCCGAAGGTTATATGAACTCCGGCGACTCCGAAATCTCCTAAAAACTGTTCGTTGGAGATCCACTTTATATCCGCCTTGTCTCTTACGCCAGCTTTTCTTAGGTTGTATTCGATGTTAAAGATATACTCAAAGGCCGCTCCCTGACAGGTGCACATACCGTGTCCGGTACCGATTAGAAATTTCTGTCTCTCTCCTTTTTTCATCCTTTCGATAGCCGTTTGAAGGGCGTCGTTTGCCTGGGCGGCGTGCTGGTAGGTACAGACGGACCAGGTGTGTCCGTTTTCCGGACCCAACCCTTCTGTAGCGGCGAAATTTAGTTTAGGTCCGGTGGCGTTTATGAGATAGTCATATTCCACCTCTTCGGTTTCCCCCTTTTTTGAAGGGTCGGTATATTCGATCGTTACGAATGGTTTGTCGCTTCCTTCCTTGCCTTCGGGATGGATGGAAACCGCTTTTGCCTGTTTAAAGTCGATGCCGGCCTTTTTGTATACCGGAGCCAGCTCGAATACCACGTCTTCGGGCCTCATTTCACCTACTCCCACCCAGATGTTGGAGGGAATCCAGTTCCATTTGCTGTTGGGAGAGACTACAACCACCTCATGTTCGTCTCCCAACCAGTGTTTGGCGAATGTGGCGGCGGTATGTCCGGACACACCTGCCCCCAGGACTACGAGTCTTGCCATAATGTACCCCTTTGTATGATTGTGATTTGATTCCAAAACAATTATAATCCTTTTATCTTTAAAGAATTATTATAGAAAACTGATGATTGATAAAATTAACTGATAGATTTTTATAAGGTTGAATTAAATAATCAATGCTTATAAAAATTATTAATCAAAATAATAAATATTGATGAATTTATCCTATATGCGATAGATACTCGTTTTTGAACTTCACGTATCTTTCGGCCGAGAGATAGAGCTGTTCCACCTCGGTATCGGTTAGTTTTCTTACGGCCTTTGCGGGAGATCCAATGATCAGGCTTCTAGGTTCGAATATCTTGCCTTTGGTAACCAGCGCTCCGGCGCCGACGATTGACTCCTCTCCGATAACCGCTCCATCGAGTATAGTGGCGTTCATGCCGATTAGCGATCCTCGACCTATTTTGCAGCCGTGCAGCATAACTCGATGTCCCACTGTGACATCATCTTCTATTATTGTGGGATACCCGTCGCTCATATCGTCTTTTGTATAGTGGGTAACATGAATCATCGTTAGATCTTGTATATTCACTCTATCTCCGATTTTTATATAGTGTACGTCTCCTCTGATGACGCAACCGAACCATACGGAAGAGTCGTTTCCTATTTGAACGTTGCCTATTACGGTCGCGCCCGGAGCTATCCAGCCATTTTCTCCTATTTTTGGAAACCATTTTTTGTAACTTAGCAACATTTTCTCTCCTAGCTCTCTTTGAGAAGTCTTCGGGCCAGTTTTTTGGCTCTGTTGACGCTGTTTTTTTTATGGGAGGCGTATATCATATTGGTGTACTCCTCCATAATCAGCTGAGAGTTTATCGGCGTTCTGCCGGCAGATTCTATAGGGGTATACTCTCCGTTTTCCTGTAGCTCTCTGGCCAGCACGTTGTCGTTTATCTGCAGATTGAGTATCTCAAACAGCTTTTCGGAAAGCTCCTCGTCGAATATGGGCGTCATAAGTTCTATTCTTCTTTCGAGATTTCTTGGCATCCAGTCCGCGCTGGAGATATATATATTCGGGTTAGAGTGTTTAAAATAGAATATCCTGGCGTGTTCGAGATATTTGCCTACTATCGATACCACTCTGATGTTTTCGCTGATTTGAGGCACTTTGGGTCTGAGACAGCAGATCCCCCTGACTATCAGATCGATTTTGACCCCGGCTCTGGAGGCCTTGTATAGAGCTATGATAATATCCTGATCCACGAGGGAGTTCATTTTGGCTATGATCTGGCCGGCGTCTCCCTTTTTTGTTTCGCCGTCGATCAAAGCGAGAAGCTTGGGTTTTATCTGACTGGGAGACATATAGAGCGTACTTAGCTTGCCTTTTTTGGAAAAGCCGGTCAAATAGTGGAAGAATCTTGTCGCGTCGTCGGTGATCTCTTTTTTCGATGTGAAAAACGAGGCGTCGGTATAGATTCTGGCGGTGGAGGGATTGTAGTTTCCGGTAGCCAGATGAACGTACTGTTTTAGCCTGTCTCCCTCTTTTTTTATTATCTGGGCTATTTTTGCGTGCACTTTGAATCCGGGAATACCGAATATTACGTGAGCTCCCGCATCTTCCAGAGCTTTGGCCCATATTAGATTGTTCTCCTCGTCGAAACGGGCCTTCAGCTCCACCAGGGCGGTAACCTGTTTGCCGCTCTCGGCCGCGTCGATGAGGGCTTTGACTATGGGGGAGTCTTTGCCTACTCTATAGAGGGTCATTCTAATAGCCAAAACGTTTGGATCCTTGCTGGCCTCTTCGATGAATTTTACTACGGGATCGAAGCTCTCGTAGGGGTGATAAAGGAGCAGATCCTCATGTTCTACGATTTCGAAGATATTCTCCTGATCCAGAGGGGGCAGAGTTTTCGGCGTAAAGGGCTCGAACAGCAGATGGGCAAAATTTTTGTTGGAGACTATCTGCCACAAGCTGCCGGTATTTAGAGGCATTTTATATCTGTATATGTCCTCTTTGAAGACCTCTATATGGTGATTTAGGAATTCCAAAAGATCTTCGTCCGCCTCATCGCCAATTTCGAGTCTGACGATTTCTCCTTTGCGTCTGAGTTTCAGGCCCTCTTCGAGTAGTTCCATAAAGTCGTCGGCCTCTTCCTCTTCGATCTCGATATCGGCGTTTCTGGTGACTCTAAAGGGAGCGCTTTTTATCAGTTCATATCCGGGGAATAGGGCTTCTATATGTTCTTGCACCACGGACTCTATCGGGATGTAAACGTTGTCGAACTCCAAAAATCTGGGCAGAACCCTGGGTATTCTGACAAGAGCGTATTTGGTTTCGTTTCTGTTTTGTATATCGGCCAGTTTCAGCACCAGT
>Ga0256834_1000030_pt1 | contig 104192 bp, 85 predicted proteins | sample 4281140metaG_FD_190536 | JGI IMG/M metagenome (GOLD analysis project Ga0256834, IMG submission 190536) | Hydrothermal vent microbial communities from East Pacific Rise, Pacific Ocean - 4281-140 | ecosystem: Environmental > Aquatic > Marine > Hydrothermal vents | place: Pacific Ocean: East...
GATATGGAATTTCTCCAGCATTTCTTTGATGTACTCTTCCTTGTAGGTGTCAGAGCGCACGATAAAGAGGCCGAGATAAGCTTTGGCCATACTGCGGATCGGGTCGTTGGCATCAAAGTCGGGGAAGATCCAGCTACTGCAATAGGTTGAAACCAGTACGCTGGTCTGTAATTTGGCGAAGAGTTCGGAATGTTGACGCAACCGACCCCAGACCGGCATCCCTTCCCAGTAGATGCGATGTTTCTCGTCATCAACTGCGCCGACCCCGTCAGTGATCCTCTGTTGCAGTTCACTGAGCAGTTGCCGATAGTAATCGACGGCCTGCGGGGTGCCGCGCAAAACCACTGCGGGTCCCATGTGGATGGTGCCGTCGAAGAAACTTAAGGGTGCTGGAGCCGCAGTGGCGGTTTCCAGGACTTGACGCCAGAGTTCGGTACATTCGCGGGAGAGCGCGACAGTCTCGCGCAGTTTCTGCATATCCAGTTTCTGCCCGGCAATCTCTTCCAGGGTTGGGATCAGTGCTTCGATCTGCTGGGTGACGTCATCAATCAGGATGTCGCTGACATCGGTGAAGTTTTTCGGTGATGTGATGCCGATGCAGGGAACATCCAGCTCTTTTGCATACCAGGAAAACCAGTCCTGAACATCGCGACACTGATTAGTGTTGTAGACCAGCACATCTGGGCGGGGTGGACCATCAATGCCAGGGTAGCCCTTGGCGAGGGGGGAGACCCCCTTCAGGTAAGCGCCGATGTCGGCGGTCAGATAAGAACAGATATCCGGAGAATAACCGATGGTGTTGGCTTCGGGAATCAGTTCGGTGGCCATGCGCGTGGCACCGAGCATGGCGGCATGGTTTTCCGGAAAGTGTACCGCAAAGCCCATTGCCCTGAGCAATTCCGCCGGGCCGACACTGGTGCACCAAGCGACCTTGCGGTCCTCTGATTTGTCTGCGTCATTCAGATCGTAGAAGTAGTCGGACATGATTTTCATCATTTGTCCGGTTACTGCGATCTTCTTTCTTTGCGGTTGCTTCTCTTGAGCCATGACTCCTCCAGAAAATAATTAAGGATCCCGGAAATTGCCAAGATATCCTATTCGATTTCGATGGTTCGATTTCGATTGTAGGGGCTAAGCAAGGTCCATCTGCTTCGCCCGTTTTTGACGCCCGCTCTTGATCTCCGCCACAACAAGTGCTCCGTGACAACAAGGGCGAAGCAGGTAAAGCGTTTGCTTAGCCCCTACAGTAATTTATGCCTTGTCGGCTGCCTCCAAGGCATAGAGAGCCGCGCCAAGGGCGCCGGAAAGTTGCGGAAATTCGGCAATTAACACCGGGCGACCGATCATCTCCTCAGTCATCTCTACCAGATAGGGATTGTGGGCAACCACCCCGCCGCTTAATACTACTTTTTCGGTCAGGGCATCCATCTCCAGGACCCTTTGAATCATTGAATAGAAGATGCCTTTAATGATGTCGGCGACCGGCTTACCGTGCCTGATGTTCTCTAAAACCTCGGTAGCTGAGAAGACCGTGCAGTAGCTGCCAAGCTTGATCATTTCTGTCGCCTGGCTGGCCAGATTGTTCATCTCGCCAAGAGGGATATCGAGGCGGCTCGACATCTCCTCGAGAAAGGCTCCGGTTCCGGCAGCGCATTTGCGGTTCATTTTGAAGCTGTCGCGTTGTCCTTTGGCGTTGAGCTTGATGATCTTGTTGTCCTGACCGCCGATGTCAATGATTGTGATCGCTTCAGAAAAACTAAAGTAGCAGCCTTTGGCGTGGCAGCCAATTTCGGTTTTGACCTTTTCGGTGACAAAGGCGACGTTGTTGCGACCGTAACCGGTGGCGACTGCATCGACAATGTCATTTCGGTTAGCGTCGGCCTGTTTCAGAGAAGCATCCAGGCAGAAGGCTGCGGTTGCGGCAAAATCGATTCCAGATTTCTTTGCCGCATGGCCGAGCAGGGCACCGTGTTGATCAATAACCGCCACTTTGGTGCGTGATGCTCCCATATCAAGTCCGACATAAACCGCTTGTGCCATTTGGTTTGCCTCGGGCGCGGCAAGCAGCGCCCCCCTGTTTTGTGAATTGCTTAGGCGCGGCAAGCAGCGCCCCTACGTGTTAATAAATGAAAATTGCTAGTAACGAGCGGCTTCCGATTCAATTGTTCTGACCAGGTTGACCAGTCGGGGGCCGATGTCGTCTTCGAGCATATGCTGGCGTAGCACAAATGACGGTGCTGCACAGTTAAAGGTCAATAATCGGCTTCCGGCAATTGGTAGCATCGGTACGCCAATGGCGTTAACGTCGCTGCGCCAGTCACCGATAGACAGGCAGAAGCCCCGTTCGTGATAATCACGCAAAGCCTGTTCGATGCCGGCTTTATGTTTTGGCCAGTTGTCGGGGTCTCGTTGGCGGATGTTATTCATCAGTTGCTCTCGCTCGTTCTCCGGCAGGCCGCAAAGCAGGGCTCGACCCATGGCGGTTGTGGCGATGGGAACCAGGGTGCCCGGTTCGCGTCGTAAGGAAACGGTAGCATCAGTGCTGTGTCGCCCATCGAGATAAACCATGCCGAGACGATCGCGGGTGCCGACCGAAACCACGGTGTGTGAATAGTCCGCCAGTTCCTGCATCAGTGGGCGAGCTATCTTGAGTACGTCCATATTGGTCAGTAGTGAGAAACCGAGCGAGAGAACCCCGGTGCCGAGCTGGTACTTACCCAGCTTTTCATCGTGATAAAGATAACCCATGCGGGTCAGAGTGTAAGTCAGGCGGGAAACGGTTGGTTTCGGCAGTCCGGTGCGCTCAGCGATGTCCTGATTTCCCAGGTGACGATCTCTGGGCCTGAAGCAGCGCAGAACTTCCAGTCCACGAGCCAGGGCAGTCACAAATTGACGGTCCTTACTGTTTTCCCCGAGGGGGTCAAGTCCGTCCATTGCGATCAGCTCTGCCTTGCTGCCCCTATTGTCCAATGCCGTGTTGTCGTTCATAAGATTCTCGCTCCAAGGTCTAATGTCTATCGAAAAGGTGTGGCGGTGTCAAGGCATAAAACAATGTTTCTTGAAAATCAATTTCGCATTGCGGAACTTGATTTTGCCGAGTTGCCGTGGTCAGTTGTTTTTAAATCGTTGTTTTCAAATGTTTATTAAGAAATATTATTGTTTGTTGATTCGTGATAACAGTATGTTGAGAGCTTCAAAAGAAACATTTCGTTTTTATTTGCAGAAAAATATTTACAAGGACAGGCTTGTCGGCTAAGATTCGTAAATAGCGGAATGTAGTTTCGCTTTGCGGAACAAAAGGTGACGGCTTGTGAAGACTTTGTAACAGGCCGAAAGCTGTTGGGCCTGCATCAGCAGGATGGTCTCTTGGTGTTATAGCTATTGTTAACACCTGAATTCAGTGGTTTTGCTGATTCAGGTACCACTTTAAAAAGAGGGTAAACGAATGAAACCGATTACTACTGTAGGCGTTGTTGGTGCAGGAACTATGGGCTCTGCGATTGCTCAGCACTTTATAATGAAGGGTCTGCCGGTTATTCTTGTTGACCAGAAGCAGGAGTTTCTGGATCGGGGGGTTGGTTATATCCGTGAATCCCTGGGGGAAGCCTTAGAGCGTCGGCTGATCGATCAAGAGGCTTTTGACCAGATCCTTGGTCGATTGCAATGCACCACCGAGCAGGCAGAATTAGCTAAGGCCGATCTGGTGGTCGAGGCAATTTTCGAAAATCTTGAGGTCAAGAAGGGACTCTTCGCTGAACTGGAGAAGGTGGTTGGTGCTGACTGTATTCTCGCCAGCAATACCTCCTCGTTCCTGATCAGTGAAATCGCTGCTGACTTGCAGACACCCGAGCGGGTGGTTGGCGTTCATTATTTCTACCATGCGGCCAAGAATAAACTGGTCGAACTGATCCCGGGTGAAAAATCCTCCCCTGAGATCGTCACCGCTCTGGAAAATTTCTACGCTTTTTATGACAAGACCCCGATCCTGGTCAAGGATGCTCCGGGATTTGCTGTCAACCGTTTTTTCGTGCCCTGGTTGAATGAGGGGGCCCGGCTTTATGAAGAAGGCTTCGGTAGTATTGCCTTCATCGATCAGGTCGCCTGTGAGGTCTTCGGTGTTGGTATGGGGCCTTTCGCCCTGATGAATGCGACTGGTGTGCCGATAGCCATGCATGCTGCCGATGGCCTGGCCAGTGAGTTGAACGCTTTTTATGCCCCGGCGAAGATTCTTTGCCAGCAAGTCGAGGCTGAGCAGGACTGGAATGTTGAAGATACCTTGTCTCTCAATAACGGTTCTGATCAGGCTGACGTTGTCAGCCGACGCCTGATTGGTGCCACCCTCGGGGTTGCTGCGCAAATGGTTGATGAAGGTGTGGTTGATGCGACCTCCGCTGATCTGGGGGCACGCTCCGGTTTGCGCTGGCCGATGGGGCCCTTCGAACTGCTTGAAAAGTTGGGTGCTGGAAAAGTCAAAGAGATGGTCGAAAGTGTTTTCTCCACCTGGGACATCTCGCTGCCGGCATGTTTGGTCGATTCGGCCAAAGCACAAAATTTGCATCTCAACTGGGTGACCACCGAGGTTGTCGGTGACGCCGGTTTTATTATTTTCGATCTCCCTGATCGCATGAACCCTCTCGGTGAACAGGTGATGAGTCAGCTTGATCGCTCTGTTGAGGAACTCAATGCTCGCAGTGACATCAGTAAGATTTTTATTCATGGCAAGGGTAAGGCTTTTATTGCTGGCGCTGACATCAAATTTTTTGTTGATGCCATCGCCGCTGATAACCTGCCGCGGATTCAGGCTTTTACCGAGTTCGGACAGCAGGTGCTGAACAAAATCAGCGCCTCGGACAAGACCACTTACGCTTATCTCGATGGCTTGGCGCTTGGTGGTGGCCTGGAACTCGCTCTGGCCTGCGATTATCGTATCGGCACACGTAAGTCGGTGCTGGCTTTTCCTGAAACCGGCATTGGCATTTACCCCGGTCTCGGCGGCACTCAACGTACCAGTCGCCTGATCGGCGTCGCTCGCACCAAGCAGCTGGTCGCCAGCGGTCAGTTTATCAATGCTAAAAAAGCTTATGCTCTGGGTCTGGTTGATATCATCATCGATCCGGTCTTTGACTGGCGGGAACTGGCTGAGGTATCCCTCGACAAGGCCCAGGCCGGTCGCGTAGAAGAGACTCCGGAAGAACTTGAGTTCGCTGCATTCGATGGTGATTTCAACCATCCACTTCTGGCTCGCGAGGGTTTTGAAAGACAGGCCAAGGGCATCACTCGTAAGGCACCGGTGGCCTTGAAGACAGCCATGAGCCTGATTGACCAGGGCTCCGGCCTGGATCTCCAGGATGCTTTGCAACTGGAGCTTGATGGCTTGAAAACTATTTTCGCCACTCAAGATGCCCGGATTGGGCTAGAAAGTATTCTAAGTGGTAAAAAACCGAACTATACAGGTAAATAATTAAGGAGCAGTTATGAAAGCAAGCGTACAGGGATTTCAGGATAAACAGGCCGGTAGCGGCGCTCTTTTTGAGGATATCTATCTGCTCGAAGGGAAACGGACTCCCTTTGGTAAATACACCGGCAGCCTTTCAACGGTTTCGCCGACTGATCTGGGAATTCTAGCCAGTCGTGCTGCAATTGAAGCTTCCGGTGTGTCGGCCGGGGACATTGATCAGACTATTGTAGCCAATATCGGTCAGGCCAGTACCGACAGTTTCTTTTTGCCGCGCCACATTGCTCTTTACAGTGGTGCGCCGCTTGAAAGTACGGCATTCCTGACCCAGCGAATCTGTGGTTCCGGAATCGAGTTGCTGGGGCAAGCTGCGGAGCAGATTGCTCTCGGTAAGGCTAATCTGGTGCTTGGTTGTGGAACCGACACCATGAGTCGTTTCCCTCTCGTCTCTTATACTGCTCGTCAGGGTTTCCAGTTGGGACGGCCGGAGTTTGCCGATGTCCTCTGGGAGGCCTTGAACGATACAGCAGCAGTCCCCATGGGTTGTACGGCCGATAATCTGGCCAAAGAATATGCTCTGACACGGGAAGATGTCGATGCCTTCGCCATGCGTAGTCAACAGCGATATGCCAGCGCCCAGGCCGCCGACTTTTTCCAGCAGGAAATTGTCCCGGTGGAGGCTAAAGGATTGCTGGAAATGGCTGATTATAAGCCGCGCAAGTATCGTCTGAACAGCCGTGAGGCGATCAGCGCCGATGAGCATCCTCGTCTGGCCACCATGGAGCAGCTGGCTAAGCTGCCATGTGTCTTCACAAAAGAGGGCCCGACCACTGCTGGTAGCGCCTCGGGTATTGTCGATGGCGCGGCGGCGTTATTGGTTGCCTCTGGCGATTATGTCCGCGCCAATGGTTTGAAACCACTGGGCAAGATCCGTGGCTTTGCTTCTTCTGGTGTGCGGCCTGACATTATGGGGATCGGACCGGTTCCGTCAATCCGCCTGCTGCTTACGCAGATGGGGCTTGGGCATGGCGATATTGATCGCTTTGAAATCAACGAAGCCTTCTCAGCTCAGTGTTTAGCTGTAGCAAAAGCTCTGGATCTGGATCAGGATAAACTCAATATTAATGGTGGTGCTATTGCCATTGGGCATCCACTGGGAGCGACTGGTGTACGCCTGGCCCTGACCTGCCTGAAAACCCTGCAGCGCGATAACAAGCAATTGGGAATTGCCTCTGCCTGTATCGGTGGTGGACAGGGTATTGCCATGGTCGTGGAGGCTTGCTGATGAACGTTGCCGAACAGGAGGACCGGAATCGGGTGGTCGTTATCACCGGAGCCGGACAGGGGATTGGTGCAGCTATAGCCCATCGCTTTGCCGACCGAGGGGCAAGATTAGCCTTGGTTGATGTCAATAAAGAGCACTTGCGTCAACTGGCCAGCAGTCTTGAGGGGTCCGGCTGTGAGGTCTTGCCGATTGTCACTGATGTCTCTGACAAAGAGCAGGTACAGCAGATGGTCGCTCAGGTTATTAAAAACTTTGGCGGTGTTGATGTGCTGGTTAACAATGCCGGTATCATCCGTGACAATCTGATTAAAAATATCTCCGAGCAGGATTGGGATCAGGTTCTGAACGTCAATCTCAAAGGGGCCTTCCTCTGTTGTCAGGCCGTCTTTCCCACTCTGAAGGCCCAACAGTCCGGCAAAATTGTAAATATTGTCTCGCGTGCCTGGCTCGGCAGTATCGGTCAGGCTAACTATACCGCCAGCAAGGGCGGACTGGTCAGTCTGACTCGTTCTCTGGCGCTCGAATTTGCTCGCTTCCAGATCAATGTTAATGCTGTGGCACCGGGACTGATTGATACGCCGATGACCCAGGGGATGCCAGCTGAGGGTCGCGAACGACTGATTCGCATGCAGCCGACCGGCAAGATGGGTAAGGTTGAGGATATCGCTGCTGCGGTTGCTTTTCTGGCTTCAGGCGACGCTGAATTTATCACCGGTCAGGTGTTACACGTCGATGGTGGTAAAAGCTGCGGTCTGCTGTCATTGTGATTATTAAGGGCGCGGCAAGCAGCGTCCCCGCAAAACAAGATCCATTGGCATTGATTAACTGTAGGGGTGCCGCTTGCTGCGCCCGATTTGACGATGTATGATTATGCAAAGGACAAGCATGAACGTTTATCTAGTCGAAGCAAAGAGGACTGCCATTGGCAGGGCCCATCCCGATAAGGGCCTGTTCCGTGAGGCGCGGGCGGACGAAATGCTCGCGGCCCTGATGCGTGGACTGCTTGATGGGTTGCCCGCTGGCGAAGCACTCACTCCGGCCATTGATGATATCTATATCGGTTGTGTCGGGCAGCATCTGGAGCAGGGCAAGAATATCGCCAGGCTCTCTTCTCTGCTAGCCGGTCTTCCGGATTCCGTGCCCGGCGTCACCATTAATCGCCTCTGCGCGTCCAGTCTGCAAGCTTTCAACTTTGCTGTATCCACTATCGCCACCGGCAACGCCGATCTGCTGCTGGCCGGTGGTGTCGAGCACATGACTCATGTGCCGATGCAGGCGGCCACCGATTATCATCAGGGCCTGCTGGCCCGCTACGAGTTCCCATTCAATAATATGGGGCTGACTGCCGAAACGGTTGCTCAGGTCTACGCAGTCAGCCGCTCGGCACAGGACGGTTTTGCCGTGGAGAGCCATCGCAAGGCGGTCGCCGCTCAGGAAATCGGATATTTCAGTAAAGAGATCCTGCCGATTCCTGCCGGTGGTTCTCTTGTCGATCAGGATCAGGCCCCTCGGCCTGGGACCAGTATCGCCGGTCTGGCAGAATTAAAAACAATCTTTATGGAAAACGGTACTGTGACGGCTGGCAACAGTTCACCCCTCAATGATGGTGCCAGCTTGACCCTGCTGGCCTCTGCTGCCGCCTGCGAGCAGTTCAACTTGCAACGCAGAGCACGAGTGGTTGATTTTGCTGTTGTTGGTCTCGACCCTTGCCAGATGGGCATGGGACCGGTTCCGGCAATCCGCAAGCTGATGCAGAAAACCGGACTCTCAGTTGCCGATATCGACCTGTTTGAATTGAATGAGGCGTTCGCCAGCCAGGCGATTGCCTGTATCAATGAATTGCAACTCCCGAGTGATAAGGTCAACCCCTGGGGAGGTGCCATTGCCCTTGGTCACCCACTGGGGAGTACCGGAACCCGTTTGATCACGACTCTGCTCAATGGTCTGGAAAGTGCTGGTGGCAGATACGGAATTGCCTCGCTATGTATTGGCCATGGTCAGGGCATGGCGACTCTGATTGAAAGACTTTAAGAACTTTTGGAAACTAATTCACAGGAGAAAATACTATGTCAATTGCTGCTTATCGTTGGATGATGAATGGAGTGAATGAACCGTTGACTCGCCAGGAGTTTGACGCTCAGCCTGAAGCGAACGAGGTGGTTGTCGAGGTCGCTGGATGTGGGGTTTGTCATACTGATCTGGGTTTCTTTTATGATGGCGTACGGACCAATTCGGAGCTGCCTCTCGCTCTTGGGCATGAAATCAGCGGCCGTGTGGTGGCTGCCGGTGACGGCGTCGGCAAATGGCTGAACCAGGCAGTGATCATTCCGGCAGTGATGCCCTGTGGCGAATGTGACTTATGCAAGCGCGGCAAAGGTACAATTTGTCGCAGTCAGCAGATGCCTGGTAACGATATTCAGGGTGGTTTCGCCAGCCATATTGTGGTGCCCGCCCGCGACCTGTGCCCGGTTGATGAGAAGCGATTGAGTGCCGCTGGGCTGGAACTTGCTGATGTCTCGGTTGTTGCTGATGCAGTGACCACCCCCTATCAGGCGGTCCATCAGGCAGGCGTAACCGAAGGCAGCCTGGCAATTATCATCGGCGTCGGCGGGGTTGGCGGTTATTGCGTGCAGATGGCCAAAGCTTTTGGCGCAACAGTTGTCGCTATCGATATTGACCAGGGCAAACTGGATAATATTGCCGAACATGGTGCAGCGATTACCTTCAATGCCCGTGAGATTGGCGGTCGCGACCTGAAAAAAGCGATCGGTGCTTTTGCCAGAGAAAACGGCCTGCCGAGTACCGAGTGGTTCATCTTTGAATGTTCCGGCAGCAAGCCGGGGCAGGAATCAGCCTACGGTCTGATGGTTCATGGTGCAACCTTGAGTGTGGTCGGTTTCACCATGGAGAAAGTCGATATCAGGCTTTCTAACCTGATGGCCTTTCATGCCCGTGCGCTGGGTAACTGGGGTTGCTTGCCGGAGTACTACCCGGCAGCTCTCGATCTGGTGCTGGATGGCAAGATCAATCTCAAAGACTTTGTTGAACAGAAACCGCTGGACGAGATTAACGCTGTTTTTTATGCTGTGCATCAACAGAAAATGCAGCGTCGCGCCATTCTGGTCCCTTAACGTATAATATTCCAATCGATTCGCAAGGAGAGTACACCATGGCAACAACAGATCAAATCATTACCGCAACCGCACCTGCTGAGCTCATCGATCACAACCTGATTGGTCAGGATATCGAGAGTCTCTGTGATGGTATGGTCCAATATGAAAAACGTCCGGCCAAACGTCGTGACGGTTCCGTGATCGAGGGGCTCTATAACGCCTGGATCATCTTCAATAATCCCAAGCAGTTCAACTCCTACACCACCGACATGGTCAAGGCCACTATCCTGGCATTCCGTCGAGCTTCAGTTGATCGTGAAGTCAACGCTGTGGTCTTTACCGCGGTTGGCGACAAAGCTTTCTGTACCGGCGGCAACACCAAAGAGTATGCGGAGTATTATGCTGGCAACCCGCAGGAGTATCGCCAGTACATGCGTCTGTTCAATGACATGGTCTCGGCGATTCTCGATTGTGACAAACCAGTGGTCTGCCGGGTTAATGGTATGCGCATTGGTGGCGGTCAGGAAATCGGTATGGCTTGCGATTTCACCATCTCTCATGACCTCGCCAACTTCGGCCAGGCTGGTCCCAAGCACGGCTCGGCGGCCATCGGCGGCGCGACTGATTTTCTGCCGGTGCTGATCGGTTGCGAGCAGGCGATGGTCTCCGGAACTCTTTGTGAACCCTTCTCGGCCCACAAGGCTGCCCGTCTTGGGATTATTGCCGATGTGGTTCCCGCACTGAAGATCGATGGTAAATTTGTCGCCAACCCAACTGTAATAACTGATCAGATGTTTGACGAATACGGTCGCATCATTCTTGGCGAATTCCGTAGCGGCAGCGCTTTTAAAGAAGGTCGTGAGCTGATCAAATCCGGTACGATTGATCTGAGTATGCTCGACGAAAAGGTCGAGGAACTCTGTGCCAAACTGATCGAAACCTTCCCCGAATGCATGGCCAAGAGTCTTGAAGAATTGCGTAAGCCAAAGCTTCAGGCCTGGAATCAGAACAAGGAAAATTCCCGTGCATGGCTGGCACTTAACATGATGAACGAAGCACGTACCGGCTTCCGTGCTTTCAACGAAGGCAACAAAGAGACCGGCCGTGAAATCGATTTTGTCAAGCTGCGTCAGGGTCTGGCCAAAGGAGTTCCCTGGACTGAAGAGCTGATCGAAAGTCTGATGCCGGGTAAATAGATAAATCCCCCCCTCGCCCCCCTTTGCTAAAGGGGGATTGAGGGGGATTTCAACAGAACAAGAAAAGGATAAACTTTATGAGTGATAGTCCATTGAAAGTCTGGCTTGACCGCGATGGTACCCTGCTGCGTTTACGTCTTGCACAGCCCAAGGCCAACATCGTTGATGCTACCATGATTGCCGCTCTTGATGCTGCACTGGCCGAGTATCGGGAAGCCAAAGATCTGCAGGCAGTATTGCTCGATCATGAAGGCCCACATTTCAGTTTCGGAGCCAGTGTTGCCGAGCATATGCCGGATCAGTGTGCAGAGATGCTCAAATCCTTGCATGCTCTGGTGCGTAGCATGATTAACTTCCCCTTGCCACTACTGGTGGCGATCAAGGGGCAGTGTTTAGGCGGTGGCTTGGAAGTTGCTGCTGCGGGTAGCATGTTGTTTGCTGCCGAAGACGCCAAGCTCGGTCAGCCGGAAATCAAACTGGCGGTCTTTGCCCCGGCAGCAAGTTGCTTCCTGCCCGAGCGGATAGGACAGGCCAAAGCTGAAGACCTGCTTCTCTCCGGGCGCAGTATGGGTGCGGAAGAAGCTTTGACAACCGGGTTGGTCGATAGCGTCACTGAAGATCCGGAAGTCGCCGCCCTGGCATATTTTGATAAATATCTGGCACCGAGCAGTGCCAGTACCCTGCGTTTTGCGGTTTTGGCTGCACGGGATGAGTTCCGACAGCGAGTCATTGCCAAGCTGGAACGAGTGGAAAAGCTCTATCTGGAGGAGCTGATGAAGACCCACGATGCCGTTGAGGGTTTGACTGCTTTTGTCGAGAAACGGCAAGCAAAATGGGAGAATCGCTGATTGGGAAAGTCTGGCAGCCAAGAAATTATAGACGTCCACTGCCATTGTTTTGCCGGACTGGGTCAGGCTGAGAGAGTTTCTCACGGCCTGGCTCGGTTGCGCAATGCTGGTGTACGTCATCTGGCTGTCATGGGGCTGATCAATACCGGCCTCAATGAACAAGACATTTGGAAGCTTATCCCTCCTGAGGGATTTGACAACCTAGGCGATCCGCTTTTCTACGAGGCGGATGATCTTCTGGCCTTTGCGCGTCAGAACGGTGGCATGCTTTTCCCTATGGTTGATACGCGCTGTCTGGATATACGCGATCTGGCCGAAGATGTGTCGAGTCTTTTACAGGGATATATCAAGCAGGGCTTCAGGGGGATCAAAGGCCTCTACCTGGCTGATAGCGGCAACGACCTGGGCATCGGCAATGTCCCCGACACCTTCGGTATCACTCCGGAGCAGTATCATCAGCGTGAATGGCAGATCTTTGCGTATGCTGAGGCCAACGACCTGCCGGTCCTGTATCACATGGATGCCAGTCGTTACGGCGATGTGATGCAGGCCATCCTCGACGATTTTCCTCTCTTGAGAATCAATTTCCCCCATTTTGGCATCGGTCGAAAAGCCTTTCGCCAAATCCTTGACCGTTATCCTAACGTTTTTACTGACATCGCCTACCTGTTGCCGCATATCCAGAACAACCCCGAGAGTTACTCTCGCTTTATCAGCCATTATCCTGATCGGGTTTGTTTCGGCACCGACGCACTCATATATCAGCCGGAAATTGTCCTCGATTACATTGAGCTGGTGAGGTCGTTGAAATTGCCTGAGGAGATTGAAACCATGGTCTTCTCGGATAATCCGCGCAGGTTTCTTGGCTTAGGTGCCGGTTAGGGAGCAATGTTGGGTCTTCTATAAAATTCGTTGTGAGGGTTATTTTTGAGTAGATAGCCTGGTGTGCTGTTAAGATGATTGCTCCTTTTGTCTGAGTTTCTCAACAAAAGCCCAGTTGAGCTGTTCAGCACGAAGGACAAAACTCCCTTTATCGCTATCAGAATTGTTGCTAATCAATGCTTTGCAGTAAGCTGGTATTTCTTCCTGACCTGTTTCAGTGATTTTTCGCAGGACATCTTCTGGAGACACATTCGACGGCATTTTTTCCATGAAGATGCGGGCAGCAGAGGGGTGGGAGACGAAGTCCTCTGAACCGGAGAGAATTATCCCATAGAGAAACTCCACATCTCTCCCCATGTCCACCGGGTTATTGGTCACGATCATGACTACCTCGTCATGGGTTTCGGACACAGTCTCCAAAACAAAGTGCAGGTTGGAGCGAACCGGGAAAATAGTTCCTTTGTAGCCGATGAGTTTGTTGTCTCGAACACTTTTGACCGTAACGCGCAGGAAAGGATGACACTCGTCTTCGATGCAGACGAGTGTCATGTTGATTTTATCCACATTGTTAATTGAATAGTTGTAAAGAATGTAGTTGCCACCGATCTTTTCCAATATGCGCTTGGTGTGTGAAGATGAAAAACGGGAGAATACTGAGAGTTTGAGGTTCCCGGCCTGGCGACCTTCGATTAGCTTATAAAAGATCGCCCGTTCACGGTCGGGGATGGCATGTATGCGGCATAAAATTTCCACATATTCGTTAAGATCAGAGTACATGTCGGCCATGCTTAGTCCGAGTGCACGGCAAAAAAGATCGAGTTTCGCTTTGCTTGGTCGACCTTTGCCCGTTTTCCAGGTCTCCAGTGTGACAGAAGTCAGGTTTCCCCCGAGACGGCCCTGAATGATGCTGATTAACTCTCGCATGGGAATGACCATCAGAGAGAATTGTACTTTCGCTCCAAACTCCTGAATATCCATCAAGCCAACGTTAGCCATCTGTCTCCTGTTCGTATTGTCTGGCAGCGCATCAAGAAAACGGTGTTATTCTGGCAAATATCTCTACTTTAATACTTGATTTTTTAATAATACCATTGCAAATTTTTTTTTGCAAAGTTTTGAAAGCCCCCGCAAAGGCATGATAAGTTATTGAAATTAAACATCATTTGGTTGACATAAGCGTTCTTCACTGCTAAACATTTATTAAAATAGTCAATATGTTGGTCAGAAGGTGCTATATCATTTATCTGCTGGCCTTTAAAGATAATAACAAAACACTTTTCTAGCGAGGCGCTTCAATATGAAAAATGTACATCTGGCCGAACCGTTCAAGATTAAAATGGTCGAACCTATCAGTATGATCTCTCGAGAGAAAAGGGAGCAGGCTCTGGCCGAAGCCGGGTACAACCCCTTCTCTCTTAGGGCTAAAGACGTCTATATTGACCTGCTCACTGATAGCGGTACTGGTGCCATGAGTGATAATCAGTGGGCCGGGCTAATGTTGGGTGACGAGTCTTATGCCGGAAGTAGTAACTTCTATCACCTTAAAGAATCGGTAGCTGATATTTTTGGCTATAAATACACCATTCCTACCCATCAGGGGCGCGGCGCAGAACAAGTTCTCTTCCCTCAACTGATCAAAGAAGGACAGTACGTTCTCGGCAATATGCATTTCGATACCACTAAGGCTCATATTGAGATGCCTGGTGGTCGTGCTCGCAATTTTGTTATCGATGCCGCTTATGACACCACTACCTATCATCCTTTCAAGGGCAACTTTGATGTTAAAAAGATGGAGCTCTTCATTGAAGAGGTCGGTGCCGCCGAGGTTGCTTTCATCCTTATCACGGTAACCTGTAACTCATCAGGCGGGCAGCCTGTGTCGATTGCGAACATCAAGGCTGTTCATGCCTGCGCAAAAAAATACGGTATTCGTCTCTTCTTCGACTCCGCTCGTTACGCAGAAAACGCTTACTTTATTCAACAGCGTGAAGAAGGCTACAGCGACAAATCAGTCAGGGAAATCGTTCGCGAAATGTACTCTTATGGTGATGGCACTACGGTAAGTGCCAAGAAGGATCCGTTGGTTAATATTGGCGGTCTCCTCCTGTTCAAAGACGATGAAGAATTATTCCGAATTTGCCAGGCTATGGTTGTCCCCCTGGAAGGCTTCCCCACCTATGGCGGAATGGCCGGACGTGATATGGAGTGCCTGGCCCGGGGGCTACAAGAAAGTGTCGATGAGGATTTCCTGGCATATCGTATCTCTCAGGTCAGTTATCTTGGTGGCCGGTTACGTGACGCCGGAGTGCCCATTCAATACCCCACTGGCGGTCATGCTGTTTTCGTAGATGCTGGTAAAATGATGCCCCATATCCCCAAAGGGCAATTCCCTGCCCACGCCCTGGCGAATGAACTTTACATCGAAAGTGGTGTCCGTGGTGTGGAGATTGGTTCCCTGCTTTTGGGCCGCGACCCGGAGACTGGTGAACAACAGGACTCGCCCATGGAGTTGCTGCGGTTGACCATCCCACGCCGTGTTTACACGATGAATCATATGGATGTTATCGCCGAAGCTCTCATCGCCATTCAGGGACGTGCGAGAGAGATTAAAGGGCTTGAGTTCACCTATGAGCCTACAATCCTACGTCACTTTACCGCACGGTTGAAACCAATTGAGACAGAACCGTTAACATCTAAAGTGGCCTGAAGCTCAAATGGCAAAGAGCATGGCTGCTTGTCTCGAAAGGGTAGCCTTTTGAATTCCATACCCATAATTGTGAACCATGCAACCGAAGGCATCAGTGCCTCGCGCAATTGGTTCCGTGACTTGGCGTCGGAGGTGTCGTCGCCCATAGGAGAAGATGCTATGTTCAAAAGAATCGGTATGCACGTGCTTTTGGGAGCTTTTGCCGTTGCCATGCTGGCGAGCGGTGCCTGGGCAGGGTCCGTAATTGAGCTGACCTATGCCAACTTCCCCCCGCCGAAAACCTTCCCCAGTGTCCAAATGGAGCGCTGGGTCTCTGAAGTAGAAGCCCGCACGGACGGCAAGGTGAACGTCAAGACCTTTCCTGGCGGTACGCTGCTCAAGGCCAAAGCGATGATGGATGGTGTGATGGACGGTGTCGCCGACATCGGCTGTGTCGCTTTTCCTTACCAACCGGGGCGATTCCAACTACTTGCCGGAGTTGACTTGCCAATAGGTTTCCCCAATTCCACAGTGGCGAATGCTGTTCTGTGGGATCTCTACAAGAAGTATGATCCCGCCTCGCTCAAAGGGGTCAAGGTCCTAGCACTCTTCACTGCACCTCCAGCCTCTATCATGTCCAAAGACCCAATCCGTAAAATGTCAGACTTGGCGGGGTATGAACTTCGTGCTACCGGAGCAGGGGTTGCCCCGTTGAAGATTCTCGGCGCGGTACCGGTCTCCATGCCTATGCCCGCAACGGTCGAGGCTCTGCAAAAAGGCGTAGTTAAAGGCATCCTCTCTTCCACCGACATTCTGATGGATTTTAAATTCGCCGAACAGGTCTCCTACACAACCCGTTCCGATCTTCAGACTACCTCCTTTGGTGTCCTCATGAATCTGGATAAGTGGAATGCTTTGCCCGCAGATGTGAAAAAGGTCTTTGAAGACCTGTCACGGGAGCATTCCATGTGGACAGGCTCCTACGTAGACGACCACGGCAAGGAATCAATCGAGTGGTCGAAGCTGAATTACAATCACGAGTATATCGAGCTGGCGGCCGATGAGTATGCAAAGTGGCACAGCTTGATGCAGCCCATCACCGACAAATGGCTGAAGAAGACCGCTGATAAGGGCCTGCCTGCCCAGGCATTCCTCGATGATCTTCTGAAGCTCAAGGTCAAGTATGAAACGGAATTAGTCAACTAAGCGGTTCGCAGTCACAGCTGGGGACTTTCGCGCTGTGCGAAGGTCCTCAGTATTTTTTAAGGGAGATGTCTAATGAATTCAGTGGCTCGTTTCGTGGGTGGGCTCAATCGCATCTTCATGTGGGGGGCGTGTATTGTACTGTGCGCCACCATGATGATGGCTGTTGTCAACATGATCGGCCGCCCTCTGAAAATGCCCATACAGGGCTCCTTCGAACTAATGGGGTTAGGCGGGGCACTGATCGTCGCCCTGACGCTGGGCTATTCTCAGGAGAGTCGAACCCACATATCGGTAGATATCCTGTTCAATTACTTACCCACCCGCTTGAAGGCTGTCTGCATTGCGACGGGTGATCTGATCTGTTCCGCCTTCTTCGGAATTGCGGCGTGGCAGATGGCCCGCTTCGGTTTCAAGCTCTACACCACCGGTGAAGTCTCAGAAACCCTGGGACTACCCGTTTATCCGGTTGTGTTCGCAGTGGCTGCAGGTTTGGCGGGGCTCGCTCTGACTCAATTGATTACGGTACTGGCGGCAAAGAGAGGTTTTGAATGGAGCCGATAACAATCGGGCTGCTAGGCCTTGTAGCGTTGATGGTCATCCTCTTCTGCACCAACATGCCAGTGGGCTTCGCTATGGCACTGGTGGGTTTCTGTGGCTTTGCGGCCGTGGTCAATCCTCAGGCAGCCATGAGTTCTATGACCTCTTCGCTCTGGGAGGTCTTTTCCTCCTACGGGCTAACAGTCATCCCCTTTTTCATCTTTATGGGCAATATCTGCTTCAATGCCGGAGTAAGTAATCGGCTCTACAAGGCCGCTTACACCTGGATTGGTCATGTCAGAGGGGGGATCAGTATGGCTACCGTCCTGGCTTGTGCCGGGTTTGCCGCCATCTGCGGATCTAATGCTGCGACGGCGGCTACTATGAGTGCGGTAGCACTACCAGAGATGAAGAAATTCAACTACCATCCGTCGCTTGCCACCGGTTCGGTTGCTTGCGGTGCGACACTGGGGGTAGTTATACCTCCCAGCGTGGTGTTAATCGTTATAGGTCTCTCTACAGGGGAGTCCATTGCCAAACTTTTCTTTGCCGCCCTGATTCCGGGGCTGCTCCTGACATCGCTGTTTATTCTGACAATCTGGCTGCTTTGTTTGCGTAATCCCGAACTGGGACCGAAGGGACCGAAAACGACCTTCAAAGAGAAACTGCGCAGCCTGCCGGGCTCCATCGAGATGCTGACGCTCTTCGCGCTCATCATGTCCGGTCTTTTTCTCGGCTGGTTCACCGCGACTGAAGCAGGTGCGGCAGGCGCTTTTTTCTCCATCATCATCAGCGTGGTGGGCAAACACTTGACCTGGAAGAAGTTTCTCGCCGCGCTACGGGACTCGGTTAAGATGAGCTGCATGATTATGATGATCGTGGGTGGCGCGGTGGTCTTTGGGCGATTCCTTACGGTGACCAGGCTACCCTTCGAGGTGGCCGACTGGGTTGCTTCACTCCCCATCCCCGGTGTAGTGGTCCTGTTGCTGATGTTGGCTCTCTACACACTAGGTGGGGCTTTGATGGACGCGCTGGGTCTGTTGATGATCACAATCCCGATATTTTTCCCCGTCGCACTTCGCTTGGGATACGATCCATTATGGTTTGCTGTCATCATTACGGTGATTACCACCATGGGTGCCGTGACCCCGCCTGTGGGAGTTAATACTTATATTGTCGCTGCTATGGCACCGGATGTGGAAATCGGCACAGTCTTTCGTGGCGTGAGCTGGTTTCTCATCGCCTTCGTTGTGTGCGTGGCTCTTATGATAATGTTTCCCGCCATGGCCACTTGGTTGCCCGCACTTCTCTCTTGACGGAAAACCGATCCGCAAAACTATCCAAAGGAATGACTGATGAGCATAGCAGGTAAGATTCAAAAGAGCATCGAGGATTCTTCATGGATTCGCAAGATGTTCGAGGAAGGAGCAAATCTCAGCCGGATCCATGGTGCAGAAAATGTCTTCGATTTCACCATAGGCAACCCGTCCGTCGAGCCTCCCGCTGCATTTCGAGAGGAACTACTCAGGATCGCCAATAATCCGCAGCCCGGTATGCACCGCTATATGAATAATGCCGGCTATGAGGAGACCCGTAGCGCCGTTGCCGAGGTTCTCTCTGAGCGTTCGCCTGAAACCGTAGGTCCGGAACACGTCGTTATGACTTGCGGTGCCGGTGGCGGACTTAACGTTGTCTTGAAAACGATCCTCAATCCAGGAGATAAGGTCCTTATCCTCGCCCCCTTCTTTGTCGAGTACAAGTTTTACGTCGATAATCATGGTGGCGCAACCAAGGTCGTGTGGACTGATCGGGAAACCTTTCAGCTCGATCTAGACGCCATCGAGGCTGCTATCGATCCCTTGACCTGTTGCCTCATCATCAACTCTCCGAACAACCCGACGGGAGTTATCTATCCAGAATCAGCTCTCAAAGCTCTGGGAGAGTTGCTGCGACGTAAGGAAAAGGAGCTGGGACGCACCATTTTCCTGATATCGGATGAGCCCTATGCCAAGATCAGTTACGAAGACACCCCGATGCCAGCCATCTTCAATTTTGTGACTAATTCAGTGATCGTTACCTCCCATTCGAAAGACCTGGCCCTGCCTGGTGAACGTATCGGCTACTTGGCTGCTAACCCGGCAATGGATCAGGTCGGGCAGTTTATGGCCGGTACCGTTTTCTGCAACCGGGTGCTCGGTTTTTGCAATGCTCCGGCCTTGGCGCAAAGGTTGGTGACGAACCTTCAACGGGAAAGCGTTGATATCGAAGAATATCGGAGCAAGCGCGATTTACTTTATGAACATCTGACCGCTCTCGGCTTCCAAATGATAAAACCTGGGGGCGCTTTCTACCTGTTTCCCAAGTCTCCTATCGAAGACGATGTTGAATTTGTACACATGGCCCAGAAATACAATCTGCTCCTGGTCCCCGGTACCGGCTTCGGCGCACCCGGATTCTTCCGAATTACTTACTGCATTGATGAAAAGATTATTCACCGTAGTCTGATGGCTTGGGAAAAGCTCGCCAAAGAAGTTTTTTAGACAGATTCTGCAATATTCAATTAAGTGGAGTCCTTTATGGGGTCGTTCCAGGCTTAAATTAATTAAGGAGAGAATATTATTATGTCAAAGTTTGAGAAGATGGTTGATGCTCCCGCAGGCAGCAAATTCATCCTGCAGGGCAACCAGGCTTTCGCTCTCGGTGTCATGCATGCCGGATACCACTGTGCCGATGGCTATCCAGGTACGCCAAGCACCGAAATCATCGATAAGTCTCTGGCAACAGTTCAGGATCGAATCAGCGTTGGCTGGTCGGTCAATGAAGCCGTCGCGGTTGCGGTTGGCGTCGGTCGCGCCATTGCCGGAGATGACACCCTGATAACTATGAAAACCCCCGGCGCCCTGCAAGCTGGCGATACGATTACGACAGCGGCCTTCTACAAGGCCCCTGCTGGCGCACTGGTGTTGTTGGTCGCATCGGATTATGCCCCTTCAAGCACTCAGCACATAATCGATCTGAAATATTTATTTGCATCATCAAGAATACCGGTGCTTGAGCCGCGTAATCATCAGGAAATGTACGAGCTACCGAGATATGCCGCTGACATTAGCAGGAAATTCAATACGCCTGTCGTTGTCCTGGCAAACGGAATCCTGTGCCATTCGGAAGCTCTGATCGAAACCGGAGAGAGTCGAACGGTTGAAAGAAAAGAAGTCCCAAGCGACCTGAAAGCCTGGATGGGGATGCCGTTCCTGGCCAGGATAAATTACGATCACGCGACAACGGAAAGAATCCCTCGGCTTGCTCAGTGGCTGGAATCATCCGACCTTGTGGACGAGACCGAAGGAGAGGATGATTGGTCGATCATTGTCGGCGGAGCAAGCAGCATCGTTGTTGAAGAGGCACTCAATACCCTGGGAAGCAAGCCTTCTATCTTGTCACTGGCAGCACTCTATCCCATGCCGGAAGAGACAATAACGAGTTTCTGTTCGAAAACGAAAGGAAAGATCCTGGTTTTTGAAGATGGCGACAAATTTCTGGAAGAAAAGATCAGGCTCCTCGGGATTGAGGTTGTCACTAAAGGGAAATACAGCACCATCACTGACTGGACCCCTGAAACCGTCATTGATCACATAGCAAAAAATGTGGACAGTGTGAAATTTAAACGTACAGAAAGCAAAAAGCTGGCAATTCAGCCGGTTATGAGGCCGCCGGCCATTTGTCCCGGGTGTCCCTACCGGGCCTTCGGTATGACCGTCGATAAGTTAAGAAAAAAGGGCAAGATATTCTCCAGCTTTGGTGACATTGGCTGTTCCACACTTCTTTATTTCCTTAATGCTATCGACACCTGTCTCTGCATGGGCGCATCTGATGCTATGAGGCAGGGTTTTGTCCTTTCCCGTCCGGAATATGCCGCGAAAACGATCTCTTTGCTCGGCGATTCATGCGAGTGCCACTCGGGGCTTGACGCAACCAGAAATGCCGTATTTAGAAATACCCCTGGGGTGAAAATTGTTCTGGATAACAGAATTACCGCGATGACCGGTGGGCAGCCAGCGCCGAGTTCTCCCTCAAACCTGGCTGGCGTTCCTAATAGATTCAATCTCATAAAGGCTCTAGAAGCTGAGCAGGCGCGGGTTGTCGCTGTTGATTCTTACGACATCATTGCTGTTGAAAAAGCGCTTATCGAGGCCCTTGATTTGGCGGAAAACGGCGAATTTTCGATTCTGGTGCTCGAGGGGGCCTGTATCAACGAGGTTGCAGGCAAGAAGAAAGTCCGAGATCTGACGGTGAATGACGATCTGTGCAAAAGCTGTGGTATTTGCAATATGTGTTCTGGTATTGAGACGGATGAAGAGAAAAATCCTCACTTTACCAACCTCTGTACAAACTGTGCTGGAGGCGATCAGGTCTGCATGCAGCTGTGCCCCTTCGGTGCCATTGAGGCGATGACCGAAGCAGACGTAAAGAAAACCGAAGAATCCCTGCCCGCTCTTAAGGCAACAGCAGATTCTCAAAAGGCAATTATGGATAGTCGCCAGTTGCCCGCATCCTTGAGACTTGCCATCAGGGGTATCGGCGGCCAGGGCAACCTGTTCTTTGGCAAGATCCTGGCAGACATGATGCTTAACACGCCTTATGCCGAAAAACATATCGTTAAGGGTGACACTCACGGCATGGCGCAGCTTGGAGGGCCGGTCATCTCAACCTTCAGTTGTGGTGAGGTGTATTCGTCTGTTCTGGCACCTGGTTCTGCTGATGTCCTGGTGGTTATGGAGATGAGCGAGGTTCTAAGACCCGGATTCCTGGAACTCTTGAAACCTGGTGGGACAATTATTTTCAATACGTTCAGAGTCCTTCCGCCGAAGATCAGACAAGAGGATTATCCGGAACTGGCCGACATTGAGAAGGCTCTGGATGGATACAAGGTCATAACTATCGACGCAAACAAGGTTGCTTACGACTTAAACGATAAGACCGGAAAGACGGCCAACGTTGTTGTTCTTGGGCTGCTTTCGACGGTTGAGCCCTTCAATCAGATACCCGAAGAGGTCTGGCTGAATTCTCTTATGAGCCATTCTCCTAATGATTATGTAAAATCTGCAAATCAGATAGCTTTTAAGGGGGGGGTGAGCCATGATCAATAGGCAATTGGTCAATCCAAATTCCATCGTTATTGTCGGTGGTTCAAACGATAAGTCGAAGGTCGGTGGCGCACTCATCAAGAATCTGACCGAACACAATTTCAAGGGAACGATTTACACCGTAAATCCGAAAGAAGCCAAAGTCCAGGGATTCCCATGCTTTAAAACCGTAGCGGATATGCCCATAGTCGAGATGGCGATCATCTGTATTGCTGCCGCCTATGTTAAGGCAACTGTCGAAGAGCTTGCAAAGAACAAAAACTGTAAAGCGTTCATAATCCTTTCCGCAGGATTCTCCGAAATGGGTGCTGAAGGGCACAAGTTCCAGGACGAGATTCTCGAAATAATCAACCAGAACGATGGCTCCCTTATCGGACCAAATTGTATAGGTGTTCTTACCCAACACTATGCTGGCATCTTTGCCGGTCCCATTCCCAAGCTTGATCCGAAAGGGTGCGACTTTGTCTGTGCCTCCGGGGCGACCGCTGCATGGATCGTCGAAAAGGGGATGTTGATGGGTCTTTCCTTCTCAAGTATGTTCACCGTGGGCAACTCCGCCCAAGTTGGTGTTGAGGATGTGATCCAATACTGGGATGAAACTTTCGATCCGCAGACCAGCTCAAAAATTAAACTCTTCTACATCGAAAGTGTCAGCCAGCCCAAGAAGCTTCTCAAGCACGCCGCGTCCCTTATCAGAAAGGGGTGCAAAATCGCTGCAATTAAATCCGGTAGCTCCGAGGCTGGAAGCCGTGCCGTGACTTCTCACACCGGTGCCCTGGCGAGCCCTGACAGAGCGGTGGATGCCCTTTTTAGAAAAGCCGGCATTGTAAGGTGCCATGGCAAAGAAGACCTTGTCACGACGGCCGCGATTTTCTGCCTGCCTGAGCTAAAAGGCAAAAGAATCGCGATAATTACCCAGGCTGGCGGCCCCGGAGTGATGTTGACGGACGCCCTTGAAGAAGGAGGACTACAGGTTCCTAATCTTGAAGGCCCTGATGCCGAAGAGTTATTGACCAAACTCTTCCCCGGGTCAAGCGTTACCAACCCCATAGATTTTATGGCCACAGGAACGCCTGAGCACGTGGCCCACGCCATTGACGCTGTGAACAACCAGTTCGACAATGTTGACGGCATGGCAGTGATCTTTGGCTCTACCGGACTGACCGATATTACTGAAGCCTTAGACGTTATTTCTGAGAAAACTCAAGCGTCCAAGAAGCCCATATATACGATTCTTCCTTCCGTCGTTACCGCAAAGAAAGAAGCGGATTCCTTCCATGAGTTGGGGAATGTATCCTTTTCCGACGAAGTGCTTTTCGCTAGAGCCCTTGCAGCCGTCACCAAAACCCCGAAGCCAGCGGAACAGGTTGAACTTCCAGTGATTGATAAAACAGCCGTCAGAAGCATTATCGATGGCTGCGAAGCAGGATACCTCACTCCTGAAAAGGTGCAGGCACTTCTCGACGCAGCAGGTATAGACAGAGCCGGTGAGGCTGTGGTTACCAGTAAAGAAGATGCCGTGAAGCAGGCTTTAGGGCTCGGCTTCCCTGTCGTCATGAAGGTTGTGGGTCCTGTTCACAAGTCTGATGTTGGCGGTGTCGTACTCAACATAACAGATGCGGAAACTGTGGAAAATGAGTTTGAAAGAATGGTCAAGATCGCAGACACAACTGCGATTCTTATTCAACCGATGCTTTCCGGCACCGAACTTTTCGTTGGCACCAACTACGAAGAAAAATTTGGCCATATGGTTCTCTGCGGTCTTGGTGGTGTTTTTGTTGAAATTTTAAAAGACACTGCCGCAGAGCTGTCTCCTGTCAGTGAAAACCAGGCCGCCGAGATGATAAAGTCCCTTAAATCATACAAGATTATTCAGGGCACAAGGGGACAGGACGGGGTCGACGAACAGCGGTTTGCCGAAACGGTCACAAGGCTTTCTGCGCTTTGTGAGGCCGCTCCTGAAATCAAAGAACTCGATCTTAATCCCCTGCTTGGATCAATGAACAGGGTGGTCGCGGTGGATTCAAGAATAAGAATCGAGAAGTAAGAGCAGCAACAACGACCTTGACAGTCGTCAGCGAAGTGTCCAATTATTAGCTCAATGAACCATTTGAGTGTTTGACCTTCGGTTTGCATATATGCATATTTACAATGAGTTAAGAGCGCAGTCTTATGGTCCGGAAAATCTGGGGTAACAAACGGCTGACCTTCAAACTCTTCATCTGCGCCGTGGTTCTTTTCCTGGTACCTATTGGTGTGATATCCAATCTTACCTTTCGCCACCTACGCACAATCAAGGAGGCTTCACTCCAGGAGACCCGAAGTGCGCTAATCACTTCACAGATTGATTTTCTGAAAAGCCACCTGACTCAAAAAGCGGAAAAAATAGCCACCGAATTCTCCAATATCCGGGACCAGGTTCATTTGCTTGGTTCTTTGTCCCAGGCTATTTTGGAAAACCCGACCCATTTTTTGTACAGAAACGGTAGCTCTTACCAGTTGAATGAAGAGGGCGATTACGTCAATCCAATCGATGATGGCAACTCAAGCCTGTATGTTCCCAGGCACCTGCCCTCTTTGGATTCATTGATTGCTGCAATGGAGAGCTTCGACATTGAGAATTCGGCCCTGTATGTTCCCAGGTATGGTTCATCCCTTGATTCCTTGATTGCCGCAACTGAAAGCCTCGACATTATTCTGAAGCCTTTGGTGGAGTTGGAGCCACAGGTGATCCTCGGATGGTTCATTCATAGGGACCAGATCAGCCGCACCTACCCGTGGCGGGACTTCAAACGTCTTCCCCGGTACCCGGAGATGACCTCCTGGCCATTCTATTACCTCTCAGATCCGGAGCACAATCCCTCGAGAAAAGAAGTCTTTACTCCTGTTTACATCGACCCTTTGACAAAGCATAGTATGATTTCCTGCCTGTCGCCTGTTTTTGTCAATGGCGAGCACATGGCCACTGTTGCGGTTGATATCACAGTAGAGGCCTTGCTTCAGGAGATAAGCCAGGTGCGTTTAAGCGACGGTTCCAGTTCGCTGCTCCTGTCGAGTGACGAGATTATTGCAGCCTCAGACAATCTGCCACTCGCTGCCCTTGGTCTGGATCCAGCGCGTCCTGCTTATGGGCAGACCATTGTCCTTGAGAACCTTTCTGAAACAGGTAAGGAAGTGGTGGGGCCAAAACTGGCGAAAATTGGTGTAGACTTCATTGAAACCGATGACTTGAGAGCTTTTGTCGGATATGCCGAAGTGCAACCCCTGGGCTGGCGGTTGTTCCTTCTGGTTCCGGAAGATGATCTGCTTGGCCCTGTAGATGAGAAGGCTCAAGCAATATTTTCAGAGGCCGAGCGAATTCGTGGAAACTTTGTTCATTTCCTGATTTTTGCCATAATTGCGATGGCGAGCCTCGGCTATGTAGTGGTGGCCCACCAGTCTCGGGGGCTTCGCACCCTCTTGGGAGGAATTCGGGAATTCGGCAGTGGCAATCTCTCCCACAGGGTGAATGAAGAAGGAACTGAGTTCGGCGAGCTTGGCCAGGCCCTCAACTCCATGGCAGAGAGCCTTCTCACACAAAACAGGGCGCTTGAGAAAGCTTATACCGAGGTGGAGCAAGGGCGTAAGCTTACAGCTGTAGGTCGTCTGGCTGCCGGTGTTGCCCACGAGGTCAATAACCCATTGGCGACAATTTCCACCTACACTCAGATGCTGCTGCGACGTTCGGATCTGCCCGGCGATGCCTCCGACAATCTACAAAAGGTGATGGAAGAAATTAACAGAATACAGATGAAGCTTCGTAATCTTCTGGATCTCTCCCGGCTTCAGAGCTTTGTCAAAACCAGAGTAAATCCAAATGTACTGGTGCGAGATGTCGTTGAGATGGCCAAGCATGAAGCACACGCTCTCGGGGTGGAGTTGCACTTGTCCATAAATGAAAAACACCGGGAGTGTTATCTCGACCAGTCGGGCTTCAAACAGGTATTATGGAACCTTTTAGGTAACGCAATCGCTTCTCAGGATGAGGGAGGTAAAGTTCGGATTCAGACTTGGTTCGTCTTTTCTGAAGCAGAGGAATCATCTTTTATCCTCGAGGTGGAAGATGAGGGCTCAGGAATTGCAGAAGATTTGTTGCCCTATATTTTCGACCCATTTTTTACCACCAAAGAGGTGGGAAAGGGGACAGGGCTCGGGCTTGCAGTTGTAAGTAGTATTGTTGAGGGCCATAATGGCAATATCGAGGTTCAGAACCTGAGTCCCAGGGGCTGCAGATTTCGTGTTGTGTTTCCTGTAGGAGAGAAAGAATGACCACTGTTTTATGCCCTCGTGTCTTGGTTGTCGATGATGATCAGGCCCTGCTTGAAGCTCTGCTTCAGGCCGTGGAACTGATGGGCTACGAAGCTCTTGGTGAATGTGACCCATTACAGGGCCTGGAACTAGTTGGTAGCTGGGATCCGGATGTGGCTATTTTTGATCTCAAGATGCCAGGGCTGAATGGGCTGGAGTTGTTGCAGAGAGCACTTCAGGTGCAGCCTGAATTGCCAGTTCTGCTTCTTACCGCTCACGCCACTATTGAGACTGCAGTTCAGGCTGTGCGCGAGGGAGCCTATGATTTCCTGGAAAAACCCTTCGATCTGAATAAAATTGAATTAACTCTGCAAAAGGCGCTGGATTACCTGGGGCAAAGGCGTCGTTACCGTTTGCTTGCTGAAACTACTGGTCGTAAAGGGGAGTTTGAAGGGATTATTGGAGAAAGTGTCGCGATCCAAAAGGTACTTGAAGCCGTGTCAGCTGTGGCGGACACAGATTCGACAGTCATGATAACCGGTGAAAGCGGAACCGGCAAAGAGTTGGTCGCTCGGGCTGTGCATGCCTCGGGAGGGCGGCAGGCAAAACCGTTTGTCACAGTGGATTGTGCTTCCATCCCCGACTCTTTGCTGGAGAGTGAACTGTTTGGCCATGTCAAAGGGGCCTTTACTGGCGCCTATCGAGAGCGGGCAGGATATTTCGAAGCAGCGGCCGATGGCACGGTTTTCCTCGATGAAATTGGCGAAATTCCCCAGGTGCTTCAGAAAAAACTGTTACGAATCTTACAGGAAAAAACTTTTACACGTGTGGGAGAGACGCGGCAACGACGCACCGAAGCACGGGTCGTGTCGGCGACCAACCGGGATCTTGAAAAATGGGTGGAGGAGGGAGGCTTTCGAGAGGATCTTTACTACCGACTCAGGGTAATCGAAATACAGGTTCCTCCTCTACGTGAACGGTCAGAGGATGTCCCTTTGTTGGTTCGTCATTATCTCGGTCGATTAAACCGAAAGTTGAATCGCGAGGTTCGTGGAATAACTCCTGAGGCTATGGAGGTTCTTCAGAATTACTCCTGGCCTGGGAACATTCGGGAGTTGGTTCACCTGCTTGAGCAACTCATGACGTTTCATAATCTCCAGGTCCTTGGTTTGTCTCACTTGCCCCATTATTTACACAACGAATCAGTCCCTGTTTTGCCTTCAGAGACCTATGTTACTCTCAAGGAAAAGCTGTTAGATGACGCTGGCTTCGAGTATTTTCAGAAACTGATGAGTCACTATCACGGTAATATTACCAGGATGGCTGAGCATGCAGGCCTTAACCGGCGGCATCTTCACCGGCTTCTTCTGAAGTTAGGGCTAGATCCATCTCTGTATCGACACATGTGAGACCTTTTAGTCCCACCCTGTTCGGTTGTTAATTATGGCAATCATTTTAATCAACTGCTAGTTTCTGCTTGACTTCCCTTTAGTTTAGCGCAGAGATGGGCCATTATTGACCCCAATCTTGATAAATTCTCTAGGATATACCCGCTCGGGTGAATTCCTCTTCCTGGTTCCCTTTTCCGCTGAGACATTTATGTCGCATCAATTTTGTTTGTATTGAGACAAACATGTCTCTTTTGTGGTCAACGTTCACGGCTTGTTCCTGTATATTGTAACGTCGTTTTAGATTAGATAAGTATAATATGCTTTTAAATCAATATCTTGCCGGGCAAATAAGGAGTAAGCATGGTTATTGTCTTATAAATGGAACGATGTTTGATGTAGAGCTATGCGAGGTTTATCCGCCAGGTTTAATCCTGACGGTCAAGTGTGTCAGGGCGAAGTTAAGTCTATAAGCTTCTGACACTATTGATTGACGTGTTTAAGTGCATTTCTGTTGACAGTTATTGAGATTAACATTCGACCAATAAGGAGCAAGTAGTGGGACACTCGGCAAACGGGAGAACTTGAAACAAGCGAAGCCGTTAGTTTCTATGGGATGAAAATTTAAAAACTAAGGAGTTATTGATGAGCATCACGAAATGTAAAATGAGATTTTTATTGTCCGGCAAAGCCTGTGTTGTTCTTGCGGGTATGGTCCTCTTTTTCGCCTCCCCGGTAATGGCGTTTACCTTCTCGTCTGGAGAGCTGGAAGGTGGCCTGGATATCACCCTTGGCTATGCCACTGCCTACAGCACAGAAAAGGGCAACACGAAGAATGGTGTCAACAATAAACATTTTGATGCCCCCAACTATAAAAGTGATGAAACCTATAGAGGTAGGGGAATCGTTGCACAGGTCTGGAAGGTCATGGGTGAGCTGGATCTTGTCTACAAGGATTACGGCTTCAAGTCCACTGCGAGCTTCACCTACGATACTGAGATCATGGATAAGCAGCGCGATTACGACTTTGATCACGATGGTAAAAAAGATGGTTGGAGTGATGATGCTAAGGATGCCTCAGGTCGGGTCTTCAACCTCCTTGATGCTTATGCTTACGGTGTTTTTATGGATGATTCGCTGGACATTCGAGTTGGTCGCCAAGTCATCAACTGGGGTGAAGGACTGGTTTTTATGGAAGGTGTCTCAGTGCAGGTGCCGTTCAACATCAACAATCTGGTTTTGCCTGGTTCCGAACTGAAGGAAGCTTACATAGGGTTGGGCGCTGTTCGTGCACAGTATGCAGCGACCGACAACATCTCTTTTGACGCCTACTGGCAGTGGGAGTGGGAGAAAAACATGTTCCCTGGTACCGGTACCTTTTACGGCGACGATATCCTTGCGTCCCCTGGTGCGGAAGAGGAGACTTTTGCCTGGACAGGAGGGGCTTTTGGCTTTGAAGATCGCGATGGAGATACCGACGAAACCAACCAATGGGGTATCTCCGCCACCAGCTATATCGGTAACTCTGAATATGGTATTTACTATTCTCGTTACAACGATGCCATGCCGTCAGTCGGTTTTGATCTGAATAAGGGCAATGTTTTTGTGACTTATGCTGAAAACCAGGACATGTTTGGTATCAGCATGTCTACTTCTGTTGCAGCTCTTGGTGGCTGGACAATAAACAGCGAACTTTCTTATCGCCCAAACCGCAGGATCAGTACCGTTATCTTTGGTGGACCTAACGGAATTGGCCTTGACGACGATGGTAAATACTGGACAGAGGCAGACACCTGGAATGCCTCGACCTACGGTTTCTGGCTAGGCAAAGCTTTCATCGGTGGAATTGATTCCCAGTTCGCCTTCATCCAGATTGGCGTCGATATCATGGACTACGACGGCGATATGTCGGATTTACAGCCCATGCTGGTTGACCACGATGCTGCAGCTGACAGAGGGGATGGCGTTTATGAGGTTGTCAGCTCTGATGAAGAAGTATCGACTACAGCCTGGGGCATTGCTGCTGAATGGGATGCGACCTGGCAGTCAGTCATGCCGGCCATCGATGTCACCCTGGCCCTCTTTGCACAGTATGATTTTGCTGGCAACTCTCACTTAACAGGTAATTTCTCCGAAGGACGTTTGCTCAGTTCCATCGGACTCAGCTCTGTCATCCATAACGATTGGGAGACCGGATTAAGTTATGCTCGCACCGATTACAGCGATAGTAATTACGAAGTTCAAAATACTGTCAACTTCAACGTTAACTATAAATTTTAAATCGACTTAAAGCCGACAAGACTTTTAGAAATAAGGAGTTCGAAGAATGATGAAAAAGACAATTGCTGCAATAAGCTGTCTGGCGGTTCTGGCTGCTGCGAGCCTTGCGTCTGCCACTGTGTCGGCCGAAGAGGCCGCCCGCCTGGGTAAGGATCTCACGCCGATGGGTGCTGAAATGGCAGGTAATGCTGATGGCACGATTCCGGCCTGGACGGGTGGCTACACTACGCCCTTCCCTGGCTGGAAAGAGGGTGATGCCCGCCCCGACCCTTATGCCGGTGACAAAAAGCTGTTTACGATAACCAAAGAGAATATGGCCAAATACGCCGACAAGATCCCGGAAGCTTCCAAGGCGATGCTCATGGCGTACCCTGATGAATTCAGGATGCATGTCTACCCGACGCGACGCAGCGCCGGTTTCCCTCAGTGGTATTATGACAACATCAAAAAAGCCGCTACCGATGTTAAACTGAATGCTGACGGCAACGGCGTCACCGGTGCACACGCCACAATCCCTTTCCCGATCCCGCAAAATGGCAAAGAGGTCATCTGGAACCACATGCTGCGCTTCCAGGGTTATACCCGCACTATGGTGTTCTCGGAAAACACCATGTACAAGGGTGGTGCCGACCTGCTAACGACCTTGGCCAATCAGGTATACTATCCTTACTTCGATGCCAATGTTAGCGAAGCCGACAAGAAAGAGGGCACCCTCTATAAGTACTCCTCTACCACGCTTACACCTTCCCGCGACGCAGGCGAGGGCCTGCTGGTTATAGATAACATTGATCCAGCTAAAGTTCCCCGCAAGGCCTGGCTTTATGATCCAGCCGAGCGTCGTGTTCGTCGCTTGCCGAATCTTGACTATGATACCCCTGACCGCCCCGAAAACGTAATCGATGATTATGACCTTTATAGTGGCTCGCCAGAGCGGTATGACTTCAAGATTGTCGGCAAAAAAGAGTTTTACGTCCCCTATAACAACAATACAGTCAACTCTAATGAGCGCTCCATCAAGGAAGACTGGGGCGACTGGATGCTCAACTCTGATCTGATTCGTTACGAATTGCACCGGGTCTGGGTGGTTGAGGCTACTGTTACCAAGGGACAGCGTCATGTCTATGCCAAACGAGTCTTCTATATTGACGAGGACTCCTGGACGATTCTGGTTACAGACAAGTATGACGGCAGCGGTAACCTGTGGCGTGTAGGCTACTATTATCCATTGACTGCTCCTGAAGTGCCAATGTTCGGTGGTGGTTTTGTTGCTCATTATGACCTCAAAACCTCTGGCAGTTACACGATTTACGCCCCGAATGGTATGAAGAAATCAGCCAGTTACACTAAAGAGCCGGAATCATCGAAATTCTTCACCCCGGCAGCACTTAGAAGGCGTGGTCGCTAAGAGAGAAACGCCATAGAAAACACCCTGGTTTTTTTGACAGAGCCAGGGTGTTTTTTTTCTCAGATACTGGTAAAAAACGTAAATTTAGTTGTGACATATGGCTGTTGGATGCAAAGGAATTCGGATGGAAATGACAGGAAGAATAAGTTACTGGTTTAGCGCGACACTGGTCGTGCTAATGACTCTCTTTAGCCCTTCTTCTGCGCAAGCTGTATACAAAGACGTTATTGAGATGGCGGCTGTGAAGGTGGATACAGTGCGTACTTCGCTTGCTCTGGATGTTGCCAGAGCAGGTGATCGTCTGGTGGTCGTCGGTGAACGTGGTCATATCATCTACTCAGATAATAATGGCGAGAGCTGGACACAGGCTGATGTGAAGACGCGCAGCCAACTCAACGCAGTCGACTTTATTAATAACAAGTTGGGCTGGGCTGTAGGTGAAGATGCAGTGATCGTACACACCACAGACGGCGGCAATAGCTGGACACGTCAGTTTGACGATCGTGATGCCGACATGCGCGGACCGCTGCTTGATGTGGTTTTCTTGAGTGAAAAAGAAGGGTTTGCTGTCGGTGTCTTTAACAAGATGTTTAAAACTACCGATGGCGGCGTCACCTGGAACAATTGGTCCGAACATGTTGACAATCTCGACGAGTGGCATCTTTTTAATATTACTGTCTCGGCGGATGGGGTCCTCTACATAGGTTCAGAACAGGGCCTTATCTTTAAATCCGCAGATAGGGGTGAAACTTTTGTCCCGATACAAACGGACCACGTCGGTAGTTTTCCTGGCGTCATAGCCCGTAAGGGAGAGGACGGTTATGACCGTGTTATTGCTTTTGGCCCTGGTGGTGTCGTCTGGGTAAGTAGTGACAGTGCTGAGACATGGACGAAACTGGAGAGTGAAAGTCTTGCTGGTCTTCTGGGAGGTGCCTGGCTACCTGATGGTTCGGCAGTGGTCGTGGGTCATGAAGGTATGTTGCTGCGTATTGACAGCATGCTTGAAGTGGTTAGTTCTCATCCCAACAAGAGCGGGCTGCCTTTTAGTGCGGTGTTGCCTGTAAGTGAAAAGCGGTTGGTCCTGGTTGGTTTTGGTGGCCCTAAAGCTGTAGCTATTCCACAAACGGTCCAATGAGTTGAGGGGCAAAAAGGTTTAGATAATGATGAATCCGATAAAGTTTAACTGGTATGAAACTGCTATTTTTAAATACAGGGGTGTGATCCTCGCCCTGAGTGTTATCGTGACACTTTTTTTCGCTTATCAAGCTCTTCAGGTGCGTCCTGACACGCGACTTGAAAGACTTATTCCAGGAAGTCACGAGTTTGTACAAAATGCGCGTGAGTTTCTTGGTGCCGAACAAGTTGGCGGATCAAGCGTCGTGCGCGTCGCCGTGGAACGCACCGATGGCGACACGATCTTTGACTACAAATACCTGCTGACCCTGCAGAAGATAAGCGATGAGCTTTCTCTCCTTGAGGGGGTTGACACGGGCAGTCTCAATTCTCTTTGGGCTCCAGGGATGCTCTGGTTCGCTGTAACGCCTGAGGGTTTCAGCAGCGGTCGGGTGATCGAGAATAATAACTTTGCCGATACTCCCGAGTCGATGGCAGAGATAAAAGTTAACGCTTTTCGAGCTGGTATCGTCGGCAGTTATGTCTCCGAAAACTTTAAAGCCACGATGATCGACTTTTCCGTATTGCCGATAAGTCCCAAGACGCGCCAGCCGCTTGATATGGATGCTTTTAATACGAAGCTGGAAGAAGTGCGATCCAGATACAACGATCAGGGTGTTAGCCTCCATATCATAGGTGATGTCAAAAAGGTTGCTGACCTGGTGGGCGGGTTTGGCAAAATTGGTCTTTTCTTTCTCTGCGCAATTCTCATTACCGCGCTGCTGCTTTATCAATATTCGCGAGGATACAAGGCGACAATCGTGCCTCTCGCTTGCTCACTAGTCGCCGTGGTATGGCAACTGGGCGTGCTCAACCTGATGGGCCAAGGGCTTGGGATATTCTCCGTGCTGGTGCCCTTCTTGATTTTTGCCATTGCTGTCAGTCACGCTGTCCAGGTTATCAATGTGATTGCCCACGAAGTCGGTAATGGCGAAACTAGGCTTGTCGCCGCAAAGCGTGCTTTCCATCATCTGCACAAACCTGGGCTGGTGGCTCTTTTGAGCGATGGTATCGGTTTTGCCATGCTCTTTATCATCGACATTGGTGCGATTAAAGATCTGGCGATGGTCGCCTCTGTCGGCGTCGCTGTTGTCATTTTTACCAACCTGGTGCTGCTGCCGATCATTATGAGTTACGTGGGTATCTCACAAAGCAGTGTTGAGCATGCACAAAGTAAACTCACCGATAAATCAGCACTATGGGATGGAATTGCTTGCTTCGCAAAGACGAAGATGGCGTGGCCGGCGCTCGTCGTGGCGGTTGGTTTGCTGGTCATAGGTTTAATCGCTGGCAAGGATCTGAAGATCGGCGACCTCGACAAAGGGGCTCCCGAGCTGCGTGCCGATTCAGTCTACAACATTGACAATACCTTCATCACCAGCACTTTTTCCACCTCTACCGATCTAATGAGCATCTTTGTGGGTACCCCCAGCGGGGAGTGCGAAACTTTCAAGGTTATGGATCTGATCGACCGTCTCGGCTGGGAGCTGCAAAACACAGAAGGGGTGCAATCGGTTTCCTCACCTGTCTCGGTCGCCAAGGACAGTCGTTTCTTCGGTAACGAAGGGAATCCTAAGTTTTGGGCGTTGCCACGTGATGAAAGGGTTCTGGCCAGAGCTATTGCCATGACCGGATACGCTATGAACACGAATAGTCTTGAATGCAATATGCAACAGATTGATCTGCAATTGGCCGATCACAAACAGGGCACCTTGCAGAGAGTTACCGCAGAGGTGCGCGCGTTTGCAGCCGACAATGACGACGCTGACCTCTGGTTCCGTTTGGGTAACGGTAACGCTGCTTTTGAAGCGGCAACCAACGAAGTCATAACCGCAGCACAATTTAAGATACTGCTCTATATCTACGGTGTCGTGGTGCTCATGGTGCTCATTACCTTCAGGTCTATAAAGGCCGCACTCTGCATAATCCTGCCGCTGGTGCTTACCTCGGTCCTGGCTAATGGCCTGATGGCTATGCTTGGCATCGGCGTGAAGGTGGCAACACTACCAGTTATCGCACTTGGTGTAGGGGTAGGGGTTGACTACGGCATATATATTTACAGCCGTTTGACCTCCTTTATTGCCCAAGGGCATTCTTTGGAGCTCGCTTATGTCGAGACGTTGAAGACAACCGGAAAGGCAGTGTTTTTTACTGGAATCACCTTGGCCGTGGGGGTTGCCACCTGGTACTTCTCACCAATCAAGTTTCAGGCTGATATGGGCATACTTTTAACCTTCATGTTCCTCTGGAACATGCTGGGCGCACTTTTGCTCTTGCCTGCACTGGCCAGATTTTTGAGAGTGGGGAGCAAGTAATGGTGATTAAGAATTTCACCGTCTACAGATTAAGATAACGATCAACAAACAGGAGAATAAAGCTTATGAGGAAAAAGATAATTACCCTGATGGCAATGTTTCTGTCGATGGTGGTTCTGGCCCCTGGGGTTATGGCCTTCAGCAAAGATTCTTTGACCTGGACAAAGTGTACCGGATGTCATGAGCCCAAAGAAGGAAAAATACCCAGGGTTGAGGAGCTCCGCACAACGCCAGAGGAATGGGTGGTCATTGTCGATCGTATGGCTCGACTGCATGGTATGGATTTGGAGCCGGGTGAGATGAATCTGCTCATCAAGGAGCTTTGCACGACTCAAGGGCTCACCTCCGAGGAAGCCGAGAAGGTTAAATATCTCGATTTGTACAACAATCCGCAAAATGTGGAGACACCTCAAGCAGGTGATCCCGAGAAACTGTTTGTGACCTGTGTGCGTTGTCACAGCGCGGGGAAAATCTATTCCTATCGGATGACCGAGTCGGCTTGGGCCAAAGTTCGCGATATGCACCTCTACATAACTCCGACCGTCATTGGTCAGATGAGGGAAATGAAATGGATTCCCGAGGCTGATGCCATCTTGTCACAACTAGCCAAAAGTCAGGCTTACGGTGGACCTCTGAAGCCATCTAATGCTTCACTTGTCGGCTCGTGGTTTATTCTGGGATATGAACCTGGTAAGGGGAATTACCAGGGACAGGTATCCATTGAGAACGGTTTAAACGGGGATTATGACATTGTTGGTTCCCTGGAGTATGCTGATGGCAGTTCCGAGAGTTTCAGCGGCGATGCCTCTCTTTACGGTGGGACCGCTTTCCGCACCAACTCCAGTCGCAACGGTTTCAAAACCGCTGGCGCATTTATTTTTGCTGATGGCATTCTGAGAGGCCAGCATAGTTTCCCAGCCCCCGCTTTCCGCACGTCCACCAGCACCTGGTATCTCCAGAACGACAAGCCGCAGGTCTTGAGGGTGAGCCCCGGTTATCTGGTTAGTGGCGAAACCATGACCCTGATTGTGGAAGGTCTTAACCTGCCACAGGTGAAGGTAGCTGACATCAGTGTGACAGGCAAAACCGTTAAGGTTCTCTCCGCAACCAGGAAAGATGCCAATACCATCGCAGTGAAAGTCAGCTATAGCGGCAAGGGTACGTCACAAGCTGAGCTTAGCGTCAAGGGTCTTGCTGCCGGCACACTGAATTTGGTCTCCCAGATAGACTATATCACGATCACCCCGGAACTGGGACGTGCCAGAGTCGACGGTGGGCCGAACTTCCCCTCAGAAGGGGTGCAGTTTGATGTCATCGCCTATTCCAAAGGGACTAACGCCAAAGACTCTGCAGATGATGTAATGCTGGGGCCGGTTACTGCCGAATTCAGTTTGAGTGAACTGGTCACCCGGCCTGGTGACGACGATCTGCTTTGGATGGGCGGCATCTCGGAAAAGGGTAATTATCTTCCCTCCGGTGACTATGGTCCTCTTCCTGCCAGAGAATTTCAGGGCGAAGGGACAGGTTTGGTTAAGGTCAAGGCTGAATATAAACGTGGTGATCGTCACTACACCGCAGAAGCCAGGTTGGTGGCCACCGTACCCGATTATATCCCCAGGATAAAATAACCATGAATCACCTGTGGGCAGATCATCGAATTTTTCCAGTCGACGATGGTGCAATCCTCTTCGGGGTAGATCACGCAAGTCTGTTTTTTATAGATATACAGACTCGTGAGGTTCTCCAGCGTTTGGGAACACGTCCACTTCTGGATATCAATGAGACAAGCTCGCAAGATCAGGAGATCCTTGTCGGCTTGCAAGATGCCCGGTTTTTGTTGCCGGAAAGCGTTGCGGGACAAGCTGTCACCGAACCTTTACATCCGCAGGATATACCTCTGGGCACAATGGTTCTGGAAGTGGCTCAGGACTGTAATCTGCGCTGCAAGTACTGTTACGCTGAAGGGGGGGCCTACGGAGGAACTCCGCGCCTGCTTACCCAGCAAATGGCTCGCAAAGCCGTTCGCCTCCTGATCAATGAGGCGGGCGACCGTGAGAGCGTCACCCTGGTTCTGTTTGGTGGTGAGCCGTTGCTGAACATGCCTGCGATCGAAGCCGCGGTCGAAGAGGCGGTCCTCGGGGAAAAAGAGACGGGAAAAAGAGTTCAAATATCTCTGACGACCAATGGCACACTCCTGAAACCGGAGATCATCAGCTTTTTACAACGACATCGGGTAGGTGTTGCCATCAGCCTTGATGGGCCTCCCGATTTGCATGATGCCAACCGTCCCGATGTTTCCGGGCAAGGAAGCTACGCCAAAATTCTGCCGAAGCTACAGGGGTTGTTTCATAATAACCCCGCTCCAGTTGCCGCACGGGTGACCCTGGTTCCGGACCAGTGGGGACGCATTGAGGAGGTTTACGACCATCTGATGGGGCTTGGGTTTCATGAGGTTGGGATTGCACCTGCCAGCCCGGTTACTAGCGAACTGCTCCCCAGTCTCGAGCAGGAAGAGATGCTCCTCAAAGGATTTGCCACTATGGCTCGTCGTTTTAAGGAAGAGGCTGATAAGGGCCAAATTCTGCCGTTCAGTAATCTCCTTGATCTTCTCGGCCGGCTGCATCTGGGCCAGACCAAGGCTGTTGCCTGCGGAGCCGGTTTTGGCTATCTGGCGGTCGACGCTGAGGGGAACTTCTTTCCTTGTCACAGGTTGGCCGGCGAGGAAGTTTTTCATGTCGGAAACCTCGATAGTGGAGCCGACGTGAAAAAAATCGAGGAGAGCCTGACAATTCTCACCGAAGGAAAAGAACAAATGTGCTCGGATTGCTGGGCCAGAACTCTCTGTGCTGGTGGCTGCCACTACGAAAACCACCTCAGGGAGAGCAAACTGGGGTTGCCGCCGGGCAGCAGCTGTAATTTTATCCGCAACTGGCTGCAGCTTGGTATCGAACTTTATGCTGAATTACGTAGCACAGGTGCCAACCGTTTACTTGAACGCTTAGAGAAACGAGCCGCCTGTTAACTGATTTTCAACATTTTTCTAGAAAGGTAGAACTCATGGATAAGAAAAAACGGATCGAGGCCTTGAATCAGAAAGCTATGGCCATAGAAGCTTTGGCTGCGGGGGAAAAAAAGAACGTAGAGGCTCTCGCTGAGGGTGGTCCTCTGAATATGCCGGTCGGTTGTACAACCATCTTTGATACCGGCTGGGAAACCAACCCGCGTTCGACCTATCCTGTCAGCAACTGTCAATCGTCAGCCCGTGATTTTCACGGTTGTGCAGGGGATTGCTGGTGGCCGGCACAGGTTCCGGATGGGCTCACCAATAATCCAGATTTTGATGTGGCTTGTCCCAATGTCGCCCGAGACTGGCGTATACTGAAATAGCGCAGGTGTGACCGCTTGGCGGTTCAGACCACAGGTGCAATACCGCTTTCTTATCGAATAACAGGAGTCATTCATGATTGTCAAAAAGTATGTTTTCCCGGCACTATTACTGCTTTGTATTCTGGTGGTCAGTGCGCGGGTTGAAGCCAAGGACCTGATATTTCACATGGGAAACGAAATGATTCAGGTCATCGATGCTGATACCGATGAAATAACCAATATCCCCATTAAAGGTGCCTCCCGCGACTCGGTCTTCTCTGCCGACAAGAAGTTTCTCTACGTGACTGGCTCCCGCAGAGTTATTCACACGCTTGATTTGGAAAAAATGCAGATTGTCAACAGCATTAAAGTCGAAGAAAAGGGCTGGGAACGTTTCATCTACGGGCTTGTTGTCAGCCAGGACGGCAAAACCGGTTATGTCAATGTTTTCTCCCGCCGCACCGAGGCTGGCGAGGTGGTCATAGATCAACCAGAGATCCTGCAGATCGATCTTAAAAACGGAAAAATCCTGCGTAGTATGGAAATTCCCTTCGGCGTAGCAAGTTTGTGCCTGGTCGAGAATGACACAAAATTGTACGCCCTCGGTCAAGATATTTACACCATAGATGTCGCGAAAAAACAAATGAAGATCGTCGATACGATCTCCATGTTCGATCGGGGCATCAATATGCTGGCGCTATGGCACTACACTGCGGAGAACGATGGTGTATGGCTTTCTCCCTACTACTCCGCCGAGGGGATGGGTTTGTTGAGTATCGATACTAAAACCGGCAAGGTCACCGAGACCATGATTAAGGGTGAGCCACCATTTGCTTACAATGCCATTTATTCTCCTGATAAAACCAAGGCCTACGCGATTATGGATGAAGTGGCCATTATCGATCTGAAAACCAAAACCTACACCAAGATCGTGCCGATTAGTGAAGGAACATGCTATGGCATTATTCCGACCTCTGATGGCAAGAAACTCTACGCCGGGGCAGGGGGATCGACGATTACGGTATTCGATGTCGAAACCATGCGGCCTATCAAGGTGTTACAGATGGAAACCGATGGCATGGGGATGCGCAGGTTGACCTTGTAGTCACCTGACAATGCGATATCTGGAAGTTTGAACCAAACCTCCAGAGTGCGCCCCTTGGGTATGGAAAGTCGGATATGGAATACGCTGTACGTCTATTGAACCCCGGGCCTTTGCCGAAGGATCCCCGTCGTTTATGCCCGGTAACCTGGAGAAAGTTACTGCCGGACGGACCCTTGACTGCGCTCTATTTTGGATCCGAATTCTGTCAGGATCTTATCCCTGACATCAAAGAGGCAGAAGAGTTCTGTGCTCTGGCGAAAGATACTGGGCTCGAAGCGGTTCTTCTGACTCCGGTGGTCAGATCAGACGGGCTTTCTCTGCTCCAGGAATTAGTCACCGAGCTTAAAAATCGGGGCTGGTCACTGACTGTTGTCTTCAACGATCTCGGGGTGCTGCGGATGCTGAATAATGATCATCCGCAGGGTAAACGGCAAGCTGGGCGACTGATTAATCGCGCACTCAGGGATCCTCGTCTTGCCGAGCAACCCCAGGAATCGCAAATTGGGGAGACTGCCAGGGGAGGGCAGATACGTGCCCTTCTGCAACGCTTCGGTGTTGCCGGTCTGGAAACCGACCCCGATTTGGAGGGCAGTTATCTCGGTAATGGTGAGGCCGAGTTGCTGCGTGTTTTACATCTCCCCTACATTTTTGCAACCTCGGGCCGCAATTGCCTGTTCAAGGCTGAGGCACAGCAAGAGCATCAAAATTTCGCCAAGAACCTTAGCCGCACCTGTCGGGTGCCCTGTCGTCAACGAGGCTACTCGGTGGATAGGTCCGATCTCGATCATCCCCTCTGGCGGGCAGGAAACACTCTTTTCTACGAAGCAACTCAGGCGTTGGTTGAAGCGCACCTGGGTCGGGCAGACAGAATCGTTATCCATGAAAGTCCGATGTCATGAAACTCCTGGCGCCTTTAAAAAATTCTGCAGAAGTGGAACCTCTGTTGGTGGCCGGAGCCGAGGAGTTTTACTGTGGTCTGACGCCAGCCGCCTGGCAGAGACACTTCAATCAGAACTGGGTCAATCGCCGTGCGCAGGGCTCAGCCGGAGTAGCCGATTTTGCCGATCTTCAGCAGATTCTGGTTCGTGCGGCAGGTCACCCAGTTTATCTGACCCTCAATGCGCCTTTTTACCCGGCGGCAGCGCTGGAGATGCTTGTCAAGTTCAGTGCCAGAGTTCTAGAAGAGGGCGTCGCCGGGCTGATTGTCGCTGACCTTGATCTTCTGCTTACGTTGGTCGAGGCCGGAATGGCCACTAAAATTCATCTTTCAAGTCTGGCCACCTGTACCAATTCTGGTGCTGCTGCCTTCTTTCAAGAGTTGGGAGTTTCACGGGTTATTCTTCCGCGCCATATGACTCTGGATGAAATCGAAGCGAGTCTTGTCCCCGGATTGGAATTCGAGGTTTTTCTGTTGAATGACGGTTGTGTCTTTGAAGAAGGCCTCTGTGCGACCACCCATGCCGCCGGGGTTTTCTGCCTGAATGATGGCGAGGAAACTCAGGGGATTTCAGAGCAAACACGGGAAGGCTACGAATTCTGGAAATGGACCCTGAACCATTGCGGATGCAAAACCAGCCGCGGCTATCCGGTCGGACCCTGTGGATTATGTGCCTTGCCACGGTTACTTCAGGCTGGTGTCAAAAGCCTCAAAGTTGTTGGCCGCGAAGCGTCTCTAGCCAGGAAAGAGGCCTCGGTTCGTCTGGCATCAATGGCGCTGAACCTGGCTCTTAGTGGTGCCTCTGCTGAGGAAATCCGCACGGCCGTGATTGAACTTCGGGGGGGGGCTTCTCTCTGTCAAGACGCTCACCTCTGTTACTACCCCGATGTTTGGCACAAGCAGGAATCCGCGGAGGTCCTATGCTGAATGCGGTGAAACCTTTTGTCAGGCACCTGCGAGGCAAGAAAGGACTTCTAGCGGCCGTTTTTTTTCTGGGGCTGGCAGGGTCAGCGGCGTCTCTGGCGACACCCCTCATTGGCAAAAGCTTTATCGATGCGGTGGTGGATCGAGGGGATTATGCCATCGTGCCGCGTATTGCTGCGCTGTTGTTGGGGTTGGCAGTAGCCGATATGCTGCTGGGAACGCTGACTCGGGTGGTCCATGCTAAACTTTCGGCTGCGGTCCTGGTGGAGATCAGGGCGCGGCTTTTCGCTCACTGTCTCAATGCTCCCCTGGAAACACTGGAGAGATTTCGCCATGGTGATCTGCTGAGCCGGTTTGGTGCCGATGTCTCGAAGATCCAGACGTTGCTTGTTGACGGCGCACTCGGGTTTATTCAGAACCTGATCTTTTTGATAGTAGCGGCGGTGATATTACTCAACCTATCTATGCCCCTGGCTCTTTGGAGTTTCTTGGGGATTGTCGTCGCGTTAGTGATTACCTCTGCTTTCAAACAGCCGATTGAATCGGGAACCAGAGATCTCCGCGAGGTAATGGCCGGACTCTCCCACTTCCTTTCCGAACGGTTAGGAGCTTTGCGTGCTGTGCGTTTACATGCTGTCCAGCAAGAGGAACAGCAACGTTTCGGCCAGCGCAATGCCGAGTTTGTGCACAAGATGCTGAGATTTCAGGTCCTGGATGCAACCGCTACGGGTTTGCCTGGGATTATACTGACGGCAAACTTGGCCTGGATATATTTATTGGGTGGAGGGTTGCTGGAGAATGGGGAGATCAGCCTGGGCACTTTCGTGGCCTTCATTCTTTATCAAGGACGGCTTTATGGCCCTGCCCGGGGTCTCTTGGGATTGGTGCGAAATCTTCAGGAGGTACGGGTGAGCCTGGAACGGGTCACCGAGGTGCTCGGCAACGAAGGCGAAACCTGCGGGCAGGAAAAAGCCACCGGCAGATATGACGATGGGCTTCTGGTCGAAGATGTTTCTTTTGCCTATCCAGGGGCTCCTCCGCTGTTACAGGGACTAAACCTCCAGATTGATTTCGGGCAGCGGGTGGCTATTTTCGGTACCTCAGGAGCGGGTAAGTCCACTCTGATACAGGTCCTTTTTGGACTGCGACGTCCACAGCAGGGGCGAGTGCTACGCGGCGACAAAACTCTCGGTTACGCAGGCAGCGACCCGTTTTTGCTGCATGCTTCAGTTGAGGAAAACCTGCGCTACGGCAATCCTCATGCAAGTATCGATGCCATAGCTGCCGCCGCGCGCATAGCTGCGGCCGATAATTTTATCGAGGAGTTGCCACAGGGTTATCAGACAATCATAGGTGGCCGGGGGCAAGTCCTTTCCGATGGGCAACGACAGAGATTGGGGATTGCCAGGCTGGTTCTGAATCGGCCCGATATTCTGGTTTTTGACGAAGCCTTTTCAGCACTTGATCCCGAGACCGAGGCACTGGTTCGACGAAACTTATGGGCTTATTTTCAGACGCAGATCATCTTGGTGGTGACTCATCGACTTGGGGGCTTAAACGAGTTTGATAGCCTTTGTTTTCTGCAGAACGGGAAACTTCGTCGGCTTGACGAGAAGGAGCTCATCGCAGCTCTTGGGTCTATTCCTCCTTGTGAAACAGGGGCCAGGGATAGCGGAAAAGTTAATTCTACCGTCGCTCAGACACATATCCTCCACGCCCTGGAACCGCAAAGGAGGTCGGCATGAATAGGTTGTTGACTTCTGAAATCGATGGGTCTTTTCGGATTGGGATTATCGATACCGGGGTGAATCCCTGGCATTCTCATGTGCTGGGGCGGGTTAGTGGCCTTCGCATTTTTTCTGATGCAGAGGGGAGAATCAAGGAGGATGAGGATTTTCGGGATCTGGTTGGCCACGGTACGGCCGTAGCTGGAATCCTGCGTCAGGGTATGCCTAATGCGGAACTCTTCGTTGTCCGGGTTTTTGATGAGGAGCTAAGGTCATTCCCCTCGCTGGTCGCCCGCGCGCTGCTACGGGCAGCTGCTGAGGAATGCAGTATCATCAACCTTAGTTTGGGGATGTCTGCGGGCCCAGGCTCTGAGTTACTTGAAAAGGTTTGTCGTGAAGTCATCGATGCTGGTGTTGTTCTGGTTGCGTCGGGACATCCTGAGAGGCCAGGGCTGCTTCCTGCGTCGTTCTCTGGAGTGCATGGCGTAATCGCCGCTGATCATTTGGTTCCGGGGGAGGTTGAAGTCAGTCAGAATGGAGACTATCGGTATTCAGCTTCGGGTCGGCCACGTGAACTACATGAATTACCGGGACCTAACCTGTGGGGCAATTCTTTTGCCTGCGCTCGGGTCAGTCTCGATTTTGCCATAAAAACTTAATTGACACACGAAAGGATAACTCATGAAGCAACTGCTGCGCATCAACATGAAGACTCAAACGATAGTTAATGAAATCGTCGGTCAGGAATTTGCACATTTTGGCGGGCGAAGCTTGATCGCCAAAATTCTCAACCAGGAGATGGACGCTAAGGCCGATCCCCTGGGCCCAGAGAATAAACTCATTGTTTGCCCAGGACTTTTCGTCGATACCGTGGCACCTTGCTCCGGGCGGATCTCAGTAGGTGGAAAAAGTCCTCTGACCAAGACAATTAAAGAGTCCAATGCTGGTGGGACCATGGCTAAAAGGATGGCTGCATTGGATCTGCACGGCCTTGTCTTAGAGGACCAACCACAACAGGACGAGTGGTTTGTATTGGTGGTCGATGCCTCAGGAGTCGAGTTTCTGTCGGCCCAACCTTACCTCGGCATGAATAACTATCAACTTGGTGAAGAGTTGAGGAAGGAAATGGGCAGCGAAATTTCTATTGCCTCGGTTGGTCTGGCCGGAGAACGGCGTTATCTGAATGCTTCTATTCAATTTACCGATCTCGATGGACACCCTTCTCGGTCAGCTGCTCGGGGTGGACTAGGGGCCTTGATGGGCTCCAAAGGTGTGAAAGCGATTGTTTTTAAAGATGTAAAGAAAGCTGCTTGGGAGTATGCGGATAAGGATCGTTTTGCTGCTGCCAACAAAGCTTTTGGCAAAGCCCTGCTGGCACACCCCTTCTCAGGGCAAGGTTTGCCAGCTTTGGGAACCGCTCTACTGGTTAATGTGACTAATGAGATGGGTATTTTGCCGACACATAATTTCAGCAAGGGACGCTGGGAACACGCCGAGGAGACCAGTGGAGAACGGATTGCCGAATTGCAGGCCGAACGCGGTGGCAAGATGTCTCATATTTGTGAGCGCGGTTGTCTGGTGAGGTGCTCTCAGGTTTACAATGACAAGAACGGCAAATATTTAACCTCGGGGTTCGAGTACGAAACCATCGGGTTATTTGGAGCAAATTGCGGGATTCGGGATATCGATGCCATCGCTCAGCTGGATAGACTCTGTGATGACCTGGGAGTTGACACCATGGATACCGCCTGTGCTCTTAGCCTGTGTATGGAAGCAGGTCTGATCGAGTTTGGCGATGCCGAAGGTGCTTTGCGCCTTGGCCAGGAAATATTAGACGGAACCGAACTGGGCAGGGTGCTTGGCAATGGCACAGAAGCCACCGGCCAGCATCTTGGATCCACGCGCATACCTACTGTCAAAGGACAGGCCATGGCAGCCTATGATCCTCGGGGTCTTAAGGGGCTCGGAGTGACCTACGCGACAAGCCCTATGGGGGCTGATCATACGGCGGGCAACTCTATCGGCGACCATTCACTTGATGGAACCTGCAAGGACGGCCAGGTCGATCTTTCGAGGAACCTCCAGGTTATCATGACTGTCTTCGATACTTTGGGCATGTGTATTTTTTCTGGCATGTGTTGCGAGGAGCCAGAAGCCCTTGGGCATCTGATTGATATGGCGGCTGGCAAGTTTGGTGGTGATTGGGATGTTGATCGACTCATGGGCCTCGGAGTGCAGTCACTGATTCTCGAGAAGCAGTTCAATAAGGCGGCTGGTTTTACCGAAAAAGATGACCGTCTGCCGGAGTTTATGTACACAGAGGTTCTGGAGTCGGTTGATGCCAGCTTTGATATCTCAGACGAGGAACTGGCAAAGACCCTTTCGTTTGGGGCGCCTGAATAAAAGCCATACCTCGGCAGAGGACACAACGCATTATGATGATTACCGTCAAGCTTTTTGCCAGCTTAAGGATCGGTCGATTCAAACAAGAACAAAGGGAATGCCCGGATGGCACGACATGCGGGCAGATCGTTGCCGATATAGGAGTTCGAGGCGAAGAACTTGGTATGGTTCTCGTTAACGGGCACCACACTTCCCTGGAAAAAGCATTGCATGACGGGGACAGCCTCGCCATCTTCCCCTTGCTTGGTGGAGGTTGAGGTGGCGCAAATTCTTGATTTTTTGCGCAAAAAATCGCATGACGGTCTAATTGATTTGATAGCTCAGGAAGAAACCGCGCAAACCTTCGGGGTGAGTTTCTCCAGGGTCGAACGTATTGCACTGGAAAATGATCTTCTCCCCACGCGTTATCAAAGAAACTGTCAACTGATCTCATGTTGTCAGCAGTTGCAACTTTTCAGTAGTGTGGTTGCAGTTGTCGGTTGCGGGGGGCTGGGTGGTTATATTATCGAAGAACTGGCGCGGCTGGGCGTTGGACACCTCCTGGCTATTGATCCCGACATATTTGAGGAGAGTAACCTCAATCGTCAGATCCTTTCCAGCATCTCTACTATCGGCAGGGTCAAGGTGGTGGTGGCGGCAGAGCGGGTGGCACAGATCAATCCCGCAGTGACACTTAGCCCCATAGCAGAGGCTTTCGCACTGGATACCGGGAAGAGGTTGCTTGATGGGGCACACTTGGTAGTGGACGGTTTGGACAGCATTCCAACTCGCTTGGAATTGGCCGCAGTTTGTCGTGAGGCCGAAATCCCACTTATTCACGGTGCTGTCGCCGGTTGGTATGGGCAGATCACCACCCAGTTTCCCGGCGATGGCACCTTGGAATCTCTCTACTCGGGGGAGGTCCGCAGTCGAGGAATCGAAAAGGAGCTTGGTAATCCTTCATTCACTCCGGCAGTGGTGGCCAGTTTAGAGGTGGCAGAAGTCTGTAAGGTTCTGCTTAACCAAGGCAAGCTGCTTCGAGGTCGACAGCTCTGTATTAACTTGCTTGATATGGAGATCGAAGAGATCCCATTTTAAAAAGCAAAGCGTAGTTTGCCACGGGGCGGTAGTTGCCTCCTTCTCGACTATTGGAACCCTCTCTTCTCCAACGTCGCCGCCCCGTGGTGTTCTTTATAGTTAAGAGGTCTTGCTGTGGCTTGGGATTGACACGGCTTTGGTCATGATGTAGAAGAAAGTAATAGCTGCTTATGAGCCATATCATTGGTGCCGTTTGTTGCCAGCAGATTCCTATTATTTCAGACTCTTGCTATTACTAAAAGGAGATAAACGATGTCGGAGCAAAGCCTTAAAATTGGAGAGAAAGTCAAGAGCCTGAGGGCCAGGAAAGAGATGTCCATAGAGGATGTCTCCAAAGAATCCGGGATACCTGAAACGACTATCACCGGAATTGAAGATCATTCGATCTCTCCGCCTTTAGGGAATATTATCAGTCTGGCAAAAGTTTTCCAGGTTACATTGGGAGATTTTTTTGAAGACAGCGCCGATTCGCCTTTCTGTATCGTCAGGAGTGATGACAGAAAAACTGTGCCCCGGTTTAGTTCAACCGGCGGCAAATCTGCCGGCTACAGTTATGAGTCCCTTGGACACCAGAAGCAGAATAGACAAATGGAACCTTTTCTTGTAACCCTAACTCCTGCTGGAGCCTCTCATGTTGAACCAAACCAGCATGACGGCGAAGAAATTATTTTTGTATTGGAAGGACAGGTTGAAGTAAAGCTTGCAGAACATACGGACATTTTGAACCCTGGTGATTCTATCTACTATGATTCAAATTTACCGCATGTTGTCTCCTGTTATGGCGACAATCAGGCAACAATTCTTGCCGTGATTTATGCTAAAAAAGAAATGCTGATATTCTAGGAGTCTGTCGGACAGGTCATTGGTAGTCCGCCCGTTTTTTATCTCAGGCTATGACCAGAGGCCTGGTTTGCTCAGTCTGAATCAAAGGTCAGGCAGTCGCTTCATCGTTGTTGACCACTGTAAGAAAAATTTGATTTGCAAGCTGATCAAGATCAAGCCGTCCACCTTTTTTGAACCAGCGGATTGAAAAGAAGGTTGTGTCGGAGATTAAATGAGTTAAAACGAGTGGGTCAGTTTTTACAAGCCTTTGTTTTTTACATTCTATTAGTAAGTCCTGGAGGGCCTTTATAATTCCTTCGTTGTAGATTTTTGTGAACTCTTTCCTGTGGTCATTGGTGAGGTGTCTGGCGTCTCTGTTGAGTACGCTCCACGAAGCAGAAAATACTTCATCTTCATGGACAACCTCAATTAATACTCTAATGGTATTACGTAACTGTTCTTTGCAATTGATTCCCTGCTCGATACTCTTTTTTATTTTTCCTGAAGTTATTAGTGAGGCACTTTTTAATATTATAAAAAGGATTTCTTCTTTTGTGCTGAAATGATGGAATAAACTTCCAGACTTTATTCCCGTTCTTTCGGCAATTTGCCTGACCGTAGTTGAGCTATAACCGTTTTCACTGAAAAGCGCTGTTGCTTCTCTGAGTATAATGTCGTAACGATCCTTATTATGCTTAGTCATGGCCTGTGTCCCGATAAAAATCTTGTCGAAAAAGCTCGTGGACTTTTCCATTGGATGCACCCTGTCAATACAAACCTAGCGCTTGCTAAACAATATAAGTCAAGCATCATCATGTAAAGACTTTTGTGTAAACTGCCTGCCATTCAGCGTATGAGCCTTCAAATTTGTCCCATCATTGGCACAGTGGCTCAAGTTGCTCAACTTGCTGTAATATAGAAGCTGTTGTGCGCTCGTAAACGTTGCTTGTTTTTTATGGAAAAATGTTTGCAAAACAGTGTATTATCAAGTAGGATTACAAAACCAAGCGCTCGGTATGTTTCGTTGGCAAGACTGGTTGTATGATTTTGATGTCTTGTCGGATTGTAGTTGGCTGGCTTCAGGTGGCGCTTAAAGTGGGCAGAAAGCCCGAAGAACCGTAAATAAGGGGATGCATAATGAGGTACGCAGAGACAGGCTTCAATTTAGAGATCGATCTATCCCGGGGAAACATTGAGAAAGTTGCAACCGATCCACGAGACACCGAGCTTTATCTTGGCGGTTTGGGAACCAATACCAAGATCCTCTGGGACAGGGTTCCTCCTGAGACAAAACCTTTTTCTCCGGATAATCTTTTGATCTTCGGCACCGGTCTTTTATGCGGTACACCGGCGACCGGTTGTAACCGTACCATTGTCTCCACTATTTCCCCTCAGTCCGAGTTGATGGCTTTTTCGATGATGGGGGGGTTCTGGGCGCCGGAGTTGAAGTATGCCGGTTATGACAAAGTGGTTCTTCGCGGCAAGTCGCCCGATCTGGTTTATTTGTGGATTAACAACGACAAGGTAGAGATACGTGACGCCTCTCATTTACGAGGTAAGGGTGCAATTGAAACTGCAGAACTTATCAAGCAGGAGTTGAATGAGCCGAAAGCTCAGGTGGCTGCTATCGGCATGGCTGGTGAAAACCGGGTCTATTATGCGTCCATTGAGCAGGGCAGATCCAGTGCCAGTCGCGGTGGTATCGGTGCTGTTATGGGCGACAAAGGGGTAAAAGCGATCGTTGTGCGCGGCACAAATGATATTAATGTTGCTCAGCCGGCTGAATACATGGAGCTTTGCAGCGAGGTGCTGGATTATATAAAAAAACGGGAAAGCAATCCCATCCCTGGGGTCATGCCCATTTTAGCCGGACTAGGATCTCCGCAAGAGATGAAGGTCCATGATGAAAAATGGCATACTGAGAATTTCATGTGGGGGAATTCCCGTGTCCGCAAAAGAGATTATTGGAATGAAGAAATAGAGAAAGATTGGACAGAGACGATGGAAAAGGCTCGCACCCGGCTGGTCAGTTGCTTTAACTGTCCGATGGAATGCGGAGCCACGATTTCCATGCCAGGGCTGCCCACCTACATGATGAAATGCTTCACCAAGCTGACCTATACCATGGGTGCCTTTTCGGATCTGGATTTTGGTTTGAGAATTGCCCAAAAAGCCACAGAATATGGGGTAGATGGGTTTTCCGCCCCGCAGGTTATGGCCTTTGCTCTGGAGCTTCTGGAAAACGGTATTTTGACGGATAAGGATTTTCCTGACATGCCGGAAGACAGTGAAGGTCGGTTCTTCTATCTGCTTGACAAGATTGTCCGGCGGGAAGGGATTGGCGATGTCCTGGCCAACGGCACACATTGGGCGGCCAAAGAGATTGGTAACGGCGCAGAAGCCTATGCGCATAATAATATCAAGAAAACCGAGCAGTTACCTTTAAAACTCTCAATGCTGAATCCGGTTTATTTTCTTATGTATTCGACCGGTGAAAAAATTAACATCACACAGATCGAAGGGCAATTCCCTCAGGCGCCATTTGCGACCAAAGAGGAGCGAGAAGCATTTGTCTCGGATTGGATCCAGGTTCCTGATGAGAAGTTCAAGCAAATTTTGCTGGATTGGGAATTCCGTGGAGACAACTCAAACCCCTATTACCCAACCGTTGAAATGTCCTGCGATATCGTCGATTGGCAAGAGACGATGCACTATATCGATGATGCTCTAGGTCAGTGTGCCGGGTTGTCATCATTTCCTCTCAAGCCTCCATATCATATCCACAATTACCCCAAATTTATCTCAGCGGGGGCCGGGATCGACATGGACAAAGACAAGCTTACACAAGCGGCCAAGCGCTATCGGACTTTAGTAAGAGCCGTCAACATAAGTAGAGGCATGCGTCGTAAAGATGAGAAGCCGCCTGAGAATCATTGGAAGAAAAGGTTCCCAGAACTTGAAGAGCAGCTTTTAGATGGCTATTACAAATTCAAGGGCTGGAATAAAGATGGTATCCCGACGGAAGAGTCCTTACATGAATTGGGTTTGGGTTATGTAAGTGATGCCTTTATCGAGCGAGGAATCTTGACCGAGGGTGAAGACGCTTCTGTCTAAAAGGGCTTCGGTAGCGACTAAAAGAGGCTTCGGTAGCAACGTGAGGAAACTTAGACGGAGGATGTGAATCTTGAAGAAAACGAAAACTATAAAGACAATAAAAGTTGATATCAGTAAATGCAACGGTTGCCGGGCCTGCGAGGTTATCTGCTCCTCTTTTCACGCTACACCAAAGTATAGCAGTAATAATCCAGAGAGATCACGTATCCGGGTGACTCGTGAGCCTCTTCGAGATGTCTATGTTCCTGTCTACGCAGGTGAATATACGGTTGCCGAGTGTGCCGGCAGGGATAAATACATCATCGACGGCAAGGAATATGACGAGTGCGCTTTTTGTAGAGCGTCTTGCCCGTCCCGGGATCTGTTCAAAGAACCTGACTCCGGACTGCCACTCAAGTGTGATATGTGTGAAGGTGAAGATGAGCCCTTGTGTGTCAAGTGGTGCCACGCTGACGCTCTGATTTACGAAGAGCGGGAAGTGGCGGTGGACACGGCAGAAGAGCTGGAGGGGGAGGTTGAGGTTGGCCTGGAATCGTTAATCAACAGGCATGGCATTGAGAAGGTCGCTGACATCGTCGCGCAGATTTCCAAAGATTCAAAACGCTAAGCTGAACCTGAACCTGTCTATTCACGGATTCAGGTAGAAATAAAGGATAGGTCATATCGTGGAAACTGTAGCCCCCGAAAAAGAAATAATCGAGGTCATCAAAGAGAACGGTGGTGATTCGTTCAAGTATTGTTACCAATGCGGATTGTGTGATGCTGTTTGCCCGTGGAATCGGGTTCGGCAGTTCAGTATGCGCAAGCTGATTCGCCAGGCGACCTTCGGTTTGACTGAGATCGACCAGGAAGAGATGTGGCGTTGCACGACCTGTAAAACCTGCGTCGAGCGTTGTCCCAGGGGCGTGGACCAGATCGAAGCAGGGGTGTCCTTGCGTAAACTCGCCGCAGAATATGACGTTTTTCCGGGCCATGTTGCTCCCATCACCAACGTTGTGGCCAATCTGACCTCGGAAGGCAACTCTCTGGGCGGCGAAAGAGAAAAGCGGACAGAGTGGGCCAAGGGCCTGCCGGTCAAAGCCTTTACCGAGGAGATGGAAGTCTTATATTTCACCGGCTGTTATTTAAGCTATGACCCGAGAATGCGAGAGGTTGCCGCTGCCACGGCCAAGATTCTGAACAAGGCCGGTGTCGATTTCGGGGTTCTGGGTTCTAAGGAAAGCTGTTGTGGTGAAAGCATCCGCAAGACCGGGCACGAGGATTTATTCAAGCGCCTGGCCAAGGATAACATCAAGGCTTTTATCGACGCAGGGGTGAAGAAAGTGATTGTTTCTTCCCCTCACTGTTACCATTCCTTCAAAAACGAATATCCCGAGTTCATGGTGAATTTCGAGGTGGTCTTTATCACCGAGTTTATTGCTGAACTTATCAATGACGGTCGGCTGAAGCTTTCTGGGGAGTATGCCAGGAAAGTCACCTATCATGATCCCTGTTACCTGGGACGTCATAACGGCATCTACGATGCTCCCCGAGAGGTTCTGCAAAAAGTCCCCGGCCTGGAATTGAGTGAGATGGCCGATTCGCGGGAGAAAAGTCTCTGTTGTGGTGGCGGTGGCGGTCGCATCTGGATGGAGACGCCGAAGGAAGACAGGTTCGCTGATCTCAGGGTGAGGCAAGCAATTAATGTTGGCGCCGAAGTTCTGGTGACGTCCTGTCCATATTGCATCACGAACTTTACCGATAGTTGCCTGGGCCTGGATGATAGCGAAGTCCTGGAAATTAAGGATATTACCGAAATCATCCAAGCTGTGCTTTAGTGAAAAAGGACGAGTTGATGGCAAGCAATCCAGTCGAAATAGAAATTGATACTTCCGTAGACAACAATATTGGCGATGTTCTAGTTGTTGGTGGCGGAATAAGTGGTATTCAGGGCGCCCTCGATCTTGCTAATTCCGGTTTTCGGGTTTTCCTGGTCGATAAGTCGCCCGCGTTAGGCGGCAAGATGTCTCAGCTGGACAAGACTTTTCCCAGCAATGACTGTTCCATGTGTATCGAGTCGCCCAAGTTTATCGAATGTACGCGGCATCCCAATATCGAGATTATGACCTATACCGAAGTCGATCGCATCGAAGGCGAAGCGGGCGATTTCACGGTGACGCTGATTAAAAAGCCTCGCTACGTGATTGAGGAGAAATGCACCGGCTGTAACATCTGTGTGGACTATTGCCCGGTGAAAATCCCCGACCCATTTAATCAGAATCTCTCAGAGAGCAAGGCTGTTCACATTCACTTTTCTCAAGCGGTTCCGCTGGTCACTTATGTGGATCCTGAAACCTGCTTGTACCTCAAAGAGGAAAAATGCTCGATTTGCGTCGGTGTTTGCAAGACCAATGCGATTGATCTCCATCAGAAGCCAGAAACGGTTGAAGTGGAGGTTGGAGCGATCCTGCTCTCTCCAGGCTTTGAAACCTTTGATCCGAAACTTCGCAATGACTTTGGTTACGGTATCATGGAGAACGTCGTCACCAGCCTCGATTTCGAACGTATCCTGTGTTCCACAGGTCCCTACGAAGGTGAGGTAAGGCGTCCATCCGACAATCAGCATCCTAAAAAGATCGCCTGGATCCAGTGCGTTGGTTCACGACAGGTTATTCCCGGCGGCAACAGCTACTGTTCGGCGGTTTGCTGCACCTATACCCAAAAACAAGTGATTCTGGCCAAAGACCATGATGCTGATCTCGACGCGACAATTTTCCATAACGATATCCGCGCCTACGGCAAGGATTTTGAGCGTTTTTACCAGCGTGCGGAAAAATTGTCAGACGTCAGTTTTATAAGAAGTTATGTGACCGTCGGCAAAGAGATCGAAGAGAGTAAGAACGTCACCATTAGATACTCTACTCTTGAGGATGGTGTCAAAGAAGAGGAATTCGACATGGTTGTGCTCTCGGTCGGTTTGAATCCGCCCAAAGATGTTGAGGGTTTGGCCAAAACCTTCGCTATTGAACTCAACGAGCACGGTTTCTGTAAAACTGACCCGAGAAGTCCGATCAAAACCACCCGCGAGGGGGTTTTTGTCAGTGGCACCTTCCAGGGGCCGATGGATATCCCCGAATCAGTGGTGACCGCCAGTGGTGCCGAGGCTCTTTGCGGTGAGCTGCTCAATTATCGACGCGATAAGTTGAGCCGGGAAAGAGTCTATCCGCCGGAGCGGGACGTTTCTGAAGAAGAACTCAAGATCGGGGTTGTCGTTTGTCACTGTGGTGCCAATATTGGTCGAGTGGTTGATATTCCTGCCTTGGTTGAATACTCCTCCACCCTGGAGGGTGTGTCCTGGGCCGGTGAGAATCTGTTTGCCTGTTCCACGGAAAACGCCCAGCAGATTGCCGATGCGATCAAGGCAAAAGGACTTAACCGCGTGGTGTTGGCAGCCTGTACCCCAAGAACCCATGAGCCGCTGTTTCGAGATACCTGCCGTGAGGCGGGCATTAATCAGTATTTTTTCGAAATGGCAAATATCCGCGAACATTGTTCCTGGGTTCACTCCAAAGATAAGGAAGCCGCCACCCAGAAGGCCAAAGATATTGTTCGCATGGCTGTAGCCCGCGCTGCTCATTTAGAGCCGTTGCAGGAATTTGAGCTACCGGTTAACAAGGCGGCGTTAGTGGTCGGTGGAGGTTTGGCCGGTATGACCAGTGCTTTGAGCATGGCTGAGCAGGGTTTTGAAGTCTCCCTGGTCGAAAAGAATGCAGACCTTGGCGGTATGTCCAGGAGAATCAGTTACACCCTGGAAGGGATGGATGTTCAACAACATTTGAGCTCTCTCGTCCGCAAGATTTATCAGCATCCTTTGATCCATGTCTCACATAATGCCACCATCACAGATGTCTCCGGTTATATAGGAAATTTCGTTACGACCGTCAGTTCTGAAGGACAGGTCAAAGAGATTCCTCACGGCATCGCTATCCTTGCGACCGGCGCACAGGAACATAAACCCAGCGAATACCTGTATGGTCAGGACGATCGGGTGATCACCCAGCTTGAGCTGGAAGGCGAGATCGCCAACGGCAACGAGAAAGTGACTGGCACCCAAAGCCTGGTGATGATTCAGTGTGTCGGTTGTCGTCAGGAGGACAAGAACTACTGTAGTCGCGTCTGTTGCGGCCAGGCCGTCAAAAATGCCCTGAAGCTCAAAGAGCTTAATGCCGAAATGGATATCCATATCCTCTTCCGGGACATGCGCTCCTATGGCTTCAAAGAAGACTATTACCGCGAGGCGGCAGAGCGGGATATCAAGTTTATCCGCTTTGATCCGGCGAACAAGCCTGAGGTCACAACCGGTAAGGAAGAGGGTCGTGACGTTCTGAAAATCACACTCCCCGATCTGGTTCTTGGCCAGAAACTCGAATTGTCTGCCGATCTGCTGACCTTGTCTGCCGCGGTTGATCCGGCCGAAAGTGCTAAAGATATTGCTGGCTTATTCAAGGTTTCGTTTAATCCGGACGGATTCTTTCAGGAAGCACATGTTAAATTGCGACCGGTCGACTTTGCCGCGGATGGCGTTTTTCTCTGTGGTAGTGCCCAATATCCCAAACATATAAGCGAAACCATCAGCCAGGCTTACGGTGCTGCGGGTCGTGCCATCTCCATTCTTGCGGGAGATTCGGTTACCGCCTCCGGGGCCGTGTGTGATGTTGATGAGAATAACTGCATCGCCTGTGGAGCTTGTATTACCGCCTGTACTTATGACGCCATATCGTTTGTTGATACACCGCAGGGCAAAAAAGCCAGGGTTGAATCGATTCTCTGTAAAGGTGATGGCCTTTGTAACGCAAAGTGTCCGACCCAGGCGATTTTCCTGAAACATTATACCGATGATGAGATATTCGCCCAGATTGACCAGGCGATTCCGGCCAGTAAATAGGCCGCAAATAAACGGTTCTATAACCCAAAAAAGATTTAACGCAGAGGCGCTAAGAGCGCAGAGGAAAAGTTCTTAAATCTCAGGAAAACGTCTCAATCACAGTCATTACTTTCTGCGTCTCCGCGTCTTTGCGTTAGTTAATTGCTTAAGTATTATTTTGCTTTTGTTTGGGTTATAAGTTCGTAAATAAAACAGGGGTTACCCTGAACAGAGGTTACTTTGGAGAGGAGATAAGCATGTCTACGGGATTTGATGAGTTTAAGCCCAACGTCATCGGTTTTTTGTGCACCTGGTGAGCGTACGCGGCTGCGGACCTGTCTGGAGTTTCCAGACTACAATACACAAGTGAAACCAAGATTATCCGGGTTATGTGCTCTGGCCGAGTTGACTTATCGTTTGTCCTGCGTGCTTTTACGAATGGCGCGGACGGGGTCTATATCGGCGGTTGTTGGCCGGGCGAATGCCATTATGTGACCGAAGGCAATTATGACACCTTGTTCAATATGCATCTCGGGCGGAAGCTTTTGGAACATGTTGGACTGAATCCCTTAAGGTTAAGGCTCGAATGGACGGCTTCCTCTGAGGGAACGCGTTATGCTGAAGTAATGAACGACTTTGGCAAGCAGTTAAAAAGTTTCGGCCCTCTCGGTGCTGGCGAAGGCCTTGATGAGAGCACTTTGAAACTCAAGCTGGAAGCGGTCACAAAACTGATCCCATATATCAAGCTGGTAGAACGGGAGCGGTTGCGTATGCGTTTTGACAAGTCTGAGAAGTATGATGAGTATTTCGCCAGTGACGAGTTTGCCCGACTCTTTGATGAGTTAGTGGTGGATAAACTGGCCGTTAGCGAAATCATGCTTCTGCTTCAGGGACAACCTCTTCCCGCCAAGGAAATCGCCCAGGGGCTCGGACTCACCCCGGCGGCTGTTTCAAGATATCTCAACAGCTCATCGGAGCGTGGCTTGGTCCGGTATGACGAGGAACTGAAACGCTACGCGCTGGCCTGAGAGGTTGTGGGTTTTGAGCAAGAACTTATTTTGATTTAGTTTGCAGAGCGACAAGGAAGACAACCATGGATAGCGGGAAAATTGATCAGATCATTAACAAACACAATGCCGATGCCGGTTCGTTGATCCAGATATTATTGGAGATCCAGAACGAAAACAATTGGTTGCCCAAGGAGGCTCTCACCAGGGTCAGTGAAACTCTGGCTGTCCCCATGAGCCGTATCCGACATATCACCACTTTTTACAAAACTTTCAGTCTGGTTCCCCGTGGTCGTCATGAGGTTCATGTGTGTACCGGCACGGCCTGTCATGTTCGTGGTGCGGAGAGGGTCCTTGAGGCGGTTGAGGGCGTGACCGGAGTCAATGCTGGCGAGACGGACCCGGATTTGAACTTCAGTGTTGAGACGGTCGGCTGCATCGGTTGCTGTGCATTGGGACCGGTGGTGGTGGTCGATGGCGAATATCATGGCAATATATTACCCGCCGAGATAACAAAAGTCTTGCAAGACAAAAAGTAAGGATAAGTTTATGCCAAGGATAAATTCCTGTGCCGAACTGGAAGAGTTAAGACAAGAAATCCTCTCCCAACGGGATCCAAATAAACCCTGTATTGCCATCTGCACCGGGTCCGGTTGTATCGCACTCGGTGCGGCTGATGTGGTCACTGCCTTTAAAGATGAAATTAAAGAGCAGGGGCTGGACATTAAGATCGATATCAGGGAAACCGGTTGTCCGGGTTTCTGTGAAAGAGGACCTTTGTTGGTTATCTATCCGGAAGAGACCTGTTATCTGCGGGTGAAGCCGGAGGATGTAAAAGAGATTATCACTGAAACCGTGCTTGGCAAAAAAGTGATCGACCGATTGCTTTATATCGATCCCGAGACCGATGAGAAGGCTGTTAAGGAATCTGAGATACCCTTTTACAAGAATCAGATGCGCCTCTTGATCGGTGATAATATCAAGATCGATCCAAATAGTATTGAGGACTATCTCGCTATTGGTGGTTACTCTGCTTTGGCCAAAGCCCTTTTTGAAGAAGGGCCTGAGAAAATCATAGCGTCGGTCAAAGAGTCCGGTCTGAGAGGCCGCGGTGGCGGCGGATTCCCGGCCGGTCTTAAGTGGGAATTTACCCGTAAGACTTCGGCGGAAACCAAGTATGTGATTGTCAACGCCGACGAGGGTGACCCCGGGGCTTTTATGGACAGGGCACTGCTCGAAGGTAACCCCCACGCAGTTCTTGAAGGGCTCCTCATCGGGGCTTATGCCATTGGCGCACGGGAGGGCTATTTTTATGTGCGCGAGGAATACCCTCTGGCCGTAGAGAATGTGACAAAAGCTCTCAAGCAGGCGGAAGAGTATGGTTTTTTAGGTAAAAACATTCTTGGTTCAGACTTTAATTTCACGGTTCAAATACATCAAGGTGCCGGTGCTTTTGTTTGTGGTGAGGAAACCGCACTGATCATGTCTCTTGAAGGCCATGTCGGTGAACCAAAACCGCGGCCACCTTTTCCAGCAGTTAAAGGCCTTTGGGGCAAGCCGACAAATATAAATAACGTGGAAACCTGGGCCAATATCCCCTTAATTATCAATCAGGGCGCGGACGCCTTTGCCTCGGTTGGTACGGAAGGTAGTAAGGGCACCAAGATCTTTGCCCTGGTTGGCAAGGTCAAAAATACCGGTCTTGTAGAAGTCCCCATGGGGATTACTTTGCGGGATATTGTCTATAAAATAGGTGGTGGACTGCCCGGAGGTAAAAAGTTCAAGGCTGTTCAGACCGGAGGACCCGCAGGTGGCTGCATGCCTGAGAGCTTGCTGGATATGGAAGTCGATTTTGATCAACTCACCAAGGCTGGCTCAATGATGGGCTCAGGTGGTATGATTGTTCTCGATGAAGATACCTGTATGGTTGATTTTGCCAGGTATTTTCTCAACTTCCTGGCTGATGAATCCTGTGGCAAATGTGTTCCCTGTCGCGAAGGTGTTAAACAAATGCTCAACATTCTGACGAATATAACTTTAGGCAAGGGCAAACCGGGTGATCTCGAGCTCTTGGAAGAACTGGCCGAGGTTGCCGGAAGTTCTGCCCTTTGTACCTTAGGTAAAGGTGCTCCCAACCCGGCCTTAAGTACGTTGAGTCATTTCAGGGATGAGTACGAGGCGCACATCAACGAGGGAAGGTGTGCGGCGCTCTCCTGCAAAGAGTTGATCGCGTTCTATATCGATCCGGCGAAATGCAAGGCTTGCGGAGCCTGTATTAAAGACTGTGCTCCAGAAGCAATCACAGGTGGCAAAAAGGTGATTCATGTCATCGACCAGGAGAAATGCACCAAGTGCGGATCCTGCCTTGAAGCTTGCCCCGCAGCCTTTGGTGCGGTGAGTAAGATGTCTGGTGAGCCTGTTCCTGCGGCACTCCCCGAAGAATCAAGAAATCTAGGATGATAACCAGGATGAGGAAGTAAATAACATGAGCGAAATCCTCTTGCAGATTGATGGAAAAGAAGTTGCCGCCGAGGAAGGAACGACCATTCTTGTGGCCGCACAAAGCGTGGGAGTTTCTATCCCGACTCTTTGTCTCCATGAGAAACTGGAGCCTTATGGCGGGTGCCGGGTTTGCTCCGTAGAAGTGGAATCACGCGGCAGATCGAGTGTTGTTGCCGCCTGTCTTTATCCTGTTGAGAAAGATCTGGTGGTCACAACCAGAACCGAGAAACTGGATAGAATCCGCAAATCGCTATTGGAAATGATGCTGGCTCATGCTCCGGATTCTGAGCCGCTGCTGGAATTGGCCGAAGAGTATGGAGCCGATAAGGATCGCTTTGAAAAAGAAGCTTCATTTTGCATTCATTGCGGACTCTGTGTAAGATACTGTACAGAGGTAAAAAAGGCGAACGCTCTCGGATTTATCAACAGGGGGGCGAAAAAAGAGATCAGCTTCATTCCTGAGATCGCCTCAAAAGAGTGCTGGGACTGCAAGGAATGTTTCGAACTCTGCCCGACTTCAGCGTTACAGGCAGCGTTTGTTTTAATTGAGGCTCTGACGGCTCCTCCGCAACCAACCACAAAAAGCTGTCACAGCTGCGGATAAACGATATCCGGGGCCAGAAAATGGCGACTGATGGAAGCACCATCCACACGAAAAATCATCCGCGTCGTGCAGGGGCAAAGCGAACAGGCGGAGCGCAGAGTTGTTGAAGAATATCCGCTGCGTTTGAGAGTCAACGAACGTGAGTTGGCGACCCTGGTTTGTTCACCGCACCAGCTCAATTTTCTACTGGTCGGTTTTTTCCGCTTGCAGGGATTCATTGACAGCCTTGACGATATCCTCTCTATGGGGGTTTGTAGCGAATATGGCTTGGCTGAACTTCGTCTTCGCACTGAATTGCCGGAACGACTGCAACCAACTCTGACTTCCGGTTGTGGTACCGGAATCTCCTACAACCTGCCGCAAAATTTACTCAATCCCGCTCAGCAACGTCCTCGCAGTTACCGCAGCGAAGAACTGTTTCGCTTGATGAAAGAGCTGAACAATTTGACGGAACAGTATCGTAGCCACGGCGGCATCCATTCTGCGGCTATCGGTGATGCTGACGGTTTGCTGCTCCATGCCGAGGATATCGGTCGCCACAACACCCTCGATCGGCTTGCCGGTGAAGCTCTGTTCAAAGGCATAGACGCGCAAGATAAGATGCTGGTCACCTCCGGGAGGATCTCTTCTGAGATGGTTGCCAAGGCGGCACGGCTCGGTGTCGGCCTGATGGCTTCGCGCACCTCGCCAACCGATAGGGCCATCGAACTCTGCGAGCAGGCCGGGATTACCATGGTTGGTTACCTGCGTGGCAACAGCATGGAAATTTATAGCCATCCGCAACAGCTTGCTTGTCCTCCCCTGAAAGGTCTTTAGATCGTATGACAAACGAGGGACTGGTTAAAGGTGGAGAGTTCCTACTGCGCGAAGCTGTGGGGAGAACTCAGTTTACGCCAGAGGATTTCACCTCGGAACAGCGACAGATAGCTGAGACTACGGAAGCTTTTGTTGACAACGAGATTTTTCCTGATCTGGAACAAATGGAAGAACAGGATTTCCCTCTGCTCATTGAGAAACTGCGTAGTTGTGCCAAGCTAGGCCTGTTTCTGGTTGATATCCCGGAGAAGTTTGGTGGCCTGGAGTTGGATAAGTCGACCAGCATGCTGGTTGCGGAAAAGCTTGGGCCAACGGGTTCTTTTGCTATCACTTCCAGTGGCCAGACTGGTATTGGCTCACTTCCTCTGGTCTATTACGGCACTGCGCAGCAGAAGCAAAAGTACCTGGAAAAGCTTACCAGTGGTGAATGGATCGCCTCCTACTGTTTGACTGAGCCCGACTGCGGCAGCGATCCCTTGAGTTCCAGAACCACCGCGACCCTTACCGAAGACGGTTCCAGCTATCTCCTCAATGGCGTCAAACAGTTCATCACTAACGCGGCTTTTGCTGACCTGTTCACCGTCTTTGCCAAAATCGATGGCCAGCATTTTTCAGCGTTTCTGGTCGAACGGAGTATGGCCGGACTTTCGATTGGCAACGAAGAAAAGAAAATGGGACTCAAGGGGACCTCAACCGCCCAGGTGGTCTTGGCAAATGTCCGTGTGCCGGTTGAAAACCTGCTTGGTGAAGTTGGTAAAGGCCATAAGATTGCTTTCAATGTTCTCAATATTGGTCGTCTGAAGCTCGCTGCTACTGTGACCGGAGCGGCTAAGGCCGCCTTTGCTGAGGCTGTAAACTACGCTGTCGAGCGTAAACAGTTCGGGCAGACTCTGGCAAGCTTCGGTGCCATTCGCGAGAAGCTTGCCGACATGCTCGGCGATCTGTTTGCTGCTGAATCGCTTCTTTACCGGACCTCCGGGCTGCTCGATGAGCGGATCGAGACCCTTGATCGGGATGACGATAATTATTACGAACATTATCAGAAAGCAATCGAAGAATATGCTGGTGAGTGTGCTATTGCTAAGGTCTTTTGTAGTAACACCTTAGCCCATGTGGCTGATGAAGCGTTGCAGATACACGGCGGTTACGGCTACATCAGAGACTACCCGGTCGAACGCATCTACCGGGACGAGCGGGTCAATCGAATCTTCGAAGGGACTAACGAGATCAACCGGCTGCTGATTCCGGGCTTGTTGTTGCGTCGAGCCGACAGTGGCGCTCTGGACCTCTGGAGTCTGGTCAAGGCTGTGCAGGGGAAATTTCAATCAGGCGATATCAAAGATGTTGGTGATAATACTTTATTCGGGACTGAACTCTCACAGCTGGCTACGCAGAAAAAACTTTTTCTACTGCTGCTGGGTGCCTTGGGTGAGAACCGCAGCGAACAAGAAATCCTGCTTGCTCTGGGAGACATGATTATCAGCCTCTTTGCTCTAGAAAGCAGTATACTGCGTACCTCTAAAATATTTTCCACTGTCAGTGAACGACAAAAAAGATTGTTGCAGGCGGTGGTCAAGGTCACGACGTTTACAGGTGTTGACCGTTTCCAGTCTGCCGCCATGCGCTGTGCCACTTACGGAGTTCATGGGGCGAATCTGGTTGCCCTGCAGAAAACCATTACCAGCCTTTGTGCTTACCCCGCAATCGGGTTGCTGAAGGCTAAGCAGCAGCTGGCTGAGGCCGCAGCTGAATCAGGGTCCTACCCGTTCTGATCTGGCCTGTCGTTATTAATGTGAGGAGGTAAACCATGAACTCTGTTGAATTTGCAGCTCTTGATTTTGCCCCGGCCCAGATCTCCATTGAGGGTTCCCCTGAAAGCGGTTTTATCTTCTCATCCGCTACTCCCCTGCAATCTTATCGAGAGAATCTTGGCCAGATGCTACGGCATTGGGCCGAGCAGACCCCCGAAAACATTTTCCTCGGTGAGCGACAAACTGATGGTAACTGGCGACGACTGACTTATGCTGAAGTCAATCGACAAGCAGATGCCATTGCTCAGGCTTTAATTGATAAAAGACTGGGGCCCTATCGACCGGTGATGATACTCTCCGGCAACTCCATCGACCATGCCCTGCTGATGCTCGGTTGTTTTATTGCTGGCGTGCCGGTGGTACCGGTCTCAGTCCCTTATTCGCTGCTGAGCAAGGACCACCTCAAGCTCCGTTTCATCTTTGAAGAAATTTGCCCGGGGATGATCTTCGTTGCTGATGGCGATCTGTTTGCTGCGGCCCTGTCCAACCTCGATCTTGTCGGGGTTGAGGTGGTGGTCGGGCAGGGCGAGCTTACAGAGATTCCGACCACAATTTTTGCCGACCTGATTGAAACTCCAGTTAAAGATGCTGTCGACCGTGCGCTTGCGCAGGTTGGTGCAGAAACCGTCGCCAAGATCCTTTATACTTCTGGATCAACCGGGCAGTCCAAGGGGGTCATCAATACCCACGGCATGCTTTGCGCCAACCAGCAGATGCTGGCACAGGTCTGGCCGTTTATTGCCCAGACACCACCCGTATTGGTAGACTGGCTGCCTTGGAACCATACCTTTGGTGGCAACCACAATTTCAACATGGTGCTCAATCAGGGCGGAACTCTCTACATAGATGGCGGCAAGCCGGCACCGGGACTGGTGGAGCAGACGGTAAAGAATCTGGCTGAGATTTCACCGACCATCTATTTCAATGTACCGGTCGGTTACGCCATGTTGCTGCCACATCTCGAAGAAAATGAGACCCTGCGTAATAATTTCTTCAAGAACCTGCAGCTGATCTTCTATGCCGGAGCTGCTTTGCCTCAGGATTTATGGGAACGTCTGGAAAAGGTAGCGATTCTGGCCACCGGCAAGAAAGTAATTATGACTTCATCCTGGGGCTCGACTGAAACTTCACCGCTGGCTACCGCAGCGCACTTTCCTTTGGAAAAAGCCGGGGTTATCGGCATCCCCTGTCCTGGCGTATCTATGAAAATGATCCCGAATGGTGACAGCTACGAGTTGCGTGTCAAAGGGCCCAACGTGACCCCAGGTTATTTTCGCCGACCTGATTTGACTGCGGCTGCATTCGATGAGGACGGTTATTACCTGATTGGTGATGCCGGTCGTTTTGTTGATCCTGACGATCCGAGCAAAGGAATTTCTTTTGATGGCCGGGTCGCTGAAGATTTCAAGCTGACAAGTGGGACCTGGGTTCGGGCCGGTCTATTGCGGGTAGCCGTAATGGCTGCCGTAGCACCGGTTTTGCAGTTTGCTCTGCTGACAGGTCATGATCGGGAGTATGTTGGTCTTCTCGGTTGGCCGAATCTTGCGGCCTGTAAAAGTCTTTGTAAGGATCTTGATGAGGATGTTTCGCTGGAGGTTTTGTTCCGGCATCCAGATATGGTAGCATATCTTCGACGGGCGTTGACCAAATTCAATTCTGAGCAGCAGGGGACAGCAACCCGGATTGCTCGGATCATGTTGATGAGCGAACCGCCGGATAGTGATGCTAATGAGATTACTGATAAGGGTTATATTAATCAACGTGCGGCGTTGCAGCGACGCGAGGCTTTGGTTGAGCAGCTTTACGCTGAGCGGCCCGGTCCTGAGGTGATTGTGATTGAAGGAGAGGGCAATTCCGTCAGCCTTGGAACCCCTCGAGTTCTGTCAATCTGATCCTTCCCGCATGCTTTGACAGGCCGGGAAGAGGCCTCATCCTTTGCCGCAGAAAGCGCTGCGAGGTTCACAAATCACCATTCAATGTAGCACTGGTCGGTTTTGCCCCAAATAGGAAATGTAAGACCTAAGTTCTTCAGTCTGAAGGCGCAGTCGGTTCATTAGATAGTCTGAATTATTATAAGCTTACTCATAGGTAAGATTAAGGAGAGAGCGTTATGCAGGATCATACCGTCGAGATTGATGTGCTCCGCGGGAACGAGGCTTTAAGCTTTGCTCCGGTTTTCAATGTAGCGGTTCCTTTTATCGACCGCCACCTGTTGGAAGGTCGTGCTGATAAAGTGGTGATTCGTACTAACCGAGGTGTCGAGGTCACTTATGCCGGATTAGCTGAGAATGTCAACCGCTGCGGTAACGCCCTGCTCGATCTGAGTATCGAACCTGGCGAGCGGGTGATCATGATCATCAAAGACTGTGCCGAGTTTTTCTACTGCTTCTGGGGGGCGATCAAGGCGGGTCTGATACCGGTGCCGGTCAACACCCTGCTGCGTGCAAAGGATTATGCTTACATCATCGGTGATTCAGGCTGTGCTGCGGTCATCTATTCGCCAGAGTTTTCAGGTGAAGTTGAGGCGGCTTTGGATCAGCTTGATGTTCGGCCGCCCCATTGTCTACCTACTGAAGGGGTGGACGGCAGTCTACAGACGCTGATCGCGGCTGCCTCCGCTGACCTGAAGCCAGCACCGGCAACGGCTGAGGATGATTGCTTCTGGCTTTATTCCTCAGGTTCAACCGGTAGCCCTAAAGGAACAGTGCACTGCCACCGGGATATGGTGGTAGCCAGTCAGTTTTACGGGGTCCAGGTTCTCGGCATCCAGGAACAGGATGTCTGTTTCTCCGCAGCCAAGCTTTTCTTTGCCTACGGCCTGGGCAATGGTATGACTTTTCCATTATGGGTAGGTGCCAGCACCGTCCTCTATGATGCCCGTCCCACACCTCAGTCTGTTTCCGAAACTATAGAGCAGTTTAAGCCAACATTGTATTATGGCGTCCCGACTCTCTACGCGGCGCAGTTACAGGTGTTTGAAACCGAATCTAGTGACTTGTCTTCGGTCAGACTCTGTGTTTCTGCCGGTGAAGCCCTGCCGGCGGATATCTTTAATCGGTGGCGTCATAAGACCGGCCTGACCATTCTCGACGGCATCGGTTCCACTGAATTATTGCATATTTTTATTTCCAATCGGATCGATGACATCAAGCCAGGTACCAGTGGTCGAATGGTTCCCGGATATGAAGCAAGGATTGTTGATGATTCATCAGAGGAGGTGCCTGACGGTGAGAGTGGTCAACTCTGGATCAGGGGAGGTTCCACGGCGCGCTGTTACTGGAACAATCCTGAAAAGACGGCAAAGACTATGGTTAATGGCTGGCTCGATACCGGAGACACCTACCTTAAGGATAATGAAGGGTATTTCCACTATTGTGGACGTAACGATGACATGCTGAAGGTCGGCGGCATCTGGTGTTCCCCTTTTGAGATCGAGGCAAAGCTGGTTGAACACCCCAAGGTGCTGGAGGTCGCTGTGGTTGGCAGGGCCGACACTGCGGGCCTGATCAAGCCTGAGGCGCATATCGTATTACATGATCCGGCCGCTGCCGGTGATGCTTTGACTGCCGAGTTGCTGGCCCACTGTAAACAGGGATTGGCTCCTTACAAATACCCTCGCTGGTTCCAGTTTGTTGGCGAACTACCCAAGACTGCCACAGGTAAGATTCAACGCTTCAAACTACGCTCCTGACCATCACCAGTGACCGGATAAGCAGCTCGGCAATCGGCCTGCCTGTGAATCCGGATTGACTATTTGTGGAGGACATAAAAGATGAGCGAAAAAAACAATAAGGGAATTTCCAGACGCGATTTTGTTATCAAAGGCTCGGTCGCTACTGCCGGTCTGGCCGCAGCTTCCGTGTTGGGACCGGCACAGTTTGCTATTGGTGCCCAGGCCAAGGTCAAGGTCGGTATTCTGCTGCCTTACACCGGCACCTATGCCAAGCTGGGTACGAACATCAGAAACGCTATGATGTTGCGTTTCTCTGAGGCTGGCAATAAACTCGGTGGTCGATCGATAGAGTTTGTCGATATCGACAGTGAAGCCAAGCCGGCCAAAGCGCAACAACTGACCAATAAGCTGATCAAAAAGGAAAATGTAGATTTTCTGGTTGGCCCGGTACATTCAGTGGTCGGCATGGCCATGGCCAAGATAGCCAGAGGGAATGGCCCGATAACGGTCATTCCCAACGCAGGTGCCAACCAGTTGACCGGTTCACTTTGCGCTCCCAACATCTTCCGTACCTCTTTTTCGAGCTACCAGATGGGTTATCCAGGTGGTCCGGCAATGATTGAAGATGGCCATAAGCGGGTGGTGTTGATGTACTGGAACTACGGTTTCGGTAAGCAGGTTGCTGCAGCGTTTAAAGAATCATTTCTGCCGGCCGGAGGCACCATTGTCAAGGAGATTCCCACTCCGTTCCCTAAGGTGGATTTCCAGGCTTACCTGACTGAACTGGCGGCGCTTAAGCCTGATGCCGTCTACACCTTTTACGCCGGTGGCGGGGCCGTTAAATTTGTTAAGGATTTTGCTGCTGCCGGATTGAAGAACTCCATCAAGCTTTATGGCGCAGGCTTTTTGACCGAAGGGCTGGGCAAAGCGCAAGGCAATGCCGCAGAAGGTGTGCGCACGATCCTGCATTATGCAGATACCCTGGACAATCCGGCCAACCATCGATTCCGTGCCGCTTTCAAGTCAAGCACGGGAGCTGAGGCTGATGTCTATGCGGTGCAGGGCTACGATGCCGGTGAACTGATCCTGAGGGGGATGAACGCGGTGAAGGGCGACACCGGGGCCCGCGCAGAGATGATCCGTGCCATGGAAACAGCCGAAATTGACAGTCCGCGCGGCAAGTTGCGCTTTTCCAAGTCCCACAATCCGATCCATGATATTTATCTGCGCGAGGTAGTCATGGGTAAGAATCAAGTTGTTCGGGTGGCCGCCAAAGCTCAGGACGATCCAGCTGAAGGCTGCTCAATGTAGACTCCTATCCACACATCCCGGCGCTTTGCGCCGGGATGCCGGGATGTGTACCGAGCTATTCGAGATGAGTCAAAAATGGAATTATCTTTCTACCTGGTCCAACTCCTTAACGCCGTTCAATACGGTTTTCTTCTGTTCCTTGTAGCCAGTGGTCTGACTCTGCTGTTCGGAATCATGGGGATCATCAACCTCGCCCATGGCTCTTTCTATATGCTCGGATCCTATCTGGCCTACTGGTTGACTGATGTGACCGGCAATCTCTGGTTAGGTATTCTGCTCGGACTGCCCATTGCCATGATGGTGGGTTATATAGTGGAACGGTTTGCCATCTCTTTCCTCTATAAGCGGGATCATCTCTATCAGGTTCTGTTGACCTTTGCCCTGATTCTCATCTTCAATGAACTGCAACAGATTCTCTGGGGAACAGATGTTCACAGTGTGCCTATCCCTTCAATTTTGGCCGGATCATTTCAACTCACCGAGAACCAGAGCTATCCTGTCTATCGTCTGTTCATCTCAGCAGCCTGCATTGCCGTAGCCTGCGGCATGTACTGGGTCATTCAAAAAACTAGACTGGGGATGATAATCCGGGCTGGGGCCAGTAACCGTGAGATGGTGCAGGCCCTAGGTATCAATGTGAACCGATTGTTTGCCTTCGTCTTCAGCATGGGAGTGGCCCTGGCGGGCTTTGCCGGGATGCTGGCGGCACCGGTTGATTCAGTTTACCCCGGCATGGGAGAGAATGTACTCATCATCTCTTTTGTGGTGGTGGTGATCGGCGGTACTGGCTCCATTAAGGGGGCTTTTGTCGGTGCCATGCTGATTGGCTTGGTGAGTACTTTTGGCAAGGTTTTGTTGCCGGAAATGGCCAGCATCATGGTCTACGCGCTGATGGCGGTTATTTTGATGTGGCGGCCTCAGGGGCTGTTCGGAAGGGCCGCCTGAGATGTCATCACTGACCCGTTCTCTGCCGTTAGTTGTCGCATTGTTGACCCTTTTGCTGTTCCCGCTGTTCGGTTCAAGTTTTTATGTCGGGTTGGTAACCCGCATCATCATCATTGCCATTTTTGCCATGAGTCTGGATCTGCTGATCGGCTATACCGGCCTGGTCAGTTTCGGACACGCTGCGTTTTTCGGCATAGGTGGTTATGCTCTGGCAATCGCATTTCAGGACGCTTCTGTGATCCCACTTTGGCAGGCCTTGCCACTTTCTCTGCTTGCGGCTGGCCTGGCCGCCCTGGTGATCGGCTGGATCAGTATTCGCACCAGTGGTATCTATTTCATCATGATTACCCTGGCCCTTTCCCAGATGTTTTTCTACTATTTCTTTGAGTCGCCCCGCTATGGTGGTGATGACGGTATCTTCCTGTTTCTCAAACCTGTGCTGATGATAGGTTCAGAGGATATTCTGAACCTTGATAACGAGAATAACTTCTATTATTTCGCGTTGAGTAGTCTGGTGCTTACTTACCTGTTTCTGGTGATGATCCTGCAAGCCCCTTTCGGCAAGGTGATCAAGGCAATAAAGGCCAATGAGCATAGAGTACGTGCTCTGGGTTATTCTACCAACGGCTATAAACTTGTGAGTTTTGTGCTTGCCGGGACTCTGGCCGGGTTGGCCGGATTCCTGGAGGGCGCTCATACCGGCTACATCAATCCGGCCTATATGAGCTGGCACGAGTCTGGAGTCGCTATCGCTATAGTTATTCTGGGAGGTGTGGGGACACTTTACGGTCCCATAGTCGGTGCCTTTATTATCGTCTTGCTGCAGAATTTTCTCCCCGAACTGACTGAGCATTGGCAGCTGTTGCTAGGAGGTATCGTAATTTCTGTAGTGTTGTTCCTGCCTCGTGGAGCAACCAGTTTATTCCCTCGACTGCTCTCTCTTATCCGCACGGAGAAGGGCGTTCCTTTGTCACAGGAAGAAAGCACAAAGGTGGATACCGATGGCTGATGCGATTTTGCGAATTGATCGATTGAGCAAGTGCTTCGGTGGGCTGATCGCGACCAATAATGTTACATTGGAATTTGAGCGCGGCCAGGTACACGCCATTATTGGTCCTAACGGTGCCGGTAAAACCACCCTGATCAACCTGTTGTCAGGTGATCTTTCACCTAATGATGGTGTTATTCTCTTCAATGGCCGAAATATCACCCGTCTGCCGCCGCATAAAATTTCCCAGATGGGGATTGGCCGCAGTTACCAGAAGACCAATATCTTTGCTGAATTTACCTGTTTTGAGAATTGTTGGGTTGCTGCCCAGTCGCGCCTCAAAAGCTCGATGCGCTTTTTTCGTCCTGCCCGACACTTGCAGGCTGTACAGGAGCGGGCGGAAAGGGCGCTGGGTCTCTGTGGCCTCAAGCCGCGCCGTGACATCCAGGCCTCGGCAATGAGCTATGGCGAACAGCGACAACTGGAGATCGGTATGATGCTGGCGACTGAGCCGGAACTGCTGCTGCTCGACGAACCTCTGGCCGGGATGGGGAGGGAGGAGTCCTTACAGGTGATAGAGTTGTTACGTCGCCTGGCCAAGGAGCATACCCTGATCCTGATCGAACACGATATGGACGCCGTTTTTGCAATTGCTGACCAGCTCACCGTGATGGTTAATGGCCGGGTTCTGGAAACCGGGACGGTCGAGCAGATCCGTAGCAGCCAGGCGGTGCAAGAGGCTTATCTAGGTGTGGAGGAGGCGGTTTGATGGCACGGCAAGCGGATGGCCCGATCATCGAGGCACATGATCTGCATACCTATTATGGCGCCAGTCATATCCTGCACGGCATTAGCCTCGTCATAAGACCTGGGGAGACGCTGAGCCTGATGGGTCGTAACGGCATGGGTAAGACGACCCTGCTGCGCTCCTTGCTGGGGTTGACTCCGCCACGTCGGGGCACGGTGAAGGTCTATGGCCGGGACATGACCGGAGCACCCCCGGAGAAGATCGTGCGCCAGGGTATTGCCTTTGTGCCTGAGGATCGTGGCATTTTCCCCAATCTGACCGTAAGAGAAAATCTCGTGATGGCCGCCAGGCCAGGACCCGACGGCCGCAAGGATTGGGATCTGACACGAGTGCTCGATACCTTTCCCCGCCTGGCGCAGCGTATGACCAACATGGGCAACCACCTTTCAGGTGGGGAGCAACAGATGCTTACCGTTGGCCGGGCACTGATGACCAATCCCGACCTGCTGATTCTTGATGAGGCCACCGAGGGACTGGCACCACTGATCCGCAAAGAAATCTGGTCGGTGGTCCGTCAGATCAAAGAGAGCGGTATTGCCGCAGTGATAGTTGACAAGGATATCAAGGCGCTACTTGAACTGGCTGATCGAAATATTATTATCAGCAAGGGGCAGATTGTCTATGAAGGAAGCTCGGAGGACTTGGCCGCCAATCCTGAGACCCACATCCGGTATTTGGGTGTTTAGGACAGGCTCCTAGGACAGAGCCGGGAGGAGAATCGCTATGTCCATGAAAGAAATTCTGGTTCATCTCGATGATACCGATCGTTGCCTGACCAGACTTGATGTGGCCATTTCTCTGGCCCTCAGACACCAGGCTCATCTAACCGGAGTTTATGCAACCCCCCCGCCTTATTATGCTGTCCACTGGGTCGACCCGCCTCCAGAGGTAGTCGAGACAGAGATCCGTTTCAAGCAGATGGCGGCCACAGTCGGGATTGCAAACGACTGGATCTGCACCGATGCGCCAGGCTTGGTTGCCAGCGTCAGCGAGAGACTGATTGCCCAGGCGTTTTTTGCCGACCTGGTGATTGTAGACCAGGCAGATCAACGCGCCAGTGGCTCCAGGACGACTTTCGATCTGCCCGAACGATTGGTCCTCGGGATTGGCCGCCCGGTGCTGGTTCTCCCCAGGTTTGGGGAATTTAAGACCGTTGGTCAAAAGATCATGTTTGCATGGCGAGGCGGGAAGGCGTCATCTCGTGGCCTCAATGATGCTATACACTTCCTGGAGGAGGCCAGGGAAGTCAATCTCCTGATGGTGAACCCCGGGGAGAATTTCGAAACCCAGGCTGATAAAATCTGTACTTATATGAGCCATCATGGAGTCACCGCCTCTGTTGACAGGCTGTCAGTTGAGGATGTTCAAGCCGGAGATGTTTTGCTCAACCAAGCCTGCGATATGGGCATTGATCTGGTGGTTCTTGGGGTAGTTGCTCACAGGCGGTTAGGGAAAACAGGCCTGGGACCAGTCGGCAAACATTTTCTTGAGCACATGACTATCCCGGTACTGATGGCTCGATGATACAAAGAATGCAGAGTAAAACAAAAAACCAAAGTGATGTGGAGGTCAGATGATTGAGGTTGATTGTGCGATGACGGAGGGTTATCGTATTGAGATTACCCATATTGATGAAGATTGCCATTTGCAAATCCTTGCCGAAACAGGGAAGACTTAAATAGAGAGATGATCATGAAATTTACCGGAACCGATACTTACGTAGCAACAGACGACCTCAACCTGGCGGTGAACGCCGCTATCACTCTGGGGCGACCTCTGCTGATCAAGGGGGAGCCGGGCACCGGCAAGACCTTGCTGGCAGAGGAGGTCGCTCGATCTTTGGGGATGCCGCTTTATCAGTGGCATATCAAATCGACCACCAAGGCTAATCAGGGCCTGTATGAGTATGATGCTGTTTCCCGTCTGCGTGATTCGCAACTCGGCGATGAGCGGGTGCATGAGATCGGTAACTACATCGTTAAAGGGAAGCTTTGGGAGGCTTTTGATTCTGAGCAGCGTGCGGTATTGCTGATAGACGAAATTGACAAGGCTGACATCGAGTTTCCTAACGATCTGTTACAGGAACTCGACCGCATGGAATTTTATGTCTACGAGACTCGTCAGCTTGTCAAGGCCAAGCACCGGCCGGTGATCATTATAACCAGTAACAACGAGAAGGAGTTGCCCGACGCTTTTTTACGGCGCTGCTTTTTCCATTATATTCGTTTCCCCGAAGCTGAAACCATGGCACAGATCGTCGAAGTTCACTATCCGGGGATCAAACAGTCATTGCTTAAAAGCGCCCTGGAAACTTTTTTTGGGATGCGTGAGGTGCCCGGCTTGAAGAAGAAGCCCTCCACCTCCGAGCTCCTCGACTGGCTCAAGTTGCTTGTAGCTGAGGAGATTCCTCCTGAAGCTCTGCACAGCAAGCAGCCTGGCAAGTCGATTCCGCCTTTGCATGGTGCGCTGCTGAAGAATGAACAGGATGTAGGGCTTTTTGAGCGATTGGTCGGTATGTCGCGTCGTGGCCGATAAACACTGAACTTATGCTTGTCGATTTCTTTCTACAACTGAAACAGGCCAAAGTCCCGGTGACTATCCGTGAGTATCTGAGCCTGCTTGAAGCGCTCGATCAACAAGTGGTCTGGGGCAGTGTTGAGGACTTCTATTATCTGGCACGTCTCTGCCTGGTTAAAGATGAAACTCACTTTGACAAGTTCGATCGGGTTTTCGCCCAGTATTTTGAGGGTATCAGCGACCTTGGTGAAGAGGTTAAGGCGCAGATCCCCGAGGAATGGCTGCGTAAACTTACTGAGCTGGTTCTTTCTGACGCTGAAAAAGCCGAGATCGAGGCGCTTGGCGGCTTCGAGAAGTTGATGAAAACGCTGAAAAAGCGTCTTGCTGAGCAAAAAAAACGCCATCAGGGTGGTGGCAAGTGGATCGGCACAGGTGGCCGTTCACCCTTCGGTGCTTACGGTTACAATCCGGAAGGGATACGCATCGGCCAGGATGGCTCCCGACATCGTCGTGCAGTCAAGGTTTGGGACCGGCGCGAATTCAAAAACCTTGATGGCTCAGTGGAACTGGGAACTCGCAACATCAAGGTTGCCTTGCGGCGGTTGCGACATTTCGCCCGCGAAGGCGCACCTGAAGTTCTTGATATGCCCGGCACCATTCGTGCCACTGCCAACAACGCCGGTTACCTTGATCTGCAACTGGTTCCCAAGCTGCATAACAAGATAAAGGTGCTGCTTTTCTTTGATGTCGGTGGCTCCATGGATGAGCATATCAAGGTCTGTGAAGAGCTTTTCTCTGCAGCAAGAGTCGAATTCAAGTATCTGGAATTCTTTTACTTTCATAACTTTGTCTACGAGAGCGTCTGGCGCGATAACCAACGTTACCGCGCCGAGAGAATAAATCTCTGGGATCTGATCAACACTTACGGGCCAGATTATAAGCTGATTTTTGTCGGTGACGCCGCCATGAGCCCCTACGAAATTTCCATGGTCGGTGGCAGTGTTGAACATTATAATGATGAGGCGGGCTACGTCTGGCATCAGCGCCTGCTCGATACCTATAAGGATGCCATCTGGCTTAATCCGACACCGCAGGGTTGGTGGAACTTCACCCAATCGGTCGGCATGGTTCAGCAACTTATGGAAAAGCGTATGTTTCCCCTGACTCTTGAGGGGTTGGAGTCTGGGATCCGTATGCTGAGTAAAGTGACTGGTTGAATTATAATTGAGGTGCCCTGAGAATTTCGTTTTGCAGTCGAACTGCGTACTTCAAAACCATCTGAGAGGATAAATAAAGCCCCATCATCTTTGACCTGGACTCCTGACTGGTGTAACATTTTAGAGTCTTAATTTATAAAGCTCATGGAGGTTTCCAATGATGTCAAATTTAGAAAAACCGACAACTGAACAATCAAGAGAGCGCTTTAAGGCTGAGTTGCGTGTCTACTACGGTCCATCTCAAGAAATGCTGCTTCATGGATTTAGTGTTGACATGAGTAGCGGCGGACTTTTTCTCAAAACAGAAATGCCATTTTCTCTTAATGACAGACTCGTGTTGAGTTTTACCCTGCCGGATGTGAACAAAATAGTGAACTGCAGGGCAAAGGTAGCCTGGGTGAACTTGAAAAATGAACCAAAGAAGCCTGAGCTTCCTCCAGGGGTAGGGCTCCAGTTTGTAGATCCCTCTACAGAATACCTGGAGTCAATTCAAAGTCTTTTGAAGCATAATGGAGTAGAGACCGTTAGTTAGTCCTTGAGGCGACCAATGCAGGAAGAAACTGAAAACGGTTGTGAAGGCAGCACAGAAATGGGGCGTATTGGTTATCGCCCCTACTGGGTTCTCAGTCTCTCCATTTTGATCAGGGCGGTACACCAGATTGGGGCGGCGGTCTTTCTTGCGGCCTACCTTCTCGATATCATTCCCGGGCCGCCAGAGGTCTATGTGGTCATTGCTTTTCTAAGTGGTGGCTTGCTCATTTTTACTGAATGGATGCGACATCGCCAGATTTTCAGGGAGCTGTCCGGGGCGATCACTATGGTGAAGCTTATTCTTCTAGGAGCAGCTTATCATGGTTTCCTCCCTCCACTGGGAACAGTACTGCTGGTGTTCTTAATCGCCTCGGTCGGGTCTCATGCGCCGAAGAAGGTGCGGCATAGACTCCTCTATTAGGCTTCGACCAAAATGGCTCCACACTGTCCTTGATGCTACCTGCGTCTCTCCGCAACACCATCAAAAAGAAATTCATCCGGTCCAATTACGGTATCAACGACAGGGCTATTCATGGTTCAGCAGTTCCACTCTACGGAATTGAATTCCAAAAAAGTGTTGACTAGTCGCTTTTACCTATGTAAACATGTAATTAACATTTAAAAAGGAACGACAGTCCATGAGCGATGCAAACAAAACAACCACTGAAGGAAATGACCGCCAGATCGTCACTGCCCTGGCGCGAGGCCTGAGTGTGTTGCGTTGTTTTCGTCAGGGAGACCGTTTTCTAGGCAATCAGGAGATTGCCGAGCGTGCGGGCTTGCCCAAGGCGACCGTCTCTCGACTGACTCATACCTTAACGGTTCTTGGTTATCTGAATCACTCCAAGCGGTTTAATCAGTACAGTCTTGGTCCTGCTGTTCTTTCCCTGGGACATTCCATGCGCGGCAATATGGATATCCTCAAATCCGCTCTGCCGATGATGCAGGAGCTGGCCGATTATGCCGAAGCCTCCGTATCCCTTGCCGCTCGCGACGATCTGCACATGGTTTATCTGGAAAACTGTGTTGCCAGTGCCAACATGATTACCTTGCGTATCGATGTTGGCGCACGCACCCGCATCGCCAATACTGCCATGGGTCGAGCCCTGTTATGCGGTTTGCCAGCGGAAGAACGCGCGGAACTTGTTGCCATGATTCGTCAGTCTATCCCTAAAGGGGAGTGGCGACAGATCAAGGCAGGGATCGACCAGGGGGCTATAGATTATCAGGAAAAAGGCTTCTGCTTTTCCCTCGGTGACTGGCGTGAAAATGTGAACTCCATAGCAGTCCCCCTGATTCAGGCGGACAGGACTGTGCTGGCCATCAACTGCGGTGGGCCATCCTGGCAACTCAGCGCCGAAAAACTCGAAAAGGATATTGGGCCGCGGTTGGTCGAAATCAGCCGGAGCCTTGCAACTCTCTAACTTACAGCTACTCACAAACTTATGGATGCAGGTAAAAAGATCTCAGGAGGTCAGAATGCAGTTTGCCTTAACAGATGAACAAAAAATGATGCAGGAAATGGCCAAGGATTTTGCGCAGAAGGAAATCCTTCCTAACCAAAAGGATGATGAAGCGAATCACAGGTACCGTCCTGAACTGGTCAAGAAGATGGCCTCTCTCGGTTTCTTCGGCTGTGCCCTGCCTGAGGAGTATGGCGGTAATGGCTTCGGTTTTCTTGAGTCGGTCATCCTCGCCGAGCAGATCGCCAAGGTTAGCGGTTCGTGGCGGTTGCCCTTTAATATGCAGAACATCGGCCCCGCAGTAACCGTCAACAAGTTCGGCAGCGAGGCACAGAAGCAGCGCTTCATCCCCGATTGGGTTAGCGCCGAGTCCTGTGGTTTCTTTGCCATCACCGAGCCCAACTCTGGCTCTGACGTTGCCAGCATGGGAACCACGGCCACCGATTGTGGCGACCACTGGGAACTCAACGGTCAGAAGATGTGGATTTCCAACGCCCACGTCGGCGACTGGGGTCTGCTGTACGCTTTTACCGACAAGAGTAAGAAATACAAAGGCATGACCTGCTTTATCGTCAACCTCAAGGATAACGAGGGGATCGTCACGGCCGCCATCGAGACCAAACTTGGCTTGCACTGTGCTCCCACCGGCGAAATTGCTTTCACCAAAGCGAAGATTCCCAAGGATTCGATTCTTGGTGAAGTCGGAGATGGGTTTAAAATCTGTATGTGGCAGCTCAACAACACCCGGATCAGTTGCTCTGCCGGAGCTCTTGGTATTGCCGGAGGTGCCATCGATGCTGCCATCGACTACGCCAACGAACGGACCCAGTTCGGTAAGAAGATCGGAGCCTACCAGATGATCCAGGCTCAGATTGCCGATATGGTTGCCGAACATGAGGCGGCGCAGCTTCTTGTTTATCGAGCCGCCTGGCTCAAGGATCAGGGGTTGCCCAACCAGCAACAGACCTCTATTGCCAAGCTCTTCGCCTCCGAGGCCGCTGTTCACGCGGCCAGCGAGACGATGAAGATCTTTGGTAGTTACGGCTTCTCTACGGAGTACCCGGCCGAACGATTCCTGCGTGATGCCCAGTCTCTGCGGGTGGTTGAGGGAACCAGCAACATCCAGAAAACCATCATCGCCGGTATCGCCATGGGAGACGTTGCCAATCGTTAAACGATTTCCAATTCAGAAAATTACTAACTTTTTCTCTTGAAATTCGAACAGATACGGAAGTTATTGTAAAAGGAGTGAAAAATGGAGACGGATTGGCCCAAAGTTTTAGAAGTCTTTGGTAGCGGCATCATCGGAGTTTTTCTGGTTATGATCCTGCTGCAGCTTCTGACCCAACTCAGCACCAGAGTTATCGACATTATCGAAAACCGGAATAAAGGTGAGGACGCAGAGCCTGGTGCCTGATGCCTGAACCGAACCTGCAGGTAGGGGAGAAGCAAAAGCTTTATCTGCTTCGCCCTTGTAGCCATGGAGATCAAAGACGGGCGAAGCAGATAAAGCTTGCTTAGCCCCTACAGCTGAAAAGGGTTTTCGGCGATTACCGAAGCCCTGAGGAAATACACCATGTTCAACATACTCAAGGAACTCATTTATTCAAGCGGCGTAGTTAGCCTGACCGGTGGCAACCTGGTGATGTGGCTGGTGGCTTTCGTGTTGCTCTACCTGGCTATCAAGAAACAATACGAGCCGCTACTGCTGCTACCGATTGCCTTCGGCATCCTGGTCGTCAATCTGCCGCTGACTTTTCTTATGGAGCCAGAGCACGGCCTGATTTGGTTCTTTTACCATTATGGGATTGAACAGGATATCATCCCGCCGCTGATCTTTCTGGGGCTTGGAGCAATGATCGATTTTGGTCCACTGATCGCCAACCCCAAGACTCTGCTGCTTGGGGCGGGGGCCCAGGCTGGCCTTTATGTCACCTTCTTCGCCGCTATCCTGTTCGGTTTTGACCTTCAGGAGGCCGGCTCGATAGCCATCATCGGTGGAGCCGACGGCCCGACCACCATTTACCTGACTTCCAAACTCGCTCCGCATTTACTTGGTGCCACGGCTGTTTCCGCCTATGCCTACATGGCTCTGGTGCCGATCATTCAGCCGCCGATGATGAAGCTGCTGACCACCGATCGTGAACGCAAGATCGTTATGACCAAATTGCGCCCGGTGAGTAAGTTGCAGAAGATCTGTTTTCCCATTGTCACAGGTATGACTATCATGCTGGTGGTGCCTCCTGCCGCGCCGCTGATTTCCATGCTCATGCTTGGCAACCTCTTCAAAGAGTCGGGGGTCGTCGAGCGCCTGACCAACGCTGCCTCCAACGAGTTGATGAACATCGTCACCATTTTTCTCGGCTTGTCAATCGGCGCGACCATGACCGCTACGACCTTCCTTAACCCCAAGGTTCTGTTCATCTTCTTCCTTGGCCTGTTCGCCTTCGTTATCAGTACCGCTGCAGGGTTGCTCATGGCCAAATTCATGAACCTGTTTCTAAAAGACAAAGACAAGATCAACCCGCTCATCGGAGCTGCCGGCGTATCAGCGGTGCCCATGGCGGCTCGTTGCGTCCACAAGGTCGGTTCCGAAGCCAACCGTCGCAACTACCTGCTGATGTATGCCATGGGCCCGAATGTGGCTGGTGTTATCGGCACTGTGGTGGCTGCGGCCATCCTGCTGAAAAATCTCGGATAATTTTGTTATACTTGGCCCTGTGAACAAATTCGAAAACATTCATGAAAAAGGAGAAAGCCAATGCCTGAACTGATTGCCCCTCTTGCCGGAAATGTCTGGAAAGTCCTCGTCGCCGTAGGTGACAAAGTCGAACTGGATGATGAGGTGATTATCCTCGAAGCCTTGAAGATGGAAACTCCCATCTATTGCGACGACGCCGGCACCATCACTGAACTCAAGGTCACAGAAGGCGACGCAGTCGAAGAGGGAGCTGTTCTGGCTGTGATTGGCTGACGCAATACAGCAAACACGTAGGGGCGCTGCTTGCCGCGCCCTTAGGTTTAAATGATTTGAATGCAAGAGGGCGCAGCAAGCGGCGCCCCTACAGTCAAAGGGATTTGTCATGTCACGCAAGCAAACACCACTGCGCCCGTATTTTGAGAAAATGCCTGAAATTGGTAAAGAACTGAGAGCCGGAGAGGTACGCCGCTCCCAGGCCAACGTTGAACTTGTTCTGGAGCAAGAGGCAATTATCGCCAAGGAAGTCGTGCGGGTGAAAAACGCGGGGATCCCCGCTGAGAAGATTCACCAGCGCGGTGGGATGACCATCTACGACCGCCTAGAATACCTGGTTGATGAGGGTAGCTGGAATCCACTGCACACCCTATATAATCCGACCGAAAACGTAGAAGGCTGCACCGGGGTCGTCGATGGTCTCGGCAAAATCGAAGGCAAATGGGCGGTCATCATCGGCTTTGATAATAAGGTCATGGCTGGCGCCTGGATAGCCAGCCAGTCCGAAAATATCCTTATGGTTACCGACCTGGCCAAGCGCCTCAACATTCCTCTGGTCTGGTTGACTAACTGCAGCGGTGTTAAGCTCACGGAGCAGGAGACCGTCTACGCAGGTCGCCGTTCCAGTGGCGCTCCCTTTTATCGACATGCCGACCTCAACCATCTGGGGATCCCGATTCTCAATGGTATCTATGGTACCAACCCGGCTGGCGGCGGCTACCAGGGGATCAGCCCCACTATTCTGCTGGCTCACGACGATGCGAATATCGCTGTTGGCGGTGCCGGTATCGTCGGTGGTATGAACCCCAAAGGATATATCGATGAAGAGGCTGCCCAGGCACTCATCGAGGGCACCAAGAATTTCAAAGGCAAGGCTCCGGGCCGGGTGGAAACCCACTTCGATCAGACCGCTTACTTCCGTGAAGCTCATGATACAGAAGAGGGCGTCCTCGATGGCATCAAGGATTACATGCGCATGATGCCAGCTTACGATCCGACCATGTTCCGGGTGGCAGAACCCGCAGAGCCGAAGCTGGCAGTCGAAGACCTCAACATGCTCCTTCCCGCTAATCAGAAACGTCCCTACGATGCAGTACAGATCCTGGCACGTCTCACCGACAACAGCGAGTTTATGGAATACCGGCCCGACTACGGCCGTGAAGTTTTTACCGGCATCGCCAAGATCGATGGCTTTCCTGTCGCCTTTGTCGGTAACCAGCAGGGTGTTTTTCCTGGCTATCCAGATTACGCTAATGGCGAATATCCCGGTGTAGGCGGCAAGCACTATCGCGAAGGGCTTATCAAGCAAGGCGAGTTTGTCACCCTCTGCGGTCGCGACAACCTGCCGATTATCTGGCTGCAGGATACCACTGGCATCGATGTCGGCGATCTTGCCGAAGAAGCTGAACTTCTTGCTCTCGGCCAGTCTCTGGTCTATTCCATTGAGCAGACTGAGCTCTCTATGATGTGTGTTGTTCTACGCAAGGGGACTGCTGCTGCTCATTACATCATGTGCGGCCCTCAGGCGAACAATAATAATGCCTTTACCCTCGGCACCCCACTCACCGAGATCTATGTCATGCACGGCGAGACCGCTGCTGCCGCTTCTTATGCCCGTCGCCTGGTCAAGGAAGATGCTGCCGGCAATGATCTCACTCCGACCCTTGATAAAATGAACCAGATGATCCAGGACTATCAGGACAAGTCGACCCCGGCCTACAGTGCCAAGAAGGGTTTTGTCGACGAGATCGTCTCACTGACCGAGTTGCGCAACTACATCAAAGCTTTTACTTGTGCTAACTACCAGAATCCAAAATCGATTACTCCGGTTCACCAGATGCTTTTGCCACGTATAATCAAAGGGTAATTGTCTTACCATCCACCAGCCTCGAACGATATCGTTCGGGGCTGGTGTGTTGCTTCTGTCAAGAGTGCCTCTACTGCGAAGGGATACCTGCATGAGTTCAGTTACTGACAGCGTAGCGGGTCACTACGCCCATCAAGATCTTGAAGCTACGATTCTAGCAGCGCTGGTGGCGGCAGGTAAAGATCCTGACCATCTCAGTGTGGCAGACCTTGCTCCCATTGACCAATTTCATGTCCGTGGTCGTAACGCGACGCTTGAGCTTGCTCGTCAGCTCCAGCTTGATGACAGCCTGCAGGTTTTAGATGTCGGTAGTGGTCTGGGTGGTGCTTCAAGGCATCTTGCGCAGGAGTTCGGTTGCCGCGTTACCGGGCTGGATATTACCAAGGAGTATTGCCAGGTTGCTACTATGCTGGCGCGACGGCTCGGCCTTGACTCGCGTGTCTGCTTTCGTCACGGTAACGCCCTTGAAATGCCCTTCGAAGATGCAACCTTCGATGTCTTGTGGACTCAACATACGGCAATGAATATCCCTGACAAAGCCAGGCTCTATCGTGAAATGTGGCGGGTCTTGAAGCCCGGCGGGGTCTTGGCCAGTTATGATGTTTTTGCGGGTGAGGGTGGTCCAGTACATTTCCCAGTTCCCTGGGCGCGCGAACCTTCCATAAGCTTTTTGATAACGCCACAACAGATGCGGGAACTTTTCGCTAACACCGGTTTTGAAATCCTTCGCTGGCAGGATACCACGGCAGCGGGCCGGTCATGGTTTCAGCACATGGGTGAAAAAATTCGTAAAGAAGGCCCTGCGCCTCTTGGTATCCATGTTTTGCTTGGCCCCGATTTTCGAACAATGGCGTACAATCAGGTGCGGAACCTTGAAGAGAACCGGGTTGTTCTCATTGAATCAGTCGTACAACGCCCATAATAACTGGCCGCACTCAACGTAGGGTGCAAGCTTCGGGAGCTTGCCGAGGTGATCTTTCAGACCGCAGTTTATGGCGGAGTGCCAGCAATGAATCAGGGCCTGAAGGCTCTCCGCAAAGTTCTCCAAGAACAAGGACTGTGGCCTATCCGCGATGAAGTCTGAGATATTCACGCTTTTCAGTTTGCTCGAATAGATAAAACGGTGTTATTGTCTACTGCTACGGTAGGAGGTATCGATAAGGCTAATCTTGGAGAGCAGAACTTCATATGAGATCATCTTCATTGCAAAGCTTGGGCGCAACTGGAAAGTTAGAAAAAGTAAAACCCTTACAGCTGACCTACAGTCTTGATCGGAACCAGAAGATTGTTTCGGTCAAAGGAAGCTCATCTTTTGAATGTCAGGATCAACCTGCTCTTGTCGGCAAAAGTCTTGAGCAAGTTGATGATTTACGGCACTTCCATGCGCTTTTGGTTCAGGGTTTCGGCTTCAAGTCTTTGCCGGTCCCTGTCGCTGATCGCTGGTATGTAGCGGAACACCTGCCAGCCGTCTCTGGAGATGCCCTGGCTGGAGGAGAGCTGGTTCTGACTGCCCTTGGTCGTGGTAACGAAGCGGCTATCGTTCTCCACGATTTCGTACAGTCTATCGATCCTTTTTCTCTGGATGCCAGCGGGGGAATCCTGCTGGTTGACCGTGCCGGGTTTATTTTGATGGTTAACCGGGAGTTTGCTGACATTCTCGGTTTACAGGTTGTTGACATGGTTGGGCTCCATATCAACGAATCTTATCCTGATTCAGCCTTATCACGTTTGCCTAAAGTTATGGAGTCCGGAAAGGCAGAAATCGGCGAACCGCACGAGTTGAATGGTCGGCAAATTGTAGCTAGTCGCTGGCCGCTGATAAAAAATGGTAAAACCTTCGGTGCCTACGGCAAGGCACAGTTGAGGGAAGGACCGGATACATCCCGTTGTACTGGCAAAATTTCTTCTGTTGAGGGCAAGTCGAGTCGTCGTGCTATTGCCGGTCACCGCCCAACTGCTCTATACGGAGTTGACCAGATTGTCTGCCAGGGCCAGACCATGCTGGATATCAAAGAGCGTCTGGTGAGGATTGCTGATCGCTCTTCAACTGTGCTGTTGACTGGTGAGAGCGGCACCGGCAAGGAGCTCTTTGCGCATGCGATTCACTCGGCCAGCCGTCGCAGTAACGGCCCCTTCGTAAGAGTCAACTGTGCAGCTATTCCGGAGAACTTGCTGGAAGCCGAGCTTTTCGGTTACGTCGAGGGGGCTTTCTCAGGGGCCAGACGCGGCGGACAGATTGGAAAATTCGAGCAGGCCCATGGCGGCACGCTCTTCCTCGATGAAATCAGTGAGATGCCTCTCGCTATGCAAGCCAAGCTGCTGCGTGTTCTGCAGGAACGCGAAGTTGCTCCTCTCGGCAGTCAGGACATCCGCTTTGTCGATGTGCGTTTCATTACGACAACCAACCGTGATGCCTTAACTCTCGTCAAGGATGGCAAGCTGCGCCACGATCTCTACTACCGTATCAATGTTGTGTCGCTGCCGATCCCGCCTTTACGTGAACGTACGGAAGATATCTTTCGATTGACCAGATATTTTGTCGAACAGTTCAATGTTGAGTTCGATTTGAATGTTCAGGGGCTTAGCTCCCGTGCCTGGACAGCCTTGAAGGACTATCCTTTCCCTGGAAATGTACGTGAATTGCGCAGTGCTATTGAGAGCGCCTTCAACATGGTCAATGGCCCGTTTATCAGACTATATGATCTTCCCACACCGATTGCTGAACTCCATCGTCCCGAGGGTCTTGCTGTGTCTACCAGTGGTGTGTATCGGTTAGGCGTTGTCAAAGATCTGGGTGCTGTCAAAGATCTGGGCAAGCGGTCGCTACAGGAAATTATGGAGGAGATCGAAAAAGATCTGCTGATTGCAGCTATGGAAAAAGTTGGAGGCAACAAGTTGGTAGCAGCCAATTTGCTGGGGATTTCCCGACCGGGACTTTATAAAAAGCTGCAAAAATATCATCTCCACTAAAACCACTTTTGTGATCGTCTTTTTGAGCCTAACTTCAGGGCCGGGGTGCTATTTGCACTACGGCCTATTTTTGTTGAGTAGGGAGCTCCTATGTCATTGCTTTTAACAGTCGTTATGTCAATGTAACAATAGGTGACATACTCAGTTGCAGGTAATCTACTTAGGGCTTTTTAATTTAGCTGTATAACGTTTTAAGTTCGACAGCTTACCCTGATGATTAAATGTTTCTATTGTTATAAAACATTGTTTGGTATTTGTTTTGCACTTTTGCTATAGTTCGATGCTCCGGGTGTTACGTGTGTAATGATCCGGGTGTTAATGGTGCAATGCTTAGGGCGTAGTATAAGGCTTATGCCATGCTGATCATGGCTACTCTGGAAGGAAAGCGTTATGAGTGAAAACCAGCCTCTAATAAAAGTTGATAATATTTTTCTGTCGTTTGGCGGCGTTCATGCCCTGCGAGAAGTCTCCTTTGCAGTTCACCCCGGAGAGATTTTTTCGATAATCGGGCCGAATGGTGCGGGTAAAACTTCGATGCTTAACTGTATCTCAGGGCGCTATCAACCCCAGAAAGGGCAGATCACCTTCAAAGGGCAGAGCGTTATTGGTATGAAGCCCAATATCCGCTGCAAGCTCGGTATTGGTCGAACCTTTCAGAACCTGGCACTATTCAATCACATGACCGTGCTCGACAATATTATGGTTGGGCGCCATCATCTGCTGAAGAATAACTTTCTGACCGGTCCGCTGTACTGGTTCTCCGGTGCTCGTAAAGAAGAATTGGCACATCGCCGGGAGGTTGAGGACATTATCGATTTCCTGGAAATAGCCTCTATCCGTAAAAATATTGCCGGAACACTTTCCTATGGATTGCGTAAGCGGGTCGAACTGGCTCGGGCGGTGGCTTTGCGACCCGACCTGATCCTGCTTGACGAACCGATGGCGGGCATGAATCTGGAAGAGAAGGAGGACATGGCCCGCTACATTATCGATCTCAATGAAGAATGGGGTATGACGGTGGTCATGATTGAGCATGATATGGGCGTGGTTATGGATATCTCGCACCGGGTAATGGTTCTTGATTTCGGCCGGGAGATCTGTACCGGGCTACCGGATGAAGTTATGGCAAACGAACAGGTCAAGATCGCCTATCTCGGTGTTGGCCTCGATGACGATGAAGAGGCGCAGGAAACCTCTGGAGAGGTGGCTTAATGACTATGCAGAAGACGGCATATGTAGACGTAAAAAAGTTTGACACCTTTCCCAAGTTGCTCGCTTACAATGCCGAGAACTACGCGGATGAAGTGGCGTTAAGAGAGAAGGAATTCGGTATCTGGAATGCGTTCACATGGGCCGACTATAACCGTAATGTCAAACTCTTTGCCCTCGGTATGCACAAGCTGGGAATCGCTCACAACGATTCAGTCGGAATTATTGGTGACAATCGGCCTGAGTGGGTCTATGGCGAAGTTGCTTCACATGCTTTAAGGGCAATGATCTTCGGTATCTATCAGGATTCTCTCAATGAGGAAGTCGCCTACCTGATCAATTACGCCGGTGCCAAGATCATCATTGCCGAGGATGAAGAACAGGTCGACAAGGTTCTTGAGATTACCGAAGAATGTCCCTGTGTCGAACATATTATTTACTGTGATCCGCGCGGCATGCGCAAATATGATGACCCCAGGCTGATGAGCCACCTGGATCTGATGGCTAGCGGTCAACAGCTCGATGAAGAACAGCCCGACCTCTATATGCAGTTGGTCAATCATGGCAAAGCTGAGGATGTGGCGATTCTCTGTCCAACCTCAGGAACGACCTCCAATCCGAAGCTGACTATGCTCCAGGCCGGTCCCATGCTGGAACACAGTGTCGCCTATCTGGAGGCTGATCCGAAGTATCCTAGTGACAACTATGTCTCGGTACTGCCGCTACCCTGGATCATGGAGCAGGTGTATGCCGTAGCTCAGGCCTTGATCAGCAGGATCATCGTCAATTTTGTCGAAGAGCCGGAAACCATGATGGAGGATCTGCGCGAGATCGGGCCGACCTTTGTCCTGCTAGCGCCGCGTGTTTGGGAAACGGTTGCTGCCGATGTCAAGGCCAAGATGATGGATGCAACCAGGTTCAAGCAGGCGATGTACAACTTCGCCATGAAGCTGGCTGAAAAGGCGGCTGCCGAGAAACAGGGCAAACAGTCAAAGCTGGCCTACTGGTTACTGTTCCGACCCTTAAAAGACCGCCTTGGCTTTACCTACCTGCGTTCCGCTGCAACCGGTGGTGCCGCGCTCGGTCCCGACACTTTCAAGTTTTTCCTGGCTATGGGGGTGCCCTTGCGGCAACTCTACGGTCAGACAGAAACAGCCGGTGCTTACACTATACACGAAGCCCATGATGTTGATTTTGACAGTGTCGGCATTCCTTTCCGCAACGCTCAGGTACGGATTGATAATCCTGACCATAACGGCGTTGGCGAGGTTGTCTCCAAGACCTGTGGTATGTTCCTTGGCTATTACAAAAACCAGCAAGCGACTGATGAGTCTCTTATTGATGGCTGGATGCGCACTGGTGACGCCGGTTACTTCAAAAAAGAGAACAACCATCTGGTGGTCATCGACCGCATCAGTGATCTGGCCGAGACCTCAACCGGCAATAAATTCTCGCCGCAGTTTATCGAGAACAAGCTCAAGTTTTCGCCGTTCATTGCTGAGGCGGTGGTGCAGGGTGACGGGCGCTCCTATCTGTCAGCGATCATCTGCATCCGTTTCGATATTGTTGCCAAATGGGCTGAACAGCGGAATATCGCTTTCACCAACTACATCAACCTCTCTGCCCAGGACAAGATTTATGAAATGGTACAAAAAGAGGTGGAAATGGTTAATAAAACCCTACCAGACGCCCAGAAAATCCGCAAATTTCTGCTGCTTTACAAGCAACTTGATGCCGATGATGGCGAATTGACCAGAACCAGGAAGGTGCGTCGTGGCGTCATCAAGGAAAAATATGCCGATATCATCGACACCATCTATTCCGACAAGGATGTCGTTCATATCGATACAGTAATTACTTTTCAAGATGGTAATAAGTCGCGTGTCCAGACTGACATTCGGATTGTGGACCTGGTGTCTCTGAGTGCAGCAAAACAAGCCGTGTAAAAAAGGTCTGTAACCGGTGGTGGGAGAATCTCTATGAATTTTGAATTGTTGACACAACTGATTATCAACGGACTCGTTGTCGGCACCCTCTACGGGGTTGTGGCTATGTGTTTTGTGTTGATCTACAAGTCGACCCGTGTGGTCAACTTTGCCCAGGGGGAGTTCCTGCTGATCGGAGCCTGGACCTGCTGGGCCATGCTGGTCAAGTTTGAGTTGCCCTTTTACATTGGTTTTCCGTTGACTCTGGCCTTCATGGTGGTTTTTGGTGTTCTGCTGCAGGTGCTGGTGCTGCGACCGATGATCGGTGAGCCGATTATTTCCGTGATCATGGTCACCGTTGGGTTGTCGATGTTTTTCCAGGGGCTGGTAACCTGGATCTTCGGTGGTTACACCAAGGCATTTCCACAGGTTTTTTCAGTGAAAACAGTGACTATCGGCGGGTTGCAGATAGAGTCGGCCTATATCATGAGTCTGGTTGTTTCAATTGTCATCATGATCGCTTTTTACTTCTTCTTTAAATATTCACGCCTGGGGCTGGCGATGCGTGCCACGGCATTTGATCAACAGATCGCGCAAAGTCTCGGCATCTCAGTCAAGCATGTTTTTGCCGCTGCCTGGGCAATTTCTGCGGTGGTTTCGGCACTTGCCGGGGTGGTTATCGGCATGGTCAACGGGGTCTCTTCTGCGCTCTCCTTCATTGGCATCAAGGTCTTCCCGGTGGTTATCCTCGGTGGCCTCGATTCGATCGTCGGCGCGATTGTCGGCGGCCTGCTGATCGGCGTGCTCGAGAATCTGGCCGAGTTTTTTGACAGCCAGTGGCTGCACATAGGCAACTTGTACGATATTGCACCCTTCTACGCCTTGGTTATTATTCTGATGATCAAGCCCTACGGCTTGTTCGGCACTAAAGATATCGAGAGGATTTAAACGATGGCCTCTGCTCATTCTCGCATGCGCTGCGGAGAATTCCGCACCACCTATCAGGCGGATATGACCATCTTCCCAACGCCGCTGGCACGTCGGGTTGCTGTTGTTTCAGTGCTTCTTCTGCTCGTGGCACCGCTCTGTCTCAATGCCTACTATCTGAATCTGATGATTCAGATAGGTTACTACGGTATCGCTGCCCTGGGTTTGAATATTGTTGTCGGCTTTACCGGACAGATTTCCCTGGGGCATGCGGCTTTCTTCGGTCTGGGGGCCTTTACCTCGGCGTGGATCAGTAACAATAGCGGTATTCCGGTCTTTTTTACTATCCCTCTGGCGGGCCTGTTTACCATGGCCGTCGGTCTTGTCGTTGGCATTCCGGCGGGACGCATCAAAGGTCTCTATCTGGCGATTGCTACTCTGGCTTCGCAGTACATTCTCGAGGATTTCTTTGCGCGGGCCGACTGGTTTACCGGTGGTTCCGCCGGTGCCATGGCCAACCCTGTTTCGATCTTCGGCTATGAAATGTTCACCGACCAGTCTTTTTTCTACGTAGTGCTCTTCTACGTGGTGATCATGTTCGTGGCCGGCGCCAACCTGATGCGCTCCCGCGATGGCCGTGCGTTCATTGCGGTGCGCGATCATTACCTCTCTGCCGAGATCATGGGGATTAACCTGACCAAGTACCGCATCCTGTCGTTTGGCATTTCTTCTTTTTATGCCGGTATCGGCGGGGCTCTGTTCGGTCACTACCTGGGTTTTGTTTCTGTAGAAGGATTTACCCTGCTGCTTTCGATCCAGTTCCTCGCCATGGTAATCATCGGTGGCCTGGGATCGGTGATGGGAGCAATGCTGGGAACCGTTTTTATGGTTTTATTGCCGGAAGTAATGGAGTTTGGCGTACATCTGGTTGGTAGTAATAGTACAGCCATGACCCTGGCTCTGGCTTATCTCAAGGAGATGGCCATCGGCCTGGCAATCATCTTGTTCCTGATTTTCGAGCCAGACGGTCTGGCGCATCGCTGGAAGATGATCAAAAATTACTGGAAACTTTATCCTTTTTCATACTAACCACCGAACAGAAGGTGCTCGGGTTTACTGGGCTTTCAACGGGGGAGTCGTTCCCCTTGCGGCTTGATAAAGATCATAAACAATAGAGAAGGAGGAAAACGTCATGCGCAAAATGTTACTCTGTGGGACTGCAGTAATGGCAATTTTGGGTTTTTCAACCATGGCAACCGCTGCCGACACGATTCCGGTCGGTCATTTAGCCTGCTACACCGGACCGACCTCGGATGTCGGTCTGCCTTACGGTAATGGCGTTGCCGACGCTATGAATTACATCAACGCGAATGGTGGGGTGAACGGCAAAACACTTGATTTTGCAACAGTTGACTATTCTTACAAGGCGCCACAAGCCATCGCCACCTACAAGAAGTGGCTGGCGACCAATAAACCGGTAGCAATCCAGGGGTGGGGAACCGCCGATACTGAAGCACTGGTCAAATTTGTTGCCAGGGACGAAATCCCCTACTTCTCGGCCTCCTACTCCGGTCACTTGACCGACCCGACCGGTAAGTCACCAAAAACCAAGGCACCAGCTCCTTATAACTTCTTCTATGGCCCTTCTTATTCCGATACTTGTCGCGGTCTGGTGCAGTGGGCAGCTGAAGATTGGAAAGCCAAGAAGGGCAAAGGCAAGCCCAAGTTCATCCACATGGGCGCTAACCATCCTTATCCAAATGCACCCAAGGCGGCTTGTGCCGAATACGCCAAGGAACTCGGGTTTGAAGTTCTCAACCCGATCGTTTACTCTCTCAAGCCCGGCGATGCCAAGGCTCAGTGCCTGACCCTCAAGGATTCCGGAGCCAACTATGCCTATCTGGGTAATACGGCAGGTTCCAACATCTCCCTGTTGAATTCCTGTAATACCGTCGGTGCTAAACCTCAGTACCTGGCGAATGTTTGGGGCTGGGATGAAAATGCCATTAAGGCAGCCAAAGAAGCTGGCGACGGTGTTGCTGTACCTCTGGGTGCCCCGTCCTGGAATGATGATGTTCCAGGGATGAAGATGGTTCACGATATCTCCAAGATGTCCGATTCTAGCGGCAAGACCTACCGAAACCTGCATTACATGCGCGGTGTCTGCGCAGTCTTCTTCATGAAGGATGCCATGGTCTCTGCCGATAAGATGAGCGGCGGAATTACCGGTCCGAACATCAAGAAGGGCATGGAGCAGATGAGAGATCATGTCCCCGCCGGTCTGGAAGGTGTCTGCAAGCCCTCCACGTGGACCAACGAAGATCATCGTGGTACCACTGAAGTCTCGGTCTATACCACAACCTATAACGGTGGTGATTTCACCTTTAACCCACAGTCGACAGTAACCGTTCCTCGTCGTGATGACTGGCTTGGTTGGTAAGATAAACGCTGCAGGGACGGCGCGAGTCGCCGTCCCTGCGTTCTTTCAGTTTGAGATTCAAGATTGTCGGTTCGGAGCAATATTACTCCGAACCGACAATCTTGGACCTGAAGCACTTCGCAGAGGAGCGTGAGCAATGGCAGAGCCAGCACAAAAAGTTGAAGCCAAAGAATCGATCCTGTCGATTAACAATATCGAGGTTGTGTACGACGAAGTTATCCTGGTGTTACGAGGAATCAGCCTTGAAGTCCCCAAGGGTGAAATAGTCACCCTGCTCGGTCCGAATGGTGCCGGCAAATCAACCACCCTTAAAGCGATTTCCGGCTTGCTCAAGACCGAGGATGGCGAAGTGACCCGCGGCTCTATTCATTTTAAGGGGGAAAGTATCGCCAACAGTGCCCCGGACGAGATCGTCCGTAAGGGGATTTTTCAGGTTATGGAGGGCCGGCGTATTATCGAAGATATGACGGTTATCGAAAACTTGCGTTTGGGCGCTTTTACCCGTCGTGATAAATTTATCAAGGACGATATTGACAAGGTCTTCCACTATTTCCCCCGCTTGAAGGAACGTACCGGCATGGCCGGGTATCTTTCCGGCGGTGAGCAACAGATGCTTGCTATCGGGCGGTCGATTATGGCGCGGCCGGAGATGATCCTGCTCGACGAGCCTTCGATGGGCCTGGCACCGTTGCTGGTCAAAGAAGTGTTCAACATTATCCGCACGATTAATCAGGAGCAGGGCATCACCATGCTGCTGGTCGAGCAGAATGCCAACATGGCTTTACATTGTGCTTCCTACGGCTATGTCATGGAGTCTGGCAAAATCGCTCTCGACGGCACTTGCGAGGAACTTCTTGCCAACGAAGACGTGAAGGAATTTTACCTTTCCGGTGGTGACAAGGACCGCAAATCATTTAAAAACCTCAAGTCTTATAAGCGTAGAAAGCGCTGGATGTGAGTATGGACAACTTTTACGATACTCTTGAAACTCGTGGTCATACTGAACGTGAAGCTGCGCAGATGGAGGCACTTAGCTTTCAGGTTGAGCATGCACAAAAGAATGCACCTGCTTACAGTCGCTTGTTTTCCGGTATCGATGCCAGCGTTATCAACAGTCGGACCGCCTTGGCAAGCTTGCCAGTGATTCGTAAAGAAGAGTTGATCGAGCAGCAGCGCCATGACCTGCCTTTTGGTGGGCTGGCCGCAGTCAAGGCACCAGAACTGAACCGGGTCTTTGTTTCGCCAGGGCCGATCTATGAGCCTGGCAGTCGACGAGAGGATTTCTGGCGCTTTGCTCGTGCTCTCTATGCCGCCGGTGTTCGTGGCGGTGAACTGCTGCATAACTGCTTTGCATATCACTTTACCCCTGCCGGTGCCATGGTCGAATCTGGAGCCCATGCGCTGGGCTGTACGGTTTTTGCCGCCGGCCCCGGTCAACTTGAGGGGCAGGTTCGGGCGATTGCCGACTTGCGACCGGATGGCTATGTTGGTACGCCGTCGTTTCTTAAACTGATTCTTGACAAGGCCGATGAGCTTGGAGTTGAAGTTCCCAGTTTGAGCAAGGCACTGGTCTCCGGTGAATACTTGTCACCGAGCCTGCGCGAGACCTTCGCCGGGCGTGGCATTGCGGTGCTGCAGTGTTATGCGACTGCGGATCTTGGGCTGATCGCTTATGAATCATCAGCTGTCGAGGGCATGATCGTTGATGAGGGCATCATCCTCGAGATTGTGCGCCCTGGAACCGGCGATCCGCTGCCGGACGGTGAGGTTGGTGAAGTGATTGTCACCTCTCTGTCTCCAGAATATCCTCTAATCCGTTTTGCCACCGGTGACCTGTCGGCAATCTTGCCTGGAGAAAGTCCCTGTGGTCGGACCAACCGACGCATCAAAGGTTGGATGGGCCGTGCCGACCAGACCGCCAAAGTGCGCGGGATGTTCGTTCACCCTTCACAAGTAGCAAAGATTCTGAGTCATCACCAGGAAGTTCTCAAGGGACGCTTGGTTGTTGAGCGTGTTAATGATGCCGATTCAATGGTGCTTCACTGCGAATTGATGAGTGAGGCACCTGATCACTTGGCCGATGCGGTTGTGGCTACAATTCGGCAAATCTGCAACTTGCGTGGCGAAGTCTGCTTTGTCCCTGTCGGAAGTCTCGCTAACGATGGCAAGGTTATCGACGATCTCCGTCCTGTCGATGTCTGAGCGGAGGCCGAGGATTGCACATGCTTGATGATACGCTGCAAGGCTTCCGGGTTCTTGATCTCAGCCAGTATCTACCCGGCCCGTACGCGACACGCCTGCTTGCTGATCTTGGTGCCGACGTGGTTAAGGTCGAGCCACCGGCTGGCGACCCGATGCGAACTTTCATTTTTCAGGATGATGACGACCTCTCGCCACTTTACAAACAAGTTAATGCTGGCAAGACGGTGGTCAGGATCGATCTGAAAAAAGAGGCGGGGCGTGTCCGTTTTGCCGCTCTGGTAAGCGCCGCCGATGTTCTGCTTGAATCTTATCGCCCAGGTGTTCTGGATCGCCTTGGTTTCGGCTACACCCGTCTGCAAGTTCTCAATCCTCGTTTGGTTCACTGTGCCATTTCCGGCTTCGGTCAGGATGGGCCTGCAAGTCTACGGGCCGGGCATGACCTGACTTACATGGCTCTGAGCGGCATGTTACATCATACCGGGACGCTAGAGACGCCGGTGATTCCCTTTCCTCCAGTCTCCGATTATGCCAGTGGCCAACATGCGGCAAGTATGATCCTGGCGGCGCTATTACACCGGGAGCGCAAGGGTGCCGGGTGCACTATTGATACCAGTCTTTTTGAGACAGCCCTTTCCTGGCAGTCTTTTGGTCAGGCTGGAGTAGGTCGTGCTGATCGGGTTCTCGAGCCTGGGCGTGGTTTGATCACCGGTGGTGTGGCCTGTTATCAGATTTACCGGACCGCTGATCATAAATTTGTGGTTCTCGGAGCGCTTGAAGAAAAATTCTGGCAAGCCTTCTGTACTACAGTTGAGCGACCGGAATGGATTGCCAGGCAACACGTGAAGATGCCACAGACGGCCCTGATCAATGAATTACGCGCACTCTTTGCCACCGCGTCACGTGATGATTGGGTTAGCTTGCTTGCCGAGACGGATTGTTGCTTTGAGCCGGTGCTTGCTCCTGAGGAAGTTGCCTGCCATCCGCACGTGGTACATCGACAATTGTTAGAACCATCGCTGGACGGCGCTCTGCCGACTGAAATCAGATTTCCCGCCATAGTTGATCAGAGAACACCCCGTCATCGGCAACCGTTGCGTGAAGTTACTGTTGAGGATGTTGCTGCTGGTTGGGGGGTGGGTTAGGCTGAGCTCAACCCGTTATCTGCCCTTATTGTAGGACAGGTTCCTATGAAAAAAATCCGCATTCTTCCTATTCATGTCGGTGGAACAATCGCGTCCGCTGCATCCGAAACCGGCTTCAGACCAAAACTCTCCTTTGCTGATCTACTCAGTAGAGTTGACAAGAAACTTGCGGGTGACCGTCTTGTCGCCCAGGCGCAAGCCCCTTTCGGCGAGCTTGGAATTGACAGTGCCTGCCTGCAGATACCGCACATCCAGAAGATTGCCAGGGCAATTTGCGAGAGTTACGACCACTATGATGCGTTTATCGTTACCCATGGGACGGACACACTTGCCTACACGGCGAGTATGCTTTCCTTTATGCTTAAGGGAATCCAGAAACCTGTGGTTGTCACAGGTGCTCAGAGAACTCTTGAAGACAAGGACAGTGATGTAATCGAGAATCTGGAGACAGCCCTTCTTGCTGCATCGACAAATAATTGCGGCGTATGGGTGGCATTTAACGGCAAAATAATCAGGGCTGTTAGAGCCACTAAAATGGATATTGGTGTAGATGGTTTAGACGCATTCGTCTCGAATCTTAGGGACGAGATTCAGCTTTCAGAATTCCTGCTCAATGATTATGCTATCAATAAGGGGCACTTAGAGGCATTCAATACGGAGGCTTCCACCGCAGTAGATATTTTTTGCCTGACCCACACCACAAACCCGCTTTGGCTGAGTAATTATCTCCAGAATTCAGACCTAAAAGCATTAATAGTCCTTATCTATGGCATGAGCGGGCACCGCGAAGACTTGATTGAAGTTCTTTCGCGCTGGGCCAATGACAATGAGGCCTTCATTATCGCAAAATCACATTCGGTCTACGGTAGCACTGATTTGTCAAAATATGAGTTGGGTGTCAAAGCCCTTCGCATGGGTATCCTGTCGTCACTTGATATGACCCTGGAGAGCGTCTACGCAAAAACCAGTCTCCTTCTCGCTCGAAAAATCGAACACCAAGAATTTACCAGGCAGTTTTACTCAAACATTTGTGGCGAACTCGATGAGCCCGATGTGCAGAAATTCGCACAAAAGTCCAACTTCTGGCTCTCCACCGCCTAGACGGCGTTTTGTCGTAAGGAAATATCTCTTTTGCAAAACCTTTTTAGGTGCTTGACTTTGATCAACCCACATGTTTCCGTGTAAAACAGTGTTGTAAGATAAGAGTTTTCGAAGGATAGGAAAACCAACCTAAATAGCGAAGGTTTTCAATATCCATTTTTAGAATTGATGCGGTATCTAAACGGGAAAGAGGAGGTAACATCATGAAAAAGTTGGTTGTATTGTTTCTTGCGAGTGTAATGATTCTTTCATCTGGGGCGGCTTTTGCCGAGAAACTGTATGTCGGTACAGACACGGCCTTCGTGCCCTTTGAATACAAAGGCAAGGATGGTAAATACACCGGGTTTGATATCGACCTGTGGGCAGAGATTGCCAAACGCATAGGCGTTGAATATGAACTGAAGCCGATGGATTTCAATGGCCTGATTCCTGGTCTGACAACCGGAAACCTTGATGTCGCCCTGGCGGCAATTTTTATCAAATCTTCCCGGGAGGAGAAAATCGACTTCTCTCATCCTTACTTCAGGGCTGGTCTGAAAGTCATGGTTTCGGCAGACAACAAAGATATCAAGTCTCCTGCTGACCTGAAGGGTAAAGTTGTTGCCGTCAAGCTTGGCACGGCAACTGTTGAATATGTTGAAACCCTTGGGGCAAAGAAAATCGTCAAGTTCCCTAATATCGATCAAGCTTATCTCGAAGTTGTTACTGGTGGTGCTGATGCAGCAATGCATGACACCCCGAATGTCCTTTATTACATCAAGACTGCTGGCAATGGCAAGGTCAAGGCTGTCGGCCCCGATGTCAAAGCCGCCCAGTACGGGATCGCCTTTCCGCAGGGAAGTCCTTTGCGCGATAAAGTAAACATCGCTCTTCTCAAGATGATGGAAGATGGTAGCTACGCTAAACTTTACAAAAAATGGTTTAATGCAGATCCTGAATAATTTACAGAGAAAAACACACTAAGCAACAATGCAGAACAGGAGTGTGCAGCACTCAAGTGCCCTTCTGTATGAACCTATGCAGAAGGGCACCTTTGTTTCTTCTACAGCAAGAGGCGAATTATGGATTTTGAGTTTTCAGTTGTTATCGACTCTCTTCCCGCACTTTTTGAGGGAGCAAAGTTAACCTGGTACATAACCATCCTGGGGATTATCGGCGGCATGATCTTCGGTATCTTAGCCGGACTGGGTCGTATCGCAGGGACAGCAGCTCTTGGGGAGAAACCTCACGGGATCTTCATCTGGGTCAGTGTTCTGATCAGATATATATCAGGTGCTTATGTCGAGTTGATACGCGGCACCCCGATTATCGTTCAGGCCATGTTTCTATACTTTGCCTTTCCAATGTTAGTCAAGGCCGTTACTGATATCGAACGCTTTCGTATAGAAGCGCTGACTGCTGCAATCATTACCATCATCGTCAATGCAGGGGCCTATATTGCGGAGATTGTCCGTGGATCGGTGATCTCCGTTAACAAAGGACTGTTAGAGGCCGGCATGTCTCTGGGAATAAGCCGTTTTCAGCTGATAGTTCACGTTATTGGTCCGATAGCTATCAGAAGGATGATCCCTCCTCTCGGCAATCAGTTTATCATCAGCCTCAAGGACACCTCCCTTTTTATTGTTATAGGGGTCGGTGAATTAACCAGGCAGGGCCAGGAAATTATGGCCAGCAATTTCAGAGCTCTTGAAATCTGGCTGACCGTGGCAATCATGTATCTGATCATGACAACGGCCCTGGCTATGACATTAAGACACTTCGAGAAAAAGATGAAAATGTTCTGATTTTGCAGCTGGTCAATTATTCTCGGACAGCCTCCTGGATGTTGATTTCAGGCAGCCAACTCTTTAAAGGTCCGCCAGACTGCCAGTCAAAGAAGGATAGGAAAAAGATGCCCAATATTATTGAACTGAAGAATGTGTGTAAATCGTTTGGCAACACGGAAGTTTTACATAACATCAATTTTGCTGTCGAGGAGGGCGAGGTTGTTGTCGTTATCGGCCCGTCCGGTTCCGGAAAGTCTACCCTGATTCGCTGTATTAATTGCCTGGAAATGATAACGACCGGGGAGTTGATTGTTGACAGTATCAGGATCCCTGATGAGCAGGGAAGGATACGGCAGATAAGGCTGGAGGTCGGTATGGTCTTTCAGCAATTCAATCTTTTTCCGCATATGACTGCCCTTGAGAATGTCGCTTTCGGCCCACGCAAAGCGCGAAAAATGAACAAGTCTAAAGCGACGGATATAGCCAGGAGCCTGCTCGACAAGGTCGGTTTGGCAGAATTTGAGAATAAACTTCCCGGGCAACTTTCTGGTGGGCAGCAGCAGCGTGTTGCAATCGCCAGGGCTTTGGCAGTCAATCCAAAAGTTCTGCTGTTTGATGAGCCGACATCAGCACTGGACCCAGAAATGATCGGTGAAGTTCTGGACGTTATGAAAAACATAGCCAAAGACAGCGGCATGACAATGGTTGTTGTCACCCACGAAATGGGGTTTGCAGCCCAGGTAGGTAACAGATTGATCTTTATGGACGATGGCAGAATTGTTGAGGAAGGCAAACCCAGCGATGTGATGAAAAACCCTCAATCGGAAAGACTTAAAGACTTTTTAGGACATGTGAAACACCACTAAAAGAGTAAATCCGACTGATGATATATATCACTCTTGCCGCAACTTCTTTGAAAATAAAGTGGAAAAGAGTCAGTACCGAGCCAACAGGTCCATTTGCGAGCAAACCTATAGCCAATCCGACAAAAAATACTCAACCCCTGAATATCCTGCCCTACGGGTTTATTCCCAACTATTTTCTAACAGAGAAAAAACATGGTTGGCTATAACTTCAGAATCGTTATGGGAACATTGATGGCCAGGCAATAAAGAACGCATGGGGGTAATTTGAAAATGATAAACGATCAAGCCAATAATAGATATGGTCAGCAAATGAGGGTCACGTTCTGGAGCAAGCAAGAGACAGAGTTCATTCATGTTTCTGAGGAAACCACTAAAAACATTGTCAGCAATGAATTGCAATCGTTTTTTGTCGCCATCCAGAATCTCTCTCTGCATGAGCTGGCTTAAATTATTATCCTCATTTACGAGGACACATAAGCTATGAATCAAAATGCGGATACGGTTTTTCGGATTGTCATTTTCGACGAAAGCGTCGCGCATAAAATCAGTGTGTTTTGCAAACGTCTGACCCAATGCCTCAACATACAAGGCCTGCTTGTCGGGAAAATGATGATAAAGAGACCCCACGGTAATGCCCACAGTTTTGGCTATATCACGCATACTTACACCGTCATAGCCTCTTTGGGCAAAGAGCGGGATTGTTTTGGTCAATATCTCTGTTTTTGTTTTTTGTTTAATCGCACCCATATTTATAATTCCCCAACAGCGTAGCGGAGACGTAAGATCGCAAGTGCCGCATCATGGATAGCGGTGTCGTAGCGAACATAGCTTACAGTTTTCATGCTTTCCGCATCAAGAACCTCTGTATTTGTACCAACACCTTCCCGATAACGATTCCTGGTCACGGTGAGGTTCTCATCGGCCTGATCAAGGGCCGTTTCTGCTACCGTTATTCTCTTTCTGCTTTCATTCATATCAAGCCAGGTCTGGCGAACCTGTAGACGTATCAAGGATCTTAGCTCTGCCAACTGTTCAGCAACCACCCTTGATTTAGCAGTAAAAACGGCACCTTTATTTCTCGCTACATTGCCATCAAAAATATCCCATGAGACTCTAGCCATGGCCTGCCAAACACCCTCATGTAGTTGGTGAGAGTTTTCATTGTAATCATACCCCCCAACAAGATCGACTTTTGGGCCGCTGACAGCCTTTTCAGCTTTTGCTTGCCAGCTAAGGGCCTCTATTTGATCTTTTAATGAGGCAAGTTCAGAACGATTATTCAAAGCTTTGGCACTTAAAGCCTCAAGTTCGATTTTCGGGAAAACCAATGGAATCACATCAAGCTGAAATTTCTGCTCCAGTGGGCGACCCAGAAGCCTGTTATATTCAGCCATGGCAACATCCAACCGGTTTTGAGCTCGCAGCGTTGTCTGTTGAGCATTTGCAAGAGCAACTTTGGCTGCAAGGAGATCGTTAAGCGACACCATGCCTTCATCATAGAGATTTTGAACATCACCCGCATGAGCGGCCAGGCTTCGATCTTGGCTGTCAGCTACCTTAATCTGACGAATACGGAGCAATACGGCAATGTAAGCTTCGGCAATTTTGAGTTTTATGGTTTGGCGTAATGCGTCTTCAGTATATTTACTGGCTGATATCCCTGCTGTTGCTGCATTAATCATCGAACTAATCTGGAAATGTGTATAGATCGGCAGACTGGTCATGGCGTGATAGGAAAGAGCGGTGTCGTCGGCTGTGCTGAACTGAATGTTCCCTGCGATTGATACAGGTTCATTATCAAGCACACGGTATCCTGCGCCGACGTTCACAGTAGGAAGTCTGCTGCCCTTTGCTGCAGCCAGAGATGCTTGCATGGAAAGCGTATCTTGTGCCGCAGCCTTGAGTGTGTGGTTTACTTGCAACCCTATGTTCCAGGCCTCTTCCAGGGTTTCCGCAAAAGCACCTCCGGACAGAAAAGCGAATGCTATGCCAATAAATATTATAAGCACCTTTTTTCTCATCATTGTTTCTTCCTTTTGATGGGGACGCTTGAGATTTGCCATGATTTAAACTTTACTATTCCGCCTTCAACCAAGGAATAAACGGCCGGAATGACCACCAGGGTAAGCATGGTGGAGCTGATCATGCCGCCGATTATTGCTACAGCCAGAGGCCCGTTTGAGTCAGCACCTGCACCGTAACCTAATGCGGCTGGCACCATGGCCAGGATAACTGTAAAAGAAGTCATGAGTACGGGCCGAAGTCGTAAAGGGCAAGCAGTGGTTAATGCTTCATAAATGTTTTTGCCTTCAGATCTGAACTGATTGGTAAGATCTACCAGAAGAATGGAGTTCTTGGCCACCAGACCCATAAGGAGAACCAGTCCCACCATAGAAAAAATATTTAAACCATGATTAAACAGCCATAAGCCGCCAATGCCGCCGATAATCGCCAGCGGTTGAGCGGCCATAATGATGAAGGGTTGAAGAAATGAGTTGAATTGACTGGCCAGAACCATGTAGACCAGAATGATGGCCATAAAAAATGTAAAGCTAATATATTTAATCGTTTTACTGAATTCTTCGGCCCGGCCAGTCAGCTTAATGGTGTAACCAATGGGCAACAAGTCTTTTGATGCTGTCATTACATATTCTACAGCAGTACCCAAGGCAACTTCCGGAGTGGCAAAAAATTCAGCAGAATATTGCAGATCGTATCTGGAGATAACTGCTGGCCCGAGCACTTTTTCAAGATGGGCCACAGTATCCAGACGAACCAACTCACCACTTTTAGCTCGCAGATAAATGCGTCGTAAATCCTGAAGTGTCGTAATCTTGCCTTCAGCAGCTTTCAGACGGATGTCATAGCGTTCTCCGTCACCAGGGTCGTCATTATATTTTGCCACATCCATCCCACCGACTATGGCATTAACTGCCATGGCGACATCTAATGCGGATAATCCCAAATCAGCAATCCGTGTTCGGTCCACCACAAGCTTTACTTGAGGCAAGTTAAGTTGCAAATCAAGGTCTACCTGACCAAGCTCCGGGATGGCAGCAAGCTTTTTATTCAACGCTTCAGATACTTCAGCGACCCGTCCAAGTTCAGGGCCGGTCAAATTGAACTGCAATGGTTCTCCGCGCTGCCCACCAACGATCGCAACTGGCGATGGAAAAGCCTGAACACCCGGAATACGGGCCAGCTCTTTTCGCAAAACGGGAATCAAATCATACTGCTTGATCGTGCGTTCAGACAAAGGTGTCATACGCACAGAAATCCGGCCTTTTGAAACCTGTCCAGTTATGTCGGTGCCAATGGATGAAAGGTAGGAAGCGATTGACTCAGGATGCGATTTCAACACTTTTTCAACTTCAGCAAGGCGGTCATTCGTGTATTCGATAGATGAACCCAGGGGGGTTTTCAAGGTGATAAGAAACCGTCCCTTGTCTTCGTTAGGCATAAAACCTTTGTCGAGCTTTTTGGCCAGTGGCATAATCACCATCACTGCTATGACGGTTAGAAGGATTGTCCCCCAGCGAAAATGTAAGCCGAACTGTAAGATAGTGAGATAGATTCGATCCATAAACTGAAAAATGGATTCCCAGAAAATATAGATTCGGCCATTGTTTTTCTTTACTACCAGAAAACGGGAGCAGAGCATGGGCGTCAGACTGATGGAAACAAACAGGGAAGTAATGACTCCAACCGTAACCACCACAGCAAAAGCGGTAAAAAAACGACCAATAATACCTTCCATGAAAACAACAGGGGCAAAGATACACACTAAAGAAAATGTGGCGGCAAGAACGGCAAAGACAACTTGTTCTGTCCCGGCAAGTGCGGCTTGAGGTGGGGTCAACTCTGGGTTGTCTTCTCGAAAACGAAATATATTTTCGAGAACCACAATAGCATCATCTACGACCACGCCTATAAGTAGGAGCAAGGCCAGCATGGTCATTTTATTGAAAGTATATCCTAGGAAATACATCACCATGACTGCGCCCAACAGAGAAACAGGAACGGCAAGAGTAATGATCATGGTAGAGCGAATGGACTTCAGAAAGGCAAAAACCACTAACGCGGCAAAGAGAGTCCCAAGCCAAAGATGCTCCATGAGAGATTTAATTGATTCCTTGATAAAATCAGCATCATTTGAAGCAACTTCTATACGTACTCCTGCAGGAAGTTGGGGGATAATTTCGTGAGCCAGCTTTTCTTTGACAGCCTCGACAATAGCCACTGTATTTGCACCGGATACCTTGACAATGCCAATACTGACGCAGGGTTGATCGTTAAATCTTGCTAGTTTGCGGTTATCTTCCAAACCATCTTCCACTCGTGCAATCTGCTTTAAACGAATGGCAGTCCCACCACGGTAAGTTATGATTAGATTGGCCAGTTCATGAATGTTATGAAATTCCAGGTCAAGCTTGATGAGGTTTTCAGTCAGACCATCGACAAGATAACCTCCCGGCAATTGGACATGGTTCGTCTGGAAGGCACGAACGACATCGCCAATGGTAATCGATAGGCCGGCCATGGCGTCCGGTTGCAGGTTAACCCGGATGGTTCTATCACGTTCGCCACCCAGCTTAATTTCTCCTACACCATCAATTGATTCGAGTCGTTTTTTGATTGTGTTGCGCGCATACTGATTGAGTTGTTGTAAAGTGCGGTCACCCAGCAGGCTCAGCCACATTACTGGTGCGGCACCGATTTCCACCTTCGCAACCACAGGTGGATCAGCCTCTCTAGGTAGATCGCGCAAAGCCTGATTAACTTTAGCCAGAACCTCGTTGAAGGCGACATCTACATCACGGCTCAACTTGAATTTAACCACAACGACGGATACACCCGGTGCTGATCGCGAGGTGAGATGCTCGATCCCAGGGGTAGAATTTACTGATGTTTCTATGACGTTAGTAACGGTGGTATCGATAATGTCAGGATCAGCCCCTATCATAGTTGTCGTGATTGAAATCATCGGAAAATCTATTTCCGGATACTCATCAACCCCGATACGGTTATAACTGACCAATCCAAAAAGGATGATAACCGCACTGAGCATGGTAGCCAGAACATACCGTTTTATAGATAGCGCAGGTAGATTCATTGCCGTTGTCTCGCGATAACTATTGCCCCGTCAGTAAGAAAAGCCGCGCCGTCAACCGCTATAGTTTCGTCTCCAGAGAGACCACTAATAATTTCAACCAAATCGCCCTGCCTTTGACCTGTCGTAACCTTACGTTGGTGGGCTGTGTTTTGGTCAATTTGATAAACAACTTCTCCGTCTGGTCTCCGTACAATGGCTATGCTCGGAACCAGTAGTCCATTCTTATGCTCCGCAACAATGACCGTGCCGTTAATAGTCCCACCAGATCGCCAAGTCCCTGGGTTTGTCAGATAAATAATGACTTCAACCGCCCTGCTGTGGATATTAACTCCAGGTCTGATCTGACTTATTTGGGAAACAACGACACGTCCGGGCGTAAGAGGTGAGGTTAGCTTAACCTGCTGGCCAGTTGCCAGGGTTGACGCGACATTTTCAGGGAAAGGTAAAACAATCCGCAGAAACTGATCCGTAACCATAATGTAGAGGGGGGTCCCCGGTTTGACAAAATCACCTTTGGAAACAAATCTTTTTTCGATCCAGCCATCTACGGGCGCAAGCACAGAAGTTTTGTTCAATCGGCGTTTATTCTCTGCTAAACGGGCCTTGGCTCCTTGCAGTTGTTGCTTGAGAGTGGCCATTTGCACCTGGGCGTTATCCAGGCGAGACTGGGAAATGGAGTTTTTTGCGCGTAGGTTAAGGTTGCGGGTGACTGTCAGCTCCTGATTGTCAATCAAGACCTCCAGCCTGTCAACCTCAGACTGCAAAGCCACTTTCTCAAGTTTTAGCTGTGTGCTGTCAATGGTGAGCATGGGCGACCCTGCCATAACCATTTGGCCAGTATCCACATAAACGCGTTGTATTCGACCGACCACCTCGGCAGAGACTTCCGGATTAATTTTCGCCTCAACCCTTCCCATTGCCTCTTCCGTTACAGTGACCGTATTCTGAATGACTGTGGTTGTTGTCACCGGTGTTCCTTGATTGTCACTGTTGGCCCAGCAGTTACCAGTGCCCAATACTGAAACCAGAAAAACAAATATTAGCGTTATGGTATTCAACGGTCATCTCCCTTCCGAATAAGTGTTGCATCAAAACTAGTTAAACGAACGTTTGATCGGCAGATTATTTGAGGAGAGTCTTGGGGTCAAGCGAAAAGAGTCTTGAAGGGCCAGCGCGAATCTTTAAAAGACTGTCATTGGGTGTTTGTAGGGCTTGATTGGCCTGTGTTTAAAAGGTGAGGGAAGGTGTCCCGTGCCATGTTGTTCTCTGCAACAAGTTCATACGCCTTTCGTTTCCCAGAAGAATCCCATCTGTCGTCTTGTGTTTCTGTAGAAAATCAACGATTTCGCGCTGCATAGGTTCCGACAATAGATGGAAATCCGGACGCTTGTTAGTGACGAAATCATTTTCATCATTAAACAGAAATGTTGTCTGGAAGTAGATCGTTTCGCCCATGGTCCAGCCACCCAAATTTTGTATGGCGTAAATTGCCGATGCCTTTGCTTGTTGCTCATCGTTGCTGTCGACGCTGAAACGTTCCCTCGCTGCATTAAAAGAGCCGCCGTCACCAGGTTCAATGACTATAATGACACCGGTATCCTTGAGTAGTTGAGTGACGCGTTGGAGGCTGATCTGCATTGCCTGTATCGGTACATGATGTAAAGAGAGGGTGTAGATAGCGAGATCAAAGGATTTATGCGGCACATCAGGAATTCCGTCCGCAGGCGACAGGAATTCGACATTTTCCGCACTGACATTGGCAACGGCTGCCGTCACGACTTCTGGATCCGGGTCCGTAGCCACGACCCGTGCGGCATGCTTTGCCAGATCACGGGTGATTCGTCCTCCGCCGCAACCAATTTCGAGGACCTCTTTGCCGAACAAGTCATAAACAGCGAGAATGGCTTTGATATGTTGAT
>Ga0256834_1000031_pt1 | contig 100294 bp, 98 predicted proteins | sample 4281140metaG_FD_190536 | JGI IMG/M metagenome (GOLD analysis project Ga0256834, IMG submission 190536) | Hydrothermal vent microbial communities from East Pacific Rise, Pacific Ocean - 4281-140 | ecosystem: Environmental > Aquatic > Marine > Hydrothermal vents | place: Pacific Ocean: East...
CCAACAGTTGAAGTCGAAGTTTACCTGGAAAACGGCGTTATGGGTCGTGCTGCCGTACCGAGTGGTGCCTCAACCGGCGAACGCGAAGCCATGGAACTCCGCGACGGCGACAAGAGCCGTTACCTCGGCAAGGGAGTTTTGAAAGCCGTCACTCACGTCAATGAAGTGATTGCGGATGTCCTGATCGGCTGGGAAGCCTCTGACCAAACCGGCATTGACCGGAAACTTCTGGATATGGACGGCACCGATTTCAAGAGTAATCTTGGTGCCAATGCTCTCCTTGGTGTTTCCCTGGCAGTTGCCAAGGCAGCAGCCGAGGAATCCGGCCTGCCCCTCTACCAATATCTGGGCGGCACCAACGCCAAGGAGCTGCCGCTACCAATGATGAATATCATCAATGGTGGTGAGCATGCCGACAACAATGTTGATATCCAGGAATTTATGATCATGCCGACCGGTGCAGACTCCTTCAAGGAAGCCCTGCGCATGGGAGCTGAAATTTTTCATGCCCTGAAAAAAGTTCTCAAGGACAAAGGCTACAACACATCCGTCGGTGATGAAGGCGGCTTTGCACCCGACCTGAAGAGCAACGCAGAAGCTCTCGAAGTGATTATGGCCGCCATCAAAGCCGCTGGCTACAAGCCAGGTAAAGACGTGCTGCTTGCCATTGATGCCGCCGCCAGCGAATTTTATAAAGACGGCCAGTATATCCTCGAGAATGAAGTGCAAAAAGAGAAGAGTGCTGCTGACATGGTGGACTTCTATGCCGACCTGGTGGAACGTTATCCTATCATCTCTATAGAAGACGGCATGGCGGAAAATGACTGGGATGGCTGGAAGCTACTCACAGATCGCCTTGGTGATCGGATTCAGATCATTGGTGATGATCTATTTGTCACCAACACCAAAATTTTCAAGGAAGGGATCGACAAAGGCATCGCCAATTCGATTCTAATCAAGGTCAACCAGATCGGCACCCTCACAGAAACTCTGGACGCCATCGAAATGGCCAAGCGGGCCGGATACACTGCAGTTATTTCCCATCGCAGTGGCGAAACCGAGGATACAACCATCGCCGATCTCGCTGTAGCCACCAACGTCGGTCAGATCAAAACCGGATCCCTTTGTCGCACTGATCGCGTCTGTAAATACAACCAGTTGTTGCGTATTGAGGATGAGCTTGATGATGTTGCAATATTCCGCGGTGCAGATGTTTTCTACAGCATCAAGTAGGGACGCTGCTTGCCGCGCCCTTATCTGACAATCAAGGGCACCCGGCGATTAAGGGCACCCGCAAGGGGTGCCCTGTTTATATGGGTGCCCAGGTGATTATGGATGGGAGTCAACGGCCAGGGTCAAAATAGCGGTTTTCCACCAATGCTCTTCTGTTGGACAATTTCAACCGCTGCCTGGATACTATCCAACTCCCTTTTGAACTCACCAAGTTCAATCATACTTACAGAACGCGTCAGAACAACTGTCTCTAAAGCATCAAGCTTGCCTTTCCATTCCATAAAAGGCGTTTCCGGCCACATCTCTGCTAATTTTTTAGCAGTTATATAGCGCAATCTGGGGTCATCCATTGCTTTCATAATAAGAATGTTGTTAGCTTTGTTTTTTTTGTTAATCACCGGCAGGCTCCTTTTTGTATAAAAATTCAGTTTAATCGATCACCACATTTGCGATCTTATAGAATAAGCTAAAATTTCTCTCTGGGAATCAGGACAACCGGAATTTCCTCTATTTCTCCCAATTTTCTTCCCACAGAAAACAGCACTTCAGCCCAGGGTTGATAACTGCGCACACGCTGAATAAGTTCATCGCGCGACATAAGTTTTTCTCCATCCAGTGCCAGCAGAGCGTCGCCTCTGGAAATTCCGGCATTTGTCAGGGAGCCACCGCTAAACGTTTGTTGTACAATTATGCCCTCGCTGGCAAAGCCATTACGAGAATCCAGGCCTACTGGCTGTTCCCAAGGTTCCGCCAGCATAGCACCAAGCGAAACTGTGATTTCATCTTTTTTATCAGCAAGCAGTTTACTCACTCCTTGCAGAGGGCTCATGAAGGCGATTCCCATGGGAGCACCTTTCCAGGCCATCAGACCACTTTGCAGACCGAGCACCTTGCCTTCAGCGTCGACCCAGGGAGCCCCGGAAAATCCTTCCGGAGTCATGGCGCTGACTGGGAAAACTTCTGTGTAACAGCCATTACGATTATTCCATTCAAACTGAGTCTGTGGTTTAGCGACTTCCCCGGAGATCATAATGCCATGCCTGAAAAGAGGCGCACCAAACAGATACAGTTTCTGGCCTGCCACGGGCATTTTAGCGGCAATCTGCAAAAAAGAGAAGGCTTTAAGGGAACGTTTGACATGGAATACTGCGATATCCCGGCCCAGATCAATAGCGACCAGACGCGCACGCATACGTCCAAAATCCGTGGAGATAACTTCCAGTTTCCCGCCACTCCGAACCAGGTGCGCAGCAGTCAAGCCGACACCACCAGGGGAGACAAACCAGCCACTGCCAACCAGCTTGCCATCAACCAGAACCTCAAGGGAAGCTGCCTGCATTCGCGTATAAAGATCATCCCCCCCGGCCCAACATGGGGGAACAGCAACCAAAAGTAACAACAAGAGAATTGTAGCTGACAATCTCATGAAATACATTACAGCTCTTTGCTCATCCAACTCTTCATGGTTTGTCCATCACCACTCTTCCCGTTACTGTGGAGGTGAGACTGATCCGAGACCTGGCAATCAGGGGCGAGCCATCCAAAGGGTCTTCCATAACACAAACAGCATTGCTCGCCCCATCAGATGTGCCAGTACCATCAGAGGCGAAAGTAAAGTTAATGTCTGCAGTACCCAGACAGTCATTATTGGCACGTATAGCCAGTGGAGAAGCCAAGTCAACCCAATCCTGAACGACGCTGTTATAAACTGTACTCCCGACGGCACGGTCACCGCGGGTTAGCCGATATCTTCCTGCCGTAACCTCGAATTCGACTCTGTGTTCACGTTTACTAGCAATAGCCTGACTGCGCGCATGCCGTAAAAGGCCAATAAACCGGTATGAAATATTATTGTAATTAGCATTTTGACGCCATTCCACCACACTGGGAGCTGCAAATGCCACAATGATAGCCACCATTGTCAAAACGACAATCAATTCTATCAGGCTGAAACCTTTTTCAGAAACAGTCACTTGTATTTACTCCTGCAGGGTCAGGGTGAGAGAGTATTCCTGCCTGGCACTGTTTCCACCTGGATCCACGGCAACTATAGTGACTTGGAATTCGCCGCTGGTACCCGGCTCAATCTGCCAGACAAGCTCCCCGGTGGTACTATCGATGCTCATGCCATCAGGCCCCTTCTCAAGACGATAAACCAGCGTATCGCCATCAGGGTCGACTGCTTCAGCTTGATAACTATAACTTAAAGAATTGAATCCTGCTGGTTTGCTCACAAACTTCGGGACACCATCAGCTGGCTGAAAGGCCAGACTACGATAAACCGGTCCAACATCCCAGGAGTCTCGTGGAGTCACATGGACCATAATAGTCCGATCACGACTAACATATTCGCCAGGGAGCAACGCCTCTTCTTCACCCTCTATCAGCTTACCATCAACCAACCATTGGAAACTGAAATTAACCTCATCATCATCCTGGTCAAAGGCTTGCGGAACCAGTTCAATATCCTCACCAGTGACAAAAGCAGGGTTGACGAAAGCAACTTCGGTGACCTTTGGCGGACTGTTTACTACCAAGGCCGTACTCCTGCTAATTATACCGTCGCAGTTGACCTGAACTCCGACCTGATCGTCACGCAGAAAGTAGGCATTGGACAGCCGGTCTGAAGCTTCACTTGAGAGCGGACTACCATTAACTTCCCAAGCATAGGTGAGCCTGCCACTACAGCCCTTGAGCACAGCCTGAGCTGTGTCAGCGGAAGTCAATGGTGATGGCAACAACAACGCCATAGGTCCAGATGTATCAGATGACACGCCAGGACTCTTTTGAGCAGCAACAACCACACTCTTATCAGGCGAATCCTTGCTTTTGACTGCCTGAGATTTATCCTCTACATCACAGGCAGCCAGCAAGAAGGTTGACATAATTAACCAGAGTACGATTTTCATCGCGATTATTCCTGCCGCCAGTAGATAGGAATAACTGTGCCACCTTCCTCGGTCTCAGCACCGCAAAGGCCACCACCGCAACCTGCCACCCCTCCAGTCGTACCATCATCACGAACGAAGACAACCACACCAGAGGGAATACCTGATGCCATCACCATAGAGCGGTCAGAGCGACGCAGCATAACACCAGCTATAATTTTACGATTCTTATCCCTCTTGAATGCCCGCTGATTGGCATCATCAGTAGGGGCACCGTCGGCGTAGTAGCTACTGAATTCACTGTTATTCGTTGGATCATAATCAAACACGGCTTCGCCGGTTTTGTAATCCATAGCATAAATTGAGCCTACGCCCAGATTGCCACTCAGGCATGGGTCGTCAGTAACCACATTTGGCGAATAGGAAGTATAGTAAACCACCTTATTGAAAACTACCGCCGGTGACAGAATCTTTTCACCGTTACTCTGATCCAGCTTGACAAACCAGCCGTAATAATCCGGGTCATACAGTCGTTGCAAAGTGCATTTAATCGATTTGTCCGTAGGAGTGCAGCTGTCAGGATTTACGGCAGGTATGGCAACCTGCAATTCATCAGTTGTGACGTTGACCATATCTGCTTCCGTTTTGGCCGTAGTCTGACCACGGTCATAAACCGCATACATCCGGTCTGTTGTGCCCGAGTTCAACGGATGAGCGCGATCGCCGCTACCGAAATAGAGACCGATATAGTTAGGCTCAATGACAACCGATGGCGGGTAAAGAATCCGTCGGCCATTGGTCACCGGATCTTCTTCACTGATAGTCTGGTCACTCGGGTTCGCAGCAAAAATCCGGGTCCCGGTCCAATCTGAAGTCGAGGACATACTGGAAACATCGAAACGCCACATCTGCCCGCCGGTATCACCGGCATAGATGAGATCGATATTCTCATCAAAGTTGGAATCGAGCAGCACCAGATCGGTGGGAAAGGCGTAGGTAGGATTATCCGCCACCGTCCGGTCACCGTCAGTAACCGCCTGGGCATCGTAGATATACTCCCAGAGCTTGATCGGAGTAGCATGCCAGGTCGGCACTCCTGCGGCATCAAGAGTTGCCAACTCCAGGATATAAATTCCCCGGCCACGCGGATTAAATTGAGCGGAGCTACCAGTGCTGGCGACATCACCACTATCATTAGCCAGCAGAGTGGTTTCGGTGGTGGCGTCAGAATCATCCGGATAGTTCTGGGTATTACCGTAGCGCAGATCATCATTGGTATCATAGCCAGCACCGAAGGCAGCAATCAGACGATCAGAACCACCCACCCTGACCTTACCGAAGGTCGCAGCAGACCAGGTCTCACCTAACTCACTGAAACCAGCTGAAAAATTGTTAAGTTCGCCAACATACTTGGGCGCCAGCGGGTTGGTCACATCGAGGGCATAGTAGGCACCACGGGATTGACCTGCAGCCAGAGTGTCACTACCGGCACCACGACGCATGCCAAAAAGCAACAGAACTTTGTCCAGAGCACCATTATCGGTTACCCCATAAGGATCAGAATCATCGGCAGCCAGTTCTGCGGCCGGGCCAATATTACCATCTTTGTCATTATCCCAGACCAGAACCCGCGGGCTGGCATCGAGGAAATAATTGTGAATATTGTTACCCAGATTCGACAGATTTTTCAACGCCACAGGTGGAATAAATGACCAGAGTTCTTTACCGTCGGCATCTCTGAAGGCATGTAATTGACCATCATTACCACCTAAGTAAATAATCGTACCATTCTTGGTAATATCGGCCTCTTCAGTGAGCAAATATTTGTTATAGGACTGAATAACCGGTTTCGAGTGCAGGATATCACCCATAATCCAGTCGCGTTTTTCGGTGACATCACCGTCAAGATCCACGTCGTAGACATCAATACCATCACGAACATAATCGATCAGGGCGTCACGCTGGGCAATGGTAGCTACCCCCATGTCCGATGGTAAAACTGTGGCATTGGTTTTAACAAAACGATTAGAAATATGTGTCAAATCATTTTCCGTACCGTTATAAATATAAACCTGCCGCGGATCGCTAGCGAAGTTACGATCAACCAGCAACGCACCTACGCCACCCTCGTCAACATTGCTGCCATCGGGATTAACCGACCAGAAAGAAGTAGCTGTGGCGAGGAACCTGCCGTTAGCATCGGTAGCCAGGACGCCGTTTTTATCAACCACATCACCGTTGTCATTCAAACCAAACTTTTTCAGATTACCTTTCCAGTCGGTATTGGTTATCGGCTTGAAAAAACCGAGATAAACCCGTTTGCCGCTGAAGGTCTTGTTCTCAGGGTTGGTCGGCACCACCGGAGCAACAAATGAGGAGTTGACTTCAAGAATCTGGCCGATAATCGAGGTCAGGGCTCCAGTCAGGGTCTGGTAACTGGAAGCAAGGTATGCCGTGCCACCACCATTATCGGCGGTATCCTGCAACAGTTTGACCGCATCGGCATTAGAACTACCCAGACCAAAACCGATAGTGAAGGTCAGAATATTCTGCGTGCCAGCATAAGTGGGAGACTGATCTATATCGTGCAGGTAAGCAGCAATGTCATCCAGAGAATCCAGCGGATTACTGTTGCCATCATTGTCACAGTCACCATCGCCGCAGATGGTAGTAAGAAAAGACTCATCATCCTTGGTTGCCATACCGTCGCTGATGACGATAACGTAAGTCTGCTGGCAACTGGCAGTGATCGGCGAAGTGTAGGTAAGACCACTGGTAAAAGCACTGCTTTTGCCTTGGAAATAACGCATCGACTCGTAGAGAGTCTCGCCCAAAGGAGTCCAGTCCTCAGCAGGCAAACCTTGCACAATTTCAATCAGAGCATCTTCATTGGTGTAAGAGACCAAAGTATTTGCTGCATCGATATAGGTGTGAACCAAGGTCATGTCCTTGATTGCAGAATTATAGCTTTTGCCATCAACCGTCTGTGTAACCAGTTTGCCGCCATCTTGTGAGTTGTTAAACCGCATAAGACCGAAATTTACCCCATCAGTAGAGGCAATCAAATCTTCAACCACATTGCGAGCAACGGTGTTTTTGGACTCTGTAGTAGTAGTGCAAATCATGCCCGGAGTAGCACTAACGGCACTGGAGGTGCCAGCAGTGATGGCGGTGTCGGCATAGAGGGTATCCTCAACCGGGCTGTCGGTCGAAACGGTGCCACCGCCGGTAGTGTTATACCAGACGATCCAGTTGCCGGTTGCATAGTAACGATTTTTGCTTTTTGCTTTACACTTGTCAGTACCGCTTTTCAACTTCTTCTTACCAATATAGAGGCCCTTTTTGGATAGTTTATTACGCAGCGGCCTACAAGTTTTATTAGAAGAGATGTCGACATAGTCCATTTTCTCTTCCCATTTGTCGTCACTACAAGTGCCGTTGTTCCAGTCTTTGCGATCACACTTGTAGATGACATTGCGATCACATCTATTGTCGCCTTCTTCGCAATATTTTTGCCAGACGCCATCGGTATAGTCATAACTAGGGTCATACTTTCCTGACACTGGCGCTACGACGGTACAGGCATCTCCGGTACCATCACCATCAGTATCGAGCTGATCGGCATTGGCAACTGCCGGGCAGTTATCCACATTGTCTGCGATGCCATCGCCATCAGAGTCAGGCCAGGTGGTATTATCATCACAAACATCACCAATGCCATCACCATCGGTATCAAGTTGATCGCTATTCGGATTCAAAGGACAATTATCGTCAACGTCATTAATACCATCACCATCCTGATCAGGATCAGGAACACATATCTCGACGTCAACGTCACCCCCCATACTCCCGGAGGTATCGAAAATAATCAGCACGTTCGGTTTGACGAGAGCCGTTTCTCCCCCATAGATTGCTGTATCACTGATATAGTCATCAGGATCGGCAAAAGCCAGACTGGGTAGCATCAGCGCCAGTATCGATAAGATAGTTATCAGACTGCTTTTCATGGCATTCTCCTTCTCATCCCGCATTGACCGGGAGCAAAGTTCTGGTCAATCATTATTGGTTGCCCTTCTTCGTGGACCGGGATGATTGGTAGTTAAGAAAATTTCCCAGAGCGAAATCCATTCCTTCTGCGAAGCCAAGGCAAGCACCGCTGTCGGAAAGATTGCCAGCCCAGCGGCCACTGTTACGCAGAGCTGAGCGTGCCTGCCCACAGGAAATGTTGGTCATGGTACTAAACCTGCTACTTGGATAATAGACATCATGTTGTCTTTTTAACTGATAAATGCGATCAGCCTTGAATGGCCCGGAGTAAGTAACTCTTGACTGATAATAGGATCTTGCCTCTTTTTTGCTGGCAAACGTCACTTGTGGAACCAGAAGCGCCAGCATCATGATAAGAATCAATATTTTTGTCATCTAAACCTCCCTTTGAGATGATTTATTTAGGAACTATCTTGGCCACCATAACGCTCACCACTGCCCGCGACGGGTTGGAGTGACCAGGAGTATCGGGATAAATACCAACCGTTGAAATGGCATAGTTGAGCGCTTTAAATGTGGTGGCATCTGAGCCTATGCCAACCGGCGGCGTGCCGGTGCCGATATAACTGACCAAATTGTCGCCACTGGGATCCAGGCCTGACTTGCCGTCCTTAATGTAGCTGCGGTGCAAAGTGCCGCCACTATCAGTATCATTATAAAGGTCAACGTCACTGCTGCTGGTTGCGGCAGCCTTAATCGCATATTCAGTCGCACGGTCAGCGGCATAAAAAGCCTGTCTGGAATCACGATAATTACTGGTCAACTGAATCTCAGAGGTCGAAAGTGACATTAGGGTCGCCCCCATAAGGCTCATAACCGCCAAGAGTACTATGGCCACGATCAGAGCCATGCCACGTTCATCATGCCAGCGCTGCATGAGTTGGCGATGCGATTGGCTAGCGGTCATCTTTTTCAAGTTACTGTGCATAGATATAACCTCTTAAAACGTTTCAGTTTCTGATACGAGCGATAGTAGCCAGAGTCCTCTGACGGACGACACGATCAAGCTGACTGTCGGTATCGGAAGTCATGACCAAACGGATAGCAACCGTATTTTCAAGATCATCACTCTGCAAATTGTTGGCATCTGCCTCAGTACCATCATTGAGAAGATAAGCGAACTGCAGGTCACTGACGTCAGCAGCAATCTCCTGGGCAACACCACCATCAGCCTGTCTCGTCAATGACGTAGCATTAAGAGTCCAGCTTATGGTCGAAGGATCAGCGGCACCAGCAGGAACCAGAGCGAAGAGATCCCCGGCTTTGTAAAGAACCATAAAAGAATTGGTAAACCCTCTGACCGTCATAGTCGAGGCCGCCCGAACAATCGCCGTTATGGTAAGGTCGACATTGACCGGCTGACTGCCGTCATTCGGACGAATCAACCGAACCGTATCACCGACAGCGAAAGGGTCGGTCATCTCCGGTGTGGTAAGCGTAAAGGTGACTTCGCTGGTCGGAGTAACGGTACCAGATATTGTCTGGTCACTGTCCAGAGTGGCAAACTGATAGCGAGTCGATGCGGTGAGCAGATTGAGAGTGCTGGCATTTGAACCAGCCGCTAAAGCAACTGTACCACTCGGGATCAGGAAACCGGCCATCCTGACATCACGGCTGAAAAGATCTAAAGCCACGCGCAGACTCTGCTGGACGTCAACAACCTCTTCCTGATTATAGGTAGTACGCTGCATGCCCATATAAACTGAATAGAGGCTGGTCATTACCAGGCCGGTAATGGCCAGGACCACCAGAATCTCAACCAGAGTGAAGCCTTTAGTGCTATTCCGAGGTGTACGTTTCATCAGAGGAACCTCTTGAAGTTAGTCAAGCTGGCAGTGCGACCACTGGGACTGGTGACGACGACCGTAACTCTGGCAATATCGCTAATTGGGTCGTTAGTACTGACACTCCAGACCGCACTGTAGCTGCCAGCCCCGGGCAGAACCAGTTCGGTCGCTGCCGAGCTGTCATCTAAATCCCAAACGATATCGCTAACAGTGGTACGAAAAATCGGATCCCCCTGATTCTTCGCACTAATCTCCTCCATGACCCCCTGAGCAATGGAGATTGCCACAGAGCGGGTATTGGCCCCGGCGTTATAGCGGATCGACTGCACCTGAAGTCCGGCGATGCCCAGCAAACCGATAGCCAGGATGGTGATCGCTATCAGTAGCTCGACCAGGGAAAAACCCTGTTGTGATTTTAGTTTTTGCTGTAAATGAGAAACGTAATTCATGGTCACCTGCCCTACATTAAAGGCTTCAATCTTGATAATTAAACTACAGCCCGGATTTCTTTAACTTCCTTAGATTAGAGAGAATAAAATCCTTGTCCTTATGGACCAGCCTTGATTGGTCACGTTACACACGAACCTAATTAACAGCAATTTCCATACCGACCAAACAACAACGGCCAAAAAGACAGAAGCTACCGTTACTCCTCTCTTTTTGAAACAATGATATGCTGACACCCTAGCGACAGAATGCAAACTTTGCATAGCATTGTGCAAAAAAGGATATAAAAGTTGTAACTAAGGAGCCTGCCAGACAATCCATGATCATCTGACAGGCTCCAGTTCTTTCAGTTAATCTTGTATTCTTTGATTTTGTAGATCAGTGAACGCAGACTGATCTCGAGGACTTTTGCTGCGCGAGTGCGATTGCCGCCGGTGACATCCAGAGCCTTGCTGATGTAGTCTTTTTCTATCTCTGCCATCGCCTTCTTCAAGGAAAGTTCTGACGGGTCTAGCGGTTCATGAGGATGATCATGAAGCACCAGATCACTTTTATTGATCGTTTCTTCGCGACAGAGGACCATGGTTTTTTCAAGTACGTTCAACAGTTCACGAACATTCCCAGGCCATGGTTGTCTTTCAAGCTCTCTCAATGCTGCCGGGCTCATTATCGGAACTGGAAGTTTCAATCGCGCCGCAATTCTGGGGAGATAATTTTCAACCAGTACAGGAATATCTTCCGAACGCTGACGCAGTGCTGGCAGTTCAATACCTACAACTGCAAGACGGTAATAAAGGTCTTGCCGGAACGAACCTTCAGCCACAGCCTGGCGAAGATCTTTAGCGGTTGCGGCAATGATGCGCACATCAACAGCAAGCGACTTACTTTCACCAATTCGACGTACTTCATGTTCCTGCAGAACCCGGAGTAATTTGGGCTGCAATTCCAACGGGAAGTCGCCAATCTCATCAAGCAGCAAAGTACCACCGTCGGCGGCCCCGAAGAGACCTGTACGAGCGCGATCAGCACCGGTAAAAGCGCCCTTGGCATGCCCAAACAGTTCACTCTCAAGTAAACCAGCCGGAATGGCACTACAGTTGACGGCCAGAAACGCCTGGTCACTGCGCGGGCTTTCGACATGCAGTGCCCGCGCGATCAGCTCTTTGCCAGTACCGGTTGGTCCGGTTATCAGTACAGGGACTGGTGTCTCGGCAGCCTTCAGCACCATGCCAAGGACATTCTCCATGAGAGCACTGCGATGCACAATGGCAGCAACTCCCTGAGGTCGCTCACTGCGCCGCATATTTTTCTTCAGCTGAACATTCTCCTGGCGAAGCTGCAGGCGCTCTTCTGCCTTGCGCACAGCCAAAAGAATTTCATCGGGACGAAAGGGTTTGGAAATATAATCGTAGGCACCCTGCTGCATGCATTCGACCGCCGTATCAATACTGCCATAGGCACTCATCATAATCACTGTACCGCCTAACTGCTGCTCCTGCTTTTCTTTTAGAAAAGTCAGTCCATCCATTTCCGGCATGCGGATATCACAAAGGATCAAGCTGTAATGACCATTGCGCAGAGCATCCAGACCCTGACGACCACTAACCGCCTCGGCAACCTTATAACCATCACGCTCCAGAACCACGCGCAGCATATGCCGCATCGGTGCTTCGTCATCAACTATCAGAATCCGACGCTCTGCTGTTGTCATGATATCTCCTGCGAAGAACAGGGCAAAGTGACAGTAAAACATGTGCCCTGATCATTGCCAGAGGTCACCTCAATGCTGCCATCACTCCCATCAATTATTCTCTGACAGACAGCGAGTCCCAGGCCATAACCGCTACCGGGAGCCTTAGTGGTAAAAAAGGGCTCAAAAACCTGTCTTACAACCTGCGGATCAATGCCATCACCGTCGTCAAGAACCGAGATGCGGATTGTTGATTTGTCTTGCCTCGATGACAATTTAATATGCCCTTTGCCCTGCATGGCATCCTGAGCGTTTAGCAGGAGATTGATCCAGACCTGCATCAGCCCATCACGATCCATAGTGACCAGACAACCAGCCACAACAAACTGGTCATCAATCTCAACACTGGCAAGCTGCCCCTGGTGGCGTAACATCTCAAGTGTCTCACGAAGTAAAGCTATCGGACAGAAAGTTTCTGTCTGGCGGTCAATCGGCGCAGAATATTCGAGCAATTCCCTGATCAATCGGTCGATTCGGCCGGTTTCAACCAAAGAGCGCTCAACCAGATCGTGAGAGTCACCAGTCAGATCCTCCTTGAGAATATTCAGATAACCGATCACAGCGCCCAGAGGGTTGCCAATCTCATGAGCCATACCTGCAGCGAGATGACCTACCGTGGCAAGCTTTTCAGAACGTACCAGATCATCACGCGCCTGCGCCAATGCCAGGTTAGTGTCTTCAAGAGATTCGATATGTCTTTCTGTTTCTGCTCGGCTCTCTGTCAATGCAGCGACCATCTGATTAAAACTTGTTGCCAGATCACGAATCTCACCAGGACCAGATGGCACAATGACAGAGGTCAAGGTTCCTCTGGCAACTGTTGCCGTTGCCTGATGGAGTTCGCGCACCGGCCTGACAATATTACGATTGAGGAGATAGACGCTGAAAACAGCCAACACCAAGCCGTAAGCAATGACATAGAGAAACATCAGCCGTTGGGAACGCTGGACTCTCTTCTGAAGACCCTCCAGACTGAAACGAATCTGCAACAGTCCGTAGGCATCGTTGCCAACTTTAAGCGGAGTTGAAAGATCAAGGTAGCTTTGTTCTTCTGGATTGCGGAAAAACTGTAAGGACTGGTAGACCAGTTCCTCATGCAGGTCATCTCGAGCAAGACTGGATAGAGCAATTGAGGAGAACTCTTTGGTGGCTTCGTAGGTCGTACTGGTCAGGACCTGTTGCTTTGCATCAAGCAGACGCCAGGCTACAATATCAGCCTGCCTGCCCAGAATCATTTGTAAGCGATTGAGGCTGGCAACAGCGGGCTTCAGCTCATTACCGACACTGGCCAGATGTGCGGTTCCATTGATACCGGCAACAATCAGTCGAATGATACTAGCAGCATGGACACGTTGTTGGTCAAGCAGGTTACGTTCCGTCAACTTGACCAAGAGGAAACCGGCAAAGAGCAGCGCTGCTGCCAACAGCAGTGAGATACTCAGAATTATTTCGGTACGCAGACCAGTTCGCATGGGCAGTAGATCGTTAAGAGAATGAAGCAATAATTGTAGGTAAGTATACGTTTTTACCGTAATTCAAGCAAATAGTACAATTTACCTCTTCGGTGGGTACTTCGCCTTACCGGCCATTGAATAAATATCGACCTTGATAACTTTGGTTATGCTGTCAAGCTTTTCAATATACGCCAGCCCATCTTCAAGAAACTCAGGTGAGTATTTCTCCAACAGACCGACCAGAGCCTGATATCTCTCATCACCCTGCACCACAGAAGCCTTACCAGTAACAATCACGCTCTCGAATTCCGTGCTGAACTTGGCTGGCAAGACATTGGTTCTGCCAACAACGCAGAAAGAGACTCTACTATTGGCAAGAAGGTTGTCGAGCTTGTGCCCTTCCATGGCGCAGTGGAAATAAAGACTGTCATTCCTGAGCACGTAATTTAGCGGCACACCATAGGGTTGTCCCTTGGCGTCGACCGTCGACAAAACACCGTATTCACCATTCTGCAAGAGATAAACAGCATCCTCATTTTGTAACGCCCGGTCTTTTCTTCGCATAAATAGCTCCTTTTATAGGTCAATCCTCTCGTAAGCTCTGATAAGAGGTGAAATACGACCGATAACCAAGCCTCAGGATAAGAAAGGTAGTTAACGCAACACTGCCGGTAATTACACACATGATGGCAATCTGATATTTGACTGCGATCATGGGTTCGGTCCCTGAAAGTATCTGACCGGTCATCATGCCGGGCAAAAAAACCAGACCCATGGCAGCCATGGCATTCACAGAAGGAATCAAAGCCGCGCGGAACGCGCTACTGACAACCGGTTCGGCAGCCAGTTGCACACTACTTCCCAGGCAAAGTGCTGTCTCAATCTCTTCGCGTCGCTCTCGAAACTCAGCAGCCAGTCGCTCTACGGCCAGACTGGCACCGGTCATGGAGTTGCCAATTACCATACCTGCCAAGGGGATCAGGTAGCGTGGGTCGTACCAGGGCTGCAGACCGATTACCAGGGTACAGAAGAAAAAAGTCACACCACCACAACCGAAGAAGAGCGCTGCACCGACCACCCAGTAGAAATTCGGCATTTTTTTCTGTACCCGGGCACCTATGGTTTGTACCGCAAAACCGATCATGATAACCAGAATCAGCAAAACCGGAAGGGCTGATTGCAGAGCAAAAACCAGGTGCAGTACATAACCGACAATCAACAACTGTACAAACATACGCAAGCCGGACCAGAAGAGATCTTTGCTCTGACCGGCCTTAAGTAGATGAGCCAATCCTATGCTCATCAGCAACAGACCATAAACTGTGACCAGGTCCCACAAACTGAGGTCTATAATTGTCGCGTTCATTCTATTTTCACCCCTGTTCTCACCTCGATTACTCCATCCCCGGATTTTCTCCCCATCATTTTCCTCTCACTGTCTACAGGCTCTGAAAACAGAAACTCACGAGCGGCATCCGTTGTCGGATGATGCAACACCTGGGCAACGGTGCCTTCTTCAATGATAGCTCCATCCAGCAAAAGTGCGACACGATCAGCACAACGCTCCGCCATACGCAAATCGTGAGTAACAAGAATCATCGCCAAGCCTCTCTGTTCAGCAAGCTGACGAAAAGTTTGTGCCATCAGATCCGCAGTTGGCCGGTCCAAAGCACTGGTTGGCTCATCGAGCAATAGAGCCTGACAGGGTCCGACCATGGCTCGTGCCAGACATATCCTCTGTTGCTGACCAATTGAAAGTCTACGGGCATCACGATCAAGCCACGCTTGGTCAATCTGACACATTTCAAGGAGCGCTTGCAGGTCTGGAGATTGTAGATCGGGCAACTCTGTGCGACGCAGCCTGGCTGAAGCCTGGAGATTGTCACGAACAGTACCGGAGAAAAGGAATGGCTTCTGCGCTACCAGAGGGATGCGTGCCCGCAACAGAGGTGGGTCAATCGTCTGAATATTCTCACCCGCGAGCAGAAGCTGTCCACTATCGGGTTCCAGCAGGCGGTTGAAAAGACGTAACAGGGTACTTTTTCCGCTTCCGGATGGTCCAACCACGGCAAGAATTTTGCCAGCATTGACGCTTAGCGTTGTTTGCTGAATAACGCACTGCAACCGACCCGCTTCGCCCAAGCGACTGACGGTTACTTCTTGAGCCTGCAGCAAAGGACCTTCCCAGATCATCAGCCGTCGCCCTCGGCTTGCAATCGGCGCATAACTTCTTTCATATCTTCCCAGACATCCCGTTTGCCGTCCGGGTTACGCAGCAGGTAGGCAGGGTGATAGGTAGGCATCATAGGAATCCCCTGATAATTTTGCCATTCACCTCGCAAACGGCTGATGGGGGCCTTGGTCTTTAACAGGCAGTGTACTGCAAAACGGCCCAGGCCAACAATCACTTGTGGTCGAATCACCGCGACCTGACGAATCAGGAAAGCCTCACAGGTCGCCACTTCTTCCGGTTGGGGGTCGCGGTTATTCGGCGGGCGGCACTTCAAAACATTGCAAATATAGACATCCTCGCGCTGCATTCCCATTGCCAACAGGATTTTATCCAGCAGCCGACCGGCCTCACCGACAAACGGCTCGCCCTTGATATCCTCTTTATGACCTGGAGCCTCACCTACAAAAACCAGCCGCGCATTCGGATTGCCGACGCCATAAACCAGCTTGGTGCATGACTCGCCAAGACCACAGCGTCGGCAATCACCAAGATCTGTACGTATGGTGTCGAGAGTTTCCTGCAAAACTGCATTCGTATCTATACCCAACGACTCTTTCCCGGCATCAAGAGAATATTTCTTCTGGCTCTCTAAGCCAAGATCAGACAGATATTCAAACTGACTGCGTGCTAGAACCAGAGTGTCGCGAATTTCATTTATGAGTTGATCGGGCATATTTACTGACAAATCCGTGTAAAAGTATATAATCAAGCAAAGGACGGTATGCTTATCCAATGAAATGGCTGATTTCTGTTATATTGACATGTGTCCTCATTCCCCTGCTTTACCCTACTGATGTCATGGCTTGGGGAATCGGTGTTCATTTGCAGACTGGAGCCTGGATTCTCGATAATCTGGCTAAACTTCCCGACTCACTACGGATCTTACTCGCTGCTCATCCAAATGACTATCTCTATGGCTGCATCAGCGCCGATATCACCCTGGGCAAAAAGTATACTCATTACCTGAAACACTGTCACTCCTGGCGTATGGGCTGCAAGATCCTCGACGGTGCCAAAACTGACAGTCAACGAGCTTGCGCCTACGGCTACCTCAGCCACCTGGCAGCTGACACTGTGGCCCACTCCTATTTTGTACCCTTCAAGCTGATCCGTACCTACAACACGGTGCTTCTCAAACATACCTACTGGGAAATGCGTTTCGAAGCCCACGTGGACCCTGAAACCTGGCCCTTGGCACGTTCAATCGGCAGAAAAAACTTTTCGGAGAACGACAAGCTTCTGCGCAGCATCCTGGCCGACACGATCTTTTCTTTCCGCACCAACAAAAGACTCTTCAACTCTCTGTTACTTCTGAATCGCCTGCAACAATATCAGAAGGTGTTGCGTTCGTTGGCCAAGACCTCAAAGTGGGCTATCACTGTCGAGGACCAGAAGGAGTATCTTGGGCTGACCGGCGAGGCCACTCTCAGCATCCTACAGGACCTGGACAACAGCCCCTTCCGCAGTGCCGACCCAACGGGAGAGCGGGCTCTGAATTCTGCCAGCATGATTCGCAAAAACCTGCACACCCTCTGGCTCGATGGCAAACTGCGCGAGAGTGATATTGATGAAATGCTCATCTTAATCAAAGTACGGCTTAAGGAAGGAATCTGTCAGCCAGACGATCTCTTAACTCTGCTCTCGGCGGCTTGACTCCTACCCTGTAGGGGCTAAGCAAGGTTTATCTGCTTCGCCCGTCTTTGCAAGGTTTATCTGCTTCTCCCCTACCTCCTCACCTGTCTAACAAAACCACGGCCTTGTCCAGCAAGACCTCGGCAACTTCCTGCTTGGTCATCTGCGGCAACTCTTGCACATTACCGTCAGCCATCAGAAAACGCACGATATTAGTATCACCATCAAAGCCAGCACCCTCTTGCGTCACATCGTTAGCAACAATCATATCGAGATTCTTGCTCTCCAGCTTCTCACGAGCGTGTTTCAACAGCTCTTGCGTTTCTGCGGCAAAGCCAATCAGAATGCGGGAACCCTTATGTTGCCCAAGTTCAGCCAGGATGTCCGGATTGCGCTGTAGCTCAACCATCATGGTGTCTGAATCACCTTTTTTTACTTTCTGATCACCACACACCAGTGGACGAAAGTCCGCAACAGCAGCGGCCTTGATGATGAGATCCGCCTGCTCGGCCTGCTCCATGACCGCCCGATACATTTCCTGTGCACTGACAACCTGAATCGCCTCAACACCCTTGGGCACGGGCAAATTGACCGGACCGGAAACCAGGATAACCCTGGCGCCACGGTTACGAGCGGCACAGGCAACAGCATAACCCATCTTGCCGGAAGAATAGTTGCTGAGGAAGCGTACCGGGTCGAGTTCCTCACGCGTTGGACCAGCAGTCACCAGAACCGTTTTACCTGCCAGATCGTTACTGCCAAGCAGCGCTGTGGCAGATTTAAATATCTGTTGGGGATCAGGCAACTTGCCCTGGCCTTGCCAGCCACAGGCCAGATCACCATATAGGGGTTCAATAAAATGATAACCGAGGCTCTTCAGCTTCGCATGGTTATCACGGTAGATGGGGTTTCCCCACATATTGCTGTTCATGGCCGGGGCAAAAAGAACTCTTGCTCGAGTCGCCATAATTGTAGTTGTCAAGAGATCGTCAGCAATACCGTTGGCAACTTTACCGATAACGTTTGCCGTTGCCGGAGCGACCAGAATCAGGTCGGCCCGATCGGCAAGTGATATATGACCGATTTCATGTTCCTGGATAAGATTGAAAAGTTCCGTATGAACCGGGTTACCGGAAAGGGTCTGCAAAGTAAGAGACGTAATGAATTCCTGCGCACTGCGCGTCATAACAACATGGACTTCGGCACCGCCCTTAACCAACAGACGCAGTAACTCGGCAGCCTTGTAGGCGGCAATCCCTCCGGTCACGCCCAGGATAATGCATTTACCTTGTAGCATTTCAGACCCCATCACCGACGAATGGATTCATTTTTCGTTCCTGACCAATCGTCGTGTCCGGCCCATGTCCGGGATGGACGATCGTTTCGTTGGGCAGGTTAAACAGCTGTCCACGCACGCCTTCTACCAGAGCATCAAAATCACCGCCCGGAAGATCGGTCCGACCAATAGATCCGGCGAAGAGCACATCACCGACGAACAAATGTCCTTCGCTCAACAGACAAATCCCTCCTGGCGAATGGCCAGGCACATGAAAAACTTTGAAAGAAAGCTCGCCGACCGCAAAGGTATCACCCTGGGCAAGCAATCTGTCCGGATCAGGAGAAGGCTCAACCGATAATCCAAAAGCTTCGGCATGATGCCTGGCCTGCGGTAACAACGGTAGATCTGCCGCGTGAATCATTAATTCGGCTCCGGTTGTCTCAACCAGCTGTCGATTGGCACCGATGTGATCAAAATGGCCATGGGTGTTGACAATCTTACTGATCTTAAGGCCCTCTTTTTCAGCAAGCTGTAGAATCAGGCTGCCATCATCACCGGGGTCAACAACCATTGCATCACGCGTTTTCCGGCAGGCAACCAGGAAACAGTTCACCTGTAGTGGGCCAACACTAAGTTGATGTATTTCAATTCCTTCATTCATCATTATTTTCCTGTCCTTTAATACTATCCTTGAGTTGTTCTGCCAGGGCGAGTTTCTCTCCCTGGGCAAGTTTCTCACCCAGAGTGTTGCTGAACTTTCCGGTGTGCCTTTTCTTAACCGATTCAACCCGTTTGGGCGCTTCCTTCGACACAGTCTGAACTTCGGGCTCAGACATCTGCTTCGTAACTGATCCTTTGAAGAAGTATCGGTCATACAACCTATGGTATCTGGTCCATGACGATTCACTCTCCGGTTCGCGCTCAATATGCGTACGAACGCCATTGATTTTAGAGTCCAGATCATCGATAAAATTCAGTATGACCGCTTCCATAGTTTTCGGTCGTTTAGGCGATCCATACTCATATTGACCGTGATGCGATAGGAGTAAGTGCTTGAGATGCATCGCCAACTCCCGTGGGAAATCTTGCAGAGAACGTAATTTATCCTCAACCAGTTCAACCCCGATCATTATATGACCAAGCAATTTGCCAACATCCGTGTATTCGAATGAACGTTGGTAGCGCAATTCGGCGACCTTACCGACATCATGCAACAGAGCACCAACCACCAGCAGATCATGATTGATATCCGCATAGCGTTGGCAGATATCATGGGCGAGGGCAGCAACGGCCAGAGAGTGCTCCAGAAGACCGCCAAGATAAACATGGTGCATCGACTTGGCAGCCGGGGCTCGTGTAAAGCCGGACATGAAGTTCTCATCAGCCATAAAAGCCTGCATAAGACTTCGCAGAGCCGGGTCTGTGAGCCCTTCAACAACCGACGTCAACTCGATGACCATCTCAGCAACCGGGCGACCGGACACCGGCAGGAAGTCTGGGAGATCGATTGCAGATTCCTCAAGCCGGTCCAGTTCATGGATAACCAGCTGCATCTTGCCCATGTAAACACTGGCCTTTCCAGAGACCTGAACAAAATCATCCTTGCTGAACCGAGCGGAGAGTTCATCGACGCGCTCCCAGATACGACCTTCAACTTCACCGGTGCAATCCATCAGCTTGAGGGTCATATACGGGCGGCCATTTTTGGCCATGCCGAGGATTTTCTCCCTGATCAAAAACGGTGCGGCAACCCGATCACGTTCCTGGATATCTTTGACAAAAACTTTCTTCAAAAAAAACTCCTAACTTAGTGCAGATTGAATAACCTGATCAGCCGCACGCAAGCCATCAAACGCCGCGCTCATAATACCACCGGCGTAACCAGCCCCCTCACCAGCGGGGAACAACCCCGGATGACTGACCGATTCTCCACATTCATTGCGGGTGATCCTCAGCGGTGCTGAAGTTCGTGTTTCCACACCGATGAGAACAGCTTCTGATGTCACAAACCCTTTCATCTTGCGATTAAAATGCGGCAGAGCCTGACACAGACCATGGTACACGAAATCCGGCAGAACTTCACGCAGTTCTGTTTCAACAACTCCAGGACGACAACTGGATGTCACCGAGCCCTGACCATGGCCTGTAAAAGCCATCATGTTCTGGGCAGGAGCCATAAAAGTAGAACCGGCAGCAGCAAAGGCCAGGCGTTCCCATTGTTGCTGGAAGTGCATACCACCAAGTTTAGTGCAATCCCAGTCCTGCGGACCAACAGTAACAACCAGAGCACTATTGGAAAATTCAGACGTACGCGCCATTCGACTCATGCCGTTGACTACCAGACCATCAGGCTCGGACGCCGCATTGACAACTTCTCCACCGGGACACATGCAGAAAGAATAGACGCCTCGGCCTGTTTTATCATCATTATAACGCAAGACATAATCGGCAGGCGGCAGCTGCCGAGCAAATTTACCGTATTGAATCTGGTTGATCAACTCCGCAGGATGCTCAACCCTGACCCCAACAGCAAAGCCCTTGGCCTCAAGCTGGACACCCTTGCGATCGAGCATAAGGTAGGTATCACGAGCGCTGTGCCCCGGTGCCAACACCAAGGAATCGCAGGACAATAGCTCTTTACCGTTGAATACACCACCAGTAACGCATCCCCGGTGGATGTCAATATCCGTCAAACAGGTCTCAAAACGAATATCGACCCCCAATTTAACCAGGCTCTCCCGAAAATTAATGACAACCTTGCGCAACCGATCGGTACCGACATGGGGACGAGCCTCAATCAGAATATTTTCCGACGCTCCACAGTCCACCAGAGTTTTGAGTACAGCCAGTCTTTGCGAATGATTCAGACGCGTGGTCAGTTTGCCATCAGAAAAGGTCCCGGCACCACCTTCACCGAACTGCACATTGCTGACGGCATCAAAGCGTCCTAAAGTCCAGAAACTCTCAACGTCTGCCACGCGTTGTTCCAGCTTCCGGCCACGGTCAACAAGGGTTACACGCACTCCAGATTCAGCAAGACGCTTGGCAGCAAAGAGACCCGCTGGTCCCATGCCGATGACCAGAGCATGATGGTCAATTTTCAGCTTGGGCAAATAAACTTCAGAGACATCGGGGACTTCCGGGACATCGGGACTTTCAGGAGCTTCAGGGACTTTTTCGAGCTGACCATTGCCGTATTCTTGCAGAAGAATCGTTTCGTCAGGGCATGAGAATTCAACTGTGTAGACTTTACGTATCCGGCTTTTTTTGCGGGCATCAATAGAACGCCTGACAATCCTGAAATTCGTCAAACACTCGACGTCAATACCAAGGTGGCGTGCCACCTCCAGGGACAGAAGTTTTTCATCTACAGGAATATCGAGAATCAGGTTACGAAGTAGTAAAGACATCAGGCATCCAATCACCAGGAAATCAGGAATCAGGAGTCATACCAATGGCAACCAGATCTGGAAAGTCGTTCCCTGACCAGGTTCACTCTTGACATTGATGCGTCCGGCGTAGGTTTTTACGATCCGCAAGACCACCGAAAGCCCGAAGCCAGTGCCACTATCTTTGGTGGTAAAAAACGGGTCAAAAATCTTGTTAAGATGTTCTTCAGGGATTCCTCCACCTGTATCTATAACCCTCACCAGAATATCCTTATCATTGTGCTCCATCGATATGGAAAGAGTGCCACCTTGCTTCATTTCAAAAAGAGCATTGGAAAAAAGATTGGAAAAAATCTGGCCGAGTTCATCAGCATCTGCCAGAATTGAAGGCGTTTGCGATGATAACTTTTTCTGTAAAACCACACCCTGAACCCGCATCTGCTCAAGAAACGGCTGCAGGCTTTCTTCAATAACAGCATCGACATGAATGGTGCGCAATTTAAATGGGGAACGTTTACTGGTCGACAGGAGTTTGACCAATATGGCATCAATGCGTTCCACTTCATTGACAATCTTGTCTGCATAACTTTGCATTTCCTGGTCGCCATCCAAACCGGTACGTATGACCTGAGCAAACAAGCTGATCGAGTTTAAAGGGTTGCGAATTTCATGAGCCATCCCTGCAGAAAGATGCCCGAGTGAGACAAGTTTTTCAGTGAGCAGAATCTCCTGATGAGCACGTTCCAGCTCTGCCGTTTTATCCTTGACACGTTCTTCCAGTTCTTGATTCCATCTTTCGATCTCATCGCACAGTCTTTCCTGCTCTTCAACAAGTTTCCTGTTACGTAGCTCGATGGCACGAATATGAAGAACATTCTCAATACGTTCAACCAGTTTGGCGTTGCTGAAGGGTTTGAGAATATAATCTGCAGCCCCCGCTTTCATCAATTCAACAGCGACCTCTTCACTCCCTTTACCGGTGAACATGATCACATAGGTTTCCGGAAAACGCGACTGAATCTCTTTCAGCGCATCAAGTCCGTTGACTTTAGGCATCATGTAATCGAGAAGAACCAGCGCTGGCTGTTCACGTTCAATCAGCTCGTAGCTATCTGGAGCATTATCAACAACAGATACATCAAAACCCTTGCTGCTCAACACCATAGAGGTAAGTTCAAGGATCATCTGTTCGTCATCGATAATCAGGAGTTTTTCGCGCATGGCCTAGTGTTCTTTCTTTGTTTATCAATGAAAAAACAGGTAACTCAGCACTATAAAATACAGTCATTCCCGAGGGTGTAATCGGGAATCCAGACTTTAAAATCATGGATCCCCGATAGAAGCACTCGGGTATGACAGACGTTATTGTAAACAAGCAGATTGTGCTGAATAGTTACGAAATCAGAATACTCTCCGGGAGGTCTGTTGACAAGACCATAGGCGCAAGCAAAGCATTAAAAAAGGCAGCGTTCCCGCTGCCATTGTCAATCTGATGGTAGGATTATTCCTGAATACGTATTGTCATCACCGGGATCGGAGATTTTCGAACCACCTTTTCTGCGGTACTGCCAAAGAGGACATGATCAAGACCAGTGCGGCCGTGGGTACCTAAAATGATCAAATCAACATTGAACTCAACAGCCTTCTTGATAATTTCATCGTACGGGATACCGGGCAACACAAAGGATTCAAAATTATCAAAACCCTCCATATGAGTACGACAGAACTTTTCCATTAACTTTTCGGCACCCTGCTCTATCTCCTCTTCGAGCTTGTCAAACGAGATGTGGGGCACATAAAAACCACGCAGATCAACCGGTTCGTTGATGATATGGATGACTATCAGCTTACTGTCAAACTTACGCGCCAAAGAGAGTGCAGATTGAAAAGCAAAGTCAGAGCCATCCGAAAAATCGGTAGCAAACAGAATGATTTTAAAATTCATACCTTCCTCCTGTAAAGTCAGCTCATTGACAGTTATACAGTACACCCTGGTCTCAGAAAACCCGGCAACCTGTCATGAAACCAGGGAGACTGGTCCACTATTGAAAATCTTTTTCATGATTGAGCGCAACTCATCAAGCTTTACAGGTTTATGAAGATACTCGTATGCGCCCAAACTCATTGCTTCAAGATACGACTCGACACCACCATAGGCGGTGATCATAATAACACTTGTACTCGGAAATTTACGGCTGAGTTCACGCAAAAAAACCAAGCCATTCATTTCCGGCATATTGATGTCGCTGATAACCAGGTTAACCTTTTCTCGATCGAGATAATCAAGCGCTTCATTACCATTTGCAGCGCTCTCCACCTCAAACCCTTCCTGAGCCAACAACTTTGTCAACCCGATGCGAGTGTTCTCTTCATCATCAACAATCAGAATACGTTGTATTGTTTCGTCCAAGAGAACCCCTGTGCCTGAATAGTCCCAAGTTAACATGACAAAAGCTTAACATGGAGCCATTAACTGTCAAGCAGGGTCCGTATGAATTTCACAAAAGAATATCCTTACAAAACAAGAGGTTATAAATTGGGTGCTGGAGACTTGAAACTGGAGTTTTTGAATTAAAGATCGAGAAGGTTGCGGACACGTGCTTGCAAGTCACGAGGTTTAAAGGATTTACTGATAAAATCGTCAGCACCGATAAGACGTATTTCGGAAGCGGTTTCTTCGCCACGCTCAACGCCACTCATGGCAAGGACTTTGACCTCATCACGGTGCGAATAAGTCTGCAGAGATTGCAGAATTTCCTTGCCGGTTTTGCCGGGGATATTCAAGTCAAGCAAGACCAGTTGAGGCACCAGTGTAGTGATCTGTCGCCAGGCTTCATTTCCATCTGCAGCAGTAACAAGTTCTACAGGAAGCTCGCTAAGAATGTCCTTGATCATTTCACGGAAAAAACGTGCGTCATCAACAACCAGAACGACAGGTTTACCTGAAGATGCCTTATCTTGTTGAATAGCTGGCTCTTCTAGCAGTGAAACTTCGAAGATATGGTTACAGCCTGGGCATTTGACCTTAGCCACCCTGGATTTTCCGGCAGAAGGGTCTATGCGATAACGCGCCTGGCAGGAAGGACATGTAATTACCATAGTATCTCTCTCTGACAAAAGGTATCACTCTCTACGAGAGTCTGTTCTGGCCGACTCTTGTTTAGACAAAGGTGGCGCCTCGGACGGCTCGGTTTTAATGACCTCTTCTGCAACTTTGACTTGGAACATGGGCAGCAGAAGGTATATAGCACCGGCAAGTATTAGAACGACAAGCAGGCCCAATACAAACGTGCTCCAACCTTCTTTGGCATGTTTTCTGGAACGCTTGGATTGAGACTTGGCCAGGGGAACGGATGCAAAAGACTGAGAGACACTACTGATCTCAGGTGCTTCAAGTTCTTCAAGCAGAGAATTGCTGTCAAGGCTAAGGTACAAAGCGTAAGACTTAATAAATCCAACAACATAGGCATGCCCAGGGAGATCCGCGAATTGGTTGTCTTCAAGACTTTCCAGAAAGGTTTTCCTGATACGTGTAACCTCTGAAACCTCCTTGAGTGAGTAGCCAAGCTTCTCACGTTGATTTCTAAGGGCAGCACCAATATTTACAACAGATTCTTCCATCACTTATTTATAATCTTCAGATAATTTTCTGCCAATCTGGCAGGTTCCGTTTCTGGTGCCAAGCTCATAACTTCAAGGAAAGCCTGCTTTGCTTTGCCTATCTCTTTCATCTTCATATAGACCAGACCCTGCCAATAGTAACCATTTGCGAAGTTAGGAGCCAATTTAACCGAGAGAGTAAACATATCAAGAGCTTCGACTGGACGATCCTGGTTATAAAAAAGCTCTCCCAAATGGAACGGTGCATTATAATATCGCGGATCGATATCCATTGCTTTCAGGTACGCATTTTGAGCCGATTGATAATCGCGCTTCTGGGTGTAAGCCAGACCGATTCCCGTCCATGCAAGCGCCGGGTGATCAAACAATAGGTCATCAGCAGCCGCCTGGAAGGCAATAATCGCGTCATCATAACGCTCCATAGATAGGTAGAGCGCCGCTATATTGTTATAATACTGAGGATCTTCATCGCTTAGCTTAATAGCTTGCTTCAAGTGCTCTTCAGCCAAACTATATGCACGTTTAATCCAATAGGCTTGTGACAGCCCGGCATGAATCTTGGGGTCGCGGGGATCATATTTTTCTGCCTGCAGAAATTCTTTAAGAGCTCCCGTCGGGTTCTGCTCCTTAAGAGACGCAACACCAAGGGTGTAATGATACGATGCTTTTTGATTGTCCGATATGGTTGGCTCTGAAGGCACACAGGCCGTCAGGACAAAGGTCATGACAATACAAGTCATGACAACAAGGCCCATAGAGGTCAAGCTCGATAAAAACAAACGGCGCGGCATCATAAAGAACCTTTCTGGGAACGGTTTAAGTGAGTAAAGATCATAGAGAAGCCAGAATACGGCCGACTGTTTCACACAATTGCAGGCGACGACGGTCCATTTCTGCTGCTGATGGTGATGACTTGCGCGCGCGCAGTTCAGGGCGCTTGGCACGCATTGCTTCAACAGCAGCTAACAGGTCATCCACATTTTCAACAGAAGCAGCTTCCGGCTCATCCTTAGAGACAACTTTCTCTGGTTCAACTGTCGGTACGTCCACCTTGACAGCCATGCGGTCCTCTTTTTTTACCGGGGCCTCTTTCTTTTTTCCCGAAGCTTCCTTCTTTTCAACCGCAACAGGCTTCTCAACTACAACAGAGTCAACATCCACCTCATCCGGCAACCCGGCCTTTAACGGTAGAGAGGCCCAAAGCATCTCCAGATCGGCATCATTAAGCAGGTAGATATCCTGATCCGTCATGAGAAAACCCATAGATTCGACGAAATTGAGACCTTGATCGAGCATGCTGTCAGTTTTTTGTTCACTGACAATTCTTGGCTCACTGTAATAGAATGCCAGCAACCGGCTTTTATGCAGATGAAAAACCGCGGCCGTCTCAACGCCTTTATCCGTTTGGTATTGGCAGAGAAACGCACTGGCTTCCTGGGCAGGAATGCCAGGCAGAGCTAACTGCACTTCACGCATGGATCGAAACAGATGCACAACCTTGCCAGCGAGAATATTGATGGCATTGATCGATTTATCCCATCGGAACATTTGAGCTCCTTATAACCCTTCGAATGCAGTGAGTACCTGGAAATGCCGGAAACGTTCTTCGACCTCTTCCCAGCTCAATTTCCGTAACCGATTCAGGCTGAAAGCTTCCACTGTAAATGAAGCCATAACACTACCGAAAACCGTTGCCTTGCGAACCGTCTCATCAGTCAGATTATTGGTAGCAGCCAGATACCCCATGAAGCCCCCGGCAAAAGTATCACCGGCTCCAGTCGGGTCAAAAACTTCTTCCAGTGGATAAGCCGGGGCAGAAAAAATCGAGTGCTCAGTAAACACCAACACACCATATTCACCGCGTTTTACAACCAGGGTCTTCGGGCCCAGAGACAACACGGCACGAGCCGCCTTGACCAGATTGGCTTCATCAGCCAGTTGACGAACTTCAGCCTCATTTATCACCAGGATATCGACATGGCCCAGGGTACGAACCAGTGCATCGCGCTTGCTATCAATCCAGAAGTTCATTGTATCACAGGCGATCAACTGTGGCCGTTCAACCTGTTGTAAAACTTCCAGTTGCAGCTCAGGATCTATATTGGCGAGAAAAACGTATTTTGCCTGACGATAGGACTCAGGGAGTTGTGGATGAAATGTTTCGAATACGTTGAGATGTGTCTCCAGAGTTTGGGCTTCGCTCAGGTCGTAACCGTAACGGCCCTTCCAGCGAAAAGTCTGCCCCGGGCGGGTCTGTAGACCAGCCAGATCAACTCCGCGAGAAGTTAGAAACTGGCGAGGTTCTTCAGGAAAATCTTCACCAACGACAGCAACCAGTTGGACACCGGTGAAGAAACTGGCAGAAGCTGAGAAATAAGTCGCTGAGCCACCGAGAACGTCATCACCACGCCCAAAAGGTGTCTCGACGCTGTCAAACGCAACCGACCCGATAACCAGAATATCCATACTGCTCCTTAATTTAACCTATTTATCCGATATAACAGGAATCTATCATTAAAACAAATCTCCCGGCATTTAGCAATGCTGCTGAGAGGCTTTAGTCGAGATATTTGCCGAGAATCGGACCAAGGTCCTTGCGAGTTTGTTTCGGAATCAGTGAATGATCAGTCATAATGGCATACCTTAAGGAATCCCCACACCCGCACTGAGGGGCCGTTGAGAGAGCAGGAGCAGCATGTTTGATGATGTTGCGAGCCATGCTGACATTCTGCTTGATAATAGCCAACACTGCCTCCACCGAAACATCCTCATGACTGTCGTGCCAGCAATCGTAGTCAGTTGCCAGCGCAACAGTGCCGTAGCAGATTTCCGCTTCACGAGCCAGTCGTGCTTCCGGAAGATTGGTCATGCCGATGATATCAACCCCCCAACTACGGTAAATCATGGATTCTGCACGCGTTGAAAAATTCGGCCCTTCTATACAGAGATAGGTGCCACCTCGATGAACAGTCGCACCGGCACGCTGTCCGGCATCAAAGAGAACCCCGCTGAGTTCTGCACAGACAGGGTCAGCAAACTGGACATGACCAGTCACGCCCTGGCCGAAAAAAGTTGAAGCTCGCTTGCCCTGGGTTCGATCGAAAAACTGGTCGGGAATAACAATATGCCCGGGGACTATTTCTTCTTTCATACTACCGACCGCAGAAACAGAAATAATCCGCTGCACTCCGAGCTTTTTCATGCCATAGATGTTAGCGCGATAGGGCACTTCAGAAGGTAAAAGGCGATGGCCCCGGCCATGCCGCGGCAGAAAAACCATCTTGATATCTTCCAGCACTCCGGTAATAAAGGCATCACTGGGAACGCCGAAAGGCGTCTCAAGGCGTACTTCCTCAATGTCCGTAAGCCCTTCGATTTCATACAGGCCGCTGCCACCGATCACGCCGATTGTCATTTGCTCCATAGGTTTTTCCTCGCACAAATAATTTATGGGTTTATGCTGTCAAAATCGGGCAAAGCAGAAAAAGCTTGCTTTGCCCCTACAACAATTGTTTTGCCTTCAACTGCCCACAGGCGGCTGAGATATCCAGACCTTTACCGACTCTACGAATAGCGACAATTTGCCGATCGAGCAGGTAGGTTTGGAAAGCACGAATGGTTTGCTCATCCGGCGTTTGCAGTTCAGAGCCTGAATGCTCGTTGAAGGGAATCAGGTTGACCTTGGCTTTAATTCCGTGGAGTAATTTGACCAGGCGTTTGGCATCGGCCTGGCTGTCGTTGACTCCCCGTATGAGGATATATTCGAAAGTAATCCGTTGGCGCGAGGCCAAGGGAAATTGACGACAGGCCTCCATCAACGTCTGCAATGGATAACGCTTATTAATCGGCATCAGTTCGTCCCGCACTGCGTCTGTTGTCGCATTGAGAGAGACTGCCAGGTTGACCTTGATACGCCGACCGAGCTCGGCCATTTCTGGCACCAGTCCTGAGGTTGAAAGCGTCACCTTGCGAGGGCCATAGTCGAATCCAGTCGCAGCATAAAGTATCTGCAGTGCATTGACGACATTATCCAGATTGTGCAGAGGCTCTCCCATCCCCATGAGAACTATATTGTCAATGGAGCGGTCCTTGCGCACAGCACAGACCTGGTTGACGATCTCAGCGGTTGTCAGGTCGCGTTCCAGACCGTATTTTCCCGTGAGACAGAAAGAACATTGCATGGCACAGCCAACCTGAGTGGAGATGCACAAAGTATTGCGGCCACTCTCCATCGGAATCAGAACCGTTTCCACACTCCTGCCGTCGTGAAGGCGGAAAAGGTATTTGCGCGTGCCGTCAGAACTGACCTCAACAGTTTCCGGAGTAAAGCTTGAAATGGTCGCACGTTGGTTCAGAGCTTCACGAAAAGACTTGGCCAGATCTGTCATGTCGGCAAAAGCTGTGACACCGCGCTGGTAAATCCAACGCATGATCTGTACTGTTCGGAATTTCTCTTTACCCATACCACTCAAAAATTGCATCAAAGCATCTGGGGTGAGATTTTTCAGGTCAACAGGCTGGTTGTCAGAACTTTCAGACATTAAATTCAATTTTCCTGAGATTGTTTCGATGATTCAATTGCCCGGAAAGAAGAAAGGCCCTTCGGATTGTAGCGAAGGGCCTTCGATGACTCAAGTCTTTCCTTGTGGCAACTTCTTAGAGAAGTTCCAGACCGGAGAAGAAGTATGGAATTTCAAAAGCTGCTGTTTCCGGTGCATCGGAACCGTGAGTTGCATTCTCACCAATGTTAGAGCCGAATTCCTTGCGCATGGTTCCTTCTGCAGCTTCAGCCGGATTGGTAGCGCCCATCAGATCACGCCATTTCTTGATAGCACCTTCAGCTTCGAGCGCCATAACAACACAGGGGCCGCTGCTCATGAACTCAGTCAGTTCGCCAAAGAAAGGGCGCTCACTATGAACATAATAGAAACCCTCGGCTTCTACCTTGCTCATGTATAATTTTTTGAGACCGACGACTTTGAAGCCTTCTGCATAAATACGAGCCAGGATTTTGCCAGCGTTACCAGCGGCGAAAGCGTCAGGCTTGATGATTGCGAATGTTTGTTCCATGATATTCTCCATGATTAATTTGATTGTTTAAAAAGCCTCGCGCTTTTAACATCAGAGCAGTTAAAAGTCAAGGGTTGAGCAAGCGGATCAACTAATTCTGCCTGTTCTTGCCTCCGTGAGTGTTCATATTCACAGATAATAAGTCGCGCATAAAAAAGGGCAGACACCATAAGGTGCCTACCCTTTCTGTTTTTCTTATGAAATTATTGTCAACTAGGAGGTTGTCGGACTGTCCATGACCCGGCCCGTATAGTCCGACAGTCTCCTAAACAATAGCCTCCATGCCATCCATAGCCTCACGCAGCTCTTCACCCACTTCTTCGACCAGAGTATTGCGAATCTCGAAATTGACTGCTACCAGGATCTGATTGTCGACGCCATTGTTCTTCAGGTCGAGACCTTTGCCGATGACGCTGGTATTCACCTTGGCCATGAAGTCCTGCAGCAGCGGTACACAGCTATGGGCGAACAGATAGCAACCGTACTCGGCAGTGTCAGAGATAACCTTGTTCATCTCGTAAAGCTTCTTCTTGGCGATAACGTTAGCGATCAGCGGAGTCTCGTGAAGCGACTCGTAGTAGGCCGACTCTTCCTTGATGCCAGCTGCCACCATGGTATCGAAAGCCAGCTCGACACCAGCCTTGACCAGAGCAACCATCAGGATGCCGTTGTCGAAGTATTCCTGCTCCGGGATGGCGGCTTCTTGAGCTTCGGATTTTTCGAAAGGCTCGTTGTTAGTCTCTTCGCGCCAGCGCAGCAGGTCGGCATCGTTGTTGGCCCAGTCTTTCATCATGGTTTCGGAGAAAGCACCAGAAAGAACGTCATCCATATGCTTCTGGAACAGCGGAGTCATGATCTCTTTCAATTCCTCAGCCAGTTCGAAAGCGACCAGTTTGGCCGGATTGGAGAGACGGTCCATCATGTTGGTGATACCACCATGCTTGAGGGCTTCGGTAACAGTCTCCCAACCGTACTGGATCAGTTTTGAGGCATAGCCGGACTCGATTCCGGATTCAATCATCTTGTTGTAGAAGAGGACCGAACCGGTCTGCAGAACGCCACAGAGAATGGTCTGCTCACCCATCAGGTCGGACTTGACTTCAGCGGTGAAGGAGGAGGACAGGACGCCAGCGCGGTCACCACCTGTTCCGCAGCAATAAGCCTTGGCAATCTCCAGGCCGTCGCCATTTGGATCGTTCTCGGAGTGGACAGCAATCAGGGTCGGGACACCGAAGCCGCGCAAATACTCGGCACGTACCTCGGAACCCGGGGACTTGGGAGCAACCATGATGACGGTCAGGTCTTCACGGATCTGCATGCCTTCCTCAACGATGTTGAAACCGTGAGAGTAGGAGAGGCAGGCACCTTTTTTCATCAGCGGCATAACATGATTAACGATCGGGGTGTGGTACTTGTCAGGAGTCAGGTTCAGAACCAGATCACCCTTGGGAACCATATTCTCAATGGTGTCGAGCTCGAAGTTGTTCTGGGTGGCGTTTTCCCAGGAGATATGCTTCTCGTCGATTTCGATCTTACGCAAGGCGTAGGAAACGTCCAGGCCGCTGTCGCGCATGTTCAAGCCCTGATTCAGACCCTGAGCACCACAACCGACGATAACGATTTTTTTACCCTTGAGGTAGTCAACGCCGTTAAACTCGGTGCTGTCCATGAAGTGACAGTTACCAAGTTCCTGCAATTTGCGACTGAACGACAATGAATTGAAATAGTTCTGACCCATGATGTTTCTCCTCATATTTGGATGTTGTTGAACATTAGACTTTTTTAGATCTAAGCAAGATAGCTTAAAAACGACATTGCGTATATTGATTAGTTGTGTATATTGTGTTGCGTGAGATGCAACATAGGTAAGTGAGAGGGAACGGCAGAAAATGGATACTCGCGAACTGAAAATATTTCTTACCGTTGCTGAGCTCCTCCACTTTGGAAAGGCCAGTCAAGCCTGTAACCTGAGTCCATCGGCCCTGACCCGAACCATCCAGCGACTGGAAGAGCAGGTCGAACAACCATTGTTCCTGCGGGATAACCGCACCGTCCGACTTTCGTCGGCAGGTGAGCAGTTCCGCAGTTATGCCCGACAGACGATTAAGGAGTGGGAAAACTTTCAAACGACACTAAAAAATGAGCAGGCAATTGCCGGGACCTTGTCGATCTACGCTTCGATCACCGCCGTCTACAGTCTGCTGCCACATCTGCTGGAGGCCTATCGCAGTGCTTACCCTGAAGTGCAGCTGGAGCTGCGCACCGGGGTTGCCGAACAGGCGGTAGAACGATTGCAGAATGGGGAGATCGATCTGGCCGTTGCCGCTCTGCCCGACCGACACCGCTCGCGGATCGAATTTTTGCCGATCACTACAACTCCATTGGTTTTCATCGGTTCAAAGAACGATGTCGCAGAAATCCCAACCATCAATGGGCAGCTTGATCTCTCCCGAGCTCCGCTGGTCCTTCCGCAGAACGGTCTGTCCCGGCGCCGTTTGAACCAGTGGCTGAAAGAACAGCGCATCACTCCGAATATCACCTCCGAGGTCACCGGCAACGAAGCGATCATCCCGATGGTTCGTTTGGGCTGCGGCATCGGCATTGTTCCGCAGCTGGTTGTAGATCGCAGCCCTTTCCGCGATGATGTCTTCATCGTAGATCAGGCACCGCAGCTGGGATCGTACCAGGTCGGTCTTTGCACCAGCAAACGCAACTTACAACGGCCCGGTGTTTATGCTTTTTGGCAGCTGGCACGCGAACGTTCTGGGTTGTAGGGAAAAAGCTTTTTTGAGGGGGGAGGCCAGTAGGGTTTAATCCCTGTCTACTCAGCTTTAATCGGTGGTTCCAAAAGCCGTCAAGTGGACCGCAATGGCCACTTGACGGCAGGATTCCATCACCAACGGTGTGATTGACACCACCAGCTTGAAAACCAATCCCCTATTACTAAAAAACCGTGCCAAGATCCTGGGCTTCTTGAACAATGGATTGAGACGACGCCTTCGGGTCGTGTCAATCCTTATTGGTTGTAGGTTTAGTAACGCGCGTCAGCGTACTCAACCCAACCACCAGCCTCCACCAAAGCCTTGTCAAAAGGACTGATAGCAAAGCTGAAGGATACTTCGCGACCATTGCCGCAAGCAACAAGCTGCTGATCAGGGAGGTTAACCTTTACATCGACTGCGCCATTTGTCTCTTTTCCCAGAGACGTCAGGGCATCGATGTCCGCCTTAGGAAGCTCAATTGCCAGCATGCCGCAGTTAAACATATTCTGGCGGAAGATCCGGGCGTAGCTTTCAGCAATAACAGTGTGAATGTCGTTGACTTCAAACACCCACGGCGCATGCTCACGAGAGGAACCGCAACCAAAATTCTCGCGGGAGATTATCACACGGGCATTCTTCAGCCGCTCGCCCTGTGGATCAAAGCCTTCAAGTTTGAGATCTTCCAGGCAGTAAGGCTTAAGCGCTTCCTTGGTAACCTCGGTGAGATACTTGGCTGGAATGATTTCATCAGTATTGATATCGGACCGGTCAAGAAAGATTGCCGGGCCGCCAAATATTTTCTTCATAAGAATGACTCCTTAAAATAATGGTTACAATGCACGCGCATCGGTGATAACCCCGGTAATCGCGGTCGCCGCTGCCGTTGCCGGGCTCATCAGGTGAACCATGCCGCCCTTACCCATCCGACCATTGAAGTTTCGGTTGCTGGTCGAGGCACAGGCCTCACCTTCAGCCAACACGCCATTACTCATACCTAAACAGGCACCACAGGTCGGGTTGGTGACACAGAACCCGGCATCCATGAATATCTGGATAAGCCCTTCGGCCAGCGCCTCCTGGAATATTTTCGGCGTTGCCGGTGAAACAATGCCACGCAGAGAATCGGCAATTTTATGCCCTTTCAAAACTTCAGCCGCCTGACGCAGATCCTCGATCCGACCGTTGGTGCAGGTACCGATATAGACCTGGTCGATCTTCGTTCCTGTCATCTCGCCGACCGGCTTGACACAGTCAGGCTTGTAACCATAAGTCACATGAGGAACCAGTTCCGTCACATCAAAATCGAGGACTTTGTCGTAATCCGCATCACTATCGGCACACCATTGGCTGTACTCTTCCAGAGCCACCTGCTTATTGGCGAACTCGCCCTCGATAAATGGCCAGAGGTAATCAACCGTAACCATGTCAGGCTGACAGATCCCGCAAGTGCCACCAGCCTCAATAGCCATGTTACAGAGTGTCATGCGAGCATCCATGCTCATGGACTCAACAACCGGACCGTGGAATTCGATCACTCGATCAGTGGCTCCGTTGACACCAAGCTGACCGATTACAAACAGGATGACGTCCTTAGCATAAACCCCGTTAGCAAGACTGCCGGTCAGGTTGATCCGGATTGACTTTGGTTCACGGAAAGCGCAAACACCTTTAAGGATACCGACTTCCAGATCAGTTGTACCGACACCGGCAGCAAAAGCACCGAAAGCACCGTGCGTACAGGTGTGCGAATCGCCCATAATGGCTGTGAAGCCGGGACGAATATAGCCTTTCTCCGGAAAAAGAACATGGCAGACACCATTATGACCGATGTCAAAAAAATCCTTGATCTCATGTCGCTTGGCCCAATCACGCAGCATCTTGGCCTGTAAGGCAGTCTTGCTGTCCTTGGACGGAGTCACATGATCAATAACAGCCTTGATCCTGGTATTGTCGTACACACGGTCCTTACCGCGCCACTCGAGATCGGCAATGGCAACCGGTGTGGTAATTTCATGACAAAGCACCCGATCCAGATCAAGGACTTTGGTCCCTGGGAATGGCTCATCACGAAGATGTGCAGCAAAAATCTTTTCAGCTGTTGTCTGGCCCATAATCACTCCTCAAAATATAAATAAATAAAAATATCTCGGCATATTAACGAAAAAATCGCCGACAGGAAAGCCCTGCCGGCGACATTTAATCAGTTTAGATATGTATTTTAGTGCGCTGGGAGAAATCCAGCGCCTTATTGATTGCGTTGATGTAAGCCTTAGCGCTGGAGACAATGATGTCAGAGTGAGCACCCTGCCCCAGAACCTCATGCCCCTCATACTCAAGCCGCACGGTACATTCGCCAAGCGCATCGGTACCACCGGTAATTGAACCGACGGAAAAATTGATCAAACGAGGCTGCATTCTGGTCAATTTCTTAATTGCCTTGAAAGTCGCATCAACCGGGCCATCACCTATAACGGCGACTTTCTTGAGTTTACCTCTGACTTCGAGTTCAATCGTTGCCGTTGGCGCGGCGAAGGAGCCGGAGGAGACGTTCATCTGAATGAGTTTGACGACCTCCGGAACACGGATGATTTCGTCGGCAACAATAGCATCAAGGTCTTCATCGAAGATTTCCTTCTTTTTATCGGCCAATGACTTGAAGCGAACAAAGGCTTTCTGGACGTCTTCTTTAGGAAGAGCATAGCCGAGCTCTGTGAGACGGGCGACAAAAGCATGGCGGCCCGAGTGCTTGCCAAGGATCAGCTTGTTAGCATTGAGTCCAATAGACTCAGGAGTCATGATTTCATAGGTTTCCTTGTCCATCAGCATACCATGCTGGTGGATACCGGCTTCATGAGCAAAAGCATTGGCACCGACAATCGCCTTATTTGGCTGCACAACGATCCCGGTTATGGTCGAAAGCATTCGACTGGCAGCGTAAATATGTTCCGTATTAATGTTGTTTTCATACGGCATAATGTCGTGTCGTGTCCGCATGGCCATGACAATCTCTTCGAGGGAACAGTTACCGGCACGCTCGCCAATACCGTTAATGGTGCATTCGACCTGACCTGCACCAGCCTGAATAGCCGCAAGGGAATTAGCGACCGCCAGGCCAAGGTCGTTGTGGCAATGGACAGACAGGACCGCCTTGTCAATATTCGGCACATTATCCTTCAAGTGCTTAATAATATTATGATACTCAAAAGGAATGGTATAACCAACTGTATCCGGGATATTAACAACCGTCGCTCCGGCGTCAATCGCAGCCTCAACCATTTCAGCCAGGAAATCCAGGCGTGTGCGAACGGCATCCTCACAGGAGAACTCCACGTTTGCAGTGTAGTTTGCCGCATGTTTGACCGCCTTAACAGCTGCGGCCAGCACCTCGGCCGGTTTCATCTGCAACTTGCGCTCCATATGAATATCTGAAGTGGCAATAAAGGTATGAATACGGCCTCGTTCTCCAGCATACTTCAGTGCGTCCCAGGCACGATCAATATCCATGATACTTGCACGGCAGAGACCAGCTATCTCTGGGCCCTTGATCGTCTTGGCAATCCTCTTGACAGCCTCGAAATCTCCATCTGAAGCAATCGGAAACCCCGCTTCGATAACATCTACGTTGAGTTTCTCCAGTTGGCTGGCAATACGCAATTTTTCTTCTATGTTCATACTGGCGCCGGGGGATTGCTCGCCGTCACGCAAGGTTGTATCAAATATTTTAATCGTATTTTTCTTATTCATGATAATCTCCTCAACAATCTCTTACGGGAGTCGGTTCCTCAATTCCCTGCTTAATTTGTCTTCTTCCCTGCTCGATTTGTCTCTCGCAGTACAATAACAGGTTTAGATCACTCAGGTCAGATTCCACAGAACCACCCCCTTTCAAGGAATTTGGGGTAAAAAGTAAAAAAGCCCCCGCCCCGGTCAGGGGCGAAAGCTAAGCTTCGCGGTACCACCCTGTTTGGCCCTGCCGCAGCAAAACCCTTCATTGTCCATTTACGCAGGCTCACGACGGAGATTACTCAGACCCCACTCAAAACATGAGCCTTTTGACGTCCGCAGCTCCAAGGTCAGTTCAGGTTCTGTCTGTACCGGTTCACAGCACCACCGGCTCTCTGCAACAGCATCAAACCCTACTCTTCCTCTTCAACGCTTTTTGAAGTTCTTCGACAATAAAAGCAGAAAACCTGCGCCATTGTCAAGATATCTGACTATTTTCTATCTCTGCCCCAGAAGATTCTTCTTCGCCAGACCTTTTCTCCTCTGGTGACTTACGTTTAAAATACTTCAGAAGAGTCCCGATCGGTCCAGAGACTACATACACCGATGCCATGACAAAAAGCATGATTTCAGGCTGAGCTACCACTACAATAGTAAAAACAATTGCCAGGACTAGAAAACTGAAGGGCTGGCGCTTCACCAACTCCGGGTCTTTGAACGAGTTATAACTGTGATTACTAACCATCAAGTAAGCTAACAGATATATCAGCAGAAGCACTGAGACCTTCTTTATCTCACCGGAACCACCCAACTGGAAAAAAATCAGCACACAAGAAGCAACCATTCCGGCAGAGGCAGGGATAGGCAGGCCAACAAAACGTCTTGATTCAACGGTATCGACCTGTACGTTGAAACGCGCCAGCCTGAGTGCACCACAAACCACGTACAAAAAAGCCGCCAGCCAGCCGAATTTGCCGAAGGACTGTAGAGCCCAGGAATACATCAGTAACCCTGGCGCGACGCCAAAAGAGACCAGGTCAACAAGGGAATCATATTCCACCCCGAAACGGCTGGTTGTACCAGTCATACGGGCGACCTTGCCGTCCAGGGCATCAAAAACTGCAGAAATCAGAATAAACCAGGCGGCCAGATTATAATCGCCATTCATGGTGGCAACAATCCCGTAGAAGCCGGCAAAAAGGCCTCCGGTTGTTACCAGATTCGGCAGGAGATAGACTCCTTTCTTCAGATTTTCACGCCGTTTGAGTGAACTGCGTTTTTTGCTCATTGCAGGTAACCCAACACGGTTTCGCCAGCCACGGTCTTATCACCGAGTTTGGCCGAAACTTCTACACCCTCAGGAACATACAGATCAACCCTGGAGCCAAAGCGGATCAAACCATAACGCCGTCCTCGCTCCAGCAAATCACCCGTTTCCGGGTAAGAAACAATGCGTCGCGCAATTAATCCTGCGATCTGCACAGAGAGAAGCTTCACGCCAGAGTCTGTTTCGAGCAACAGCCCTGATTGTTCATTTTCAAAGCTGGCCTTGTCCAGAGAGGCATTGAAGAACCGGCCTCTATTATAAAACTGATCGATGACCTTGCTGTTTACCGGCACTCGGTTGACATGAACATTGAAAACATTCATGAAGATACTGATCTTGGTAACTTCCTGGCCACCAAAATAGCGATCCTCAGGAACCTTGCCAACGAAAATGATTTTACCATCCGCCGACGCAACAATGGCATTGTCGTCTTCTGGGGGATAACGCTCCGGGTTACGGAAGAAATAGACGGTAAAAAGGGTCAGGCCGAGACTGATTGTTGTCAGGCAGTACCAGCCGACAACAGCACAGAAGAGAGAGACAAAGGCAAACAGGCCGATGAAAGGATAACCTTCAACGGCCACAGGTTGATGCTGATTTTTCATGGGCAGATGGCGCCTCTTGTTAAATTATGTGGGGGCAAAATGCCCCCGATAGAATGTTGAATCGATTAATTTTTACTCTTGTCGACAATCTTTGGGATACAGGGCTTCATGCTGCGCAATTTTTCGCCGACCTGCTCGATCTGGTGAGCCGCATTAATCCGACGACGTGCTGTCATCTCAGGGTAGCTGGACGCCCCTTCAAGGATAAAACGCTTGGCGTATTCGCCATTCTGAATATTGTTCAAACATTCCTTCATCGCCTTACGGCTCTCGTCGTTAATTACTTGTGGACCAGTGACGTACGCGCCGTATTCGGCATTGTTGGAAATGGAATCGTTCATATTGGCAATGCCACCTTCGTGCATCAGGTCGACAACCAGCTTGAGCTCGTGCAGACACTCGAAGTAGGCCAGCTCAGGGGCATATCCACCCTCTACCAAGGTCTCGAAGCCAGCTTTCACCAGCTCAACAGCACCTCCACAAAGGACAGCTTGCTCACCGAACAGATCGGTCTCGGTCTCGTCTTGAAAGGTTGTTTCGATGATTGCGATGCGACCGCCACCGATAGCGCTGGCATAGGAGAGAGCTACATCTTTGGCAGCACCAGATGCGTCCTGGAAGATCGCGATTAGATCAATTATACCACGACCTTTGACAAACTCGGAACGAACCGTATGACCGGGGGCCTTGGGAGCAATCATGATGACATCAAGATCGGCGCGCGGCACAACCTGGTTATAATGAATGGCAAAGCCGTGAGCGAAAGCCAGCGTGGCACCTTTCTTCAGATTAGGTTCAATCTCATCACGATAAAGTTGTGACTGGGACTCATCCGGGGTCAGGATCATAATCAGGTCAGCAGCAGCAACCGCGTCAGCAACATTCATGACTTTTAAGCCGTAATTCTCCGCCTTAATCGCTGAAGATGAGCCTTCACGCAAGCCAATGGTTACATCAACACCGGAGTCTTTTAGGTTATTGGCGTGAGCATGCCCTTGGGAGCCGTAACCTACGATGGTTACCTTTTTCCCTTTGATCAGGGAAAGATCTGCATCTTTGTCGTAAAAAACGATCATTTGCTATTTCTTCCTGCGGAATCTTTATACATTAGCATGAAAGATCGATTATATATCATAACAGTGCAGGCCATGCCAGATTTTTATCCCGACATGGCCTGCCTTAAATGTAGTGACAACTGGCTCTGTTTCCGTCAGTTCCCCTTCCAGCCCTTCGGACCACGACCCAGGACAACTGGTCCGGAGCGCACCAGTTCCTTGATCCCCATTGGACGCAGCAGATCAATAATGGCACTCACCTTGACCGGCGAACCTGTCACTTCAACGGTATAGCATTTAGGGGTCACATCGACCACCTTGCCACGAAAGATATCGCAGATACGCAGAATCTCAGCGCGTGTTGACTCTTCGGCAGTCACCTTGATCAAGGCCATTTCCCGCTCGACAAACTCCTCACCGGTAAAATCAATGATCTTTATTGTGTCAATCAGCTTGTTGAGCTGTTTGGTGATCTGTTCGAGAATCCGGTCATCACCGCTGGTGACAATCGTCATACGCGAAATAGTCGGATCAATGGTCGGCGCAACCGACAGACTTTCAATATTGAATCCCCGGCCGGAGAAGAGGCCGGCAATCCGTGTCAATACACCGAATTCGTTTTCCACAAGTACGGATATGGTATGTCTCATCATCTAAAATCCTCTTCTAAGCCCGACTCAGGAAGCCAGAACCATTTCATTGAGTCCGGCTCCCGCAGGCACCATTGGCATGACGTTCTCTTCACGAGACACCTTGAACTCCATAATCACCGGTCCGGGAGTATCAAAGGCCTTTTTAATAACCTCTTCAACCTCCTCAGGTTTACTCGTACGCAGTCCGGTCGCACCATAGGCTTCTGCCAGCTTGATAAAATCGATAGGCAGTTCCATACAGGTCTGACTATAGCGCTTATCGAAAAAGAGCTGCTGCCACTGCCGTACCATGCCGAGGAAGTTATTGTTGAGAATAGCAATCTTCACCGGCAGTCGATACTGAACCAGAGTTGCCAATTCCTGGGAGTTCATCTGAAAGGAACCATCTCCGGAAATATCTATGACCTGACGCTCGGGAAACGCCACCTGAGCACCCAGGGCAGCAGGCAGACCATATCCCATGGTGCCAAGCCCACCAGATGAGAGGAACGTACGCGGTTGAATAAAATCGAAGAACTGAGCAGCCCACATCTGATGCTGGCCAACCTCTGTGGTCACAATCGCATCATCGTTAGACAGTTCCCGCAACTTCTCGATAACAAACTGCGGCTTGATCTCATTTTTTGACAATTTGTAGGCCATCGGATGATCTTTGCGCCAGGCAGCAACCTCTTCATGCCAGGGCTTAAGCGCCAAATTTGCCTGAGCGACTTCGTCTTTATGTTCTGCAAGCTTTTTGTTCATCTTTTTCAGGACATCTAGCAGGTCACCGACAATAGGCAGATCAACCCGAACATTCTTCTTGATCGAGGTGGGATCAATATCAACATGGATGATCTTGGCGTGCGGCGCGAAAGTCGATATTTTACCTGTCACCCGATCATCAAAACGAGAACCAAGCGCAATCAACAAGTCAGAGCTGGTCACAGCCATATTGGCATAATAGGTGCCATGCATGCCAAGCATCCCCAGTGATAGTGGATGACGCGTTGGAAAGCTGGCCATTCCCATCAGAGTAGTCGTCACCGGAATCTGCAGTGTTTCCGCCAGTTTGAGCAATTCAGCATGGGCGTCAGTCAAAGTTGCACCACCGCCAACATAGAGAACAGGTTTCTTTGCCGTCAGCATCATCTTGACGGCCTTTTCCACCATGCGCACATTGCCGCTGTAAGTCGGCTTGTAGCCACGCAATTCAACCTTGTCCGGATACTCGAATTTCGCTTTGTCGATCTGAACATCCTTGGGCAGGTCGATGACCACCGGTCCGGGACGACCAGTCCGGGCAATATAGAAGGCCTGTTTAATGATCCGGGCCAGATCCTTGACATCCCTGACCAGGTAATTGTGCTTGGTAACTGGCCTGGTCAGACCTACCGTATCTGCCTCCTGAAACGCATCATTGCCGATCATGCCGGTCGGCACCTGGCCGGTAATGACAACCATTGGGATCGAATCCATATAAGCTGTAGCGATCCCGGTAATTGTGTTTGTTGCTCCAGGCCCACTGGTTGCAATGGCAACACCAACCTTGCCAGTAGCACGGGCATAGCCATCGGCAGCATGTACCGCCGCCTGTTCATGGCGTGTCAGTATGTGCTTGATGGAAGAGCCCATAAGATCATCATAAATATTGATGACCGTACCGCCTGGATAACCAAAAATTGTTTCTACGCCTTCCTGAATCAGACTTTCAAGAAGAATTTTAGAACCAGTCAGTTTCACTTTCTTTTCACCTCCAACGGGTTGCTGATGCAAGCCGAATTATAAACTTTAAGTTCAAAGTTGATTTATGCTTTACATATTGCCCCGGTGTTGGACGAAGTCACAACCTTGGCATAGCGAGCCAGCCAGCCCGTCTTGATCTTGGCTTCCGGAGCTTGCCAGGTTGCCTTGCGGCGGGCAAGCTCTTCATCATCAACCAGGAGTTCCAGCTTGCGATTCGGGATGTCGAGCCGGATCCGGTCACCATTTTTAACCAGGGCAATCACTCCTCCTTCAGCAGCCTCAGGTGAAATATGCCCGATACAGGGCCCCCTGGTGCCACCGGAGAAACGGCCATCGGTGATCAGGGCAACACTGTCGCCCAGACCGAGACCCATTAAAGTCGCAGTCGGGGCAAGCATCTCCCGCATTCCGGGACCGCCTTTGGGCCCCTCATAACGAATAACAACAACGTCGTCTGGCACAACCTGGCCGCCCATGAGAGCCTCCATAGCAGCTTCTTCCGAATCATAACAACGGGCGACTCCCTCGAAATTCATCATTTTATCAGAGACACCGGACTGTTTGACCACCGAGCCCAGCGGCGCAAGATTGCCAGAGAGAATGGCCAGGCCACCCTCGGCACGCACCGGTTTATCTAGCGAATGGATCACCTCTTCATCCACCGTAGCAACACTAGCCACAATTTCCTTGATCGATGGACCGGTCAGAGTCGGATTATCGTTGATCAGATTGCGCAATTGGTAAAGAACACCGGGGACGCCACCGGCGGTATCAAGATCTTCCATAAAATGCTCGCCGCCCGGATTCATTGATGCCAGCTGTGGCGTTTCCCGGCCAAGCCGATCAAACTCTTGCAGAGGCAGGTCAACACCAGCTTCATGAGCAATTGACAAGAGGTGCAAGACGGTATTACTGGAGCCACCGAGAGCAAGATCAACCCGGATGGCATTCTCAAAAGCAGCACGTGTCATAATCTGCCGTGGAGTAATCTGCTGGCGCACCAGTTCGACGATGCGTTCGCCACTGGCAAAGGCAATCCGTCGTTTCAGTGATGAAACCGCCAGTGCGGTACCACAACCAACCAGACTCATACCAAGAGTTTCAGTCAAAATCGCCATAGTGTTGGCAGTAAACAAGCCCTGGCAGGACCCGGCTGTCGGACAGGCATTGTCTTCGCAAGCCATCAACTCCTGTTCGTCGATAACACCAGCTTTGTATCGGCCCATGGCCTCAAAGGTATCGGTAACAAAGGAGAATTTACGACCCTTACGACCAGCACCAGTCATCATCGGACCGGCAGTAACCACAAGACAGGGGATATCGAGGCGTGCAGCAGCCATTAACATGCCCGGGGTAATCTTGTCGCAATTGGTTAGCAGCACCAGGCCATCAAGACGATGTGCCTCAGCAATAGACTCGACCATGTCGGCAATCAATTCACGGGTCGGTAAAGAATAGTGCATACCACGATGACCCATGGCAATGCCGTCGCAGACACCGGGGATACCGAAAATAAAGGAGTAGCCACCACCGGTGTGGACACCTTTCTCTATAAAGCGCTCCAGGTCACGCATGCCGGTATGACCCGGGATCAGATCAGTAAAAGACGAGGCTATGCCGATGAATGGCTTATCCATCTCTTTCTGTGGGACACCTGTTCCTTTTAACAAGGCACGGTGGGGGGTGCGCTCAAAACCCTGCGTAATAACACTGCTGCGTTTCTGGGTCATTTTCTTTCACTCCTCTATCAACAAACTCGGATCGTTTTAGTCATTAGCTTATCGGTCTTTATACCTACGGAAACCCGTAAGGTAAAGAACAAAAGCAACTATTCAGTACAATCTGAATTGTTTACAAAAATGTCTGTCATCCCCGAATGTTTCTATCGGGGATCCATACTTTAAGATCTGGATTCCCGATTACACCCTCGGGAATGACAGCTTTTTTATCGTGCAGGATAGTTACGGACAAAAAAGAGAAAACGGCCCGTCTCATACCCCAATCGGCAAAAATGGTCCGACAAAAAAAACAACAGGGGCCGAAATTATCCGGCCCCTTATTTATTCATCTTTTTATCTGTTATTGGCGAAAATCTCGAAGCATCGACTCCATTTCGTCTTTACCTGCCAACTTCAGCTTCTGAACCTTCTTGCGCTCAAGATCCGCCTCTTCCGAGATATAGGTCATTTCTTCATATTCCCGTAGTTTTTTCTCAAAAAGCATGTGTTCTTCGTACAGCTTACGGAAGCGGGGATTTTCTTCACTCAAGCGCTGGGTCAAATCCTGGTCCTTCTCTGCCATGAGCACCTCCTGGAGTTTAAGGATGGGAGAAATAAGTCGTCTTTAAAAAATAACGAACGCGTGACAGGATTGTCAACTGGAAATCCCTGATGGACGCCAATTAATTTCTGCTTCTGAGGGACGCAAGTAAGCTGGCATCAACTCATCTGCGGAAAAAGTACGTCCGGATCGCCATTCATGTAAAGCAAGAGCCGCTGCAGCTGCGGCTCTTGGCAAGTTTAAGAAGACTGGAGTAAAGTGTGCACGTTCAGCCAACTGCCTTAAAATTAAGGCTCTGTAGACGAGTGCCCCGTTACCCACAAACAAGGTCTCAGCAGTGATTTCGGCCAACAGAACTTCAGGCTTGACTACCCGTTCCTTGACAACAGGATGTGGATAGCCACCTTGGCAATCAAATAAAGCGGCATAGACTTCCTGTTTGCGAGCATCCAACATGACACAGACTGGCAAGCTCGTGAAAGGCAGTTGCATGGCAAGACACTGTAAAGAGGATATGCCCAGTAACGGACAACCGGTTGCCAGCGACAAGCCTTTGGCTGTCGCCATGCCAACACGCAGGCCGGTGAAAGAGCCAGGTCCAACCACCACGCCAATCGCATCCAGAGCATCTTTTGTGAGATCCGTTTTGGCAAGCAGATCTTCAATCGATTGCAGCAGCCATTCCGTCGGTGTTTTACGGATATCCAGATTAATTTCAGCCAGAAGACGCTCACCATCGGTTATAGCAAGGCTGCCACCTGGTGATGCCGTCTGCATGGTCAAAATAATTGGTGGCACCTTAGCAGCCTGTCGGACAATCAATGAGCTGGCTGCAAATTCGCCTGTTTGGCCCATATTTCGACTCCTTTTCGACCAATAGCTATGGATATTACTCTCAAACGAGCCAAAATCTGGTCTCAAACATCCAAATTTTCGCTTCAGCCCTGATAGTCCGACGGGCTGCTAGTGTCCCGTGCGGTTAATCGTGACGTATAATTCTGAGACATTTTGGTTGCTGTCAAAGCGTACTGATGAAGGCCTAGCGTGCGTTAAGCCAAAGAGGCGCAACGCAGACAGCGGGCAAAAGGACCATAATTAAAGGATAGGATTAGCCGCACGGGACACTAGCTTCCTATCATACGGACAATATCGTTGTAAAATGCCAGAACCATCAACAACAGCAACAGGATCAAGCCGATCTGCTGAGCCCATTCCCGAGCTCGCAAGGAGAATGGACGACGAAAAACCAGCTCATACGAATAGAAGAACAAATGTCCTCCATCCAGGATAGGAATCGGTAAAAGGTTGAGAATGCCCAGCTGAATACTCAGAAAAGCCAGGACACTCAGAATGCTCGAAATGTCTGTCTGTGCTGCCTGTCCAGCAATCTGAACGACTGTGATCGGGCCACCTATGTTGCTGGTCGAAACATGTCCGGCAAAGAGTTTCTGTATAAATACCAGGGTCAGCTCAATCAACTCAATCGTTCTGTCGGCTCCGGCAGCAATGGCCTCGCCTGGAGGAAAGCGCTTAAAGATTGTCTCGTGACGAGGAGTAACACCGATCAGGAAATCATCATTACCGTCCACTTTCCTCGGCACGAGATCGAAAGTGAGCTGTTTCAGGTTGCGTTCGACAACAACAGGTACCGACTGTCCACCGACGTCCTGAATAGCCCCCTTGAGCTCATACCACGAAACTATCGGATGCTCGCCAATGGAGAGTATCTTATCGCCATCTTCAAGCCCGGCCTCAGCTGCTGGCATGTCAGGTGCCAAGGCACCAATGACAGCAACCTGGTCAGGGAGCAGCCCGATCGACTGCAGCCCCTCAAGGGCACCGTTTTCCGGATCAACGGTTAGCTCGGCGATACCATCATCACGCTTTAAAGTGAAAATAATCGGCTCGCCGGCACTGTTCACCAACGCCGGGCCGGTGTCTGTCCAGGTTGCTACATCTATTCCACTGATTTTGATAATACAGTCACCGGCGCGAACCCCAGCTTCATCGGCCTCGGAGCCCGGAATGACATAACCGATACAGGGCGGCTCATCCAGATAGGCGGGAAGATTAATTCCGACCAGATAGGCAATCGGCAGAATCATGAAGGGCAAGAGGAGGTTCATGATTGGACCAGCAGCGACAATTGCCATGCGCTGGGGGATGGTCTTTTTGGCAAACGAGCGTTTCTCTTCCTCCGGGTCGATCTCGGCCTCTTCCCCCTGATCACCAGCACCCTCACCGAGCATCTGAACGTAACCGCCCAGAGGGATGGCGCAAATCATATATTCTGTGTCTCCCCACTGACGGGAAACCAGGCGAGGGCCAAAACCAAGTGAAAACTTGAGGACTTTGACGCCACAGAACTTGGCAACAGCAAAATGCCCGAGTTCGTGGATAAAAACCAGAATGCCCAGCATGATAATGCCAGCTGCAATAGTGATCACGAGTAAGAAGCTCCTTGAATTTCATAAATAGCATCATGAGCCGCACGGCGGGACCATTGATCTGCGGCAAGAATCTGTTCCAGACTGGACGCAGAAGTTGTTGTATGCTCCTGCACTACCGAACCAATAATTCGGGGAATATCGAGAAAACTGACCTTCTCCTGCAGAAACGCTTCCACAGCAAGTTCGTTGGCTGCATTCAGCACAGCAGGTGTCGTACCACCTCGCCGGATAGCATCGTAGGCCAAACCGAGGCAGGGGAAACACTTACTATCGGGTGTCGCAAAATGTAATTGACCGAGACGACATAGGTCAAGGGGAGGCAAATCCAGAGTTAACCTTTCCGGATAGGACAAGGCATAGGCAATCGGTGTTTTCATATCCGGAATGCCTAGTTGCGCTATGAGCGCGCCATCAACATACTCCACCATGGAATGGACAATACTTTCCGGGTGGATATGCACAGCAATGTTTTCAACCGGGATATCGAAAAGCCAATGTGCCTCAATCACCTCCAGGCCTTTATTCATCATGGTTGCCGAATCAATTGTGATCTTTCGTCCCATGGTCCAATTTGGATGAGCCAGGGCATCTTGCGGTGTCACTTCCTGCAGGTCATCAAGTGACCAGTTACGAAATGGCCCACCAGAGGCCGTCAGGATCAGGCGACGTACATCGCTTCTGCGGTGACCTTTAAGTGACTGAAAGATAGCCGAATGCTCACTATCGACCGGAAAAAGTTGGCAGCCGGATTTGACGACGGCAGCCATGACCAGTTCACCAGCGACAACCAGAGTCTCCTTGTTGGCGAGTGCAACGTCTCTGCCTGTCTCGATAGCCGCCAGAGTCGGCTCAAGACCTGCGGCACCAACAATGGCTGAGACAACCATATCGGCGGGTGAATCAGCTGCACAGGCAATCAGGCCAGATGTCCCGTAGAGAATACGGGGTCCACTGGAACCGCTGCGCTCTTGCAGACGCCGTGCGTTCTCCTGGTCAGGTACGGCTACCATCTCAGGCCGGAAGCGCGCAATCTGTTCTTCGAGCAAAGCCAGGTTACGCCCGGCGGTCAAGGCGACGACCTGGAAACAGTCTGGATGCTCCGCAACAATCTCCAGGGTGCTTACGCCGATGGAACCGGTAGAACCAAGGACAGCCAGTCGTTTCATGCAGATATCCATTTCATATCAATGATACGTTTCATACAGACACCAAGGTACGTTTCATACAAACGCCCACAATGCATAGTAGTAAGTCACCGGAAAGGCAAACAACAGGCTGTCGAGACGATCAAGAACACCACCATGTCCGGGTATAAGCGTTCCAGAGTCTTTGACGCCAAAGCTTCGCTTCATCAATGATTCAACCAGATCACCGAGTTGGCTGAAAGCGCCGACACCGATGCCGAGGAGGAGGATATCCACACTGCTCAACTCTGCAAAGAGCAGGAGCTTGCAGAGCATTGCGCCAAGCACGCCGCCAGCAAGACCACCAAGGGAACCTTCTATACTCTTTTTCGGGCTGACCGCCTCATAGAGGCGATGTCTCCCACAGGTTTTACCAACAAAATAAGCCATGCTGTCACTTGCCATGACAATAAACAGGACGAGAAAAATCCAGTCGCTACCATCAGGTAGAGTGCGAAGCAGGGCAGCATGAGATAATAATAACGGGACATACAGCAAGCCAAGCAGGCTGACCGCCAGGTCACGGCTCACGCTCTGCATATCCTGAAACCGAAACAGGTAAACCAGAGTAAGAAAGAGGCTCGGCAGAACTATGCATAGTAGAAGAAAAGAAGAGTCTGGAGCATAGACCAAGCCAACAGAGAAGAGGACTCCAGTAGCGACAGAAAGAGAGCTTTCCAGACGACGCTTAACTGGTAATGCCATCCGGTAAAATTCATGCAAGGCCAGAGCCGTGACAACAAACAGCAGACCGGCAAATAAACCCGGACTGGCATAAAACACGAAAAGGATCAGTAATGGCAGAGCAATCAGTGCTGTGATGATTCGCTGTTTAATGATGCCCCTCCCTGTTGCTGTCGTCATCTTTTTGCGAGTTGCTGTGCCCTTGCTTTTGCTGGTCGCGTTGCTCATGATTTTGCAGGTCGCGTTGCTCATGCTTTTGCAGCTGCACAGCGGTGAGACCAAAGCGCCGCTGACGACTACTGTACTCTTGCAGTGCCTGCAACAAGGTATCGCGAGAAAAGTCCGGCCAGAGAGTTTCTGTGAAAAAAAGTTCTGCGTAAGCCATCTGCCAAAGGAGAAAGTTGCTGATGCGCATCTCACCACTGGTCCTGATCAAGAGGTCAGGGTCAGGAGTAGCGTGTGTATCGAGGACTGCCTCTATATCCAACTCGGTGAGATCGTCAGCTTGCAGTTTGCCCTCGGCAATCTTGCTGCCAAGCGTTTGCATCGCTCGTGTCAATTCGTTGCGTGAGCCATAAGAGAGGGCCAGAGTAAGAACCATCCGATCATTGTCGACGGTTGTATTAATGATGTCTTTGAGAATTTTACTGACTGGTTCTGGCAAGCGGTCCAACTCACCAATAGCTATGAGACGAATACCGCGCTCCTTGAGTTGACTCAGTTCCCTCTTCAGAAAACTCCCCAACAACCCCATTAGCGACTCAACCTCATCACGAGGGCGGCCCCAGTTCTCGGAACTGAAAGCATAAAGAGTCAAGTAACGTATGCCTAACCCCAGACATTCGTCAACAACGGTCTGCACTGTTTCCACGCCTTTGCGATGGCCAAAGATACGTGGCAGGTGGCGCTGTTCAGCCCAGCGACCGTTACCGTCCATAATAATTGCGAGGTGCGTTGGAATCTGCATAAACAAGAAGCCCCCAAATGAAAAAGCAGCTTAACAAAGTATCATAGACATATCAAACCGAGCAACCATCTGTTGCTGCCATACAACTAAAAAGGGTGCCCAAAAGGCACCCTTGGTTTCAGCATCATCCGATCATGGATTGTCGGACAGGCTCACAGGAGATCAGATCTCCATAAGGTCTTTTTCCTTCTCCGCAATCACCTGATCGACGCGAGCGACATAATCATCCGTTACTTCCTGGATTTCCTTCTCGCCACGCTTCAGCTCATCTTCGGAAATTTCCTTACCCTTCTCCAGTTTCTTCAGGGCGTCATTAGCTTCACGGCGCGTATTCCGGACAACGACTTTGGCGTCTTCACCCATACGCTTGACCTGCTTGACCATCTCTTTACGGCGATCCTCGGTCAACGGCGGAAAAACCAACCGAATCAACTGCCCATCGGAGTTCGGATTCAAACCAAGATCCGCCTTTAAAATAGCTCTCTCAATTTCGCCGATCAGGTTTTTCTCCCACGGTTGAATCGTAATCAGTCGCGGCTCAGGTACCGCCAGCGAACCAACCTGATTGAGCGGTGTCGGCGTACCATAGTAATCCACTTGAACAGAATCGAGCAAAGCGAGGGAAGCACGCCCGGTACGAACTTTACTCAAGTCGCGCTTAAACGCCTCCAGAGCTTTGCCCATTCCAGTGCCAGCGTTGGCTTTGACATCAGCAATCATGGCATCATTCTCCTTTGATAATGGTTCCGATCTGCTCACCGCAAACAACTCGCTGGATATTACCACAGCTAGTAAGATCAAACACAAGAATCGGCAGGTCATTGTCCATACAGAGAGAGGTGGCGGTAGAATCCATAACCTGCAGACCCTGCTTGAGCACATCCAGGTAGGTCAACTGGTCATACTTAACTGCATCCTTATTCTTAACAGGGTCGGCATCGTAAACACCGTCAACCTTGGTTGCTTTGAGAATAATCTCGGCACCTATTTCAATGGCACGCAAACTGGCAGCTGTATCTGTGGTGAAAAACGGGTTACCTGTACCGGCACCAAAGATAACCACACGCCCTTTCTCAAGGTGACGAACCGCTCTGCGGCGAATGTACGGCTCGGCGATCTCCTGCATCTCAATAGCAGACTGCACCCTGGTGACGACTCCAGCTTTTTCCAAGGCATCCTGTAGAGCGAGACTGTTCATGACAGTCGCCAGCATTCCCATGTAATCGGCACTGGCCCGATCCATGCCCATGGATGAAGCCGCAACGCCTCGAAAAATATTGCCACCACCGATAACAATGGCAATCTGCACACCCAAATCTGCAACACCACGGATTTCCTTGGCTATCCCCATGATAATATCCGGGTCAATACCGTAGCCTTGCTGTCCAGCCAAAGCTTCGCCACTGAGCTTGAGCATTATTCGCTTATAACAGGGTTGCTGTGCCATGGTGTCTCCGATATATAAAAGATAGAGTTTACATAAACTATGTTGAGCCGTGATGAGCCTACTTGGTCATAGAAGCAACCTCAGCCGCAAAATCATCTTCTTTTTTCTCGATTCCTTCACCAAGCTGGAAACGTGCATATGCTGCAAGAGTAACCTGGCCGCCGAGCTCCTTGGCCAGAGATTCTACCACTTTCCCAACCTTATGATCAGTATCAATCACGTAAACCTGCTCGAGCAGGCAAGACTCACCGAAAAACTTATTGATCTGCCCCTCGATAATTTTCTCGACAATGTTTTCTGGTTTGCCACTTTCAATAGCCTTGGCACGCATAATGTCTTTTTCACGCTCAACAACATCAGCAGGAACATCATTGCGGCTCAGATATTGAGGACTGGCGGCAGCCACATGCATGGCCAGCATCCGCGCTGTTTCGGCAACCTTGGGATCATCAGCCTTGTCAGAATCCAACTGCACCAGAACACCGATCTTGCCAGCACCGTGGATATAAGAAGCCGTAACGCCAGAGCTGCTCTCAAGGCGGACAAAACGACGCACATTCATGTTCTCACCGATTGTCGAGATCTGATGGTTCAGCTCTTCACCAACATTTCGATCAGTTCCGGTGAAATCGAGACTTTTCAGCGCGTCAACATCCACTGGAGCCTGGTTCAAAACCACGCCAGCCACACCATTGGCAAACGCCTGAAATGCATCATTCTTAGCAACAAAGTCGGTCTCGGAATTGACTTCCACCAGGGCACCTTTGTTACCGCTCCCTGCAGCAGCAATCATACCTTCAGCAGCCACCCGACCAGATTTCTTGGCCGCGGCAGAAAGGCCCTTTTTGCGCAGCAAGTCGATAGCCTGCTCTATATCACCATCAGCCTCAGTCAAGGCTTTTTTACAATCCATCATTCCGGCACCGGTCTTGGCACGCAGACCACCCACCATTTTTGCTGTAATTGTTGCCACGGTAAAACCTCCTCTAAATCTATACAGTGTTGATTTATGTAATTTGCTGATAAAAAGGCGGCTGCAAAGCAGGCCGCCTTTATCTTATTATTAATATCGACAGTTTATGCTTCTGCGGGCTTCTCTTCTACAGCGGGCTTCTCTTCTACAGCGGGCTTCTCTTCTACAGCGGGCTTCTCTTCTACAGCGGGCTTCTCTTCTACAGCGGGCTTCTCTTCTACAGCAGCCTTCTCTTCTACAGCAGCCTTCTCTTCTACAGCAGGCTTCTCTTCTGTAGCAGGCTTCTTCTTTGCAGGTGTCTTTATAATCGTCTCGACGACAACTGTTTCCAGACTCTCTTCAACAACCTGCTCATCCTGATCGGCACCTTCAGCATCATTACGTAGCTGTTCTTCACGGGCAGCAGTGCCTTCGAGGCAGGCGTCTGCCATTTTCGATGCAAAGAGGCGAAGAGCACGAATTGCATCGTCGTTGCCAGGGATAATGTAATCAATTCCGTCTGGATCACAGTTGGTATCGACCACGGCCACGACCGGAATCCCGAGTTTGATGGCTTCCTTGACAGCAATTTCTTCCTTATTGGTATCAACAATGAAGATGGCAGCAGGCAGGCGAGCCATATTTTTGATACCACCAAGGTTTTTCTCCAGCTTGGCTTTTTCACGATCCAGTTGCAGAACTTCCTTCTTGATCAGCAAGTCATAAGTACCATCTTCAGCCATAGCCTCAATCTTCTTGAGACGATCGATACTCCGCTTGATGGTGGAGAAGTTGGTAAGCATACCTCCCAGCCAACGATTATTGACATAATACTGGTCAGCCCGGATAGCTTCCTCCATAATGGAGTCCTGGGCTTGCTTCTTGGTCCCTACAAAAAGAACCTTTTCGCCTTTCTGGGTGATGTCTTGAATAAAACTGTATGCAGTCCTGAAATAACGAACCGTTTTCTGCAGGTCAACAATATAAATACCGTTACGAGCCCCAAAAATATAAGGCTTCATCTTGGGGTTCCAACGACGGGTCTGGTGACCGAAATGAACACCAGCCTCCAACAATTGTTTCATAGTAATCTGTGACATGTCTGAGCTCCTTTTTCGTTAGGTTTTTCCGCCGCCTCCATCATTCCCTGCAACCGACCTGACACCATGTCAGGCACCCGGTTCGGGTCAGAAAGCGTGTGAATTGAATAGCTCATCCGTATAGCATGAGAGTGCGTAGAACGCAAGAGCTTTTTGAGCCTGCAGGCGACACAAAGGGGACATTACTACCTGGAACTAACGAATCAACAGTAACAGTATATATAGTGTTGCTGTATATGTGCTCTTGCGTTACAATTATCGGCAAATATTGGAGCTTTATAATTTAATTGTGGGCCTGGCCTCATAATATTAAGCGGAGTGCATACATGCTGACATGGATTGAGCCGTTGGGAGCGGGGGAAGCTTGCCAGAAGGATCAATATGATCCGGTTTGCCGGCGCGGGGTGCCGCAAGTGGTGCGGTTTGCAGTTATGGCTGTAATGGCTATGGTGCTTGGGTTGGCCGGATTTGTGGGGAGAGCCCAGGCAGTTACGGTCACAGATACCACTCCGACCTCAGCTGCATTTACAGCTAGTACCTGGACCAATCCGAACAATGCCTTGAGCCAGGATGACAACTATGCCACATGGAAAAACACCGATCAGTCCTACCTGGTTTTGACGGGCTTCGATTTCTCTTCTATACCGGATAGTGCCCAGATAGATGGCGTTACCATCCTGGTGCGGGGGCTACACTCTTCTGGTACAGCAAACTATCGTGATTATGTTGTCGGTTTGACCAAAAACGCAACTGCTATAGCTGGTACGGAAAAGAACAGCCTAACCGAAGGAACAACTTTTGCTACATCTGTCGCAGACTATACTCTTGGTGCCAACAATGACTTGTGGGGCACCACCTGGACTGCGACAGAAATTAAAAGTGCTAATTTCGGTGTTATGCTCACTGACAATAATGGAACACAAACCTCGACTACTCCAGGTTATTCCATCGATGTCATGTACATAACAGTTGATTACACGATTACCTGCAGTGAAACCACCCCCTCCTCAATCATCTGGAACGGCACCAATACTGCGGCTGGCAATTTTAATGCTGCAAATTTTGTAACGCTCACCGATATTGTTAATGAAGAGTATCAGGTGACGGCAGGTTCTCCTGCAAGCGCGATTGACCTGGGGCACGGTGAGACCGGTAACTGCAACAGCGAAACCTTTAATGGCAATATGCTTTATGTCGATGGCAATAATCCGGCCAATGCCACTGGTACCATCGACAGCATAAAGGCTGAAATCGGTGCTGCCGGTGGCGATATCATGTTTTTCACCTGCGTGATGAGCGGTAACAATTGTACCGTCACAGATGTGACTCCCTGGCAGACAGCAACCGCTGGTCAGGTGAATAGCTGGTCCGGTTTGTCGTTGAGCGTGAATGCGGGTGACCTGCTGGGCTTTTATTACGACAACCTGAGTGGTCGAAGCAGGCCGACGGTTTGTCGTGACTCGATTACCGGGGTACGCTACCAGTTTGTTCAGGATAGTCCGATTCCTGCTGCGGGTCAGTTATATACTGTCGCTGATGGTGCTAATACCGATGCCCTGCAGATTTATGCTACGGGCAGCACTCCTGGGGAAACAATTATGATCCCCTGGAATGTTGATCCCCAGGAGGCATCAGCGGTCTTGACTGATGGCAATAGCTACAATTTGTATGCCCGTGGCAACGACAGCGAGTGCAACACGACCTACTATGGTGACCCTGCTGCTGCGAATACAACAGCAGACGGTATTTTACAAAACTTTACCTGGAGCAGTGAGACCACTCCACCGATTGCGGGAGCGGTCACTGTCGCCCCAGATTCCGGCACGCAGGTTCCAGCCGCGTTTACCATCACGACCTCTTTCACCGATAATGAGACTGCTGTCTCCAGTTGTGACTATACCCTTAATGGCGGTAGCAGCTGGTCAGCTGGTACAGTTTCTGGTTCAGGACCCTATAGTTGTGCTGCCAATATCACCGGCCAGGTCGATGGTGCGTCACTGACCATCAATATGCGTGCTACCTCAGGTGGTGGTACGTCTACGGCAACTGCCATCAGCCGAACCGTTGATGCAGCCAGACCGACAGTGAGTATCGTTGTTGCCGGTTCCAGTAGTGGTACGCCGGTATCCTTTACAGTGACCTTCAGTGAATCCGTAACCGCTTTCACCGCAGCTGATGTGGTGCTTGGTGGTACGGCCGGTGCGACCACTGCTAATATCAGCGGTTCTGGAAGTAGTTATACTGTGGATGTTACCGGTATGACAGCTGATGGTACCATCACCATGGATATCCCTGCTGATTCTGCCTTTGATGCCGTCGGTAATGGTAATACCGCTGCAACCCAGGCTATGACCAGCTGGGTATCTTGTGCACCAACGGTCACCCAGATCACGGTCAGCAGCGCGACCAACCCGATTAACTACCCGGCGTCGACATCCAGCATCTCGCTTGCGGTCACCGGCGGCACGGGTACGATCAGCTCCACGCAGTGGTCCGATGACAACGGTACAACCTGGAACTCGACCGCAACTGTCTATACAGCACCGGCTCAGACGGTCGGTGCCATTACCATTAGCGGTCGAGCGATTGAAGATAACTGCTTAACGACTATGGCTACCGCCAACACGGTGACCCAGAACTTCGACACCCGCACTCCGTACATTGAACCTGGTACGGCGAGCAGTGCTCAGTATGGCCTCGACAAGGTTCGTATCACCATGCCGTACAGTGGTCTCAACGATGACAGCAGCGCTTCGGTCTCTGTCGCCTACGATCTGAATGGTGCAGCGCAGACTCAGGTTAGCACCAACCCGGTTATTGGTACTGGTCCGGCGATTATCGACCTCGGTGTTTTCTCCACCGGTGATGCAATTACCAATATCGTGGTGACTTATACCGATACACGCTGGTCATCTGCTCCAGGTAATGCTGTACAGAATCTGGCGGATATTACTATGGTATCCTGGGCTGACAACAACCTGTTGCACAACAGTAACCGCTTCCCCGGTACCAGCAAACATGGTGGCGATTGGGGCACTTTGACCGGTTATGCCGGCGGTATCGTATGTGCTACCTGTCACGGCAAGAACACCGGTAATGTTAAACGTGTCAGAGCGACTATCAGCTACCCTGATGGCAGTAGTATGCCAGGTGGCGGCAGCATCGCCACAGTTAATCTGCAGTCCCTCGTAGATGGTAGCTCAGATTTTGGTGACGACAACACGGCACCACGCAGCTCGTCAAACAAGGTCTGCGAAGTCTGTCATACCTATGATGTAAATCAATTGGTCGGCACCAGATTCCATGCGGCCAACCAGCAGGTGACTACCGGCCATTACGATAACGCCGACTGCATCAAGTGTCACGAGCACAAGGTTGGCTTTAAGGCCTCCTGTGACAACTGTCACGCTTCGCCACCAATCAATAATGCCACGGACCTGGTCAAGGATGGTTCCTCTCCTGGTGATGCCACCGGTTCACTTACGGTAGGCAAACATAACAAGCACGCCAATACTCTCGCCTATGGCTGCAATACTTGCCACAGCGGCTGGGAGTCCAGCGGTGAGATGCCCAATGGCGGCCAGATCAATGTTGGCATCATGACTCCGGGTAACAATGGCGGTACTTACGATGGCCGCGCCGGTGGTGGCGGTTATAATGCCGATCTTGGTACCGGTACGACTGTTACCACTGGTGGAGCATTGACCTGCGCCATCTACTGCCATGGCAATACCATCGGCGGCACTATTTCCACGGCAGTCTGGAACGATGCGGCAACCATCTCTTGTGGTGATTGCCATAAAGGCACTGCCACGCAGATGCAGGCTGGTGCCCTCGGCAGCCACACTCGCCATGCCGGCAACTCTACCGCTGCCACTTATCAGCTCAACCTGACCTGTGATAACTGTCACGGCACTGTGCCGGTTTTGGGTGATACCCATATGGACGGCCTGGTAGCCTGGGATGTCACTGCGCTGAACGGCAGTACCCCGACCTATGCCGGAGCTGCCAACGGCAGCGCCGGTCCGGCTCCAACTACTTATGACAGCTGTGCTAATGTCTACTGTCACAGCGATGTGCAGAACGATGGTGCTTCAGCTGTGTCACCGACGTTCGCAGCCCCGACCTGGGGTGGTACAGTTGCCTGTGGCGATTGTCATGGCGACGCCACTGGTCGTCCGACCACTGGCAGCCATACCAAGCACAACTCTTATGTCTGCTCTGTATGCCACACTGCAGCTGGCGATGAAACTGCTAGACATGCTGACAGCGAAATTGATATCGATATCGACAATGCCTACGGAGCCTCAGCAGCTTACAGCCAATCAGGAAACAATCCTGCCGGCAACGGTTATGGCAGCTGTTCGAATGTTTCCTGTCACGGTGCAAGCACCCCGACCTGGGGCGGTACAGTCGCTTGTGGTTCTTGTCACGGCACAGTTGGTGCTTTCAATGATAACCGCGACGGAGCGCCACCGGTTGACCTGGCCAACCTGAGTGGCTCCTATGAGGCAGGCAAACACCAGAAGCATCTCAATGTCAGCATGGCCAATACCTCTGATTACTGTAACCTCTGTCATAATGGTGCCGGTTACGGTACTGCCAAGCATGCTGACGGTACCGTTGACATGGTTTTCAATGCTGCCGCAGGCGGTAGCGCAACCTGGGCTGATTCCGGTATCAACGTTGCCCCTGGCGGCACCTGCGGCAGTCTTGACGCCAACAGCTGTCACGGTGGTATCAACTGGGATCCAGCTCTGACCATCAGTTGTAATACCTGCCACGGCTTTGGCGGCACCGACCCCAATCATGTGAGCGACAGCCGCGGTATCTCCGGCACTAACTGTGAGCATTGTCATGAGACTGGTCATCCGCAGGGGACCACGTCGGCAAATTCGATCCTGATTGCCAACAACTTGACGGTGGGTATCAATTATAAGTCAGGTGGTATTCATCTGCTCAAGACCATCCAAGGGGTTGCCAATACCACTGAGGCTGAGACCTGCTGGAGTTGTCACGATGCACAAGGGACTCAGGTTTCAGAGTGGGGTGTGAACAACAACGCCAATACAGGTGGTCTGGGTTATGATTATGGCACTCTCAGCACCAGTGACTGGACCGCAGCGACCTGGACCTCAGGCACCGCTGACTTCAGCTACAAAACTGGTGCCATCCAGTCTACCCATTCAGTTAATAGTGCTGGTACTGCAGCTGTCACAGGATCTGATTATGCCAAGACTGAAACCAAAGATATTGTAGACAATATTCGCTGTTCCTACTGTCACGATGTTCATGATCGCAATCTCACCAGCGGTGACAGTGTAACCGGTCAACCTTATCTGCGCGGCACCTGGAAGGGCAATCCTTACAATGAAGATGGTGCGCCCCAGTCAGGGGTAACTACAGGCTGGGCCAATAACGGCACTTACGGCGAAGTTCCCCGGGCCAGCACCAGTACTACCAACAATGGTGGCGTGGGCGGCTACTGGATCGACGAAAACAGTGGTGATCCAAATAATGGTGAGAGTCTCGACAGTACGGCCAGTTTGTGTAAACTCTGCCACAGTCAGGGCTACACCAGTGCTGCAGATATCGTCAACAACATGGATTATACAACCGGGGAGAATCTCTGGCTCGGTACTAATGGCCACAGCAATGCGGTTCTTGATGGTGACGGTACCTATCAGACCAACATCTTCACCAGCGCCAGGCGTGGCCTGGCCGATGCTGATGTGAATGGCACATATACCAAGGTAGATATGGGGCTGTCGAGTTCCACTGGTTGGGCAAGGAGTTACCGTGGCGATGGTGGTTATAATTACAATCCAACTTCTGGATACTGGCAGTATAGCTATCAGAACTTTGCCTGGTCAGTGACAGTTGACGATGCCACAACTGACACCAACTACCACAACTTTAACTGTGGCAAATGCCATAATCCGCATGCCTCACGGCTGCCTAAGTTGATGATCACCAACTGCATGGACACCAGACACAACGATTGGGATGATGATTATCAAGCTTCGAGTGTGAGTGGCGACACCTTTAACGGTGCTCATATGTCCCAGTGGCCTTCGGCGCAGAACTGTCATCGTCGTGGCGACCCGGCTGAGGCTGGTGGCGATGGTACTTCTTTGGGAACGGGCTGGAACAAGGTCACGCCATGGTAGTAACTGAGACGAAAGAGGAAATCGTGAAGCAATAACAGACCTCGAAGGGCCGGAGCCATCCGGCCCTTTCGCATACCTCTCATTGGAGAATTACCGACACAAAGGCCGTTTACAATCCCTTTGCGCCTGTACTATCATGCGTGATTATGTTCGGTACACAAATTCATCGCTATATTCTCAGGGAAGTTCTCTCGCCTACCCTGCTTTGCCTCATCATCTTCACCATGGTCATGGTGATGGGACGAGCCGTTAAACTGGTCGACCTGATCATCAACAAAGGGGTTTCGATAACAGACATTTTGGTCCTGCTTGCCACCCTGCTGCCAACTTTCTTCTCCATATCACTACCACTCGCTTTTCTCATGGGCATCATGATCGGTCTGGGCCGCATGTCTGCCGACAGCGAAACAGTAGCACTCAAATCTGCAGGGATCGGTCTGGCAAGGATCTCCATGCCTATTTTTGCCTTGGCACTTGTTTTCGCGTTACTGACCGGAGCAATCAATATCTGGGTCAAGCCATGGAGCTATAGTGCTTTTGCAACCAAGAGTTTTGAAATTGTTCAACAGAAAGCAACCATCGGCTTTCAGCCACGAGTCTTCATGAACCAGTTCAATGACCTCGTACTCTACGCAAATGACATCGATGATCGTACTGACCAAATGCAAGGTATCTTTATCGTTGAAAAGAATTCGGAATCAACCACATGGGTTTTTGCCAACAGTGGCAACATTTCTACTGACAAAGAAGCTGAAACCGTGACGATTCGCCTGCACGACGGCGTTATTCACCGCCAGCAAACCGAATCTGCCGACAACTACCAACTAATCAACTTCAGCAATTACGATATCCAACCAGAGATCTCAGCATTTAAGGACCAGACAAAGAAAAAGAATCAGAAGCCCAAGGCAATGCCCACCTGGAAACTATGGAAAAACATTCCGAGCGAAAAGGACCCGATAAAAGTTCAGAAACTACAAGCAGAACTCCATATGAGACTGGTCTCGCCACTGGCACCACTGCTTTTTGTTCTTTTCGGGCTACCCTTCAGTATGCAATCACACCGTTCCGGTCGTAGCGGCGGTTTTGTCATGGGCTTGATTATTTTCCTCGGCTATTACTTCATGCTGTCAACAGCCGTTACTCTAACTAAGGATGCAGCAATACCACCATGGCTAACCTTCTGGATTCCCCAACTCCTGTTAGCAGGCGTGGGGATTTTCTTCCTCCACCAGGTTTCACGGGGAAAACCAAACCCACTGATCTCATGGATTGACCATACGCTACTCTCCCTGCAGAAACGAGCACGCAAGAATGTCGACTCTTGACCGTTATATTCTGAAGACTTTTATCAGTAACCTGGCCATGGTGCTACTGATCTTGATCTCGCTCTACGGCCTGATTGAATTTCTTGAGAAAGTCGACGACTTCATAGAGTTTCAAGCCGAGGCAAAATACTACCTTCTCTACCCCCTGCACCTCCTGCCGGTCATCATCTCCAACTCCATGCCGATGGCTGTGCTACTTGCTACCTTTGCGACAATTGGAGGCTTTTCCAGATCAAACCAGTTGACGGCCATGCTCAGTGGTGGCGTCAGTTTCAACCGCATCAACCGCCCTCTCTTTCTGGGTAGCCTGGTTCTTGCATTTCTCATCATTGTTGCAAATCTATGGCTGGTGCCCTGGTCCTCTCGTGAGTCAAATTACATTCTGCGCACCGAAATCAAGGGTAAGGCCTCACAGACTGTATCCAGCAAAGATCTCTATTTTCGCGACGGTAAGCGGATCATCAGTGTCAATCAGGCCTTCCCGGCAAAAGGAGTTATCCTGGGTCTTACAATCATTGAATTCAATGACAACTTCATGCCGACAAAACGCATCCAGGCGGAGAGGGCAACTTATATAAGGAAGGGTCTGTGGCGACTCGACAATGCTGTCATATGGGGCTTTATCCCCGGGACCAGTGGCATAGCCTCTTTTGACCATAAAACAGAACTGATTATTGATCTCAAACGTCAACCTTCCGAAATGTTGCAACTCTGGAACCGGCCAGAGGACCTGACTTTTGACGAGTTGCTGCAATTCACGACGAAACTGCAAGCGGAAGGGTATGACCCAAAAGCGTACCAAGTAGAAACGCACATGCGTTTTGCCAAAGCAGCTATCCCTATAATTATGGTTCTGATCGGTATTCCCTTCGCCCTGCAGCGGGGTCGCAATGCCAGCTTTTCTCTCGGCATCGTCATCAGCCTGGTCATCTTTGTTGTCTATTTTATCTTTTATGCTGTCTTCGCCGTCTTTGGTGCCATCGCTATTCTGCCACCACCGGTTGCAGCCTGGGCGGCTAACATTCTCATGGCATTGATTGGTGCCTGGTTTTATTTACGGTTGCAGGATTGACTTGCTGGAGCCATAAGAAAAAAAGGGAGCCAATATAAATTGGCTCCCTTTTTCTATAGGCTTCTAAATTGGTTTCTCAATAACGATAAGAATCGGGTTTATATGGCCCTGCCACCGGCAGACCAAGGTATTTGGCCTGCTCTTCAGTGAGAGTTGTCAATTTTGCGCCAAGTTTACCTAGATGCAACCTGGCGACCTTTTCGTCGAGGCTCTTCGGTAGAACATAAACCTCATTCTCATAGTTGTCAGGATTCAGGAAGAGTTCAATTTGAGCGATCACCTGATTACTGAAACTGTTCGACATGACAAAAGATGGATGACCAGTAGCACAACCAAGGTTGAGCAGTCGTCCTTCGGCCAGCACGATGACCGCGTGACCATCCGGGAATATCCACTGATCAACCTGATTACCATGCTCACGAGGATTCTTGATGTTGACCTTTTCGATCCCGGCCACTTTCGCCAAAGGTGCCATCTCGATCTCGTTGTCGAAGTGACCAATATTGCCAACAATGGCGTTATGCTTCATCTGCGCCATGTGCTCAACTCGAATCACATCCTTGTTACCGGTTGTGGTAACAAAAATGTCAGCGGCAGCGACCACATCCTCAAGAGTCTTCACTTCGTAACCCTCCATCAGAGCCTGCAGGGCACAAATCGGATCAATTTCGGTAACGATCACGCGGGCACCCTGGCCACGCAGGGACTGACAGCAACCCTTGCCGACATCACCGTAACCACAGACCACAGCAACCTTGCCGGAGATCATAACATCGGTAGCGCGCATGATGCCATCGACCAGGCTGTGACGACAACCATAGACATTATCGAACTTGCTCTTGGTCACCGAGTCATTGACATTCATCGCCGGGAACGGCAGCTTGCCCTCTTTCTGCAACTGATAGAGACGATGGACACCGGTTGTGGTTTCCTCGGTCACGCCCTTGATTGAATCACAGATGGCCGTCCAATCAATGGTCTTGCCTTGAATAGAATTTTTAAGGCAACCAACAAGTTCAAGCCAGTCTTCCGGATCGTCAGCTTTGCAGTCAGGCACACCCTGCTCCTGCCACTCGCTGCCATAAAGGACCATCATGGTCGCGTCACCGCCATCATCGAGAATCATATTCGGCAGCTGTCCATCCGGCCAGTTCAATGCCTGCTCGGTACACCACCAGTATTCGTTGAGGGTCTCGCCCATCCAGGCGAAGACCGGAACGCCCCTGGGATTCTCAACTGTACCTTCACGGCCAACCGCAATTGCTGCGGCAGCCTGATCCTGAGTCGAGAAGATATTACACGAGGCCCAACGCACCTCGGCGCCGAGATCAAGCAGGGTTTCAATCAGCACCGCAGTCTGAATCGTCATATGCAGGGAACCGGTAATCCGGGCACCTTTGAGTGGTTGCTGCTCAGCATATTCCTTGCGCAGAGCCATCAAGCCGGGCATTTCAACTTCGGCCAGTTCAATTTCCTTGCGTCCCCAGGATGCCAGGGAAAGGTCCAATACTTTAAATTCATGATTTTCTGTCATTGTGACGAAGTTCTCCTCTTTAAGTGTTCGTTATATTCAGTACAATCTTTAATCCGGTTTAGTCTTAAGCTGCCAGGCGAACCATACCCTGACTAGCAATGCTGTCAATGTACGACCAATACAATGGTTCGTCAATGGCTCAAACCAACCATCAAACCAGTTCAACCAATAACCGTCCTGATGATTCGATTCAAGACCCTGACGATACCTTTTGCGACAATCCAGGGCCAGACCGATCTGCCAGGCCTGACTGCGTACGTACCCCCCGGTTGCCAGGTAGATTCCCCATCTTTTCGATAACGGCATCTCGTCAAAGAGTTTTTTGATCAAGCGAAAGAAAGGTAGCAGCTGCAGAGGTTGGGTTCGATCCTGCTGGCGGTAAACATCGGGAGCTTCAGCAAAAAACTCCAACCAGCCGATTGCGAGAAAGTTCATCAACAAGGCATTGAGTGTTTGACGAGCCCTTATCCCTTCAATCTGAAAACGTCGCGCAGAGGTAACAATCTCACCAGGCAGAAGCAACCATTGGCCCGAGGTGCGGATCTTTTCTGCCAGAGAAGTATCTTCCATAACCGGCAAGTCTTGCCGAAACGGACCAACTCTGTGAAAAAAATCTTTTGTCAACAACATGCCCTGATCGCCATGAATACAACCGGGACGCCCGAGAGAGGCCTTGGTTTCGTAGTAAAACATACCAAAGCTGTCTTCACTTCCGGGTGAATTAAAACTCCCGAGTGAATTAAAACTCCCGGACGAATCAAAACGCAGGGTGAAACGTCCGGCCGAAGAATCTGAAGACGCCAACCGCTGGTGGCTTTGAATAAACTCAAGTGCCTGCCGTAACTGGTGGTCATCAGCAAAGCGACTGTCGGCGTGCAAGAAAAGCAGCCAATCTGAATTTGCCGCCGACACTCCGGCATTCAATTGTTGCCCACGTCCGCTTGGGCCAACCATGCAGCTCCCTGTCAAACGGTCGGCTGCAAAAAAATCATCAACCAACAATCCGGTGCCATCGACAGAGCCACCATCGGTTACAATCACCTCAAAACACAGGCCTTCTTGACGCTCGAGATCACCAAGCAACAAGGGCAGGCTTTCAGCTTCGTTGAGAGTCGGAATGATGATGGAGAGATCTGGTTTCGGCATAATCGGAACAAAAACGGGTAGATCGACGAGGAGCCTGTCTGACAGGCTCCTGGTGATCCACCCGCTTAATCAGCTATCAATATCGGCAGGATCAGATACCAGCACGCTTTTTCAGGGAGTCTATCCGATCGGTACGTTCCCAGGTAAATTCAGGCAATTCACGACCGAAATGTCCATATGCGGCGGTTTGCAAATAGATTGGACGCAGTAGATCAAGCGTTTCGATGATACTGCGCGGGCGCATGTCGAATTCATCACGAACAACCCGGGCAATCTCGTCTGATGGGATTTTACCGGTACCGAAGGCGTTAACCATAACTGAAACCGGCTCAGCAACACCAATGGCATAGGCAAGCTGCACTTCACATTTATCAGCAATACCGGCGGCAACAATATTCTTGGCAACATAACGGGCCATGTAAGAGGCGCTACGGTCAACCTTGGAGGGGTCCTTTCCCGAAAAAGCGCCACCACCGTGGGAGCCTTGACCACCGTAGGTGTCGACGATAATTTTACGACCCGTCAGACCACAATCACCCATCGGTCCACCAACCACAAAACGACCTGTCGGATTGATAAAATACTTGGTGTTTTCATCGAGAAGATTGGCAGGAATCACCTTGCGCACAACTTCCTCTATAATCGATTCCTTGAGGTTTTCATAAGTGACATCCGGTGCATGCTGCGAAGAGACAACCACCGTATCGACCCGGATTGGCTTATCATTGATGTACTGAATCGACACCTGCGACTTACCGTCAGGACGCAGGAAATTGAGTAAGCCGCTTTTGCGAACATCGGCAAGACGCTTGGTCAGCTTATGGGCAAAAGTAATCGGCATCGGCATCAGTTCAGGGGTTTCGTTACAAGCATAGCCGAACATCAAGCCCTGGTCACCGGCACCCTGGTCGGCAAACATGCCCTCACCTTCAGACACACCCTGGGAGATATCAGGAGACTGGCGATCAATCGAGGTCATAACCGCACAGGTTTCATAGTCAAACCCCATGGAGGAATCATCGTAACCAATATCTTTGATGGTTTGACGAACGATCTGCGGCATATCAACATACGCGCTGGTGGTAATCTCGCCGGCAATCATTGCCATACCGGTCGTCACGAGAGTTTCACAGGCAACCCTGGCCTTGGGATCCTGAGCAATAATTGCATCGAGGATGGCATCTGAGATCTGATCGGAAACCTTGTCAGGATGCCCCTCGGATACCGATTCGGAAGTAAAAAGAAAGTCTGTCATTGCCATATGTCGTACTCCTAGCAGCCTGTCGGACAATCAGGGCTGAATCTAAAAAACTTTATAAGACGCGGAACGGTAAGCTTTTGCGCTAAGACTGTCAAGATTTTAAAACCTTAAAACCTTGATGATTGATACTTGAGATCAGACATGTTCTACCGTGAAAATACTTGGATAACGCCGGTGCATCTCCTTTTGAAGCGCCGCAGCAATTTCTTCTGCTGTTGACAGTGTAATGAGCTGATCAAGGACTTGTTTGACCTCTGAGAGTTCGACTTGTCTTATGATGCGTTTGACCCTGGAAATACAGGCAGCATTCATGGAGAGTTCGCGAAAACCAAGGGCAACCAGAACCAGCGAGTAAAGATCTTCGCCAGCCATCTCTCCGCACATGCCAACTTCAATTCCAGCCGACTCGGCAGCCTGACAAACACGTAATAGCGCTTGCAGAACTGCCGGGTGCATCGGTTCATAGAGATAAGCCACATGTTCGTTACCACGATCAATCGCCAGGCAGTATTGGATCAAGTCATTGGTTCCGACCGAAAAGAAATCAACTTCCCTGGCAAGCAGATCAGCAATCAGAACCGCCGCCGGGGTCTCAATCATAATGCCGATTTTGAGATTTTCACCGCAGTCAATTCCTGCCGCAAGTAGTTCCTGGCGTTCTCTCTCAAGAAACTGTTTACAGTCTCGAACTTCAGTAACTCCTGAGATCATTGGAAACATGACTCGGATCGGGCCAAATGCTGCCGCTCTGAGAATTGCTCGTAGCTGAGTCTTGAACAACTTGGCTTCTTTGAGTGAGAACCGCACAGCACGTAACCCCATAGCCGGGTTGACCTCATCGGAGAGGTTAAGTTCCGGAACAAACTTGTCACCACCGACATCAAGGGTTCTGATTGTCACGGGGAAAGGCTCCATCTGCTCAACTGCTGAGCGATAGATGGCGAACTGTTCCTCTTCGGTAGGAGCTCCTTCATCAGACATGAAAAGAAATTCAGTGCGGAACAGACCAATTCCCTGGGCTCCCTGTTCACGTGCCGCAAGGATTTCGTCGACAAAGTCAACATTACTACGCAAAAACAGAGAGTGTCCGTCTTTGGTTTCTGCTGGCAGATTACGATAGTGGAGAAGTTCTGACTCCAGGTAATCGTAGTGCTGTTTCTTCAACAGATAATCGCGAAAAGTCTCTGTTGACGGTTTAAGTATTACGGTTCCGGAGCTACCATCAATAATCATCGGCGTGCCATCCGGAACCAGAGAGCTTACTGTTTCCAGGCCAAGCACCGCCGGGATACCAAGAGAACGAGCCAGAATTGCGGTATGCGAAGTACGTCCACCAATGTCAGTCACGAATCCGATGACCTTGGTCTTATCAATTTGAATAGTATCTGCAGGTGAGAGGTCATGAGCGACAACAATGACCTGTTCATCTATATCCGCCAGCGATTCACGTGTTTCGCCGAGCAGGTTGCGCATCAAACGGTCACCGATTGAATCAATGTCCGAGCGTCGTTCCCGTAGATACTCGTCGCTGATTCTGTCAAAGACCCGCCGCAGCTTGCGTAATACTCTGTTCAGAGCACCTTCAGCGTTGATCAGGTCCTCACGAATCAGACTGACCGTCTCCCCGATCAGCATATCATCGTCCAGAATCAGCAAATGAGTATCGATAATATAGAGATGCTCACCAAGCTCTTTGCCGTCGGCCTGCTCCTTGACCTCAAGTAACTGGAGCTTGGATTTCACAACAGCGTCTCTGAACGCCGCAAGCTCCGGTTCGACCTCTGATGAAGAGATACGACGTTCGACGACATCCATCCGGTCGCGATTTACCCGGTGGCTTCTGCAGATAGCAATCCCAGGTGCAGCAGCTATGCCGACGAGAATAGTATCCTCAGATATATCAATCTTCACCGAAGCCGTCATTAATCAAAGTCCCTATCGTCTGCATTGCTTGCGCAGCATCTTTACCAGACACTGTCACAGTTATAGCTGATCCTTGCGGGGCAGCCAGCATAAGCAGCCCCATAATACTCTTGCCGTTTACTGCGTTACCATCTTTTTCAATCGTCACGTCTGATGAAAACTTGTTGGCTACCTGAACCAATTGAGCTGCAGCCCTGGCATGCAGACCCAGGCGATTTACAATTTTGAAGTTTGAACTTTCAGTTGTCATATCAGCCCCCCCATCATAGCTATTCCTCTATCAGAACAGGTCATCATCAAAACATCTAGAACAACAGGGCCAGCAACAGCAGGCTGGACGTTGTTAAGAGGACAAGAAACAAGCTGGTCACCCCTTTATGAGCCAGCCACGCAAAGAGCAGAACAACAGGCAACAGCACAAAGCCCCACGCTGCAGAGAGTTCCTGGTGTTCACAACCTTTAAAAGAGAGGTATGCGCAAAGCACACCGATCAGCACCGTTGTGGACTCTTTGAGCCGAATCGCCAGATCTGGAATGCGACATTTCTGCACCGTCTCAATGGCTCTCAATTCCTGGGTATAGCCAAGAATGAGTCCACTGCCCCGAAACAGTAAGTGAGGTAAATTAAATAGCACCAGAAAAACCACAGGAGCCCAGAGTGAACCCTGGCTCGCAACCAGCAGACCCAACAAGGCCGCCAGGGGACGGACACCGCCCCAAAAGAGAGCATCACCCATTGCTGCAAAAGGAGCCATGACCATACTTTTATAGGTTTCCGCATCGACTTCTGACTCTTCACCGGCAAGCTGACGAGCCTCCAATCGCAAAACAGTTCCGGCAACCAATGGCGCAAAATACGGATGAGTATTGAAATAACCAGAATGCCGCTGCCGCACATCTGCGGGAATTTCGTCTCCGTAGATGCTGCGCAAGCCAGGCAGGATCAGGTAGAAAAACCCCAGATTCTGCAACTTCTCGAAATTCCAACTGGATTGCAGCAGGAAAGATCGAAGATAAATGCGTAAAAATGTCAGCCCGGAAAGGCGTGTCTCTTTCATACTCTCATCTCAACTCATGCTGTCATTTCAACCAAAGCACCAGCATAGTCCCGGTAAATGCGGCACAGAACAGGGAAGCGCTGCGATTGACGTTGATCGTCCCGAGGAGTACTGCCGCACCCACCATAATCAGGCTGTAATGCAAACTCAAACCAGCCTCTTGTACCGCTCCAATCAGCACAGGAGCCACAGAATAAAGAACAAAGCTGCCAACCAGAACTATAACGAGAGCTGTAGCCAGACTGGCGAAAGCGAAGCTGATCAAACCAAACAGATGATTACGTTCCAAACCAGCTATATCGCCTGCCATGAGAGCAGTGTGCCCGGAGACAGCAAGGCGGTCGTTAACATGACGCGCCAGACGGTCAAAAACCTGACCAAATTTGCCAAGGGGAATAGCAATCAACACCGAGAGGATCACCACCGGCATACCACTCAAACCTAGCGTGGGTCCCACACTTAATGCCAGAACCGTTGCGCCCACGGCAACCTGTGTATCGTCAGGAGGAATCGCTGCCCCCACCGGCAATCGGCCAAGCCACAGCAACTCCAGCAACATACCGATCTCCATACCAACCAGGGGACTGCCGAGAACCCAGCCAGTCAAAGTAGCGGCAACCAGAGGGCGAGAGATCATAATCTGAACCAGGGCAACCCGATCCAGGCCAGTCAGCATAGCTACTATCCCGGCCAGCAGGTAATCACCGACGACCATTTAACGACCTCCGGAGCTAATCAGCTTGCGCCAGCTCCGTTCTCTGTCTGCAGGAACACATTGAGACACAATAGTTACACCCTGATCCTCAACTTGCTGCAACTTATCAATATCTTGCTGATCAAGGGCAATCGTACAAGTGTAACGGTTTTTACCTGCGCTTGAATGCATGTTACCGAGATTGAGTTTTTTATATGAAGCACCAAGTTGACAGACCTTAAGGGCGTCCTCGGAATTGGCAAAAAGCAAGAGCACGCGCTTCTTGAGTAAGTCTGCTGAACTGAGAATACTGACCGTTTCCTCCAGCGTGCCGATAATCAGCTTGACTGAACTCGGTACAGCTGCCTGCATCACCATACACTGAAAGGATGTACCGGCAACTTCATCACTGGCAACCACAATACAATCGGCACCGACATAAGGGACCCAGGCTTCCAGAATCTGACCATGCACCAGGCGACTATCAATACGAGCCAGAACTATACTCATTACACAAACATCTCCTACGAGATCACCAGACTGTCAACAGATGACGCTAACGCTGCAGATAGTCACCGGCCAGGGCGATGCTCTGCCGACCATAGGACTTGAGGGTCCCTGCTAACTCATCCAGATCGAGGCTCTCCTGGCTATTAAAAAACTTAAGCAACATGGGCAGGTTGACACCGGTCAGAACTTCAACAATTTGCGGTTCCAGAAAAGTCATGCTGACATTGGCAGGGGTGCCGCCAAACATATCTGTTACAATAATAACACCACGATCATCTGAACCGACCTCGGCAACAGCCGCTGCTATTGCATCACGAACATCTTCCATCGAGATTTCCTGGGTAATACTGACAGCACTGGCATTGCGAACCGGGCCAATGATCATCTGCACTGAAGCCAGGAGTTCTGCACCAAGATTGCCATGAGTTGTAACAACTAGACCGATCACGGTATTAATCCTTGTCTAAATCTCTGTGGTTCACCTGTACAACACATCCGGTCCCGAGTAAGTATGGCCCGAGATCTTCTGCAACAGCGACACTCCGATGACGACCGCCGGTGCAACCAACACCAATGGTCAAGCTGGTCTTCCCTTCCTTGGAATAACGCGGGATCAGGAAGAAAAGCAGATCCTTGAGTTTGTCGAGAAAAGCCTGGTAGTCAGGCTGGCCGAGAACAAAACTGCTGACCTCCGAATCCAGCCCGGTCTTGGGACGCAACTCTTCAACAAAATGCGGGTTGTCAAGAAATCGCACATCGAAAACCAGATCTACACCCAGAGGTAAACCATTTTTAAAACCAAAAGACTGCACCTGCAACTGTAGCTGTCTCTTGTGCTCTGCTGATCCCAGCACAGAGGCCAGAACTCTCTGCCGAAGTTGATGAACAGTCAATCCTGAAGAATCCAGAATGATCGTTGCCAAGCTACGTAGTCTTGACATGATGTCCCGCTCTCGATCAATTGCAGCAATAATCCCCTCTTTCTGCACCAGAGGGTGGCGGCGGCGTGTCTCTGAAAAACGCCTGACCAAATCATCGGTCGAGGCCTCAAAGAACAGCACATCAACCTTATGCCCTTCGGCCTTAATGCTCTGCAACACTTCCTGGCAATCACCAAGAAAATCAGAACTCCGGGCATCGACAACAGTCGCTACCTTTTCATAGCCATGATCAGTTAAAGCAAGAAAATCAGGGAGCATGACCAAAGGAAGATTATCGATAACAAAGAAACCGGCATCTTCCAGAGCACGTGCACCGGTACTTTTACCGGAACCTGACAGGCCGGTGATAACAACCAGTTGCCGCTTCATTCCAGGTTATCCCCAATGATAGAATGAGCATGGATACGGGCGGTTTCAGCCATCCGCTGCTCCAGCCGCTCTTCAAATTCAATCGCACTGTGATAACCCATTTCCTTAAGCAACTGATTACGGGCCGCAACCTCGACAATAGTCGTGATGTTTCTGCCGTAGCGGACAGGAATTGTCTGCATGGGTAATTTCACCCCGAGCAGTTCATAACTCTTTTCTTCAAGCCCGAGGCGATCATAGACGTGGTCATCTTGCCATTCCACAAGCTCAATGACCAAATCGATTTTCTTGCGCTCACGAATGGCAGCGACACCAAACAGATGCTTGATATTGATAATACCAAGGCCACGAATCTCCATATGATAGTGCAGGAGATCATTGCCTTCGCCAAAGAGAACCGCCGGAAGTTTCAAGCGAACTTTAATTATATCATCAGCCACCAAGCGATGGCCGCGAATAATCAGGTCAAGGGCGCACTCGCTCTTGCCGACACCACTCTTGCCCAGTAAAAGAACACCGACACCAAGCACATCGACAAGAACCCCATGCACGTTGGTCTGATCAAGCAGGCGCTCTTCCAGATACTGGGTTAGAAGCGAGATAAAGGTCGAGCTTTGATGATGACTGCGCAACAGAGGAATATTGTGGCTTTCCACTTCGCGCAAAAGATTGTCGGGAGGATCGAGGTTTTTGGTGATGATAAAACAGCAGATATCAAGGGCGCAAAGCCCATTAACACGAGCTTCAGCTTTGGCGGGGTCTTGTTGATATAATTCGGAAAGATAACTGAGTTCAGTGGCACCAAGGATCTGGATACGATCAGGATGAAGATTCTTGGTATAACCAGCCAGGGCCAAGCCAGGCTTCTGAATTCTTGGGACTTGCACAAAACGGCTCAGACCACGCTTGCCTGCCAAAAGCTCCAGGTCAAGTCCGGCCTCTGTCTCGGACAGCAATTCTGAGATACTCAAACGGGGCATCGATCTAATCTTTTATAGTTGATCTTCTTCTTCTGAAATAATGCGATGAATTTCTGCACCATCCACTGCTGACTGCAGACGTTCACGCACCACGGTACTTTTCAGGAGCTTGGAAATTCGGGCAAGGGTCTTCAAATGGATACCAACAGACTCTTCAGGAGCAACCAGAAGAAAGAAAAGATACGCCGGCTTATCGTCCATAGAGTCAAAATCTACGCCATTATGGCTTAAGCCAAAGGAAATCAGCAGCCGGTCAATGTCCTTTAATTTGCCATGAGGAATCGCAACCCCATCGCCAATACCCGTAGAACCAAGGCGTTCCCGTTCCATGAGGACTTTCAGAACATCGTCCCGAACCAAACTCGCGTCAGCCTTCAGTAGAGCATCCGTCAGCTCGGCAAGAACTTCTTTTTTCCCCGTACCTTTCAAATCTGCGACGATCGCCGCAGGGTCCAGCAACTCCGAAATTTTCATCTTACAATTAACCTGATTATTGGTAAAAGGTTAGCAAACAACGGCAAGCGGCAACATTGCCGCTTGCCGAAAAAGTTTGTCCTAGGGCTGAGGAACAATCAGACCATAATTGCCATCATTACGCCGATAAACCACATTAATCCCCTCAGATGATGCATCTGTGAAAACCAGGAATTGTTTTTCCAGCAGGTCCATCTGCATAACGGCTTCATCCACTGACATCGGTTTTACCTGAAAACTTTCAGATTTGATAATACTGGGCTCCTGATGGCCTTCATCAATACTTTCAGCAGTGTAAATTGTTCTATCCACACGCCGTTCCCGACCGCTCAAAGGCTTGTGCTTTTTGATCTTGTCTTTATAGCGCTTCAACTGGCGGTCGAGTTTATCCAGCATACCGTCAATCGCTGCGTACATGTCATTCGTCTCTTCTTTTGCTTTGATAACTATCCCTTTAGCAGTCAGAGTCGCTTCTGCTTTGTGACGAATCTTCTTTGCTACGGAGAGAACTACCTGAGCCTCAACTGGTTCTTCAATATATTTTTTAACCTTGGGAAGTTTATCTTCAACATAGTTACGCACCGGTTCACTGGTTTCCATATGTCGGAAGGTCACATTAATCCGCATAATTTTCACACCTCCTGGTAAATGTTTATAAAAATATCTGAGTCGCTACAATTATACCTGCTGATTCTCATAAAACCATCCCAAATCCACTAATATGAACGGGCCCAGTAATAAGAACAAACTTAACGAATCAAAACAAGCGTTTCCTCTGGGTAGAAGAACCAACACCTAACATTTCCCGATATTTGGTCACCGTACGACGAGCAATATCAATCCCTTGACCATGCAGGATCTCAACGATCTTCTGATCTGAATATGGTTTGCTGGCAAGCTCAGAGGCAACAATTTCCTTGATCTTGCTTTTCACGCTCTCCGAAGCAACTGAATCGCCCCCGGTTGTATTGATACCGCTGTTGAAAAAGTATTTCAGTTCAAAAAGCCCCTGAGGCGTCTGCACATACTTATTGGTCGTCACACGACTGACCGTGGATTCGTGCATCTCGATATCTTCAGCGACATCACGCAAAACCAGAGGCTTGAGATATGCAACGCCCCGGTCAAAGAAGTTACGTTGGAATTTAACGATACTTGTCGTGACCCGAAAGATGGTCCGTTGACGTTGATGAATGCTCTTAATCAACCAAAGAGCACCACGTAATTTATCCTGAATATACTCTCCCGCCTTTGCATCAATTTGTGCAGAACCGGAGAGAGCATTGCGGTAAAAGGAATTGATCCTCAAATTAGGTAAACCCTCATCGTTGAGAACAACGTGATATTCATCGCTGACTTTGTGCACAAAGATATCTGGAATAATGTAATGGACGTCATCCTGGCCATACTGGCTGCCAGGGCGGGGGTCAAGACCACTGATGAATTTGGCCGCATCAAACACTTCGTCCAGAGAAACCTGAAGAGCTCTGGCAATTACTTGATAACGACGGTTTTCCAGTTCCTCAAGCTGATCTCTCAGGATGACACCAACGAGATCCTCAGACATTCCCAACAGATCAACCTGCTTCAGGAGACACTCCTGCAGGCTGCGACTGGCAACACCTGGAGGATCAAAATCCTGAACCTCTGCGAGGACTTTTTCGACATCATCAGGGTCACAACCGGACTGAGCAGCAATTTCTTCAACAGAGGACTGAAGGTAACCAGCATCATCCACATTACCGATAATTTCACCGGCAATGGCTCTTTCATGGTTTTCCAATCGGGAGAGATTTAACTGCCACATCAGGTGATCGGCCAGAGAGGGTTTTCTGGTCAAGAGGTTTTCGTAAGATGGTCGATCTGAATCATCTTCGTAGTTGTCGGCGGTGGTACCACCAAGGCTATAGCTTTCCAGATATGTCTTCCAGTCAATATCCGCCATGCCATCGCGAACAGCATCAACCTCTTTGACAGTCTCCTGATTTTGCTCGTCAAGCGCCTCAGCCTTACGTTCTTCTTCCGGAGTTTTCTCTTCAGGTGTTTCCTGCCCTTCTTCCAGGACAGGGTTCTCCTCAAGTTCTTCGCGCACCACATCCATCAACTCCATGCGCGAGAGTTGCAGCAGCTTGATAGCCTGCTGCAGCTGCGGCGTCATAACCAGTTGCTGGCTGAGCTTAAGTTGTTGTCTTATCTCTAAAGCCATATCACCATCGTAACGGAAAGTGAACTCACGAATTTGAGCATGTGAATCTAAAGCCGGAACTTCTCTCCCAGATAAATCGCCTTTGCCTTTGGACTGTGCGCAATTTCTTCCGGAGTACCATGCTCCAGAATACAACCCTCATTCAGGATATAGGCACGGTCACAAACACCCAGTGTTTCACGAACATTGTGGTCGGAAATCAATACGCCAATCTGGCGTTTTTTCAATTCGAGGATAATCCCCTGGATATCAAGCACCGCTAGTGGGTCAACCCCCGCAAAAGGCTCGTCAAGCAAGATAAACCTCGGCTCCAGCACTAGGGCTCTGGCGATCTCGACGCGTCGTCTCTCGCCACCGGAGAGAGTATAACCGTAAGATTTTGCCACATGCGTCAAACGAAAATCTTCGAGTAATTGGTCTTTGCGCTTTTGCTGACCTTGCTTGGAGCTTCCTGTTGTCTCCAGAATCGCCAGAAGATTCTGTTCAACTGTCAGTTTGCGAAAAATTGAAGCTTCCTGAGGGAGATACGAAATCCCCATCCTCGCTCTCTGATGCATAGGCAACGGCGTCAAATTCTCTTCATCAAGAAAGACTTCACCCTGGTCCGGCCTGACCAGACCGACCACCATATAAAAAGAGGTGGTTTTACCCGCACCATTCGGACCAAGCAGGCCGACAACTTCACCTGAACTGAGTTCCAGATCAACCGAAGAAACCACCTGCCTGTTCTTGTATGATTTTGATAAACCCCGGGCGGTCAGAAGATGACTCAAGGCTTCTCCTCCGACTTTGGGGTAAAGACAGCGTTTACTCGCCCATCTGCACCACCAGTAACAACGCTGCGTTTATCGTTCAGATAGATTGTGATCTCTTGCCCCTGGATATAATTATCACCATCACTGACCTTAGGTGAACCGGTCAAAACGATTCGTTCTTCAGCATGGTAGAGAACCGCTTTTTCAGCTGTCGCGATTCTTGCCCCTTGAACTATACGCACGGCACCCTCAGCAACGACTTGCTCAACCTCTCGCTTTTCACCTGCGTACTTGACTGTCAAGCGATCTCCAAAGATCGTGACATCGTCCTGAATCGCAACTGCATTGCCTTCGAAAACAATGGTTTGAGCCACATCGTCAGCTTCAAGACGATCCGAAGAGACCTCAATGGGACCACGATTTTGCGATTCTACTGCAATTGCCGCAAACACCGACAATGGTAAAAGCAAAAGCAGAACACATATACAGAGAAAAGTAGTTTTCGTCATGGAGATTGTCACTTCTGCCGCTCCGAATCAAAAAAACCCTTAACCTTCGACTTCAGGGACAGACGCTCCTGCTTCAGGTTAAAGATCAGGCCGGTACCTTCCAGGCGCATGCCATCGCCGACCAATCGAACATGCGCGTCTGTCATCGCTGTCTGCGTGGCATGATCATAATCAAGATGATCGGTATACAGTGTATAGCCATCTGAATTATTCAAAACAACATCTTCATTCAAGCTGACCTGCTGATAATCGTTACTCAATTCACCAGTGCCAGCCTGGAGAGACCCCTCAGGTTCGCCATCTTCATTATAAAAACTCAAACGAGGGCTAATGACCTCCATCACACCGGAAGAAGACTTGCGCTCCACCTGTTTAGCCACCAAACGCCAACGTGGCTTGCCATTCTCAATATGGGTATAATCAAGGTCTTGAAGCGACACATCAATACCCTCTGGCAAAGCCTTCACTATCGTCTCCAATTGATTGCCAGGGCTATATCGCAGAGCAATAACAACCAGCAGAGTCAGTGCCAAGCCTAAGGCCAGAGCCAGAAGCAGATTACGGGGTTTGAAATAACTCATTGATGAGGCTCAGTATAGCACCGGGGGATATTTACTGTAAAGTGCAATATGGCAAGTTGGCATGGGAATTGTAAGGGAGACACTAAAACCGTTTAAGCTTCGAAATAATGACGCGTTACAGTCGACCAACGACCGGACTCCTTGAGCAGAAAATCACAGACTTCTCTAACCGCCCCCCGGCCACCGCAACGTTTGGTAACCATATGGGCGTAGGGCTTCACATCATCCACTGCGTCTGCGACAGTCGCGGCAAAGCCGACTTGGCGCATAACTGGCAGATCAACGACATCATCACCAACATAAGCAACTTCTTCTGGCAACAATGCCAGCTTTTCCAGGATTTCCCAGAAAGGCAGGCTCTTGTCCTTGGCGCCCTGATAAACCAGCTCAATACCCAGTTCTGCAGCCCTGCGGGCAACGATTGACGACTGGCGGCCGGTAATGATACCAACCTGGATGCCAGCCCGCTGCAGCAGCTTGAGGCCATGACCGTCCTTCACATCGAAGGACTTGCTTTCGCCACCATTGCTATCATAGGTAATCCGACCGTCAGTCATGACACCATCGACATCGAGCAATAACAACTTGATCTTGGCAAGATCGACAGACATCAGATAATCCCCGATTTGAGCAAGTCGTGCAGGTGAATGATTCCAATCGGTTTCTGGCTCTCTTCCGAGTCAAACACAAACAAGGAGGTAATGGTATGTTCCTCCATGCGTTGCAGAGCTTTTGCTGCAAGGTTGGTATGCAGAATGCGCTTTGACTTGCCGCTCATAAGCTCGCTGATAGGTCGATTGAGAACTTCAATTCCCTGCTCGATTTTACGACGTAAATCACCATCGGTAAAAACCCCAATCAAGGCACCCTGTTCATCAACAACCCCGGTAATCCCCAGTTTTTTACTGGAGATCATATACAGTGCATCCTTTAATGGAGTGTCGCCATCGACTATCGGAACAGCTTCTCCCACATGCATCAGATCTTCAACTCGCAACAGCAGACGTTTACCCAAGGCACCTCCAGGATGATAGAGGGCAAAATCCTCTTCGCGGAAACCTCTCTGCAGAAGCAGGGCAATAGCCAGGGCATCGCCCATGACTAAAGTAACGGTTGTACTTGCCGTCGGAGCCAATTGCAACGGACAGGCCTCTTCCTTGATGGAGATATCCAGAAACACATCGCCAGCCCGAGCCAGGGTGCTGCCAGGTTTGCCGGCCATGGCTATCAGCGGCAGACCCATGCGCTTGATAATCGGCAATATACGGGTAATCTCTTCCGTTTCACCGGAGTTTGAAACCGCAATGACGACATCGCCTTTCATCAACATCCCCAGATCACCGTGGACACCTTCCGCTGGATGAAGGAAGATAGTTGGTGTTCCTGTCGAAGCCATAGTCGCAGCCATCTTCTGGCAGATCAGGCCAGACTTACCCATCCCGGTCACAACCACTCGCCCGGAACAAGCCAGAATCATCTCCACCGCTTTGGCAAAATCTTTATCCAAGCGTGCGGAGAGAGCTTCAACAGCATCCGTCTCTATCTGGATGACTTTACGGGCGGCCTCTAAAATTTCAGTGTGGTTAGCCATTTTTACCTGACCCTTTTTTACCAGACTCTATTTACCTGACAATGCCATCGAGAGCCAACATTTGACCCAATAGTTCTTCGACTGTATCAAGGCGCAAACTATTGGGCCCGTCACAGAGTGCTTTTGCAGGGTTCTCATGCACTTCCCAGAAAAGAGCATCTATGCCGGTAGCCACTGCCGCACGGGAAAGAGGAGCAACAAACTCACGCTGACCGGAGGATACCGAACCGGCACCACCCGGCAATTGCACCGAATGGGTGGCATCAAAGATAACCGGGTAGCCGGTCTGACGCATGATAACCAGCGACCGCATATCACTGACCAGATTGTTGTAACCGAAACAGGCGCCACGCTCAGTCAGGAGTATCTGTTCATTGCCTGTGGAGAGAATCTTGCCGATGGCATTCTCCATGTCCCAGGGGGCCTGGAACTGACCTTTTTTTATATTGACGATACAACCGGTTTTACCGACAGCAACCAACAAATCAGTCTGTCGTGAAAGAAAAGCCGGGATCTGCATAATATCAAGAACTTCAGCGGCAGCTTTAACTTGAGAGATATCATGAACATCGGAAAGGATGGGCAGCCCGGTTTTCTCCTTAACGACACTCAGGATTTTCAAACCCTCATCAACACCTGGCCCGCGATAGGATTTAACCGATGTTCGGTTGGCCTTGTCATAGGATGCCTTGAAAATCAGACCAACCCCAACTCGCCCGGTAATCTCCTGCAAAGCCCTGGCAAGACCCAGGGTTTGTTCTTCATCCTCAATCACACAAGGACCGGCAATTAAAACCAGGGGGTGGTCTCCACCGATGCTGACCGAACCTGCAGAAAGTGTTTTATTCATTATTTTCCTTACTTTCTCCGAGGTTTTCCTGCTCTTGCCGGGCCTTGGCGCAAGCGCCGACAAACGACTCAAAGAGAGGATGTGGTGCCATTGGTCGTGATTTGAATTCCGGGTGGAACTGGCAGCCGAGGAACCAGGGATGATCGGCAATTTCAACGATTTCGACCAAATCTTCTTTAGGGTAAACGCCCGAAAGTGACAGCCCGCATTTTTCCATCTCTTTGCGGTAGGCGTTATTGAATTCATAGCGGTGGCGATGACGCTCGGCAACATCTTTCTGACCGTAAATCCTGCGGGCTAAAGTCTTGTCTTGCAGTGAACAGGGACAGGCCCCAAGACGCATGGTCCCCCCCTTGCCCTTAACCTTTTTCTGCTTTTCCATAATGTGGATCACAGGATTCTTGGCATCTTCCTTGAATTCGCTCGAATAGGCTTCTTCGATATTGCATACTGAACGGGCAAACTCAACGACAGCCATCTGCATGCCGAGGCAGATACCGAAGAAAGGCACCTTATTCTCACGGGCATAGCGGATAGAGGCAATCTTGCCTTCGCTGCCGCGCTCACCAAAACCACCCGGGACCAGGATGCCGTCAACATCGTCAAACGTGGTACCGACACCGTGACGCTCCAGTGATTCCGAGTCGACATACTTCAACTCCACCCGGCAGTCGTTGGCAATTCCGCCATGAGTCAGTGCCTCGGCAAGCGACTTGTAACTCTCGGTAAGCCCGACATATTTACCGACAACAGCAATAGTGGTACTCCCTGTCGGCTCTTTAACCCGTTTGACGATCCGTTGCCAACCACTCAAATCAGGGTCTTTGGTCCAGATATTCAGGAAGGCAACAATTCTTTCGTCAAGTCCCTGCTCGTGGAAAGCCATCGGTACTTCGTAAATCGTCTCAACATCCCGAGCAGTGATAACCGCTTCTTCCTGCACATTACAGAAAAGCGATATCTTGGCCTTCATGTCGCGTGGCAATTCACGATCGCAACGGCAGAGCAGGATATCCGGCTGGATACCGATCTGGCGCAACTCCTTGACGCTGTGCTGAGTTGGCTTGGTTTTCAACTCACCGGCCGTCGAAATATATGGCACCAGGGTCAGGTGGATATAGAGAACATTTTCAGGGCCGAGATCGATACGAAACTGGCGAATCGCTTCAAGGAAAGGCAGAGATTCAATATCACCAACCGTGCCACCAACTTCAACGATGGCAATATCGACATCTTTGGAGTTCTCCAGAATTTTCTCTTTGATCTCGTTGGTAATATGGGGAATGACTTGAACGGTACCGCCCAGGTAATCACCACGACGTTCCTTGCGGATAACTGAATCGTAAATCTGGCCGGTGGTAAAGTTGGACTTCTTGGTCAGGTTTGCGGTGGTGTAACGCTCATAATGTCCGAGGTCCAGATCCGTTTCAGCACCGTCATCAGTCACAAAGACTTCACCATGCTGAAAAGGGCTCATGGTCCCTGGATCGACATTTATATAAGGATCCAGTTTCTGCATGGAAACCCGCAAGCCACGTGCTTCCATAAGAGCCCCGATAGATGCGGCTGCCAACCCCTTGCCGAGAGAGGAAACCACACCGCCGGTGACGAATATGAACTTGGTCTTCATAGATTCTCCTGAAATAAAAACGGACTAAAACAATAGGCTAAAACAATTCAAACGTGCAATTTTACACTCCCAAAGCTTAAATGGAAACCCCTTATTCACTTATTTATTGACCAGAAGCTCCTTAACACGCTCCAGATCTTCCGGAGTGTCAACACCCTGGCCCAGCAGGTCTGTCTCCGCCACTCGAATCCGGTAACCATGTTCAAGCGCGCGCAGCTGCTCAAGACACTCCTGGGCTTCCAGAGGTGTCGCCTGAAGGGATGGATATTTAAGCAGAAAATCACGTCGATAGACATAAAGACCGATATGCTTGGCCGTCGCCAGCTCATGCCAGTGCTGATTGATTTCATCATTAAAATCACGTGAACAGGGTATCGGTGCGCGAGAGAAATAGAGTGCGAAGCCCTGCCGATTGGTCACCACTTTGACAACATTCGGGTTCAGATACTCGTCCATTGACGTCAAGGGTGTTTTGAGTGTCCCCATAGGGATCGAGTTATCGGCCAGCATCGGCTCTAAGGCCGCCTGAATCATCATTGGATCAATTAAAGGTTCATCACCCTGCACATTCACAATCAAATCATCAGTCAGATCAGCAGCAACCTCAGCGAGTCGATCAGTACCGGTGGCATGATCGGAGCGTGTCATCGCAACAACACCACCGAAATCTTCCACAGCATCAGCAATACGTGAATCGTCCGTAGCTACGATAACCCGGTCAACCGATTCACAAAGAGACGAACGCTCATAAACCCACTGGATCATCGGTTTGCCACACAAGTCGGCAAGGGGTTTTCCAGGGAACCGGGTTGAGGCATAACGTGCCGGGATAACAACTGTAACACCCATTATTAAACTCCTGAATTTAATCCGCCCTGACCACGTAAGGGCTCAGGCAAGAGTTCCTGCGGAAAGTTCTGGTAACAAACCGGGCGCAGAAATCTTTTTATGGCGGCCGTACCAACCGAAGTGCTTCTGCTATCTGTCGTTGCCGGGTAAGGCCCGCCATGATGCATCGCGGCACAAACCTCAACACCGGTCGGGAAACCGTTCACGACCAGACGTCCGGCTTTGCGCTCAAGAATATCAAATAGGTCGCAAAACCGATCAAGTTCTCTGTCAGTGCCATGTACGGTCGCTGTCAACTGCCCCTGAAGGCTCTCGGCCACAGACAGCAGTTCAGCTCTGGAGTCACAGACCACAACCATTGCCGACGGCCCAAAAACCTCTTCTGTAAGGGTGGGGTTAGCAAGCAAGGTTTTCGCATCGGTCTGCAGAAGATCCGCATTAACCAGGCAACCGTCCAGCAAAGGACGCGGCCTGCCAAATTGCCAGACACCATCAATCGACGAAAGCCTATCCAATTTATAGAGAAAATTCTGCTTGATGCCATCATGCAGCATGATTCCCGGCGGCTTTTCCGCAAGACAAGTTCTGATCTGAAGTAAAAAAGCATCTGTTGCAGCACCCTTAATCACTACAATAAGTCCTGGCGCAGTGCAAAACTGACCTACACTGAGGGTTAATGATTCGGCCAGAGCCACTGCCAGTAAGTCACCCTCGTCGCCAATAATTTGCGGCAAGAGAAAAACCGGATTAACGCTGCCCATCTCGGCATAAACCGGAATCGGTTCCGATCGTGAGCAGGCCAGGTCGAAAAGTGCCCGCCCACCGGTAAGCGAACCGGTAAAGGCAACCGCTTTTATCTCTGGCTGTTGCACCAGAGCCGCCCCCACCTCTGTACTCTCGGCTTGCAGCAAAGAGAATACTCCTGGTGGCATCTGGTTTTTCCGAACCGCCCGGATCACCGCCTGTCCAGCTAATTCACAGGTCCCAGGGTGTGCCGGATGGCCCTTGACCACAACCGGGCAGCCCGCAGCCAGTGCCGACGCGGTATCACCACCAGCGACAGAAAATGCCAGCGGAAAGTTGCTTGCACCGAACACCGCGACCGGACCGAGCGGGATCTGCATCACCCGTAGATCGGGTTTCGGCCCAAGTGCTCTCTCTGGCAGCGCACGCTCAATACGCACTCCCAGATAGGCCCCCTGACGAATTTCCTGTGCAAAAAGCTGCAACTGATTGACCGTACGGGAAAGTTCCCCTTTGAGTCTTGGGGTCGGAAGAGCGGTCTCCTCATGGGCACGGGCCAGCAAGTCTTCACCGAGAGCCATCAACTCCTCACCAATACTCTCCAGAAAGGCAGCGCGTTGCAGAGATGGCAGCTTACGGTAAAGATCAAAAGCGGCAGCGGCGGCAGTGGCAGCACTGTTGACATCATCGCGTGTCGCCTCGCAGAATTGCGGTTCAAGAGCAATCCCGGTGGCAGGGTTCACCGCAGCAAAACTCTGCACACACACCGAACTAAATTCCGAAGCAATGATCTGCGTTCCCAAAAGACTCACAACCACACTCCATTAAACTGACTCTTATGTAATGACACCTTATGATGACAACCGACTATTAGTTCAATCACCTGCAACCATTGGCAGTATTGACAATTTTTAGTTTCAGCCAGAGGACAACTCAGAGCCCTGCATAATCCTCGCACAATTCAACCTGATTTGAAAGTTCTCTATCCACAGCAATCACGTGTTACTGGAAGCCACAAAGAAAAAACGAGGACTCAAGCATACACGCTAAGTCCTCGTTTTTATAAATTTCCGTCCCAAACTGTTAAACAAGTAAAGAAGAGCCTTCTTTTTGATATTCTTTACCCTGAATTTATCCTTTCGGTGATGGCACCTTGTAGAACATGCAGTAAAGCGCCGGCACCACCAGCATAGTCAGCACCGTACCGAAAGCCAGGCCGGCCATGATTGTGATCGCCATACCAACCCAGAACACATCCTGCAACAGCGGCACGACACCAAGCACTGTAGTGGCAGCAGCCAACACCACCGGATGCAGACGTGCCAGAGCGGCGATGACTACAGCATCATACTGTTCCATGCCATCAGCAAGGTTGATGTTGACCTCGTCCAGCAACACGATGGCATTCTTGATCATCATCCCCATCAGGCTCATGGCACCGAGCAGGGCCATGAAGCCAAAAGGCGCGCCAAAAGCCAGCAACCCGGTGGTGATGCCGATCATGGCAAAGGGCACGGTCAGCATGATCACAATCGGTGGCCGGAAGGCATTGAACAGGGCCACCAGAATAAAGAGGATGACGGCAAAGGTTGGCACAAAGCCCGGCAGCAAAGCCTTCTGTGACTTGGCCGAATCTTCAGTGGTTCCACCCCACTCTGCCTTGTAACCAGGCGGCATTTTGAGAGCCTCGACCTTGGCCCGGACATTCTTCATTACGGTCGGCAGGGTAACACCAAGCACCGGGTTGGCCTGCACTGTTACAGTCCTACGGCGATCACGACGCCAGATCCTGGTCTCCTCCCACTCCACCTTGGTCCCATCAGTTACCTGGGCAATCGGCAAGGAACTAGTGGAGAACCCGGGCTGGACCTGCAGAATGTCCATCGAAGCGAGGCTGGCACGGTCTTCCTCAGTATGCCGTAGAATGATCGGTAGTAGTTCATCGTTTTCACGGTAGAGCCCAATAGGCAAGCCATCATAGGCACGCTTGGTAGCGGCAGCCAAGAGCAAAAGGGTGTCTCTAATCGAAAGCAACAGGAACATTGCTAAACAACGAGTGGCAGACATGATAAACTTCAATAGTTGATAACTGGTGTCCCGTGCGGTTAATCGTGACGAATAATTCTGAGACATTTTGGTTGCTATCAAGGCGTGCTGATGAAGGCCTAGCGTGCGTTAAGCCAAAGAGGCGCAACGCAGACAGCGGGCAAAAGGGCCATAATTAAAGGATAGGATTAGCCGCACGGGACACTAGCAGCCTCTCGGACATTCAGGGCTGCAAGTGCGAAGCGATTCAATATCCCAGAGGTTTCAGCTACCTAAACAGTTAAACAGGGCGGACCAAACACAATACACGGAGGCCATATGCCTTGGAGAGTTACTCAAAATTCACGCCTGCGCCGCCTTTTTCTCGAAGGTTTCTCGGCCATGGATGTTGCTGAGCCCCTGGTTTCTTTTGATGATTATGCCAAAGCAGCAGGCGTGCAACAGTTTATGCAAGACAAGGGCTTCAATCTTGTTGGCGTGCGTCAAAACGGTCTGGTCGAAGGCTATGTACGCTGTGAGGATTTGACCTCCGGCACCTGCGGTGATCACTTCCAGCCCTTCACCCCGGACGATGACCTGGTCCCTGACACCGCAAACCTGATCGACGTGGTCAAATCACTGGCCATCAACCAGCAATGCTTTGTCACTATCCTTGACCGGGTTGGTGCCATCATCACCTTGACTGACCTGGAAAAACCACCGATGCGCATGTTCCTGTTCGGTATGATTACCATGATCGAAATGACTATGACGGAGATTTTGCGGCAACGTTACGCCGACAATTCCTGGCAAGAATTTCTCTCTGAGAAACGGCTTGCCCTGGCGAGAAACCTCTAGGAAGAGCGCAACCGGCGCGGTCAACAGGTTGAGCTGCTCGACTGTCTGCAATTTGGCGACAAGGGCTGGATTATCACTTACGACGAAGAAATTCGGGATGCCATGGGGCACAAATCCCGTAATGAGACCCGTAAAGCAGTTAAAGAGTTTGAGACTCTACGCAACAACCTGGCACACACACAGGAGATTATCCCCAGCGGCTGGCAACGCATCATCATCGCATGCAGTCGTTGGGAGAATACCCTGGAGAGAACTGCAGAACATTACGTTCATGACCAGGAGAAGAACCAGGAATGATGCCGCTGAACCGTCTTGAAGATGAGCTAAGGGACCGGCAAACCGACTGGTGGGATCGCCTCACTGAAACGATCCCGGAGCTGCTGCCGTTGGCGGAGACCGCACAACCACCTGAATTCCATGCCGAAGGCGACGTCGCCACCCACACCCGTCTGGCGATCGAGGCCTGCCCTACTGATTGCGACCCCGACCTGCTGTGGGTCGCCCTGCTGCACGATATCGGCAAGCCAGCCACTACCAGACAGAGTGAGGATGGGCGCATTACCGCTTATGGCCACGCCAAGCTGGGGACAGAGATGGCCGACGACATCCTCGAGCGTCTCGGCATGCCGACAAGACGCCACGAACGGATTCTCTGGGCAATCCGCCACCACCTCTTTCATCACTCCTGGCAATTGCGCAAAGCGGAGGATCTCAGTAAAAGGCAGAGAAAATATATGACAGACCCGAACTTCCCCCTGCTACTTGAGTTCTTAAGAATTGACACTCTCGCATCACAAGGCAATTCGCACGGCATGGCGGCCTACACCTTCTACAAAAAACTCTGGAAGTCAATGCCACGATAAGAACAACAAAAAGGGCCCTTCATGGATTAGAGCCCCTATTGTTATATTGACAATTTGTAATATGCACGTTTTTTACCGCAAGCTATCGGTTCAGCGCAGCAATCTCCAAGGCAATTTCCTGACTCAGTTTAGCGACAAGCTGGCTCTCAGCCTTGATCAGAGCAGCATAACTGGCATCCCCGAGCGGTTGCCTGTAAACACTCTTTTTACCAGCCAGGTAATCTTTCCCATCCGTATCAGCAACCACCCAACGGGCGCTAAGAACCGCTTCGCCATCGATGGCTCCATCTAATCGCAGCACCTCAACGATGACCCGATAAGTAGGTTTGAAATGATGCATCCACGGGAAAAAACCTACTTTCTCCACACCAAGCAGTTGCCCGAGATTATCTCCCATAACAGAAGTTATATCCTTTTCCAGAATTCCGGCCCAACGATTGAATTCGTCAAAAGCATACTGGTTACCATGCTGGCGAGTTGCAACCTGCGAACGTTTCAGGCTATCTGGAATTGTGACGGGACCGATACCCAACTTGATCTCCGGGAGAGAGGCAACGGACTGCACGTCGCCCAACTGTTCCATATTCAGCAGGCTGTAATAAGTGACCGTCGGTGAACTGCGCCCGAGACAACCGGAAAGAATAAGGATAACGACGAACAGCACAACCCCGGCACTACTTTTGCGAACAAGATATTTCATTATTTTTTATCTCCCTCCTTACCAAGAAGCAACGCCTGAGGATCACGTTCCAGGTACTCCAATAACGACCGCATAGATCGAATCGACAAGGCCATCTCGCTCGTCACCTGGCGAGCGTTGTAGTTAAGGGCAGAATCAGGACCCAAAGTCGCCTTTACTCCGTCCATCGCTTCCTCAAGTCTACTCAGTGCATTATTGATTTTAGGCACCATTTCCTGGTTTATATTGCCAGACAGTGCCTTGAACTCATCAAGTGTCGCTGTCAGTGACTTGATGGCAAGCTGCAAGTCTTTGCCGATTTTATCGAACGGTATTGCCTCGACTTTTTTGACTATTCTCGAAACACTATCGGCAATTTGTTCGAGTGGCGTCGGCATGGTCGGGATGATCGGATAAGCGCCGTCGAGTTCAGCCTTGACCGGAGGAGCATCAGGATAAATATCGACATCAATATAAAGCTGCCCGGTCAAGAGATTACCGGTCTTCAGCTGTGCCCGGAGACCGTTCTTGATGGCCCTGGCCATATCGTATTGATCATCTCCGGTTTCCTCAAGCTCTTCCTTCTTGCCTCGCGCATTCGTGACGACGCCCTTTGCGGTCACCAGTATATCAATCCGTTCCGGTTCCATCATAATCAGAACCGGAATCAGGATCTTCTGAGTTTCTTTATTGATTTCCAGCTTAACATCAACGACTTCACCGATACGAATGCCTTTCATCTCTACCGGAGCGCCAGGCGACAGCCCGCGCACATTCTGATCAAAAATCAACTTGTAATAACGTTTAATGGTGTAGGTCTTTTCCTCGATACTCGCGCGATCAGTATAAAGGCTGAAGGTTGACTCTTTCTCAGCCTGTGCCAATGACGGTTGATTCTTCGGCAGATCAAAGGCCACCCCGCCGAGCATGATTGATATCAGTGACTGTGTATCCATTTTTATGCCGGTGGCATCCATTGTCAGGTCAATGCCACTGGCGTTCCAGAAGCGAGTATTCTGTAAAACCTTTTCGTTGAAAGGGGCGTGGACAAAGACTTTGATATTGACGCCATCTCGATTCTCATCAAAACCATAGCCAACCACCTGGCCAACCTTGATTCCACGGTAATAGACCGGAGAGCCACGATCAAGTGAACCCAGTTCAGCCGATTTAAGCATATAGTGACTTCCTGGCATGCCAACTGTAATCATTGGCGGTTTCTCCAAGCCCTTGTAATGTTTCGACTTGGCTCCTTCTGTTGACGGGTTGCAACCGATATAAGCTCCGGAAAGCAAGGTTCCCAACCCGGATACTTCTCCAGCTGCGACGCGGGCTCTAACCACCCAGAACTGGGTTTTGTCTGTCATATAAGCTTCAGCATTACGACTCATTTCGACAGTGACAACAACACCGGAGCGATCTTCACTCAAATCAATCGCCGTCACTTTACCAACAACAACATCCTTGAACTTGATTTTCGTCTTGCCTGCTTCAAGTCCATCAGCTGTCTCGAAGGTAATAGTGATAACCGGTCCCTTCTCCGACATTGCCTTAAAGGTCAACCAACCGCCGATCAGCAGGGCGATGATAGGTACCACCCAGATGATTGAAAAACTGCGTTTGGTCTGTACCTGAGCTTTCGGAGCCTGCTCAACATGATTCATTTCAGAATTCCCTTCATTCATGCTTCTCATCCACAACATCCCAGATCAACCGCGGATCAAAGCTCTCTGCGGCAACCATAGTGATAACAACCATGGTAGCAAAATAGATAGCCGCAGGGCCAGCAGCGATATTTGCCAGAAAACCAAGCTGGACCAGGGCAATCAGGATCGTAACTACAAAAATATCAACCATCGACCAGCGTCCCACGGCCCCCGTGATGCGATAGAGAATGGTGCGATCCCTGGGCCGTTTGATTGACTTGAACTGTACGGAAAGTAACAGATAGATGATGATGATAAATTTCAAGAACGGGATAAAAATACTGGCGACAAAAACCACCAGAGCGATCTCCCAGGAGCCACTATGAATAAAATAAATCACACCACTCATAATGGTATCCGCCTGGGTCGTACCAAGCGCCGAGGTAACCGTCATCGGTAGAACATTCGCCGGGACATAGAAAATCATCGCCGTAATAACCAAAGCCCAGGTCCGCATGATGCTGTTCGGCTTACGCTGATGGAGTACTACTCCACAGCGCGGGCAATGAGCAACTTGCTGCCCAGAAATTTTCGGCATACGACTGAGCAGATGACAATCATGACAACTGACCATACCGGCCTTACGGGCTGAGATAAGAGCCACTTTCACGATTCACCCCCAAGCCGTTCCCAGACCATATGCGAATCAACCGCAGTAATTGCAAAGTTCAGCACGAAGATCAGCAGACCAAAAGCAATCACCGCCAGGCCCGGTACAATAGTTGCCATCTTGCCAAGCTTGACCATTGCGATCAGAATCCCGAGCATATAGATTTCCATCATACTCCAGGGTTTAAAATGCTGAAACAAGCGGAAGACGGGGATTGCAAATTTGACCCGGACATTCAACTTTAGAGGTATAAAAATGTAGAGGAGACCAAGCATTTGGCCAAGTGGAATCAAAATGCAAGTCAATAGAACCAGAAACGCCAGCATATAAATACCCTGGCTGTAGAGCTGCTGTATTCCGGTCAAAAGAGCTGTTTCCTGGATGATCGAACCGCTTCTCATCGCCAGAAACGGGAAAGTGACCGCGACGACATAGAGGACAAGCCCGGCAGTGGTCCAGGCGATGGTGCGGTCAATACTGTTAGCCTGAGCCCGGAGCAGCACGGCTCCACAACGCACACAACACGCTGCTCCCCGTGTCGGCATCGGCGGGATATCATGGATCAGGTCACACTCGTGGCAAGCTATCTGGTGCATATATCCTAACAACCCGTCTACTTGATGGTTATGCACTTCACAGTCACGATACTATACCATATGTTGCCGTAATCTTTACAATCAATGCCCTGCAGGCGCCTTAACAACAACATATGTGACCTGACTGCCAGCGTAGCCACGCTGATACCATTCGGATGAACAATTGTAGTAGGTTACACCATTAACGATAACCGCTTTTGTCGTACAGGGCAGAGTTGTTATGTGAGTTGTTGTTACGGCACTACCGACAACAACCCCGGCGTAGAAACCACCGCCACCACGACCACCGCCACGACCGCGGGCTTCGGCATAAGCAGCTGCAAAAAGCACAAAAACACATAAAAGGGCAGCATAAGCGAGAGTTTTAGATTTCAGATTCAGCATCATGAGCCTCCTTCTGTTTCGCTTGCTGCTTCCGACTTGGCAATTGGAATCAAGGTCAGGATCTTTTCAGCACCTTTGGGCGGCGTAAAGACGAAAGTTTTAGCAGAAATCTCAGGTTTCAAATTCCAGTCTGAAAACTCGGCCCAGAACTGTGGCTGGCCCGGAGCGTTTATATAAGTCATTACGATACGTCTTGGTAGTAAATCTTCAGCAATCCAGATCTGGTAGTCGACACCTGCCAATTGACCGGCAATGTGATCGGTTGGCGTCTCGCTAAAGAGTGTGATCGTTTTACCATCGAAAACAAACTGGCTCTTATCACCGTCACTCTGCTCCGCATCGGTCCGCATATGGTTCGGTCGATCAATCGTTACTTTACGTATTTCACTGAACTCGATTTTTTGCCCTGATTCCTGCACAACGTCATAGCCCATATGCATGGTGACACTGAATTGTTTTGTTGAAGCCATTTTTTCTGCCATGCTAAAGAGCAGTTGTTCAACATCAGCGTCAGCGGCAAAGGCGCTCCCAGTGACAAGGCACATCAGGCAAAGTGCCGTCACACAGATAGATAAGCAACGATTTCTCTTATTCATTTTACCTCCCAGATTGTTCAGAAGAGTGTATCAAGGACACCGATACTACATTTAATTATCGGGATCTATCCTGGTGATTTTGGAGCCCTGAAGGCCCAGTCCGGCCATCAAACCCTCCTGAGAGAAAATAAAGGCATAGATGCTTTCTTTAGCAGTCGATGTCGTCAATATCGTTGCCGTTCACCAGCAAGGCACCCTCGCCATATTGGCCACCAATCACCAGGCCGGCTTTGATTACATCAGTGAAAATTAAAATACCTTTCGCAACAGTAGAAAGTTCCCGCGCTGCCGGTGTGCTTGCGTAAAGATTTTCCAGTGCCAATTCAACTTCATGGTCAATTTCGGCAGAGGTATCGGCAAAAGCCGGTTGCAGGATGAGGCAAACCATGATCGTAGCGAACAGGAGACAAAGCAAGGTCTTAAAAAAAGGGTTACAGATTTTTTTCATAATACTTTCCCTTGATACTACTCATTATTAGGTTAGAATAGTCACACTTAGACTCAATCCAATTGATAACCATTAAGGTATAGTTTGTTTTTTAATTAACACTATCCAAAAACTGCAAAAAATGAAAAATAACTCAGAACTTGCAACAGACGCCATTTTCCCATCAGGTTTGTATCTCGACTTTACCAGCTATGATGCAGAGGAAATGCGAGAACAAGCTCTTTTCTGACCGTTTGAACATAAACAGTTCGGCAAGGGTAAGTTTCAAGGCAGAATCATCGCGATTCACATCCAGCGAATGCAAATAAGTATTGCCCACCGCTCGCAGGGTATCTATATGCGAGGTGGAATTCCCTATGGAACGACCGTTATTTCTTTCCCTCTTAGTGCTAGCTTTTCGTTGAATTACCGTGGGCAACCCTGGGGAATAACCAGATAATGGCACTGATTCCTGGGGATGAACTTGAACTTCAAACCTCTTCCCCATAGGTGCTGTTAGCTGTTGCCGTTAACAGCGAACTGTTGGAGAGCCAGGCCTTTGCCTTTACTGGAAATTCTTTTGCCAAATCAAGAAGTCAGGAACGACTGCTTATAGATCAGAACAGCTACAAAGAGAAAGCAAACCACATCTTTTCTTTGCTGCAATCATTCAATTGCCATAGCTGTACATTGAGTAAAGCAGAAGAAAAAATAATTGAGGATACCGTTTTGGAAACGATTCTTTTAGGAGTGAACCCTTGTGATAAAGCTTTCAAAGTCTCAGGTCGGTCGCTTCAGGCAAAGAAGGCGGAAGCATACATAAGGAGCAACCTTAAGCAGCCACTCTCCATTAGCGAACTCTGCCAGGCCACAGGTGCCACAGAACGTACACTGCATCTCAGCTTTAAGGAACGTCTCGGTGTCACCCCTGGGGCATTTATTCGCATAATGCGACTTAATGAGGTCCGCAGTAGATTACGTCTAAATTCTAATAGATCCGTTACCGAGATAGCTATGGATTGGGGCTTTTATCATTTAGGCCACTTTGCCGAACAATACCGCCTGATGTTTGGAGAGTTGCCGAGTAAAACCAAAAACAATTAGAGGCACCGTCTTGGTCTGTTTGGTGTCTTACCAGGAGAATAACGGTTCTATCCTGAAGTAACTGTTCGCAAACGCTCAATCATTTGTTCCAGATAGGTGCGTGGGCAAGCAAAGTTAATGCGGGTGAATTGCGGATCACCAAAGTCGCTACCAGCAGAGGGGCCAACACCACGGTCCAGCATATATTCCTGGACGTTGTCAACACCAAGGCCGCTGGCATCGACCCAGGCCAGAAAGGTTGCCTGCGCAGGCCGATAGCAGAAACCATCCAGCTTATTCAACTCTTTTGCAAGATAATCTCGATTACCCCGCAGGTACTCAAGCTGGGCCTTGAGCCAGTCATCGCAGGCAGTGAAAGCAGCGACTGTAGCGACCTGTCCCAGGACATTGACCCATGGCAGGATGCCGAGCGTCGCGCGGTGATACCGCTTGCGAATAGCGGGATTGCGAATAACCACGAAAGAAGCACCCAGACCGGCCATGTTAAAGGTTTTGCTGGGAGCCATAATGGTAATCGCAGGCTCACCTATATCACTCAAAGTACCGGCAGGAATATGCTTTGCCGTTTCGTCGAGTATCAGGTCACAGTGGATTTCATCAGAGCAGAGCAGTACATTGTGTTTTAAACAAATAGCTTCAATTTGTTTCAGTTCAGCTGCAGTCAGAACCGAGCCACAGGGGTTCATGGGGTTGCAGAACAAAAAGAGCTTACAAAGGGGATCAGCTGCCTTGCTCTCCAGCTCGTCAAAATCGAGGATCCAGCGTTCATTCGCCTGGCCTTCATTTTCCAAGACTGTACCTACAGTCAGATTCTCCAACCCGTTGTGCGTGGCCGCTTGCAACAGAGGGCCGTAGTTCGGGGTCTGTACCAATACCTTGTCACCAGTTTCACAAAAGGCTTTGCAGGCAACGTTAAACGCGGAGACAACACCGGGAATCCAGACTATCCAGTCAGCATCAATATTCCAATTATACTGTTTTTTCAGCCAGTGGATAACAGCGTCATGTAAGGGTTGCACCACGTCGGGCAGATGATAGCCAAGGATGCCGTGTTCAAGCCGCTCGTGGATGGCGTCAAGAATTGGCTGAGGGCATCTGAAATCAGCATCAGCAACCCACATCGGCAAGATACTTTCGTCATGACGAAGCCACTTGTACGCGTAGGTACTGCGACGCTCGACAATTTCATCAAAGGGGGAAATGGTCATGTTTAAATCCTATCATACTGGCGGGACGAGACTCGCCGGTCTTGATCTTCAAGTCAACAGGTTAAGCTATCAAGGCAGGATGCTTACCTATAATTCTGCGGAATCTCAGTGTTTGTCAACATCAAAGAGTTGACCGTCACATTTGACCCCCACATATTTATCACCACCCGTAACAGGCCTAAGATTTCCGCGCCCCGGATTCAAAGATTTTAATCGGCACAACCTTACAGTCATCAATTTTCTTGAGAGAAGGGGCTTGTTGGCATGGCGCATTTTCGGCAGGAGAATATTCAGGGACGATCTCTTGAAGCTGGCGACGCACACCTTCAAGGTCAATAACGCGCGAACGTTGGTAAAGCTCTTCCAGCTGCAGGTTCAGTTTTTCCCAATCAACCTGCGTCGAGCGGGCCACACAGATTTCCTTGTGAGTGGTTTTCTGCACACCTTCCCCGGCAATCAGGAGTTCTTCGTAAAGTTTTTCGCCGGGGCGCAAGCCGGTAAAGACGATTTCAATATCCTTATTCACTTCCAGGCCGGAGAGTTTGATCAGCTCTTCGGCAAGCTGGACAATCTTGACCGGTTCACCCATATCGAGCAGGAAGATCTCGCCGCCCTGCCCCATACTGCCAGCCTGCAGTACCAGTTGTGTCGCTTCGGGGATGGTCATGAAGAAGCGGGTCACTTCCGGATCGGTCACGGTGACCGGCCCGCCCGCCGCGATCTGCTCCTGAAAGATCGGGATCACGCTGCCAGCGCTGCCGAGTACATTGCCGAAGCGCACCGTGATGAACTGGGTCTTACTGCGTTCAGACAGTGCCTGTACATAGAGCTCCGCCGCGCGCTTGGTAGCTCCCATCACATTGGTCGGGTTGACTGCCTTGTCGGTGGAAATCATCACGAAGCGCTTAACCCTGAAGGCATCAGCCGCCCTGGCGACATTGCGGGTACCGCGCACGTTGTTGCTGACAGCCTCGGCCGGGTTGAGCTCCATCATCGGCACATGCTTGTAGGCCGCGGCATGGAATACCACTTCAGGCTGGAATTCGTCGAACACCCCATCAATCCGCGCGCGGTCACGAACATCGCCCATGATAGCGTAAAGAGGCAGGTCAGGAAACTTTCCAACCAGTTCCCGTTCAATATGAAACAGCGGCGTTTCGGCGTGATCGAGCAGCACCATGTTGGCCGGATTGAAGCGGGCCACCTGTCGGCAGATTTCACTACCGATACTGCCACCCGCACCGGTCACCAGCACCCGTTTGCCCTGTAGATAGCTGTTGATCATATTAACGTCGAGACGCACCGGTTTGCGTCCCAGCAGATCAAAGAGTGAGACTTCACGGACCAGGTTGATCGAGACCACGCCATCAATCATTTCACCAAGGCCGGGCAGGGTTTTCACTTTCAGGCTGAGACTAGTGCAGAGCTCGTAAAGGGTGCGGATCTCATCCGCCGGTGCCGACGGGATGGCAATCACCACTTCATCGACAGGCCTCTTGCCAACCAGCTCTTCGATCTCGGCCCGCCCGCCGAACACCTCGTAACCGAGGAATTTCATACCGGTCTTGCTCGGGTCATCATCAATGTAGCCAACCACGGTTTTACCCAAATCAGGGTTCTGACGAACTTCGCGGGCTATCATCTGGCCAGCAGCACCAGCACCGATGATCAGAGTTTGCACCTTGCCAGACCGATTGTTATTGACCGGCAGATAGTTCTCCCGATAGGCACGGGTCACGAAACGAATGCCGCAGACCAGCATAAAGCAGGTCACTCCATCGAGCAACAGCACCGAACGCGGTACTCCCTGTAACCCATGAATAAAAATCACGTAGAGAATAAAAACCAGGGAGCCAAGGACGTTGGCCTTGAAGATGTCGATAACATCGGCCAGCGAGACGTAGCGCCACCAGCCGTGTTTAAGGCCCATCTTGCGGAAACAGATGAGTTTGATCAGGATCAGGGGAAGGATCAGGGTGCCAATATGTGGCCAATAGATTTTCGGGATAGTCAGGTCGAAACGCAACAGATAGGCGATCAAAAAAGCAACGGTAATAACCGTACTTTTGAGCAGCAGGATAAACCAGGCACGCTTGTCTGAAAGATCAAGGTTTTCCATCTTGGTCCGTCCCCCCAGGTCTTTTAAGGTTTGTAAAATTTCACCCACTCGTTAACCTCGCAGACCATAGCAGACACATCTCATAATTATCTCACAAACGCCTTGGGATATAAAGAGCCAGCCTCTTCCAATATGAAATGAGTCTGAAGAGACCCTCGTGTTTCTAACATGAGATGAGTCTGAACAACAGACCAGAAAACGTTCATGATGAAAGGATGAAAATCATCATGAATGTCGTAGAGTAGAGAGCAGGTCTCGGCAGTTTTAGGTTTGGCTTATCTGTTCCGTCACTTTCGTCTGACGCTTAATTTACAAAACCGGCAACTTTGGGTGGGTTCGTTGAAATCTGCAAAAGGGGTTCAAGTCGTAGATGCAACGCAGGGTCGCTTCGATTTCCTCGGTTTTGAAATCCGTATAGTCAGGAGCCGGCGAACCGGTGGCAGATACGCCAACGTGCAGCCCTCCAGGAAGTCCCTGAAGAAGATCAAAAACCGTCTGACAGACATGACCCGCAGAGAGCTGACTTGTATACCACTGAAAGATGTTGTGGATAACGTCAACAAAACGCTGCGGGGTTGGAGTGCGTATTTTCATTATCGCAACTGCAGCAAGGTGTTGTCGAGAGTCAGAACCCATGCAGAGCAGCGATTGCACACCCATCTTAGAAGGCGGCACAAGATCAGACGAAGGGTTTCAGGTTACGGACGCTTTACGGATCAGAGTCTGTATGAAAGATATGGGCTCTCCAAGGTGCCAACAACAGCTGGTTGGACGAAGGCGCATGTCCTGCGGTGAAGAACATCGGAAAGCCGTGTGCGGGAAAACCGCACGCACGGTTTGATGAGGGAGGGCTGGTCAAAGAAGTCACGGTAAGGCTATTTAGGCACCGTCAAATGAAAGTGACGGAAACAAATAAGCCAAACCTAAAACTGCCGAGACCTGCTCTCTACTCTACAATTGCTTTAAAGACTTAACGATCACTTTTATCCCCTTCATCCAGGTTCTTATAAGGTTTTCGCGTTACTCGTACAGCGTACCGGATTCACCTTGACGAACCAGAACTGAAATAGTATTTTCAACAGGTTATATTCAATTAAGCAGACATGTTTCTGCTGTTTTTAGTGAACCAAAAAGGAGGGGTGCCGTGCTGTTGTGCGTGGTGCTCTTTTTTGTTTCATCCTGTCGGGGGCGTTATGGGGAGAGCAAGGGGAGAATAGTATTAGGATTTGAAGCCGTCTGGGCTGCGTTATGCGGTCGGGCGGTTTTTTTATTGCGGGGCTGGCTGTGCAGGTGCCTGTTCCAGGTTTCTGCTGGTGACTGTCCCTGGTTTCTTGTGAAGATTAAAACCGCCGGACCCGCCCGGCAGTCGGGTGACTTTCTTTCCAAAGCCAAAGAAAGTAACCAAAGAACGCTTTGCGCTGCGCTGGGCACTTCTTGTTCGGGGTGGTCGGCGCGTTGACCAGTAACGGTTCTTGATGAGCAATTTACGTTCTGATTTCGTATTTGCTGCCTATCTGTCGTGGTTCGCCTGGTTCCCAGCAGGGCTGTTGCAGCAACGGGCAACTGGGTTGCGAATCTAACCCTGAAGAAATAGTTGTAGGGTGGGTATTGCCCACCAGCCTTGTATTGCTCAACCGTGATCATGGAAGAAGTCGATGATGCAGGTCAGATCTGAAGAACCTGAGCCATACGGGACGCTGCGCAAAGTAGAGGGCTGTCCTTTCTGTGACTCTTTGCAGCAGCAAAGGGTGGTTGCAGAATACGGAACGGTTTTCGCTTTCCTCGACAAGTACCCGGTGACCAAAGGGCATCATCTGGTCGTTACCAAGAATCATGTTAGTGACTTTTTCGCCATGTCGGATGTCGAACGGCGTGATGCAGAAACATTGCTTGTGGCGTTGAAGAAGCAGATTCTTGCGGATGATCCCACGGTGAAGGGTTTCAATGTCGGGATGAATTGTGGTGAAGTGGCCGGGCAGACGATCATGCATGCGCATATTCATTTGATTCCGCGGCGGGCAGGGGATGTTGATGATCCGCGAGGTGGGGTGCGGGGGTGTGTGCCTGGGAAGATGGGGTATTGATGGTTTGAGCGATTTCAACAGATAAACAAACGAACAACTCCTGGAACGGATCAGGTCGATCAATGTCAACAGGAATGGCGATCGCAGGGCTCCCCATAAGCCGCTACTGCTTCTCGTTGCGATTGCGAATCTGTTGCAAGGCAAGCGTGAACTGAGCTTTACAGAGATCGAGGGGCTTCTTCGTCCTCTTCTGAACGCATATGCTCCACCGGTAAGTGGTCAGCATGAACCGAAGTTGCCCTATTGGCATCTTCGTTCGGATCAATTGTGGGAGATCTCAGGTGACAGCGAACTCCCTCTTCAGCAGGGGGGCTTCCCGCAGATGGAGGGACTTCGAACCAGCTCTGGTCACCTACCCGAGATGTTTGCGAAGGCTTTGCAGCGGAGTGAAACTCTGGTCGATACTGTCGTTCAAATGGTTCTGGATGCCCACTTCCCGGAATCGCTTCATGATGACATTCTTGCGGCTGTCGGCCTGACGTCTTTTACTGAGAACATGGTTGCTGAAGAACAAGCACCTTATGGACTTGCCCGGAAACGTGATCCGAAATTCAGGGAGAGGGTTTTACGTGCTTACGAGCATCGATGTGCTGTCACTGGCTTTCGTGCGGCTCTTGGAGGTTCGTATTTCTGCTGGAGGCAGCGCATGTCAAATGGCATGCTTATGAAGGGCCAGATACAGTCGAGAATGGTCTGGCTATGGAGCCGACTCTGCACAAACTTTTCGATGCCGGTGCCTGGAGCCTCACTGATGACAGAAGGATTCTGGTTTCGGCGGATTTCACTGGAAGTGATGAGGCTGTGGAGAAGATTCGCAGCCTTCATGGACGTCCACTTAGGCCGCCGCAGCAGGGTATGCCTTTGGTGTCGACTGAATACATTCGGTGGCATCGGGAGAAGGAGTTTGGGGGTGTTTTTCGCCATCCGGCGTTGTCTCTTTAGGAGTAGGGGGAATATCTATAATGCTTAGCGTTGGATGGACACGACAGCAACTGCTTGTTGCCTTCAAACTCTATTGCCAACTGCCTTTTGGGAAGTTGCATTCCCGCAACCCTTTAATCATCAAATACGCCGAATTGATAGGGCGTACACCCTCTGCTTTGGCGATGAAGCTGACCAATATCGCCAGCCTTGATCCGGCTATTACCTCAACGGGTCGCAAGGGGTTGAAGGGTGCATCGGCTGTAGATAGGGCGATGTGGAACGAGATGGAGTCTGACTGGGATCGATTTGCGCTTGAATTGCAGAATGCTACATTCGATTTAAACGCCCCAGATGAGGAATTTCAAGAGATCGAACTTGACTATACCGGTATTGATAAGATTGCTCAGGTCAAAACCCGTGTAGGTCAGAATTTTTTCCGCAGGTCGGTTTTGAGTGCTTACCATGACCAATGCTGCATTTCCGGGCTAGCTGTGCCAAAATTGTTGATTGCCAGCCATATCGTTCCGTGGCGAGTTGATGAAGCCAACCGTCTCAATCCTAGAAACGGACTCTGTTTGTCGACACTACATGACAAGGCTTTTGATGCCGGGATGCTTACCATTGCAGAAGATATGACGGTTTGTGTCTCTCGAAGATATGCGAAAAAGGGTGATGCTTTTTATGGCACGGCATTGCTGGCTTACGATGGCCAACCCATGAAAATGCCGGAGAAGTTTGTTCCAGATTCTGAGTTTCTGGCGTATCATCGAGAATCTGTTTTTGAGAGTGGGTGGAAATGAGTAGGTTATGGTGGTTGAGCTTTGGGAAAACAATCATGTCGGTTCGCTGTGATACTTTGCAAAAGATGGTTTGGAATTATTGAATTTGAACACGATCCTTTGGCTCAATTATAGCGTTGGAAATGGGCTTTTAAACCTGGCTTTAGGCCATTTTGTGGTTGTTTGGAAGTGAACATGGATGGTTGGCTTGGTCCGACCCCGAAGGCAGGAAGTCCCTGCTCATTTGTACCCGTTTCGTTTAATTGTCATGCATTAGGAGGAAGTTTATGGATACAGTGGTCGTAGATTTAACTGAAGTGGTTACACTATCCCGGACACACAAACTAGGGCATTATGCCCGGTAATGGAGGTGTGTCCAATGAGTTCAAGTTATTCGACCGAGTTTAAACAAG